>Ga0209383_1000001_pt1:1987500-2330155 | contig 2330155 bp, 2192 predicted proteins | sample CoawatmetaG02DNA_FD_187510 | JGI IMG/M metagenome (GOLD analysis project Ga0209383, IMG submission 187510) | Marine microbial communities from the West Antarctic Peninsula - Coastal water metaG029-DNA (SPAdes) (version 2) | ecosystem: Environmental > Aquatic > Marine >...
CAGCATATTGCGGCTGAAATAATGGGCAGATTTGAAACTGAGCGGGGTGCGCTTCCCGCAATTGCGCTCACCACAGATACATCTATCTTGACTGCCGTCGGCAACGACTATGGTTATGACAGCATCTTTTCTAGACAGGTACAGGGCCTGGCTAGATCGGGAGATGTGCTTATTGGCTATTCGACAAGCGGAAACAGTGGCAACGTTATTAAAGCTGTTGAAGAGGCGAAAGTGCTTGGCTGCAAAGTCATAACATTGACCGGCAAGGGTGGTGGCGCTTTATCCACACTTGCGGATGTCGACTTTTGTGTCAGTTCTTCTAGTACTGCGCGCATTCAGGAGGCCCATGCTTTCATCGGTCATGCACTTTGTGCGGCTGTAGATAAAGCTTACTAGTTACCAGATTGTTCGATTTCTTAGATTGGTTGTAATAATTCTACTTGGAGGCGTAATCTTTCCTCCACTTTTCTCCAAGGGTACAGGCATGACCACAAAATTCCGAGAATGCTTATTGATGTTTTTTGTGATGGCTGCACTTGTTGGCTGCAATTCCCAAAACGCAGAAACTACAAGTACTGAGCCTGCTGCAGACGGTCCACCAGCGGCACAATTTGTATTGGAAAATGTGAGTGGCAATGTTTATCGAGCAGGTCTGGGCGGTGGCGGAGGTCATACCACGGTTCTTTTGGTGACATCGGAGGGCGTAATTTTGGCGGACCCGATTCGTGCAGACTTTGCTGAGTGGTTGAAGGCAGAACTACGGGAGCGCTTTGGTACCGAGGTTAAGTATGTGATCTACAGCCATCATCATCCAGATCATGCTTCTGGTGGAGCGGTCTTTGCAGACAGTGCAATCTTTGTCGGCCACGAAAACATGTCTGTTAATTTGGCTAATATACCTAGCAACTCAGCACCCATGGATACTGATGGCAATGGCGTAATTGAAAAGTCCGAAGCCGCCGGGGGTACCCTAAATAGCTTTGATCAAGTTGATACCAATCAGAATGGAGTTCTTGAAGCCGCCGAAATTAATGCGTCAATTCGGCCGCTGAATTTGACCTATCAGGATCAACTATTAATTACTTTAGGCGACGGCGAAGTAGAAGTGCGTCATAGCCCTCCGGCGCATTCTGACGATATGTCAGTACTGTACTTCCCTGAAGATAAAGTGGTTTTTGCTGTCGATTTCCTCCAGATAAATAGGCTGCCGGGTGGGCTAACGGGCTTCCTGTCAGGATACCCGGTTAGCAGCTATGAAGCCGCTATCGAAACCGTGACAGCTTTAGATTTCGAGATTATCGTGCAAGGTCACTCGGAACTTGTCGGTTCCAAGGCTGATGTTGAGGCGTTTTCAGCGCTTCTTAGAACCACTGAAACAGAAGTTGCTAAAGCGATTGCAGCAGGGCAGAGTCTGGACCAAACGCTGGAAGCGGTAATGCTCCCAGACTATGCCGATTGGCTGCTATATAACACGCGCCGAGAGGCTCTTGTCGCGGATATGTATCGGTTCCAGACAGAATAGAAATTACGCATCCCAATGCTTATCGGAGCTTGTTGATTTAGTGCAAACAAAAAAGATGGTCGTTTTGGATCGTGACGGTGTTATCAATCAAGACTCCGACGAATTCATAAAGTCTCCCGATGAGTGGATACCTATCCCCGGCAGTCTTGAAGCTATTGCCCGGTTAAAACGTGCGGGTTTTCTGGTTGTGGTTGCAACAAATCAGTCCGGTATTGCTAGAGGTCTTTATGATCTCGATATGCTGCAAGCGATACATCAGAAGATGCATTTGTTATTGGCAGAAAAAGGCGCCTCTTTGGACGGTATTTTCTATTGTCCCCATGGCCCAGATGATGGCTGTGATTGCAGAAAGCCAAAGTCGGGATTACTACATCAAATTTTGAAGCAGCTAGATGTCGATCTTCAGGGGGTATGGCTTATTGGGGACAGCCTTAGAGATCTTCAAGCGGGGTTGTCTTGCGGAATGCAGCCTGTGCTTGTCCGGACGGGCAAGGGTTCTGGAACCGAAAGTAAAGGACAGCTGCCAGAAGGCGCGTTCATCTTTGATGACCTCGCATCAGCGACGAATCAACTTTTACCATAGACCTAGCTGTTCGCCTTTTCGATAGTTTTTGTTGTAGAAAAGCCATTTTCGAAATCAGCAATTATTACTCTACCGCCAGCTTGTGTAACCTCTGAATATCCGGCAACTTCCTCAGCTTTGTAGTCTCCACCCTTAACCAAGATGTCTGGCAGAACTTCGCCAATCAGCCTCTGCGGGGTCTCTTCTTTGAATTCGGTTACCCAAGTTACACAACCAAGTGCTGCCAATACCTCCATACGATCAGAAGTATTGTTGATCGGCCGATTCGGGCCTTTTAACTGACTTACTGATGCGTCCGTATTAACCGCAATAAGTAAGTGGTCGCCCATTTCCGAGGCTTTTTTAAGGTAGCGAACATGACCGGGGTGCAGCAAATCAAAGCACCCGTTTGTCATCACTATGGTATCGCCACGGGAGCGGCTCAGCTCAATAGCGCGCAGCAGTGTTGACTCATCTAGCACGCCTTTCTGCGGACTATGCTCCGATCCAATGCTCTCTTGCAGCTCCGCAGGGCTGGCAGTCGCTGTTCCCAATTTCCCTACGACTATGCCAGCAGCTAAGTTGGCAATTCTGGTTGCCATAGCCAAGTTGGTCCCTGCTCCTAAGCAGGCAGCAAGTGTGGCGATTACTGTGTCGCCTGCGCCCGTAACATCAAATACATCTTTGGCTTGAGTAGGAACTAAGAGGGGTTCTTGCCCGGCTTCGATTAATGCTACGCCGCGATTGCCCAAGGTTATAAGCAGGGCATGCCAGTTTAGGCTGGAGCGAACTTCTTCGCCCTTGCGCAGTAATTCTTCATCGGTCTCGCTGATGCCAACCACAAGTTCGAATTCACTGAGATTGGGCGTTGCCAACGTGGCGTCGCGGTAGCGTTCAAAATCGGTTCCCTTGGGGTCGACCAAAACTGGAATATCTTGTTTACGGGCGGCCTGAATCATTGCCTGGCATTCCGATAAGCTTCCCTTGCCGTAATCTGAAAGCACTACAGCTGAGCAGCTAGCCAAGTTTGATTTGAAACCGGATAGCAGGTCGGATTTATCGAGCGACGCATAGCTGTCTTCAAAATCCATCCGGATAAGCTGCTGATGGCGCGAAATAATTCGCAGCTTAGTGATAGTTGGTTTGTTGGTGGCTTTGTCAAAGAAACAGTTTAGTCCGGCTTCGGTCGCCAGTGATTCGAGCTCTATGGCTGCATCGTCCTGTCCAGTAATACCGTGTAAATCTACCTGACAGCCCAAGCTGGATAGATTGAGAGCAACGTTTGCTGCACCACCTAATCGATCATTCCGATCAGAGACACGTACCACGGGCACGGGCGCTTCAGGAGATATGCGATTGGTTGATCCAGTCCAGTAACGGTCTAGCATTAGGTCGCCGGCAACAAGAATTTTGCAGCGGCTAAAATCAGGTAATGAAATCGTCAAATCTATTCCCCATACGTTGAGAGATTATTATCCCTCAGTCTCGTCAGAGTTGCCCAGAACTTTCCTATATACCGCGAGGTTTCCGTCAACCATAACCGGCACGGAAAATTCCTGTTCGGCAATATATTTTCCTCGAGCCCCCATTTTCTGTCTAAGGTTTTGATCAGAGACAAGGCGTTCAATAGCATCTATTAGCGCTTCTTTGTTCCCGGGTGGAACCAATAAACCGTTTTCACCGGAGCGAACAATCTCAGGCATACCTCCCGCATCGCTGGCAATTATCGCAACCGAGGCAGCGGAAGCTTGAATTAAGGATACTCCCAAACCTTCGGTATACGCCGGATGAACCAACAAATCGACATTGCCTATCAAGTGATTCAAGTCGGATTGAAAACCAGCAAGTTGGATTCTGTCTGATAAGCCTGCGGACGTGATTTGTTGCTCTATATTATTTCGTTCAGCTCCCTCCCCAAAGAAAAGGACTTGAATGCTTGGGTGCTTCTCTAGGAGAGTCGGCAGGCATTCAACTAGCAGCTTGTGTCCTTTGCGTGGGATAAGCTGTGCAACTGCGGCCAGAACTAAACTATTCTCTGGCAATTGAAAGCGCGCCAAAAAGCTCTGACGATCAATAGGGTGCTGACTGTCTTCAGCGACAAATGCGCTGCGAACACAGGCCACACGCTGCGCCGGTAAGCCGTTCTGCACTAGAATAGTTTTTATGCCTTCTGAAATGGCGATAACTTTGGCGAATAGTGGGTACTTATACTTAATGCTTTTCGGGCCTTCTGCATTGTCAACGCGCCTGGAAAGTACCGCAGGTACCTTTGCCCATTTTGCGCCTATACCGCCCCAAACATCAGCACCTCGACGACTATGGATATGTACCAGGTCGATCGAATACTTGAGAACCGCCTTTTTAACAAATAGCGCCAAGCGCACATCTACGTCACCCCGGTAGTTGCAGGTAATTACTTTGCTGCATTTATCTGAGGCTTCAATGGAAATCGAAGAACCTTTGGGTGCCAGAAGATAATTTTCGACACCCTCGTGCTTCAGCCCTTCCATTAGGTATACAACCTGACGAGCGCCCCCATAAAGGTGGTTGCCCATTTCGATATGTAAAACCTTCATATCGCAGCTCGTAGTTTAGAAAATTCACCGATCACCATCTCTGGAGTAATTTCCCTGAGGCAATCGAAACGTCCTCCGCAGGTGGGATTGCGTCGACAGGGTGCGCAATCAAGATCGAGATAAATAACTTTGCTGCTAGGCAGTCCAGTCTTCAGATAAGGGCAGGTAGAACCAAACAAAGCCAGGCTGGGAACTTTCATTGCGTGGCCCATATGGGTGAGCCCAGTATCGACACCAATCAATCCGTTTGATCGGCCGATCACTGCAGCCGCTTCCTGCAGGCTGGTATTTCCAGCTAGATTTATGATTTCTGTGCCTTTACAGAGCGCTGCTGCAGATTCGATATCGCCGGGGCCACCGAGCAGAATGAGGGGAAGCCCAAATTGCGCTTTTAGCTGAATGGCTGTTTGTCTCCAATACTCATCGAACCAATGTTTCTGAGGACGAGTAGTAAAGGGGCAAATTACAAAATACTTTTTTTCAATGGCTAGGTTTTTAAGGATGGACGCCGCGGACGATGCAGACTGGTCCGATATTCCGAGGTGCATTTCGAAGCTTTGGTAGTCAAATCCCAATTGGCTACCAATATAGCGATACTCTGAGCCGATGAGCGTCGTATCGCCCTTGTCTCGCGGAATGACTTTGTGGACTAGGGCTTGGCTGCCCTCTGAAGACCCGAGGCCGATGCGTTTTTTGGCGCCACTAAGCCAAACTAGATATCCGCTTTTGAGCAGGCCTTGCAGATCCAGGGCCAGGTCGAAATTTTTACTTCTGAGCTGGTTGCGAAATTGCCTGATCGTTCTGGCAAGGTTCAGATACTTTTTTTCGCGCCATAATTGTTGCCACTCCTTACGTGGCCAAATAATTACTTCGTCTACGCTCTGGTGGTCCCTGAGGAGATCCGCGCACTCTGGCTGACAAAGCCATGAAATATGTGAGTCCGGGTGTGACTTCTTGATAATTCCCGGAAGCCCTGATGCCATAACGATATCGCCGATGGCGCTTAGGCGTACGATGAGAATATTCATAGTTCAGGTTTGGCTGTATTTGTGTTCATTCTAGCAGTTTGTAAGGAGCAATATATTTTGGGTTTGAGGCGAGAATAGGGCATTAATTGATGGTCTGAGGTAGCATAGATAGTTACTCTGACGGGCTTCACAGGATATTCATTTAGCCAAGACTGGTGGCACAAGTGCGCGCGCTGCCTTAAATGGTTTGCGCTGGCGCGACCCGCGCTACTATATTTATGCTGCCTGCTCCATTCTTTGATTCGCTCTACAAATTTGCCTTTGTGCGCAATTCCTGGGATCTTCAGGTGAGCTCTTTTCACCATATTCGCCGTGAGCGGCAGGATGCCATGAATGGGATTGAGGATTTTAATGAATTTATGCGCTGGAAATTTGATCAGGAAAGGCCCTACCAATATCACATAGATACCTCGCTATCTTTGCAGCCGGTTTATCTGGTTGACCTGCATGGCAGGCTCCTAACCGACTATATAGGGAGGTATGAAAATCTAGTGAATGATTTTGCAGTAGTGATAGGCAGGCTTGGGTTGCCGGTTAAAGCGCTCCCGCACAAGCGCAAGGCAAAAGGCCGGGACGCTTATCAGTCCTATTATGAGCATGATGCTGCTGATCTTGTTGCAGCTCACTTTGCCCGCGATATTGAGCTTTTAGAGTATCAATTCGAATAGCGCGAACCCTGCTCCTTCGCGCGTATCTCTGCAAAAAAAACGATCTATCAAAGGGCCTAAAAATAAGCCTAGATTACTTCTTGACTCTAATTAATCTGAGTGTAAGATACGCGCCCTCGAGGACGGCAGACGTCGTTCACGATAGCTCTTTAAATATGACGAACTTGATTGGATATGAATGCGTTTAAGCAGTTCGCTTAAAGGTGTTTTTTTTGGAATTTCTCAATCTACTGTGTCTGAGCTGGCGGTCAAAATGACTCTAGGCTGAAAGGTGGGATTCAAAGCATTTTGGCTTGTACCCCTGTGGTGCGGACATAAGAATTTGGGTCTGTAGCTCAGTTGGTTAGAGCGCACCCCTGATAAGGGTGAGGTCGGTGGTTCGAATCCACCCAGACCCACCAACTTTAGGCGCAAATGGCGAGAGAAATATAGGTTTTGTAGCACCAGCGAATTTTTTTGATTTAAAGGTAAAAAAGAAGTGGTATTCATTTGCAGATATTGTGTAGAATGCGCGCCCTCCTGATCTGGCTTTGAACATTAAAGGGGCTTTAGCTCAGCTGGGAGAGCGCCTGGTTTGCATCCAGGAGGTCAGCGGTTCGATCCCGCTAAGCTCCACCAAGTCCGATCAAGTAAAGATCAAACATCAGCACCATTAGTAGTTAGATGGTTTTGATGTTTGACCTTTGAGTCAAATGACCTTTGAGTCATGTTTTTTAACAAGGTGAGTAATTGAGTGGGTACTACTATCTTCACGGTAGTACCCTGAATACTGTATCAAGGCGCGTGTCTCTATATGACACCTGTTTTAATTTGATATCGTTACAACGTTCAGTCGTTTGGCATTATATGGTCAAGCGACTAAGCGCATACGGTGGATGCCTTGGCAGTCAGAGGCGATGAAGGACGTAGAAGTCTGCGATAAGCCTAGGTGAGCCGACAACAGGCGCTATAACCTAGGATTTCCGAATGGGGAAACCCACCTGCTTGCAGGTATCGTTAAGTGAATACATAGCTTAACGAGGCGAACCCGGGGAACTGAAACATCTAAGTACCCGGAGGAAAAGAAATCAACCGAGATTCCCTTAGTAGCGGCGAGCGAACGGGGACCAGCCGAGCAATTTGTTTGTAGTGGAATTTTCTGGAAAGTAAAGCGACACAGGGTGATAGCCCCGTACACGAAACAAACTTATTGCCGTATTAAGTAGGTCGACACACGTGATATGTTGACTGAAGATAGGGGGACCATCCTCTAAGGCTAAATACTCCTGACTGACCGATAGTGAACCAGTACCGTGAGGGAAAGGCGAAAAGAACCCCTGTGAGGGGAGTGAAATAGATCCTGAAACCGTATGCGTACAAGCAGTAGGAGCAGACTTGTTCTGTGACTGCGTACCTTTTGTATAATGGGTCAGCGACTTATTGTATGTAGCAAGCTTAACCGTTTAGGGGAGGCGTAGGGAAACCGAGTCTTAATAGGGCGTTTAGTTGCATGCAATAGACCCGAAACCCGGCGATCTATCCATGGGCAGGTTGAAGGTTGAGTAACATCAACTGGAGGACCGAACCCACCTATGTTGAAAAATGGGGGGATGACTTGTGGATCGGAGTGAAAGGCTAATCAAGCCGGGAGATAGCTGGTTCTCCTCGAAAGCTATTTAGGTAGCGCCTCGCATCTCACCCTCGGGGGTAGAGCACTGTTTCGGCTAGGGGCCCATCCCGGGTTACCAAACCGATGCAAACTCCGAATACCGAGGAGTGCAATTGCGGGAGACACACGGCGGGTGCTAACGTCCGTCGTGGAAAGGGAAACAACCCAGACCGCCAGCTAAGGTCCCTAATCTCAGTTAAGTGGGAAACGATGTGGGAAGGCTCAGACAGCTAGGAGGTTGGCTTAGAAGCAGCCATCCTTTAAAGAAAGCGTAATAGCTCACTAGTCGAGTCGGCCCGCGCGGAAGATTTAACGGGGCTAAACTGAGAACCGAAGCTGCGGATGCATGTTCCTGTTTACAGGTTCATGCATGGTAGAGGAGCGTTCTGTAAGCCGTTGAAGGTGTGTTGTAAAGCATGCTGGAGGTATCAGAAGTGCGAATGCTGACATGAGTAACGATAATGCGGGTGAAAAACCCGCACGCCGGAAGACCAAGGTTTCCTGTCCAACGCTAATCGGGGCAGGGTTAGTCGGCACCTAAGGCGAGGCCGAAAGGCGTAGTCGATGGAAAACAGGTTAATATTCCTGTACTTAATATCACTGCGATGGGGTGACGGAGAAGGCTAGGCCAGACGGGCGATGGTTGTCCCGATCTAAGCACGTAGGGAGAGAACTTAGGTAAATCCGGGTTCTTGTTAATCCTGAAGTGTGAATGCGAAGATCTCTTTTGATCTGAGTGGTCGATGCCATGCTTCCAAGAAAAACCTCTAAGCTTCAGGTGATATTAAACCGTACCCCAAACCGACACAGGTGGTCAGGTAGAGAATACTAAGGCGCTTGAGACAACTCTGGTGAAGGAACTAGGCAAAATAGATCCGTAACTTCGGGAGAAGGATCGCTCTCGACGGTGTTAAAGCTGTTGAGAGCCGCAGCGACCAGGCCCCTGCGACTGTTTATCAAAAACATAGCACTCTGCAAACTCGTAAGAGGACGTATAGGGTGTGACGCCTGCCCGGTGCTGGAAGGTTAATTGATGGGGTTATCTTCGGAGAAGCTCTTGATCGAAGCCCCAGTAAACGGCGGCCGTAACTATAACGGTCCTAAGGTAGCGAAATTCCTTGTCGGGTAAGTTCCGACCTGCACGAATGGCGTAACGACGGGGGCGCTGTCTCCACCAGAGACTCAGTGAAATTGAAATCGCGGTTAAGATGCCGTGTACCCGCGGCTAGACGGAAAGACCCCGTGAACCTTTACTATAGTTTGGCACTGGACTTTGATCATATATGTGTAGGATAGGTGGGAGACTTTGAAGCGTGATCGCTAGATTGCGTGGAGTCATCCTTGAAATACCACCCTTATATTATTGAGGTTCTAACTCAGGTCCATTATCTGGATCGAGGACAGTGTCTGATGGGTAGTTTGACTGGGGCGGTCTCCTCCCAAAGAGTAACGGAGGAGCACGAAGGTGTGCTAAGCATGGTCGGAAATCATGCGGTTAGTGTAAAGGCATAAGCACGCTTGACTGCGAGACTCACAAGTCGAGCAGGTACGAAAGTAGGTCTTAGTGATCCGGTGGTTCTGTATGGAAGGGCCATCGCTCAACGGATAAAAGGTACTCCGGGGATAACAGGCTGATACCGCCCAAGAGTTCACATCGACGGCGGTGTTTGGCACCTCGATGTCGGCTCATCACATCCTGGGGCTGAAGTCGGTCCCAAGGGTATGGCTGTTCGCCATTTAAAGTGGTACGCGAGCTGGGTTCAGAACGTCGTGAGACAGTTCGGTCCCTATCTGCCGTGGGCGTTGGAGATTTGAGGAAAGCTGCTCCTAGTACGAGAGGACCGGAGTGGACGAACCCCTGGTGTTCGGGTTGTCATGCCAATGGCATCGCCCGGTAGCTACGTTCGGACAGGATAACCGCTGAAAGCATCTAAGCGGGAAGCCTCTTCCAAGATTAGATCTCCCTGGGAATTTAATTCCCCTGAAGGGCCGTTGAAGACTACGACGTTGATAGGCTGGATGTGGAAGCACCGTGAGGTGTTGAGCTAACCAGTACTAATTGCCCGTGAGGCTTGACCATATAATGCGCGATTGAACATTGTTGATATCGAATTGCTACGTGTGGAGTATAGACACACAAAACCTGATACAGACTCAATTATTCACCGACTTATTTGCACTGCAATTGTTTTATACAATTCCAGCACTTCCTCCCTCCGTGGAGGTCGAGTAACCAGGCCGCAACTCCTGGAGTGCATAACAGTTTGCCTGACGAACATAGAGCTCCGGAACCACCTGATCCCATACCGAACTCAGAAGTGAAACGTTGTATCGCCGATGGTAGTGTGGGGTTTCCCCATGTGAGAGTAGGGCATCGTCAGGCTTAAATTAAAAAAAAAGGGTTATCTGAAAGGATAGCCCTTTTTTTTAATTCAACTTTGAACGCTCAGTCAGCTATGCTGATGGGCTGATGGGCTGATGGGCTGATGGGCTGATGGGCTGATGGGCTGATGGGCTGGTGGCGCGCAGCGCCCATCGTCAGGCTTTAATTCCAAAGAAAAGCTCATCCGCAAGGATGGGCCTTTTTTGATCCACAAATTGAGATGCTTTTCTCTCACATAGGAGTCAAAAAAGGAGTTGGCGTAGGCGGTCGCACTTTAAAGCTCACCCCAAACGACATCACCACCGACAATGGTTGCTACAGGCCTAATTTCTTTGATTTCGTCTACCGGCACAGTCATATAATCTCGATCAAGAATTAGCATGTCGGCCAGTAGGCCAGGTCTTAACGAACCCATATAGTTTTCCTGAAACATGAGATACGCATTTGATCGGGTGTGTGCGATAAGCGCCTCTTCGCGGGTCAGTGTTTGTCTTAGTACCAGATCGCCATTTAGTGCGCGCCCGGACACTGCCCACCATAAAGTTACAAAAGGGTTGATTTGCGAGGCTTTTGTGCCATCGGTTCCAAGGCCATATGGGATGCCACTGTTCTGAACCATACGAAATGGAGGGACATCGTACGCGGCTTCGCCCATTTCTTCGATTAAGCGGTATCGGCGGGGCTGGGTAAGCACTGAAATGCTGCGTAGCTGAAGGTTCATGCCTAGCTGCTTCATTCGCTCAACCGTCTCACTATCGACGAGATCACCATGAGTAACAGACCAGCGTAACTGGCGTAGTGGATACTCGGCATTTACCTCGGTCATAACATCCAACAGAACGTCAATGGTACCCGGCTGCAGCGCGTGCGTTTGTAGTTGCCAGCCTCCTTTTGCTGCTGCGGTTAAGATACTTTTTGCGGTTGCAATATCTTCTGCAGTTGGGGTTTTGGCTTCGAACAAACTATCCCAATGAAAAGGTGTGTAGTAGATTTCGCCAATTCCTATAAGGTCTATCGTCTGGTTTCCCTGAAAAGGACGCGAGTTTTCGATTTGCTTAACAATAGCTTGGGCATCTTCGACCGTAGATGGCACGCCGCCAAATAGGGTGTGGAATACGCGCACCGTTAAACCAGATTCGTCGGCAAGATTATGAATGCGGGTGTAAGTTTGTTCGTTGATGCCAAGTCCACCTGGGTCGTACATACCGGTAAGGCCGATACTGTTCAAGTAACTGAGTGAGGACTTGATTCCCTCTAATTGCCGCTCGGGCGAGACTTCGGGGAACTTCTCGATAGCCTTTGCAACCATCGGGGTGCCGCCGTTTAGCCGGCCTGTGGCGATTCCTGAGGCGTCTCGAATAACATGTGAGGCGAGTCCGTCGCCCGTGCTTTGCGCGCCTTGGATCGCAATGTCCATTTGATTGAGCCAGACGGAATTTACTAACGCGTGATCATAAGTGGACTGCAAAAAAACGGGTCTGTTTGGGGCGATTTCGTCGAGTTCGTCAAGCGTGAAGTCATCACGGTTGTCAGCAAATTGATTTTCTGTCCAGCCTCCTAAACACATCAACCATGCTCCATCGGGCAACGAGTTTGATTTCTCCGAAAGGATACTCAAAGCCTCCGCTCGGCTGCTCACTCCGTCTAGTCGAGCTTCATTTGGCCAATATTCGCTGGCCCGAAGCATATGAAGGTGATTGTCAATTAGTCCGGGAATCACAGTTCTACCAGCCAAATCTACTTGGCGTGTATCTGCGTCAGCAAGGGCCTGTATTGTTTCATTGCTTCCGACTGCTGTTATCAAGTCAGCTTTTATGGCAATCGCTTGTTGAGTAGAAAAATGGTCATCTACTGTGACGATCTTGCCATTAAATAAAATCGTGTCTGGTGCTTCTTGCGCCTGTATTGAGAGCGCTACTGAAGCTACTAATGCTATAAAAATGAGTACCAATCGTTTCATAATTGTATAAACCGCTTTAAGTCATTGTTTAGAGTCTACTCTGTGAAGTGGTTTTTGTCGGTGCAGCAATACAACCAAGCAGGGATCCGGACTCTTTAGTTTAATTTTTTGATCGAAATGGCTATTGGCGTTAGGGTTGTCAGACTATCCTTACGCTCAATTACAATAAGATTTGGGAGAAAGTCAGTTATGAAATTGTACGCAGGCCTAAACACGGGGCTAAAAACTTCTTTTTGGACTCTGGTCTTAGCTCTGTTTCTAGGCATGCAGTCTAAGATGGCATCTGCATTTGACGGCTACATTAATATTACGAATAACACTGGGTATGACATCTATTATGTATATGTCAGTCCTGATGTTTCAGGTGATTGGGGAGAAGATGTTCTCGAAGATAAGGTACTCGAGGATGGCGAAGAAATTCGCGTTGAGCTCGATGGTTATGACTCCTCAGTGTTTGATGTAAAGCTAGTAGACGAAGATAACGATGTCTATTTATTTATGGGCGTAGATGTACTTTTTAATGGGCTCAAATTCTGATAGTGAAGGTGAGCAGCCTTTGAGTTCAGTCACCATTAGCCAACCTATGGCGATTGGTGTCTATGAAGTAACTTTTGATGAGTGGGGTACCTGTATTCTTGAAGGTGGCTGCTCGACACGACCTTATTCAGAAGGCTGGGGCCGGGGTACTCGTCCTGTGATGAATGTGAGCTGGGATGGCACCCAGCAATACCTTACCTGGCCAAGCAATAAAACAGGTGAGACATACCGACTGCCGTCGGAGGCTGAATGGGAATACGCGGCACGTGCGGGCACCTCTACAGATTACTTCTGGGGCAATGATGCAGGTTCAAATCGGGCGAACTGCGATGGCTGTGGTAGTGAGTGGGATAACGAACAGACGGCTCCAGCGGGATATTTTTCGCCAAATATTTTTGGTCTTTATGACGTACATGGCAACGTAAATGAATGGGTGCAAGATTGCTGGTATAAAAGTCACGAAGGAGATCCGGGAACTTAAGCCGCTCGGGAGTATAGCGGCTGTGCAGATCGCATATATAAAGGGGGTTCTTGGTATAGTTACGCGGAGAATCTGCGAGTTAGTAACCGTTCTTCCCAACCATCTTCAGAAATTCGAACCTGGACGGGCTTTCGGGTAGTTAAGGAACTCTAGTTCAGATTAAATTATTGGCCTAAATTGCTTATTCGGCAATACATTCATATGAATAGAGCTCCAGTTCCGGCGAATACACCAATGTTGTTTGTCCTACAAAGGGTTCCGCTAGGTACTCCGGGTCGTCAAACCAGATATCAATAATGGCGCGTTTTCGGTCTTCGCTAAGGGAATACCTTTCGATGACGTGTTTCTCTGAGGTTGATGCAATACCAAAAAAAGCTCCCCCGATTAGGTGGTCTGCCAACAGGCGCGTATCGACCACTAGTACATCTTCTTCCCACCATCCGATGGAGTGCCCCTGGTCGGATCGTGTGCCACTTTCCGGGTGAGATCGGCCATCCATGTAGACGGTGCGCTCCACATCGAAAAACTCGTTCCTAATAAATACAGCCTCTTCGGTAACTTCGATTTCAGTTAGGTAGAGTGCATTTGAATTCAGGAAGGGCGGAGGCAGAGGAACGCAGCGCGAGTTTTCGGAATGAGTGGTATGTTCATAGGCGTACTCAGCTGTGATACCAGCTGAGGTGAAAACAACGGTACTGTTATCCATGCTGAGCTCTGTCGAAGGTTCACCGCGCCAGACTCCCTCTATGCTTTCAGCGTCCGTCGTAAGCTCTGGAGCCTCTTCAACCTGCAGCCAGGTGCTGCCACTGGCAGACTGGATACTGTTGAGAATGGCTTTCAATTCACCCGTTCTTGAAGGGTGAGCTCTGACCTGAATGACTTCTCCAACTACAAATGTTTCTTCAGACCAGCCACTTCTACGCATAATTGGAGTGGAGCCTGTCTCAATTTCCCATTGCCGACGATCTCCGTCTTCTTCCTCCACAAAAACGGTGACGTGAGGATTTCTAAACTCGAAGCCCACGACTTTTGCGTTGAAGGCGACTAGCTGGCTGCGGTCGTAGACTGCATCGCTGTGGTGCGCCAAGGTTGCATTCATGGTCAAACAACCGAGGGCAATGATTAGGCCTTTAAAAAACATCTTTTATCTCCGGATTGGATTGCTCTGGGATTGTAAGTCGTTAAACAATGTTTGTCAGTTTACGTTGGGACGCAAGCGCGGCATGCCTTCGGTAATGCAAAAGAGCTCTCCTGCTCTTTTGTCAGGCTCTTTTTGGAACACAATTTTTTGGTTATACCCTCACATGGGTTCCCGTAAGGAATTCTTACTCTGGTTCCTATTTGCGGTTGCGGTTGTGATTTAGATTAATAATTTAGTCAGATGCCGGCAGGAATGTGCGAGCCGCCTCGGGATCGAAGCCAAAAATCGAGGTTGGAATGTGTGGCGAGTAGATCAGCTCACGGGCGTGTCTGATTCTGCAAAGTTCATAGGGAGACCCGCAAACGCCACCCAAAGCCTTTAGTCTTGTGGAATTTGTGCTACTGGCGGGAGAGGGGCGTTGAGCCAACAAAAAATCTTGCCCTCGCAGTGCTCTTCTTTCAATTGCTCGTATTCGTCGCTTAGCTGCATGTATTCGCGTGTCTGTTGCAGAAATTCGGGATGTTCGTTGGCCAGCGCAAGCATGTTGGCTTCGATGGTCACTGACGCTTCACGAATCAGCTCATCCAGTGCAGCGGGGTTTCCAAATTCGTCGAGTAGATCTTGGGTGGCTGCACTCTGTAGCTGCTCGACAAAAGCTGGTTCACACACTCGGTCGACGATATGTGACCCAGAAGGTGTGACGAATCGGCACTTGATGTCGTAATAGTTATCTTGATTGAGGTCGTTATAGGCTGTAAATACGGCACGCTGGGCATTTTCCACGCGAGCTAACAACTGTGAGAATATTGCGCTTGCCTGGACAACTATCTCCTCTATCTGGATAGAGTCGTTCTGACCCTCCGTAGGAGCAGCATTTTGTGCAAGCAACGTTCCGGCTAGCGCTGCAGCCGAATCGGCTCTATCTCGGGAGGTGCGTATGACCACAATTATCCGGACTCTACTGATTGGCTTCCTGCTACCGATCGCTATATCAGGCACACTACTCGCCCAATTGGGCGAGCCGCAGTCATCCGCAGATGAGATATCAGCATTGCAGGCACGACTAGTTGATCTTCCCTTCGAGCAGACCGGTAGTATCGAAGTTGCCGAAATCGAGCTGTCACTTGGGACCCGATATCAAACCATTGGTGATCATCAAGCCGCAAATGAGTCCACTGATGATGAGCCCACGGAGCATCTTCAGGCTAGCCTAAAATATCTCAATCAAGCGCTCGAATCAGGTGAAGAACATGTTTTGTCGGATCCAGAGATTACGCTGGCGACGCTCGCTTCCACCTTGCAGCTCGAACGCTTCATCGACAGACTGATGGACAGTGTCGGGTATCGCGGGGTCAGCTCCGGAGAGATACCACTGGGCCGAACAAATGCGGGACTGGTTGAAGAGCTTTGCCAGCGGTCATTGCCGCGGGTGCTGGCAACGTCCGTTCTCGACTCGAATTCAGAGATGATATTTAGCTCGCCGGGAGGAGCTTCTGAAGGTGACGCTCCCCTGCTGGATAGTGAACAGCTCCGTCCATACTTCAATCGTTGCAACAATGCTTTTTCTGATGCGCGCGAACAGAGGTCAGCACTGCTCGAGGCACAACTCGAATTTGCTGCGCCGAATGACTGGCTGAGACTAGGAGATTGGTTTCTTATGACAGGCGAGATTGCCAAGGCTCAGGAATGGTACGCTAAGGTATGGGAAGCGGCGCTTTCTCAATCCCCTGATTTACTTTCCCGAGTCACGCAACCTGAGCCTCTGACTCTGGCAAGTTTGATACCCCAAGCTCCGGATCTTAGAAGAGGTTACCGGGATACGAGAACGCTGCGGTTACAATTGGATATCGATGACGACGGGCAGCTACGACGAGTGGAGCTCCAGCAGGGATCGACCAACCTGCTTTCAGAATCGGAGTACAGCGCGGTGACCGGCTGGATCAAGTCACTGCCGTTTCGACTCCCTCTGGATTCGGGCGCATTGGAAGACCGTAGCGGCGTATTATGTCACTTCAGTCTCGCTCGAAAGCTCTGTTTGCCGGATTAAGCCGTCTAGTCTGATAGCACTCTCACCCAGTAGATTGTCTAAAGGGCTAAACGCCACACTATAACTTCTGACCTCTGCTGCCGCAGGCCCCTAGGGCTGCAGCACGCCCTTTTTCTGTCAGCTCTATGTTGGTCAGTATGAGGGTCACCCGAAAGGATAGCCGTTTTTTTAATCCAAATTTCGAAGCGGGCTCTATTTGAGGCAGACAATTGCTCCTGCATAGTCTGCACTTCCGCCATCCATGCGGTCGTAGGGTGATGACTCCTAAAATTACCTATATAGTTGGGGTTCCTAGTGACAAAAATGAGTGGCTCTGACATGAAGCCTTTGAGGCATCTGCATCGACTTATACTGGCGATTTCCGTCAGCCTTTTGACCCTTCCTGCATTCGCGCATCACGGTGATGCAGGTCGTTATATCGAAGAGGTCATTGACCTCACCGGTACGGTCGTCACTTTGCTGTTTATCAATCCACACTCGCAACTTATTCTGGACGTCACAAACGAGAGCGGAGAATCCGTGCGCTGGCACGCCGAGTTCAGTAATCCAAACCGGATGAATAGCGATTTTGGCTGGACCCGAGAAATATTGAAGCCTGGGGATCGTGTCACCTTAACGGGACGGCAACTCAAAAGCGGCGCACCCTTTATAAACCTTACGGAAAGAGCGCAGGTCGTCATGACCGATACCGGCGAGCAAATCTTCAAAACGAGAAACTTCGTTTCCAGTGAACCCGACCAGACTCCTTAATCGAAATGAAAAGCTACTATCGAATACTCCTACCACTGGTGGGATTAGTAATCGCGTCGCAGGTTGCTGCGGACGTTTCTCAGGTCGCGTATCTGAAAGCCTCAAACACGGGTCTGGCGGATAGTTTTGGCGCAGGCGGTTCAATTGCTGGCGATGCTGTCACCATAAGTGGAGATGGAAATACGCTTGTTGTCGGGGCGCCTAACGAAAGTAGTGGTGCGGTTGGCGTAAACGGTGATCAGAGCGATGATTCCATTTATGCCTCAGGAGCTGTCTACGTTTTCACCCGAAACGGAGAGAGCTGGGAGCAACAAGCCTACATCAAGGCTTCCAACCCCGGGTTTGTCGATAATTTCGGTTTTATGACAGCCTTAAGTGGTAACGGCGACACTCTGGTGGTATCTGCTCACTTCGAGGCGGGTGGCGGAAAGGGAGTCGACGCTGATCAAGCTGATGATTCTATTCCCCAAGCTGGTGCCGTATACCTCTTTGAGAGAGATGGTGATAGTTGGGAACAACAGGCATACATCAAAGCATCTAATACCGGTGAATTAGGAGCCGAAAACGAATACGTTGACGGTGACCAATTTGGGGCGTCAGTCGCGATCAGCGAAGATGGAAATACAGTCGCAGTTTCAGCGGTTGCCGAAGATGGCGGGCTGCCTGGCGTTAACTCCGATTCTTCCGATAATTCAGCACTAACGGCCGGTGCCGTTTACCTGTTCAACCGCAGTGGTGAGAGCTGGGCAGAATCTGCATACATCAAACCGTCGAATCCCGATGGCCAAGATTACTTCGGCTATTCTGTTTCGTTGACTGGTAATGGCCGCAGGCTAGCGGTGGGTAGCTACGATGAGGACGGCTCTCTGGCCGGGACGAACACTGAACAAGACAATGAATCTCGGGGCAGTGGCGCCATCTACATTTTCGATCTCGAAGATGCTAGCTGGATACAGACGGCCTACCTGAAGGCTTCAAACTCGGAGCGAGGCGATTCGCTGGGTGTATCCGTTGCAATCAGTAACGATGGCAGAACCGTCGTAGGCACTGCACTCGATGAAGATGGGACAACTACTGGCGTTAATAACTTTCCCGGACCTGATAGCGAGGTGAACCTATCGACCGGAGCTGTATACGTCTGGGGGTACGACGAAATCTGGTCGCAACAGGCATATATCAAGGCATCGAACACCGACGCTGACGATGTATTTGGTGCCCGGTTGGCCCTCAGCGGCGACGGCGCGACTTTGGTCGTGGGCGCGCAATTCGAAGATGGAGCCACTCGAGGACCGAATGGTTCACAGGAGGATAATTCGGCAATTGACGCCGGGGCGGTCTATATTTTCTCCAGAATCGGAGATGAGTGGCAACAACAAGACTATGTCAAAGCCTCAAATGCTGAGGCATTTGACGAGTTTGGAAGCTCTCTGAGTCTGAATAGCGATGGATCGGTGCTGGCAATTGGTGCCCGCTTTGAAGACAGTTCGGCCATCGGCAGCGGTGGTGAGCAAAGCGACAATTCAGCCTACGATTCCGGTGCAGTCTACCTGTTCAGTCGCTGATCAATTCAATCCGATGCAAGGTCAGTGCATCGATTCTAAATTGATGAAAATATGGGCTTATCATGCCATTAGTGACAAAGTTGGAAGTATGTCCCTTTTGTATGCTTAATGACATTGGCTCAGGGGTCTGTTTATAATGAAGATCAATTGGGGGAAAATATGTATCGATTACAATCAATAGCTGTAGTATTTCTTTTATCTGTTAGCACTAGCGCTATCCCGCAAACCGCCTGGGAAAATATAAATGAAATAGTCACAGGTGAGGAATTATATGTCGCCTGTACATTCTGCCATGGTGCTGAGGCCCAAGGTAACGATAGACGTGATGGTCCTGCCTTGGCTGGTCTTGAAGCCTGGTATATAGAAAAGCAAATATACAACTTTAGGAATGGTCTTCGAGGCTATTCCGATGAGGATATACCCGGAAAGGTGATGCACGGCAGTACACCTATGATTAGAAATGATTTCACAGTTAATAGCATCTCTGAGTACATTGCAGGATTAGAGCCAGGATTACCAATGGCTAGAAACGCAATTGGCGATAGACCCTTTATCTGGGATTCACCCTATGCAGGCCTTGATCCATCTATAACGGGCGATGCCGAAGCTGGTGCAACGACTTACAATTCCGTCTGTGTCATATGTCACGGAACTGAAGGTGCCGGCAATGAGCTTTTGGGTGCGGGTAATCTCAGTTATCTGTCAGCAATCTATATGGAAAGGCAGCTGATGTACTTTAGGGATGGTATCCGGGGGGCTCACCCCGATGATGTGACTGGGCAGCAGATGGCGGCAATGGCCAAGATTTTGACAACGGATCAGGCCTTAGCCGATGTAGTCGCCTACATCATAGAGTTATAGAAACCTTATTTTACAATCAGTTACGGGGCTAAAAGAACATGAAACAATTACCAGTACTCGCAAGCATGTTATTTATATTTTTCGCCACCAGCCTGACGGCTCAAACCTCAGCGGAGGTGAAATTGGTCGCTGCGCTTGAAGAAGACAGAGGCTGGTGCCTAGACCTTCGCGGTTCCCGAGCAAATGCGGAACCCGTAGGTGGCGTGCATGGGCACACTTGCTATACCTATGAGGGTGAAGGTGTAGCATTGGATCAGGGCTTTTTTGTGGAAAGCATCCACGACAACAATGAATTTAGAATGTCTGGTTTTCCTGATTTATGTATGACTATTTACGAGCCAAGACCGGGCTCGTTCGTTTCTGTTGAAACCTGCGATGATCGAGAAACTCAAGGATTTACTCTAGGCGAAGCAGGAAAAATCACCTCTGATATGAGTCCGGAACTTTGCCTGACGGCTGGTTCTTTTGTTCTGCCCGGTGGTGGTGGTCGGCCTCTTCACATTATGCGGGACCTCAGCTTTGAGGAATGCGGTAGCGTAATTAGTGAGCTGCAAACCTGGGAATTGCGAACGGAATGGGCTGGGTTGGAGCAGACCACTCTTCCAAGACCCTTTGCCGATGGTGCCCCTCCGGCACCTCGACCGCAGAATAACTAACTATTCGAACGTTTTGGAAATCTAACTAAGCGACAGGGAGTTGCTTATGTCCATCCTCTTAATGGGATGGTAAATCAATGTGTCATGGCATAAATAACCGCATTTGTGCCTAATCGAAACGCATCGGTTGAAGGTTTTAGCGGCATAGATCCATCGCTGTACCAATCCCAGAAATTCGCAAGATCATTGTTGTGTCCAGCCATTATCGCTAGGCGGCCATCATCGGTGTAGAGGCCGTAATAGGTAATGTCGTTGCCGGGCACGTATTGAGACATGGCTTGTAGGTTTTCCAGAGTCTCATGCGCGCTGTATAGAACATGGCCCTCGTCTATAGGCAGAAGAGCCCGGTCAGGAAAGGCTCTGCGAACTTGAGACTCCATTTGATCCCACTGCCAGTCACCATCGAAGTCATCCATGATAATGGTGCCCCCACGGATTATGTATTCACGAAGATTATGAACTTCCTGTTCAGTGAGCTGCATCTCGCCAGGCTCTGATACGTAGGCAAAGGGATAATCAAATACCTCATCACTTCCCAGCTCTACGATTCGATAGGAAAATTCATCTACGTCAATTGAGGTTTTCCGCTTCAGAAAGCTATTTATCTCTCGATCCGACCACGGGTAGTTGTGAGACCAGCCCGAATGCCTGATATTGCCGTTGGTGCCGAAATGAAGCCGCGCGATGATAAGTTCAGTCGCTGGCGGGTTGTTTTGCACTGGTCCGCGACCGAGTGAGCCAAACGGCTGTGCATTCGCGAGCTGAAGTGAGCTGCTCGCGAGTAACAAGGCGAAGCAAAGCATTCGTAAAGGTCTAGCCATATTTTTTAAGGGCTCAGTCTGTCAGGAAGTGATACATGCCGAGAACATTCTCGTCTAGCCAGTTGTAACCAGACCAATCGGCGTAGTCAGGGATTTCGATACTGGCTCGCATCTGTTGCAAAGACTGACCATCGGCAATGGCGCTGGCAACTGCACTTTCAAGCTGCTCGAAATAAATGCGTAGTTCAGCGATAGCGGCCGAATTACCTAATGGGCCATGCCCGGCGGTTACGTAGTCATAGTTCTTAGATAGTTCTTCCGTGTCTCTTATTGCAGCCATCCATTCTGGATACATGCCATTTTCGAAGTCCATCTCCCGGAATGGAAGTCGGTCGAAGGTGATGTAATCCACTACGAACATAACCTGATCGTCGGGGAAAGTGATTCGGCTCATATCGAATGTGTGATTCATTTCACCGACCCAGGTGGCAACTGCCCGCTTTTCGCCCAACCGGATCTCAATCTGGTCTGTATAGGTAATAGTTGGAGCCTGAACAAATGCCAATGGGCCTCGAGCAATCTCAGCTCCGCTGAGCATCCGGTCGTTGTTGGCATCGAATGCTGTGAACTGTAATTCGGGTATATTTTCCCCGACTTCGTTACGGTCCACGTAGCCGTCACCGTTTGAATCTAGTGCCGCAATTGGCGCGTATTGCCCTATGACGTCAGCCAAAGTTGTTGAGTCGGCTGGCATGGCAAGATAATCGAGCATATTCCGGTGGCCGACAAATTTGGCCGTATCAGCAAACACCGCACCTCCAGATGCGTGATCCCAATGATTGTGGCTGTATATAACGTATCGAACCGGAAGGTCGAAACGTGTCTGCAATTCTTCTTTCAACCATTCCGAGAAAGCAGTATTAATCGGGTCTCCTAGGATGATGCCATCAGGGGTCACCATAAAAGCGGTATTGTGATTGTTGTTGTTGGCTCTATAGACATCGCCGGCAATATGTTCGATAACGCGCTGCGGTTCATTTTGAGCAAAGCTCGAAGCGGCTGTGCAAAAGACGGCTAATCCAATGACGAATGAGAAAATGACCGAGTAACCACGTTTTTTCATACTATCCCCTTGCTAATTTGCAGCACCTGTTGCGACCATATTGTAAAGCATCGGTGAGTGTGATTTTCGGACTCGGTTATATGGTCGGATGACACTGATTTTTAAGGATTTATAGAAGGATAGAAAGTTTTTTCAAATTAGGTATTTTTGCACCGAATTAGTGCGTATTTTCTAGGGAATGCTCAAATTTGATTTCTCTAGCTAAGCCCCAAATTTGAAGTTTTGGACAATCATGTTGTAGTATCCCTTCAGCAAATCTTTGGATTCTATGTTCAAAGGGGGGGTGAAGCTTGTACATATATATAGTATGGCAACACCCGATCATGCCGAAGTATGACTGGTCGGTTTTCCAACACGACGCTGCAAATTCATCGCCGCGCGGGCACTTTATTGTCGCGCATGAGTCGACGAAAAGGAGAAAACGATGCTGATTGCTGTCGTTCTGGTTCTTCTAGTTGTCGGTTCGATTCTCTTTCACTTCTTAAGCCCTTGGTGGTTAACACCCATCGCTTCTAATTGGGTTGAAGTAGATAACACCATCACTATCACCTTTTGGGTTACCGGCTTTGTATTTGTCGCAGTAAATCTATTTCTCGCCTATGTATGTGTTCGTTACCGTTATCGGGCGGACCGCAAAGCCCACTACCAGCCAGAAAGTAAGCGCCTTGAGTGGGGATTAACTTGGCTTACTGCGATAGGCGTGTGTGCCATGCTAGCGCCCGGCCTTTTGGTGTGGGGGAATTTTGTAAACGTTCCCGACGAGGCACACGAAATCGAGGCAGTAGCTGAACAATTCCGTTGGTCGTTCCGCTTACCTGGAGAAGACGAAACATTCGGTAAAACAGATGTCAGCCATATGGGAGTCGAAAACCCATTTGGCATGGATCCCAGCGATCCTTATGGCGCAGACGACGTTCTTATCAACAATGGCGAATTACATTTGCCTTTGCACGAACCGGTTAAAGTATTACTCCGATCCAAAGATGTTTTGCACAATTTCGCTGTGCCGCAAATGCGAGTGAAGATGGATATGGTGCCGGGCATGGTGACCTATCTCTGGTTTGAGCCAATTAGAATCGGGGAGTTTGAAATCTTATGTGAAGAGCTTTGCGGAATTGCGCATTACGCTATGCGTGGACGTGTTGTGGTGGATGAGGCCGAGGATTATCAAACTTGGGTCGACCAACAGGTTACTTACGAAGAAACTGCAAATTTACCAGCAGCCAACCCCATTGTTGGCCAAGCACTTTACGGTCTTTGCGCGGCCTGCCATGGCCCAGACGGGCAGGGCAATCAGCAGTTGGGCTCTCCAAAAATTTCCGGACAGTCTGCTTGGTATATGCAGCTGCAGATAAATAACTTCAAGCAAGGTATTCGCGGAACCCAAGAGGGTGATGTATTTGGCCCACAAATGGCCGCAATGATGGCAACCCTAACGGACGACAATTCCGTAAGAAACGTAATTTCTCATGTGCAAGACCTGCCGGACCGCCCTGCACCTCAAACCGTTGAGGGCGATGCTGAGCGGGGAGGCTGGCTGTATACCACATGCGCGGCTTGTCATGGCCTGGATGCAATGGGGATTTGGCAGCAAAAAGGTCCTCGCCTAGCCGGGATGAGCGACTGGTACATGGTCAGTCAGCTACAGCACTTTAAAAATGGGTTGCGTGGCTACCATCCGCTCGATTTTGGCGGCGACCAGATGACGCAGCTGTCCATTATGCTCACCGACGATCGGGATATCCGAGATGTGGTGTCCTATATCAACACGTTGGCACCTTCCGAATAAGCCTGAATTGATAGGAGTATCTAACTGATGGTCTACACACCAATTGCAGATTCTGACGACCCTCATGCTCTGCATGACCCTCAGAGTTTTATTAGCAAATATGTTTGGAGTCAGGATCACAAAGTAATTGCTATTCAGTATGCGTTGACGGCGCTTTCTGTTGGTCTCTTAGCTTTAGTTCTTTCCGGAATGATGCGGTTGCAGCTGGCTTTTCCTGAAAGCTTTACCTTTATCAATCCGAGTAACTATCTTCAGTTTGTCACCATGCACGGCATGATAATGGTGATTTATCTTTTAACCGCACTTTTTCTCGGCGGCTTTGGTAACTACCTAATTCCACTGATGTGTGGCACAAGGGATATGGTTTTCCCCTATCTAAATATGCTCAGTTATTGGGTGTATCTGCTGTCAGTTCTGATCTTACTCGCATCCTTTTTTGTTCCGGGAGGGGCCACAGGTGCTGGATGGACGCTCTATCCGCCGCAGGCGATTATGCCGGGTACACCCGGCGCAGATTACGGTATTCTCTTGATGCTGATATCCCTTGGCGTTTTTATTATTGCCTTTACTATGGGGGGTCTGAACTACGTCACTACGGTATTACAGGCGCGTTGTAAGGGTATGTCCATGATGCGCATGCCGCTCACCGTGTGGGGAATATTTACCGCCACTATTCTCGGTTTGTTGGCTTTTCCGGCACTTTTAGTAAGCGCCATTATGATGACGCTGGATAAGACGCTGGGTACAAGCTTCTTTATGCCGGCGGTACTTTCTATGGGGGCCGATGCTGGCTACACCGGCGGCAGCCCTATATTGTTCCAGCATCTGTTCTGGTTTTTCGGCCACCCAGAAGTTTATATCGTAGCGCTACCGGCCTTTGGCATGGTTTCTGATGTACTTAGTGTGCATGCGCGCAAAGCCATTTTTGGTTACCGCATGATGGTCTGGGCCATTGTCGCGATTGGCGCCCTTAGCTTCGTAGTATGGGCGCACCATATGTATGTGAGTGGCATGAACCCTTATTTCGGATTCTTTTTTGCTACCACCACCCTAATTATTGCGATCCCTACGGCCATTAAAGTTTACAACTGGGTGCTTACCCTCTGGCGCGGCAATATTCGCTTTACCGTGCCCATGCTTTTTGCCATTGGCTTTATATTTACCTTTACGCACGGCGGTTTGACCGGCTTGTTCTTAGGTAATGTAACGGTAGATTTGCCGCTTTCAGATACCTATTTTGTGGTCGGGCATTTCCATATGGTTATGGGGGTATCTCCCGTTTTGGTGCTATTTGCTGCTATCTATCATTGGTTTCCTAAAGTTACCGGACGCTTGCTGAATACGACCATGGGGAAATGGCATTTCTGGCTAACCTTTCTCGGTACTTACTCCATATACCTGCCGATGCACTATCTGGGCTTTCTGGGAGTTCCCCGGCGCTATTTTGCAAATGGTACATCTGATTTTATGCCGGATTCGGTTCAGACCATAAATATTAGTATTACGGTCGCGGCGCTTATTGTGGCGGTTGTGCAGTTGTTGTTTCTCTTCAATCTTTTCTGGAGTTTGAAGCACGGCGAGAAAGCCGGTTCGAACCCTTGGGAGGCTGCCAGTTTAGAGTGGCAAACGCCAGACACTCCGCCTAAGCACGGCAACTGGGGAGCGGAACTACCGGTGTGCCATCGCTGGGCCTATGACTACAGCGTTCCCGGTCACGCGACCGACTTTATCCCTCAGAACGAACCTCATAATGGAGAAGACTCTCTCGAAGAGATGTCAGCTCATCCAGAGGAAGATCATTGAATCCGATTACCCTAGCCATAGCGTTACTCTGCTCTGTTGTGGTGTGGGGTCTAATTGTTCGCCACTTAACCGCAATGCCCTGGGAGGAAGCTGGCGGTGGTTCGCATCTACGCGATATCCAGACTGTTGACCTTCCAGCTGCCAAGGTGGCCTTCTATGCTCTGCTGGGAGTTATCACCAGTCTGTTCCTGCTGTTTTTTACTGCCTACAACATGCGTATGAATCCCAGCCATGGCGGTGACTGGCATTCGGTAGCTGAACCAGGCTTGCTGTGGCTGAACACAGGCCTTTTGATATTAAGTAGCGTTGCCATGCAGTGGGCGAGAGCCTTGGCTAAACGAGACAATCAACAGAAACTCTTATTAGCTTTGATCTTCGGCGGGCTGCTGACGTTAGCATTTCTAACGGGGCAAATGGTGGCTTGGGGGCAAATGCAGGCGTCCGGGCAATACTCGTTAAGCAATCCCGCAAGCGCTTTTTTCTATCTGCTGACCGCCGTTCATGGATTTCATTTGATAGGTGGTTTGGTAGTTTGGGGGCTAACCCTGAAAAAAATCAAAGGGGGAGCATCGGCGCAGTCTTTACAGCTTACGGTTGAGCTCTGTTCAGTTTATTGGCATTACCTCTTAGTAGTCTGGCTAATGCTATTTGCTATCTTGGTGTCCACCTGATGGAGACGTCAATGAGTATGCCGACGCCGGAACAGGCGATACTTAAAAGCGGATCAGAAGGTGCTGTTGCTGATTGGGCATCTGATCGAGAAACCTTTCATGTGCCTTGGGGTAAGGCCATGATGTGGATATTCCTGCTCAGCGATACTTTTATATTCAGCTGCTTCCTTATTGGTTATATGACGGTACGAATATCTACTCCGGTGCCTTGGCCTATACCCAGTGAAGTATTTGCACTGACTATTGCCGGCAACTCTATACCCTTGGTATTGATTGCCATCATGACCTTCATTTTAATCACCAGTAGCGGCACCATGGCTATGGCGGTTAACTTTGCCTATCGTGGCGATCGCAAAAAGGTAGTGTGGCTGATGGCGGCTACTGCACTTCTTGGCGCTTCTTTTGTTGGTATGCAAGCCTTTGAGTGGACCAAACTTATTGTTGAAGAGGGTGTTCGGCCATGGAGCAACCCTATGGGTGCCGCTCAGTTTGGTGCTGCGTTCTTTATGATTACCGGGTTTCACGGACTACACGTGACAGCAGGCGTGATTTATTTGTCAATTGTGGCCCGCAAAGTTCATCGCGGCGATTATGAAAAGAAAGGATATGCAATTGTTGAGATTGCTGGCCTCTATTGGCATTTTGTCGATTTGGTCTGGGTATTTATCTTTGCATTCTTCTACCTTTGGTAAGGGGGAAATATGTCGGACTCTGCTACTGATCAACACCCGATCGCACTTTACCTGTGGATTTGGTTATTGCTCTTTGTTCTCAGTACATTTTCTTATTTAGTAGATTATTTTAATTTTCAGGGATATTTGCGTTGGTCATTAATCCTTCTCTTTATGTTTCTTAAAGCAGGGTTGATCATCTCAATTTTTATGCATATGGCCTGGGAGCGCATGGCGCTGATCACAGCGATTTTGGTGCCGCCACTCTGCCTTCTGGTATTTCTTGCTTTGATGGCTATTGAAGGTGATTACACCGAGTCGTCTCGACTACTCTTTTTTACTGCTCCGGAAATCCCGGCTCCAATGCATCACTAGTTAGTAGATTAAGACGCAAATTCGGAATCAATTTTCGGGTTTTATTAAAAGGGCCGCGTTGAAAAGTTGCAATAAAAAGGGCTACCCAATCGGGTAGCCCTTTTTATTTAGAGTATTCGCTAATAGGTTATTAGTTCACCGCCGCCGAAAATGGTGCGTTGTCGTCAAGATAAACGATCTTTCCATCGACAAGAGTCATCAGCGATTTAATACTCTGTATTTCATCATCGGATACCGAATCTGAGAAAATGTCGTCACTTAGCACTATCAAATCGGCTAATTTTCCAGACTCCAATACGCCATAGTCTTGTTCTGCACTGGCTAACCAAGAGCTGCCTTTTGTATATAGCTGTATTGCTTGCGCTCTACTAATAGTTTCGTCAGGGCAATTCAAATCTCCGCCATCTCTGGCTCCGTCGGCGATAAAGCCCCCGGCGTTAGAGGCAAAGCCCTTAACGTCTAAGCCGGTTACCATGTGATAGATATGTACCCAAGGGTTACTGGGTTGCGCATTGGTGCTGTCTGATCCAATACCCGCCTGTAATCCCAGTTCAGTCAGGCTGCGGTATGGTGTGCCGTTACATACTGTACCGGCTGCACCTCTTCCCAGAAATGGGTGAATTGCCAGGTTAGCGGCAACAACATCTTCATATCCGTACTCTTGAATAAGGTCCAGTTCTTCCTGACGAGGGTAAGAGTGTTCCATAATAAAACGTGTGCTCTCTCCAGTTGCGAGTGTCGCCGCACGAAAGGTTTCAATATCTGTGGCTCTCGCGGCATGTCTGCCAACGGTCCAGCCATTTGATAGCGCCATTTCCATCGTTGCTTGTAAGCCATTGACCTGGATATTGCCCAGATCTTCACCTAAGCCGATCACCTTAAACATGCTGTCGCTATCGCTGCCAAAGTTGGCCTCGACCGATTGGGCCAAGGCTTCATAGTTTTCTACTGGCGTGATTAGATCGCCCTGAATCCGTGAGCGCACGCGGATGCTTAGCTCATCTTCGTCATAGAGCCCTTTTATGGTTGCGTAGTGGGAAGTGACATCAAAGTATTGTGCGCCGGTGCCGCGAATGCTGCCGCCGACATCTACAACGGAGGTCAAGCCAACACTGTTAAAACCCCGCATAACACGTAGGGCCTGGTCCCTTGTCTCACTGTCCTGCTTAATCAAATTGAAGGAAGCAGTGGAGTTTGCCAAAAACCCGGTCGTTTCATTGATTTCTGGATCGACTGCGTCTTCAGTATTGGCGGCCAGTTCTTTGAGTCTTGCCACTCCCAGGCTATTGGCAAAGGCCTCTTCAGTGGACCGCAGGTGAATATAAAAGGGATAGTCACCAGCCGCTGCATCCATCTGTTCGAGAGTTGGAAATATTGATTCCGGTCCGTTGTCACGGCCAGAACCAATAGCATTTTCTTCCCATTGAATCGGATCCCAGCCACCGATAAAGGTAATCCACTCGTCTGTGGAAATTCCCGCTTCAGCCATAGCAGTGCTTTTAGCAGCGACCATCGCCATCGCTTCGGAAATACTTCTGCTTAACTCTAGCTCACGGGTGTCATACCCGGGTCGCAATGTCGCACGTACAAAGTGCATATGGGCATCGATTAAACCTGGGATTACGGTCTGCCCATCCAGGTTAATATTTCTAGCGCAGTCTGGCGCGGTCAAATTATCTCCCACCTCTACAATGCGGTTTTCACTAATGCGCATGCTGTTGAAGTCACTCTGAGTCACGCCGTCTAAGCTGCTGGGAAGTTCTTGCATAGAGAAGAACCGGCCATTGGTCAGATATAGATCCGCACAAGCCATTACTTCAGAGGAAGCCGCTTCAGTATTCGCTGGGGAGTTTGTTGTCGTAGTTGTGTCATTGCTACAAGCAGCCAATACCGCGAGGCTGCTTAGGGTAAGAATTCGAGCGTAGCTTAAAGAGTCGATTTTCATTGGGTTTCCCTGAATCAAATAGAAACTAGATTGGTTTTCCCAGCGCTCCCCAAAATAGAGGATGGTTTACCCTGTAAACCCGTTGGGATAACTGGTAAAACAATCATAGCTCGCTATGCAAGTCTCATCTATAGTTAAGCGCGTAGTGTTGGCCATTATTAATTTGTGGTCACACGGCCAATTTCCAGCAAGATCTTTGTATGATCAGGTGGCAAACTCGTCCATTGGCGGTTAGATCCGACAATAAATTCAGGTAGTCTCTAGGGGATTCATGAAAAACACTATATTTAGGGCCGTAATGGCTAAAGCGCTAATTGTTGTAGTTTTAGGTTCTCCAATTGCCGCTTATTCGCATCACGGTGCGAACAATAATCCAGATCTTTATTTGGCCGAAAATCTTCTTCGTCTTGAAGGAGAGGTTACTACCGTCTTTTGGCGCAATCCTCATCCACGATTGATACTGTCCGTTATAGATCAACAGGGCGAAGAGCAGGAGTGGGAGCTTGAGATGGGTGGAAGTATAAACAGCTATCAGCAGGCGGGAATTGGTGAAGACCTTGTCGCAGTCGGCGATAGGGTGAAAGCAGCAGGTGTAGTGTCGCGACGTGACCCAAGGACTATCGGGTTACAAAACATGCTACTACCCAATGGCGAAGAGCTGGTTAGGAGCGGCGATGCACTTTGGTCTGAAGAGTTAGTAGATACCGCGAGACGAGGTCCGACTGCTGCTCAAATTCGCACTGCTGAAGCCTCTGCTGAGGGCTTATTTCGAGTTTGGGGTCGTCGCACAAGCGGTCGTCCCAGCGCATCCGAGTACGCTGGATTGTTGACTAATCAAGGCAGAGAGTTGGCGGCACAATATAATTTTGCGACGGACAATCCAGAGCTAGAATGTCGTTCTGGCATACCTACCAATATGTTCGACCCAACACCCATGCAGTTAATTGATAACGGCGATCATATTGTGATTTATACCGAGGAGCATGACCTGCGTCGTATGGTTTATATGACTGATGACCGACCTGAAGCTATTTCTTCGAATCTAGGATTTTCCATCGGTCACTGGCAAGGCGATTCATTGATTGTCGAGACCAGTCATATTGAGTGGCCCTATTTCGACCCTTACGGCACGCCTCAGTCGGATCAAATGACTTATCAAGAAACTTTCTGGGTGGCTGCTGATGATAGTAGGCTCAACTACAAGATAGTGGCGACGGATCCCGTATATTTGACTGGGTCAATCGAGCTTGAACGAGCCTGGCTCTGGCAGCCTGGTACCGCAATGGTGCCATTTAACTGTGCGGCAGAGGTGGCCTCTAACTAGTAGTTGGAGGCTCGGGGAAGCGCATGCGCCTTCCTGTGACGACATAGCAGCGTTCACTTTTGCTTGATTGATCTCAAGTAGATGCATATGGAAATGTAAAGAACGTTGCACCTGCCTATTCGCCTGACCACAATCAGAGGCCATTAAATGGTGGCCTACTTGGTCGAGAAGGGGGACTAGGTGCACAAATCACTTATATCACTAAGCGCAATTTTTTGGTCGTTCGCTTCAATATCGGTACTCTCTCAAGCTCCCGGCATTGGCACGCCAGAAATGTCTGTGCAGGCTAGGGCTGATACTGAAGCGCGTGTTATGGCTGATGGCCGAATTGTTCATCGTTATAGCGCGGCCACTGTGGGTTTGGTTTATGTGGAATGGCCGGAGGGTGCAACTACTACTGCGCACAACCACACCAATGAACTGGTTCTTACGGTAGTATCCGGAAGATTGCGTGCAATGAGTGGCGATAAATAATTTGTTATGCAAACGGGAGATGTAGTTACCATTCCGGCTTGGGTCGATCATAGTTATATCGCTTTAGAAGATAGCATTACATACGAAGCTGCGGGTCCAGGTTAGCGGATTGCTGACTCCTAATTTAGTCCAATTTTTGGGGGATGTAAGATGAAATATTTAAACAATATCAAGAGGGCTATGGGGCTTATTTTTGTAGTCGCTTTACTCCCAGTACAAGCACAACAAAGTTATGGCACTACGGATTTCCGCGCGACAGGTTCGGCGGAAGCGCACGAAGTATTCACCCTTGGTTTGTTAGAGATGCATAACTTTGAATATGGGGATGCTCTGGCTTCTTTCATCAAAGCTCAATCTATAGACCCAGATTTTACAATGGCCTATTGGGGCGAAGCCTTGGCCTATGACCAGTTTTTCTGGCATCGCCACCAAACTGACAAATCTAGAGCCGCGATGGCCAAGCTTGGAGCAACTCCAGAAGAACGATCTGCCCGCGCAGTTACTCAGCGCGAAAAGGATTATCTGCAAACCATTGAAATACTGTTTGGCGAGGGAGGGCACCATGAGCGGGAACTAGCCTATTCTGATGCACTCCGAGATCTACATCAGAAGTACCCGGAAGATCTTGATGCGGCGGCTTTCTATGCGCTGTCTATATTGGCCACTAGCTACGATGGTCGCGATTTTGCGCGTTATATGCGGGCTGGAGCGATTACAGAAAGCATATTGGCCGTAAATCCGACTCATCCGGGAGCTTTGCACTACAGCATCCACAGTTATGACGATCCAATTCATGCTCCACTTGGCCTACGATCCGCTCGCGTTTACAGCGAAGTAGCTCCTTCGGCTGTGCATGCCTTGCATATGGGATCGCATATCTACTATGCGCTTGGCATGTGGGAAGAGGGCGTTGAGCGAAATAAACGCTCGTTCGAAGAGGACGTAGCTCGTCAGGCGGACCCCAACGGCCCATATGGAGGCCAGGCCTATCACGCACTTACCTGGGTACCCTATGGGCTCCAGCAAATGGGCAAGAACGCAGAGGCTCGAGAATATATTTCTCGCATAGCCAAGCAAGTTGAGCAATTTGGTGAAGAGTTTGCTGATCATCGAAACCGTTACATAACTACCAGAGCATCCTATCTAGTAGACACTCAAGAATGGGACAGCGAACTGGCGGATGTCAAAATCAGCCATGAAGGACTGAGCGACTATACGATCACCACAGATCTTTATGTCAATGGCCTTGTGGCATTGAATCGTGGACAAGTTGATCAAGCGCGGTCGGCTCTAGCCATGATGGCAATGCACGGTGCGATAGATATGAACGGCATGAGCAATATGAACGGCATGATTATGACCAGTGCGAAACGTTCCGATACTGCCCCCACGTTGCTTCGTTTAGCGCTTGAAGGGCAAATAGAAATGGCACTAGGCAACACTGTGGAAGGTATCGCTCTGATTCAGCAAGCCGAGCGTATTGAAGGTGCCCTGGCATCTGAATATGGCCCGGCGGTTCCGGTACAGCCTATGGCGGAGTTGTTGGGTGATGCCTATGCGCAAACTGGCAACTCCGACATGGCTCGGCAATCCTACGAAACATCTTTGGAGCGAGCTGTCGGAAGAATTCGCTCTGTACAGGGCTTAAGTAAACTTCCCTAGCAACACACAGGCTCCATTTACTCTTTGCAGGGGCTCTCTTAAGTAGTGGAGAGCTTTTTTTTGGAAATATATGTATAGTTGGCAATAGAATGTTAAAATATTAGTTTAACTACGCAGAAGATAGTCGAACTTGCTCGGCTGACTATTCAGTCAGTCGTAAACTGAGGGATATATGAGCATTAGAATAATTTTACTGGTCGTTATTTTTGCTGCATTCGGCAGCCTGCCGGCCCATGCGCATCACGCAGCTACAGCTACCTTTGATACTAGCCAGACTATGGAAATTGAGGGCTACGTCAAAGAGTTCAGCTTTAACAATCCTCATGTGACCATTACGCTGGGCATTCCCGATGAAAGCGGTATGCAGGAAGAGTGGGTTGCAAGCGCGCCAGCCGTAGCGGGATTTAGACGTTGGGGTTGGACTGGCGATATGATCGAAGAGGGCCAATATGTTCGCCTTGTCGGCAGAACAGCCCGACACGGTGGCCCCATGATATTAATTGAACGCGGCGATATTGAAGGCGGTAAGTTACTTGAGCTGAATCCGGATGACGGATCTCTGGTTCGTATTCTTGAAGGCCCAAAGCCAGATCAGACCCCCGAGCTAGGCATTCCCGCTTTATGGCTCGAAAACGGAAAACCAAATCTTACTGGCACTTTTTTAGCATTGGATCCAGCTGCGGGACAAAATATTCGCACTAGAGCGGAATTCACCGCCGCTGGACAAACGCTTCAAGACGTCTGGGACCCAACCAAAGATCCCGCTTACACAGAATGCGCTCCTCAGGGGCTTATTCGGGTAGTTACGGCTATTCAGTCTGTGCGGATAACTCAGCGCGACGACTATGTAATTGTTGCCCAAGAGGGTAATAACTCTCAGCGGCTAATCTATCTGGACGGCAGAGGTCCTGCCACCGAAGAACACTCTATACAGGGACATTCAACAGCTCATTATGAAGGCGACACGCTAGTAGTCGAGACTAGTCAGCTGTTAGGTGGTCCCACCGGCGGTGGCGGCAATATTCTCAGCGATCAGGCGACTTTAGTTGAGCGCTATAGTCGGTCGGACGATGCTGAGCATGCGTCGCTTGCAGCCGATATCACCTTTACCGATCCGGTAAACCTTGCGACTCCTTGGAAAGCCGGTTGGAGCAAGTATATGACTACCGACTATGGGTTTGCCGATACAGAGTGTCATTTACCTAGTCTGAACTAGTTTAGCCACACCAAATTGACGCTAAGGACTATCCTGCTTTCCGAAGGATAGTCCTTTTTTATTTGGGCTTTGTGCAACTTAGATGCCAATAAATAGCGTTTAACAATCATTTCGATCAGAACCCTGTAAATCTATCCCTCCAGCTCGACTAGAGCGATAAGCAAAATGCTGTCATCAAAAAGCGTCGGAAAGGAATAACGAATATATCGGAAAAATGGCAAATAATCGCTTTTCCTATTTATCGCACTACCCGTCCATTTGGACTCAAAAGCCTGCCGATACCCATTGGAGAGGGGTAGCATCTGCCTCGATTAAAAGCTGGCATTCACGAATTATTGGTTGATACAAACCAAATGTGTATTCGGCGCTGCAGTGAACTTTATTAATAAGGGTGGGATTAATGGTTTATTTAAAGAAGTTGTTAACTAGCAGTATTGCTTTGGCGCTATTGGGCACCATGGCATCTAGCTGGGCACAGGATGAAGAGTCGACAGCGACTGTGCCTCCTAGAGCTGACGGCATTGAAGAGGTACAAGTTACCGGTATTCGTTCCAGCTTACGCGATGCGATTGGCATTAAGAGAAGTTATGTAGGTAACGTTGATGCAATATCCGCAGAAGATTTCGGCAAGTTCCCCGATGGCAACCTAGCTGAGTCTCTGGCTCGAGTTCCGGGCATTGCTATCGATCGAAGCAATGTTGAAGGCCAGAAAATCGCAGTTCGTGGTTTTGGTCCAGAATTTAATATGGTGACCTTGAACGGTCGTCAAATGCCTACTGCACCTGGCGTATATGAAGGTGGCAGGGCATTTAACTTTGGCGATATCGCTTCTCCCGGCGTATCTGCGGTAGAAGTATTCAAATCAGCCAATAGCGCACTACCTTCTGGTGGGATAGGCGCAACAGTAAATATGATTACCACTAAACCGCTGAATGTAAATGGCACACAGCGATCATTCAGCCTAAGTGGCGTTGCAGACAGCACTAGTGAAGCGGGCGGTTTACCTATCGAATCAGCTTTCCTTTTTGCCACCAATCAAGACCGTTGGGGTTTCTCTTTTTCTGGTTCATACCAAGAAAGACAAAACCGTGAAACCGGCACACGAGAAAACAACTGGATAACCGTTAGTGAACAACCAGGCCGGGTAGATCCATTAAACCCGGCCTTCACCAATAACAATCAGCGTGCAGATGGTGAAACTTTCTACGGAGAGCCAACTGGCTACCTAATTAAGGACAACGATCGAACGCGGATGAATGGGCAAGCAACATTCCAGTTTGAGATCACTCCTGATCTGGTTTCTACCCTCGACTATACCTACTCGAATGTAGACTTTACTTCTGAAGGTTCAACTTTCGGATCATGGTTGGGTGGCTGGACTACCAATGAAGCAACTATCAACGAAAATGGTGCATTTACGGATGTTGTTGTGGGCGATAGAGGTTATGACCACGACGTTACCTGGCAGAACCTGGTAAATACCAACACATCTATTGGCTTAAACCTTGATTGGACCGTTAGTGATGCTTTGACATTGACATTTGATACACACCATTCCTCGGCTGAGGTTGATGGTGGTGAACTGGACAATACAATCGCAGCGCTGCCAGATTTCCAGACCAGCATCAATCACACTAATGGCGGAGCCTCAGGTATCAATACCTTTACCTACGATGCCGATTACGTGCCAGCTGATTATCTTTTTACGGGTGCGACCATTCGTGATGGTTTTAAAGATAACGTAATGGATCAGTTCCAGATTACTGGTGAGTGGGTCAATCTAGACGGTGGCTTGATCACTTCAGTTGATTTTGGTATTTCTCATCTTGAGAGTGCGTTCAGTAAAGTAACGCGCGTCGAAGACTATAATACTGCGGGAACTACGACGGCAGCTGATTTCGATGATGCTCTGTTCCAGAGAACCATGCTTGACAGCGACTTTATGAATTCGTTTAGCCCTGATCTAGGCACCGACTTTTACTACGACATTGATCCTCGGGACGCACTAGCGGCATTTTCTGCGGCTAACCCAGCAGCGGCATTAACAGCCGGTGATATCGATACTAACTATGGCGTTAATGAAACTCAGGATGCTGCTTTTGTTCAGGTGAATATGGAAACTGAGTTCCGCGGTATGCCAATACAGATGACTGCAGGCCTTCGCTACGAAGATGCTGAGACCGAAGCCACTAGCTTGTTTGGGCCAACTACTGGACTGACATGGGACTTCATACAGGGCGTAATTCCTATACAAGCCGCCCCGGATGACGTCAGCCAGTCTGGCAGCAACAGTCAGCTATTGCCAAGCTTCGCTATATCTTTGGGTCTTACGGAAGAGAAGGTCGTGCGTGCTTCCTTCAGCCAAACTATGGCCAGACCTGATATTTTTTCTCTGAGCTCGCGGTTTGATTTGACTAACAGAGATTTCTTCCAAGTGACTGCTGATGCGGGCAATCCAAACTTATCTCCATTGATGTCAACCAACTTCGATATTAGCTTTGAGAACTATTATGACGATGAGAGCTATTACGCAATTAATTATTTCCGCAAAGAAATTAAAGACTTTGTTGGTAGTAGAACTACATCACAAGAAGTTGGCGATCTAAGAAACCCTGCGTTCTCTGCAAATGGCCAAATCGCACAGGCCTGTGTAGCTGCATGGAATGATGCTGGTCGTCCGGACCCAGGTGCGCCCGGCGTATTTGGTAGTGGTGACTGCGTATCTCAGCAAGCCCTATGGGCGCAGCCTTGGATGGACGACTTTCAGCATATGGGTTGGATAGCTCTTGCGCTGGAAGCTGGAATAGATGTTTCTCCCGCAACTGGTTTCGCATTCCTTGATACATCGGATGCAGGCCTTTATACCGGTGCGTTTTCTCCTGCTAGCTGTAACGGTGGCTGGTGGCGTTGTGACCCAGGCACTATCGATCAATCTGCTACCGATCCTTTAGCTGTAGTTGAAGTAACTGAGCCGTTCAACATGAACTCTGGTGTTGTAAGTGGTATTGAGCTGGCATGGCAACACCTTTGGTACGGCACACCATACGGTATGCAGTTCAACTACACCTTTATTAACGGTGGCGATGTTGATGTTGACCGCGATGTAATTGGCGAGCAGTTTGTTCTTCCCGGTCTAGGCGATAGCGGTAACTTCTCCGCCTTCTATGAAGACGATACACATACCGCACGCTTGGCTTTCAACTATCGCGGTGAGACGGTTGCCGGATTTGCGAACTATGAGCAACCTCTCTTTGTTGAAGCGAGAACTCAAGTCGATTTGTCATATCAATACCGTTATGGCGACGCTACGACCTTTTTCGTCGATGCCTCAAACATTCTAGATGAGTCCACTCGTCTGTATGTTCGTAACGAAGAAATGTTATTCCTGGCGCAAGACCATGGACCAGTATATAAGTTTGGTGTTCGAACCAGCTTCTAACGTCTGTTCCCCCACAGACACTTATTCGAGAGGGCGCAAGCCCTCTTTTTTTATGCCCGTAAAAAGGCCTATTAAAAACCGTAAAGACAGAGGATTTTTCTGGTTTCGGACTTTCAGCCCTCCGACCCTGTGTTAGCCTCTAAGTATTTGAAAATACTCTTGGGGAAAACAATGGGCGGAATTTCTTTCCAAAAATTCAAATATTTGCTGTTTATCGGCTTTGCACTGACCACTTTCGGTGCTGCCTCGAGTGCATCAGCACAAATGTATAAAGCCGGAACCGACGATGGCGTGCCCGGCGAAGAAATGTTTCAAGCCTGTGGATTTTGCCATGGTAATCAGGGGCAGGGTCGGCAGCGTCTGGACGCACCGCCTATTGCTGGGTTGCAGGCCTGGTATGTTGAGCGCCAGCTGAATAACTTTGATAACGAAATCCGTGGCATGCACGCTGAGGACTTGCCCGGTGCTCAAATGATTGTGATCAACGGCATTCTGCGCAACGAGGCGACCATTAAAAATGTAGCAGCCTATATTGAAACACTTGAACCCGGTGGCCCTCCTATGATGCGTGGTCGTGGTGAAAATGCCGTTCCTGAACCCCTAGAGCGGCCCTTTAATTGGGAATCTGAATACGCCTTTTTGAACCCGCCGGCTCCAGGTGATCCAGATGATGGGGCAAAGATATACAACAGTATGTGTACGATTTGCCATGCCGCCAATGGTATAGGTAATCAAACTCTAGGCGCTCCAAACCTAACCGTATTGGCGCCCTGGTATATGGAGCGCCAGCTCGAATACTTTCAGGACGGAATTCGCGGCTCAGATCCGCAGGACGTATTTGGTGCACAGATGCTTACCTTTGCAAAACTCTTGGCTGACGATCAGGCTATCGCCGATGTCGTTGCCTATATCGACACCCTTTAATTCACCACTCGGAGAGGTAATTAGCATGAAATTAAGACTTACTGCAGCCATCTGCCTTACGGTGGCACTATTTGCACAAACTGTTTCAGCAGCGACTCTGGCTGAGCTCAAACTTATAAATCCGCTGGAGGAATCTCGCGGTTGGTGTGTAGATCTATTTGCGCATCTCACTGGCGGCTTGCCAATTGGTGGCTTTCAGGGCCACAACTGCTTCTCCTATATGGACGGTGGTCCGACCGAAGATCAAGGTTTTGACGCTGAAATGTACGCGGACCAAGGCGTTATTCGGCTCGACTACTTTGATATATGTATGACCGTGCATGAACCCAGAGCGGGTTCATTTGTAGCCTCCGAGCCTTGCACTGGCGAAGATGTTCAGAAATTCGATATTCAGGATTCAGGTGAAATTGTTTCTCGCTCGTCGCCCAATCTTTGCCTGACGATGGGCACTAGATTGGTTACCGGCGGAGGTGGCGAGCCTATTCATCTTATTCGCAAGCTTTCTTTTGAAGACTGCGACTCTGCCATTGCCGAGCGACAGCAATGGGAACTACGCACGACCTGGCAAGAATCAACGCCTACTAGAGAGCGACCTTATAATTAGGGGTCTTTATGGCCGAGGAATGCTCCTAATAAGTGTATCGAAACAAAAAAGAGGCCAAATGACCTCTTTTTTACGCTTTCAAAAAATATGTAAATTATTTAAATTCGACACGTTGATCTGAAAATTCACACGAATATTTACCGTGCCCTCGTTCAAGCCCCAGCGGCGGATCGTATAAGTTCGCAAGCCGTTTGCATGCATGGGATCCGAGTCTGCAATCATCTTGGCGTCTTTAAAGGAATCGGCTCTGATAATAATCAGCCCTTGGGTCGGAGGGCCGGCTTCGGCTCCTTCCGTTCGCAGAGCACCTGCGCCGAACATAATTCCTCTACGCTCAAGATTGTCCTGATGGGCAAGATGGTCTGTCATAAAATTACCGGCCTCTGCGGTCCGCCCTGGAATGCCGGTTGTCTCGATCACATACAAGACCAGTCCAAGCGGTTTTCGTTCTTGGGCCACTGCCTGCTGTGCTCCGCCGATAAAGATAAATGAGAACAGTGTGGCCTAAACAATAGGTCTTATTTTCATAGATACCCCCGAAATGAGCTTTCATTCTAGCCGTTCGGTCGTTGATAGCTTCCAAATTAACGATTATTCTCATTGAGGCAAAGGGGCTAGTTGCCGCTCTTTCGTTTAGGTTCAGTGCAACTGCGGTGGTATCCTAGTTCCGCCCTATCAGGGGCCACCTGCGAGAGGAACGTAAATATCATGAATTCGGGCGCTGAACAATAAACTCCCTATGCTGAATATATTGAGAATACCAACTATATGTTTAGCGCTGTTTCTATGCACTGCGGCGACTCAGGCTCAGGTGTTTGATCAGCCGCGCTATGCAACCTACCGCACATGGGCGCTTGCGCCGCCTTGGAAAGAGCACGGTTACAAAATAGGTTCCTTTATACCCGAGAGCTATCTGCTTTATCTTTCAGATGCGGACCCTATTACGATCTCAAATCAACAATATACTCTGGCCTTAACGCAAGATGGCGTAGAGGTTTTGGTGCACCCCCGGTCAATTTCAGAGTTAAGCTTTCAGCAATCCGTCGGCGACCACCAAGTGATATTTAATTCGGACTACTTGCTGTGCAAAAGCCGAGGCTGCTCGGCGACATTGGCAAACGACTGGTTAGTGGCTCGTGGCGAAGCTTTTAAAATTATTGCTGATGAGGGCAACTTTATTACCCTGCTTGGAACTCGAGGATCGGAGCAGTTGCGAGGGTATATACGAAGAACTGATCTTGATCACTTGGAGCGTATTGGCAAAATAACCAGAGCCGACAAAATGCATCCCAGATATAGCATTGAAAAGCGTCAATCTGGCACGCTCGCAACCTCCTGCGGTGAGACCAAGGCGGTTGGAACGCTTATAGATGTTCCGAAAAATGATGTTACTGCAGAGCGCATACTGGCTTTACTTTCGGTTGCGCAGATCAATACAGGGAATATGCAAAGCGGTGATGATGGCGAAGAAGTGAGCAGTGTGGACAATGTCGACCAAATCGAGATCACCAGTTCCTATGGTGGTGAGGGCTACCTGAATACCTTTTACCTATATCAAGTAGAGGATCTTAGTCAGACCTTGGGTTCCGATGAGCGCTTTTTTGATGTGGCGGTAGCCCTAAAAATTAATTGCACTCTCAATGAAGAGGGAGAGGAGCGCGGCGGATACCGCGAAAATTATATCGAGCATATGACTCTTATGAATTCCAAGAACATATTTAACGGTCGGCCGATAGCTAACGAAATCTCGATGGACTATTTTAATACCCCTCTAGATCTGCAGGAGTACACCGGCGAGGCCTATATGATCAGCATTAATAAGCTGGAGCATTTTGAGCGCGCGCTTGAAATTTTGTCGAACCGAATTGGGGATCGCGATCTGTCCGGTTATATGCTCACAGAGTTGAACCGTAGCTGCCGATCAGAGATGCGAAATCCCTATACACAAAGTGTATGCCTTACCTACGACTACTAAATACTACCTAGAATGACAAAAAAATCTAAAGCCCTGTTGGCGAATACCTTGCTATTGGACGCGGGCAATACTTCAGTGAAGTGGAAGCTCGGTAGCTCCGGTGATATCCATCGTTGTGCCGCTGCGGATTTATCCAAGCTTGAGATTTGGATGAGAGAGCAGGCTTCAGGCATTGAATTCATAGCGCTTAGCAGCGTGCAAGCTACCCAGTGGAACACTTCTCTGGAATCAATATGTTCCGAACTGAGGATGTCGATCTGGATGGCCAGCTCAGAATCGGAAAACTCCGGGTTGAGCTGTGGTTATCACGAGCCGGCAAATCTTGGTGTAGATAGGTGGCTGGCAATGTTGGCCCTCTGGCAGAGACGGAGAGCTGGGTTTTTGTTGGTGGATATGGGTACGGCGATCACTCTTGATGCGGTGGATGATCAGGGTAGGCATCTCGGGGGTTATATAGTGCCAGGGCTCGAGCTACAACGTCGCGCGTTAACGGAGAGCAGTGAAGCCCTGGGTAGATTGGTTACTGACGTGCCAGACTTTAGTTTTGGCTTGGGGTTGGATACCAGTGAAGCGGTTGATCGGGGGGTATTTATCTCGGTTGAGGCCTTGGTAGAAAAAGTTATGAACAATGCTGGGCTTTCTGCAGAGCAGTTGGTGATAATAGGTGGCGACGCGCGCTGGTTTATCGATGCTAGCGATATAGATAACCAAAATATTGATTTAGTACTGCAAGGCCTAGAGATTGTCTATGGCCAAAGTTTGGAATCTGAGGAGCAAGGGTAGGGATGAAGTGGATTGCGCTGGTTTTAATTCTGGCAAATGCCTTGGCATTCTATTTCTTTCGTGTGGATCAAAATCAGGAGATCAGCACAGATCTGCCTCGGCCAGTTGGTTCTGCCCGCTTGATACTTATCGACGAATTAAATTTTGCCGAGCGCAATGGGCTTCGTATTCAGGAGGCGCCTTCGGCCAATAGTGAGTCCTCCGCTAATGGCAGCGCATCAGCGAACACCCAGCCCATCGAAGACAGCTTTAACCTATTGCGGCAGACCGGCTTGCCTGAAGAAGGGACAGCTACCGAGCTAGCTTCTGATGCAGCCCCTGCTATGGATCCGGCCTTAGAAGGTGTCTGCGACGTATTTCGTTTGCCCGAAGAGCAAATATCCGGTTTGCTACAAAGGTTAAGGTCAGTAGACCTAAACCCTACGCTGGAAGAGGAGATAGTGGGAAATCCCGGGCCCATAATGGTTTATGTTGCGCCCTTTGTTTCCGCGCGTGAAGCGGCGCTCGAATTAAATGTTCTGCGTCGCGAAAAGATTGAAAGCTTCATCATCCCCGAGGGCGATCTGCAAAATGGCATATCTGTAGGCGTGTTTAGTACCGAGCAAAATGCCATCGCCCGATCAATTCAGCTAGAGAATTTGGGGTACCAAACAGATCATTATCAATATGTGGTTGAAGTGACTCAATATTTGGTTAATTTACCCCTCTCCGAATCTACTCTAATGGCCTCAAATTATTGGCTTGAGCTCGAGTTGGACTTCCCTGCAATGACCCGTGAGCAAAATTCCTGTTTTTAGGTTGCTTCGGGGGGTAAGTTTCAATAGAATCCCGCCTCCACTGCGCCCTGCCATATTGGTCGGGTAATTTGAGTAAGGCTGGTGTAGCTCAATTGGTAGAGCAGCTGACTTGTAATCAGCAGGTCGGGGGTTCGACTCCTCTCACCAGCTCCATCATAAATTAGCAGTGTTCGGTGGGGTTCCCGAGCGGCCAAAGGGATCAGACTGTAAATCTGACGCGAAAGCTTCGGTGGTTCGAATCCACCCCCCACCACCAATTAAGAGGTGGTACAAAGGGCTTTGTTTTCTCAAAGTACTTTGTAGTAAGAATTTGCTCTTAGATGAGCTAGGCGAGAGTCAGAATTGCATTCGCCAAATGAGTTGGGTTCGGCGGGTATAGTTCAATGGTAGAACGTCAGCCTTCCAAGCTGAACATGCGGGTTCGATCCCCGCTACCCGCTCCACTCTTTTTAGTTAAAGAGTGAGTGGATAAGGTTATGTGCTCATATAGCTCAGTCGGTAGAGTACTTCCTTGGTAAGGAAGAGGTCACCGGTTCGAATCCGGTTATGAGCTCCAGTATTTGGTAGTTAGGTTTTAGTTATTGGTAGGTGGTTGGTTTTTTGGATTCTTTATTAGTTGCTAAAGGCCAATCGCTAAATTGGTTTGCAATATTAGGTTGATGTTAGGAGACGCTAGAGATGGGTAAAGAGAAGTTTGAACGTACTAAGCCCCACGTAAATGTGGGCACGATTGGTCACGTGGATCATGGTAAAACCACACTGACGGCGGCATTGACGCGCGTATGTGCGGAAGTATGGGGCGGAGATGCGGTTGCTTTTGACGGTATCGATAACGCACCGGAAGAGCGCGAGCGCGGTATTACTATTGCGACGTCTCACGTTGAATATGAATCACCGAATCGTCACTACGCACACGTTGATTGCCCAGGACACGCGGATTATGTGAAAAACATGATTACCGGTGCTGCTCAAATGGACGGCGCTATATTGGTTTGTTCAGCGGCTGACGGCCCCATGCCTCAGACGCGTGAGCACATCCTTCTATCTCGTCAGGTTGGTGTTCCGTACATCGTAGTATTTTTGAACAAAGCCGACATGGTTGACGACGAAGAACTTTTGGAATTGGTTGAAATGGAAGTTCGTGAACTTCTTGATCAATACGAATTCCCTGGCGACGATACGCCAATCATCATCGGTTCTGCGCTTATGGCGTTGAACGGTGAAGATGACAACGAAATGGGTACTACGGCAGTTAAGAAGCTTGTTGAAGTTCTGGATTCATATATTCCAGAGCCAGAGCGTGCGGTAGATCTTCCATTTTTGATGCCAATTGAAGACGTTTTCTCTATCTCAGGTCGCGGTACGGTTGTTACCGGTCGAATTGAGCGCGGAATCGTAAACGTTGGTGACGAGATTGAAATCGTTGGTATCCACGACACGACTAAAACCACCTGTACCGGTGTTGAGATGTTCCGCAAGTTGCTTGACGAAGGTCGCGCTGGTGAGAACGTTGGTGTACTTCTGCGCGGAACTAAGCGTGAAGAAGTTGAACGTGGACAGGTTCTTTGTAAGCCTGGCGCGATCAAGCCACACACTAAGTTTGAAGCGGAAGTATATGTTCTGTCTAAAGACGAAGGTGGCCGTCATACACCATTCTTTAAAGGTTACCGTCCTCAGTTTTACTTCCGTACAACGGATGTGACTGGTGCCTGTGAGCTTCCAGAAGGCGTTGAAATGGTAATGCCTGGTGACAATATACAGATGGTAGTAGAGCTGCACGCTCCGATTGCGATGGAAGAAGGTCTTCGGTTTGCGATTCGTGAAGGTGGCCGAACTGTTGGTGCTGGTGTTGTAGCCAAGATTATCGAGTAATCGAAATACGACTAAAAGCCGGGGCGCAAATGCGTTCCGGCTTTGTCCGTTTCTCGGGGTAGGTGAAAAGTTAAGCTCCAGGCCAGTAGTTCAATTGGTAGAGCGTCGGTCTCCAAAACCGAATGTTGGGGGTTCGAGTCCCTCCTGGCCTGCCAACATTACAAGCTTATTATAGATATTGAGTTATATGAGTATTGAAGAAACTAAGCAAAAGAACGGCGCATTGAATGCAGTGCTCTGGTTTATCGTTGTGGCGCTGATCGCAGCTGTGGCCGTGCTCAACTCAATTTATGCTGAAGAATCGCTACTCTATCGAGTGATGGGCGGTCTTGTTTTGGCGATCGCTGCTGGATTTATTGCAGTACAAACTACTCAGGGCGCTACTTTTTGGCACATTGCCAAAGGTGCACGTACGGAAGTACGCCGAGTAGTGTGGCCGACTCGCGATGAGCGCAATAAGGCAACCTTAATGGTTGTTGCTGTTGTAGCGCTTATGTCTGTTGTTTTGTGGGGTCTAGACGGATTATTCGGCTGGCTCGTTGGACTTTTGCTCGGATAAGGTGACCTATGCGTTGGTACGTAGTACATGCCTTTTCAGGCTATGAAAAAAAAGTAGTAGGTTCGCTTCAAGAGCGGATCGATATGAATGACATGCAAGAAAAATTCGGTGAGATATTAGTTCCCACTGAAGAAGTCGTCGAAATGAAGGACGGCAAAAAGCGCAGCAGTGAGCGCAAGTTCTTCCCCGGGTATGTCCTGGTGCAGATGGAACTTGACGACGATAGCTGGCATTTGGTTAAAGAAACGCCTCGAGTAATGGGATTTATCGGCGGAAAAGCGGATAAGCCAGCACCAATTACTCAGAAAGAAGCAGATTTGATTCTGCAAAGAGTTCAGGACTCGGGCGAGAAGCCTCGTCCGAAAACTGTATACGAGCCCGGCGAAATGGTCCGAGTTACAGATGGGCCTTTTAACGACTTTAACGGAACCGTTGAAGAAGTTAATTACGACAAGAGCCGATTGCGTGTTGCAGTAACGATTTTCGGTCGATCTACTCCGGTAGATCTCGAATTTACTCAGGTCGAAAAAGCCTGATTAATTGTGTTTCCGCAATTTTGCGGAGCACGGGGAGCCAGCGACGAGTGGAGACGCTCTGAGGCGATAACACCCAACTAGGAGAAATCTAAATGGCGAAGAAAGTAGAGGCCTATATCAAGCTGCAAGTGCCAGCTGGTAAGGCAAACCCAAGTCCACCTGTTGGTCCGGCTCTCGGTCAGCATGGCGTAAATATTATGGAGTTCTGTAAGGCGTTTAATGCGCAAACTCAGGGCACCGAGCCGGGTCTTCCGGTTCCCGTTGTAATTACTGTATATAGTGATCGCAGCTTCACCTTCATAATGAAGACTCCTCCAGCTGCCGTCTTGTTGTTGAAAGCTGCTGGTATCAAATCTGGTAGCGGAACACCTAACACTGAAAAAGTGGGTAAGGTAAGCCGTGCGCAACTCGAAGAAATTGCCACCGCTAAAGAGCCAGATCTAACTGCTGCTGATATGGATGCAGCTGTACGAACTATCGCCGGTACTGCTCGCAGTATGGGCATTGAAGTGGAGGGCATCTAAGATGGCTAAAGCATCAAAACGCGTTCGAGCGTTCCAAGAAAAAGTAGAAACAGGCAAGCCATATGCTTTTGATGAAGCGGTTTCCCTGCTAAAAGAATTCGCATCCAAGAATTTTAATGAAACCGTTGAGGCTTCTGTGAAACTTGGTATCGATCCACGTAAATCTGACCAAGCAGTTCGCGGAGCTACTACCTTGCCAAAAGGCAGCGGTAAAACCGTACGCGTTGCGGTATTTGCTCAGGGCGAAAATGCAGAAGCAGCTACAGCTGCTGGCGCTGACGAAGTGGGCATGGATGATCTAGCCGAGAAAATGAAGGGCGGAGATCTTGATTTTGGTGTTGTTATAGCCACTCCAGACGCAATGCGCGTTGTGGGAGCTTTAGGTCAGGTGCTGGGTCCTCGTGGACTTATGCCTAACCCAAAGACAGGCACCGTCACGCCAACTCCTGCTGTTGCAGTTAAAAATGCTAAGGCCGGTCAGGTTCGTTACCGTACCGACAAGAATGGCATTATTCATGGCGGCATCGGCAAAGTGGATTTTGATGGTTCGGCGCTACAAGAAAATCTTGAAGCTCTGTTGGTGGATTTGAGAAAGCTCAAGCCTGCTGCAGCTAAAGGGATATACCTCCAGAAGATCGTACTTTCTACGACTATGGGCCCAGGTGTAACTCTGGATAGCTCAACTATTGAGAATGACTAGCTCAAGCTAAAGAATATGAATGCTGCGCAGGAGCGCAGCCATTGGCCGAAGGTCAATGCGAGTATCGGAAATACAAGCAAATCGACGTATTTGCGCCAGTAATACCGGTGCGAACTCTAAAAAATCAGGGAGATTTTTTAGGGTTAAAGAGACTTTTGGGGTCCGCGTAAGCGGGCTGTTAAAGACCGCAGGAGCGGAGAGTTTTCGGACTCAAAGCTTAATTAGAGTGATCATCCTGCGCAGATGGTGAACCCCAGCGAAATTTGCTGAATTCACTTTGGTGGGTATTTGAAATTATTCGAATGCCTTAAATAGAAACAAATCCAGGAGTAGTACTAGTGGCACTTGGACTTGAAGACAAGAAAACGATCGTCGCTGACGTGAGCGAAACTGCTTCCAATGCGCTGTCTTTAGTTGTTGCCGACGCCCGTGGCGTTGAAGTAAGCGACATGACAGAGCTGCGAAAACAGGCTCGTGAAAATCAGGTTGTTCTTAGGGTAGTCAAAAACACTTTGGCTAAACTTGCTTTTAAAGACACTGATTTTGAATGTGTGGACGACGCACTGAAAGGCCCTTCAATATTTGGTTTTTCGATGGAAGACCCAGGTGCAGCCGCAAGGTTGTTCAAACAGTTTGCCAAAGAAAATGACAACTTTGAAGTTAAGGCTTTATCAGTTGGTGGGCAGCTTCTCGAGAAGAGTCAGATTGATGTATTGGCAACTTTGCCAACCCGTGATCAGGCACTCGGTATGTTGGCCGGCGTTATACTCGCACCCGTCACTAAGATGGTTCGAACCTTCAACGATGTACCCGGACAGGTTGTTCGCGTAGTTGATCAGGTACGAATTCAGAAAGACGAAGCGGCATAAGATTAATCGTATTATTAAATTTTATTTGGAGTTTTAAAAATGGCACTTTCTAAAGACGAAATCCTCGACGCGATTGCAGAAATGAGCGTAATGGACGTTGTTGAGCTTGTTAGCGCAATGGAAGAAAAGTTTGGTGTATCTGCTCAAGCCGCTGCTGTTGCAGTAGCTGGTCCAGCTGCTGGCGGTGACGCTGCGGCTGCAGAAGAGCAAACTGAGTTTGACGTTATTCTTACTAGTTTTGGCGAGAAGAAAGTCAACGTTATTAAGACAGTTCGCACTATTACAGGCCTAGGTCTGAAAGAAGCGAAAGATCTTGTTGACGGTACACCTTCTCCTATTAAAGAAGGCGCTTCTAAAGACGAAGCAGAAGAAGCCAAAAAACAGCTTGAAGAAGCTGGTGCTTCTGTCGAATTGAAGTAATTCGACACTTGATCGGCATTAGCTGATTGACCCAAGGCTGACGGATTTATCCGTCGGCCTTGGCTTGTTTCTGCGACCAGCCTTTTTTGGGGTGGTCGATTTAACCTTGGGACTGCAGGTTAAATTAAGTATTCGCAGTCCACCTACTGAAAGCTAGGGAGCTGATAGAAATGGCGTTTACATACACCGAAAAACAGCGGATTCGTAAGACCTTTGGCAAATTGCCAACGGTTATGGAGCAGCCATATTTGCTCGCGATCCAGTTGGATTCGTACCGCGAATTTACTCAAGCCGATATTCCTGCAGAAGAACGCACGGAAAAAGGCCTACACGCAGCCTTCCATTCAATATTTCCAATCGTAGCGAACTCGGGCAATGCGGCACTTGAATATGTCGACTATCGCCTTGGCAAGCCTGCCTTTGATGTTAGCGAATGTATTCTGCGTGGCGTTACATACTCCGTGCCTTTGCGCGTAAGAGTTCGCTTGGTCATATACGACCGAGAAACCTCTGCGAAAACCGTAAAGGATATTAAGGAGCAAGAAGTTTATATGGGCGAAATACCCCTTATGACTGAAAACGGCACCTTTGTAATAAATGGTACCGAGCGCGTTATCGTTTCTCAGTTGCACCGTTCGCCTGGTGTATTCTTTGATCACGATCGCGGCAAAACTCACTCATCGGGAAAATTGCTCTATTCCGCTCGGATCATTCCTTACCGTGGTTCATGGCTCGATTTCGAATTTGATCCAAAAGATTTGGTTTTTGTTCGTATAGATCGCCGCCGTAAGTTGCATGCGACAATTTTGTTGCGCGCACTTGGTTATAGCTCTGAAGAAATTTTGGGTATGTTTTTCGAAACTACCACCTTCAGATTTGCGAAAGACGCCTATCGGATGGACCTTACTCCAAGCCGTCTACGCGGTGAAATCTCTCAGTTCGACATCAAAGGCCCGCGCGGCAAAGTTGTTGTTGAAGCTGGCCGCCGAATCACTGCCCGCCATATTCGGGACCTTGAAAAAGCGGAAATTACTAAGCTTGATGTTCCTGAAGAATATTTGCATGGCAAAGCACTGGCCAAGGATATTATCGATCCTGAAACCGGTGAGTTGTTGTTCGAGTGTAATACCGAGCTGACCGATGAAGTATTGGCAGCCTTGGTTGAAGCCAACATTAATGAATTTGATGTGCTCTATACCAACGATTTGGACGCTGGTCCTTTCGTTTCCGAGACATTGCGCGCCGATCCTACCCGTACGCAGCTAGAAGCATTGGTAGAGATTTACCGCATGATGCGTCCTGGTGAGCCGCCAACAAAAGACTCTGCAGAAGGCTTATTCCATAACTTGTTCTTCAGTTCAGAGCGATACAACCTATCAGGTGTAGGTCGTATGAAGTTCAACCGCCGACTAAATATCGACACTGATGAGGGTGCTGGCGTATTGATCGATGGCCGTTATATGGGCCTTAAATACGCCGACAAAAAACCGGATAACAAAGTAGACGTAAACAATCTACCGCTTGAGATCCAAAAAGTATTGGATATGGCTGGTGCCTCTCCTAAAACTTTCGGTCAACTAAAAGCAGCGTTCGGTGAGATGCGTTCAGACATTGTAAATGTGATGAACACTTTGATCGAAATCCGCAACGGTAACGGCATGGTCGATGATATTGACCATCTTGGTAACCGTCGTATTCGCTCTGTTGGCGAAATGGCCGAAAATCAATTCCGCGTTGGTCTAGTTCGCGTTGAACGCGCCGTACGTGAAAGATTGTCTGTTGCAGAAAGCGAAGGCCTGATGCCGCAGGATCTGATTAACGCCAAGCCAGTTGCGGCAGCCGTTAAAGAGTTCTTTGGCTCGTCTCAGCTGTCTCAGTTTATGGATCAAAACAATCCACTATCTGAAGTAACGCACAAACGCCGTGTATCTGCGCTTGGGCCGGGCGGTTTGACTCGTGAACGTGCTGGATTTGAAGTACGTGACGTGCATTCAACTCACTACGGTCGGGTTTGCCCTATTGAGACGCCTGAAGGACCAAATATTGGCCTGATAAACTCTCTGGCAACTTATGCTCGCACTAACAGCTACGGATTCCTTGAAGCGCCTTACCGCAAAGTAGTTGATGGTAAAGCGACTGACGAAATTGAGTTCTTGTCTGCAATTAACGAAGCGCAATTTGTTATTGCTCAGGCTTCTGCGATTCTGGACAAAAACAACAAGCTAACAGAAGACTTAGTTACGGTTCGACACCTGAATGAATCTACCTATAAAACGCCTGAAGAAGTGCAATTTATGGATGTTTCACCCCGTCAGGTGGTATCGGTAGCTGCTTCTTTGATCCCCTTCTTGGAACACGATGATGCAAACCGTGCATTGATGGGTTCCAACATGCAACGTCAGGCTGTGCCTGCACTGCGTGCGGACAAGCCTTTGGTTGGTACCGGTATCGAACGCGATGTTGCGAAAGATTCTGGTGTTTGTGTGGTTGCTCGTCGCGGTGGCGTTATCGACAGCGTTGACGCTGCCCGTATCGTTATTCGAGCAGACGAAAGCGAAACTGTGCCAGGCGAAGCCGGTATTGATATATACAACCTGACTAAATACACACGTTCTAACCAGAACACCTGTATTAATCAGAAACCTATCGTTAAACGTGGCGTCAAGGTAGCAAAAGGCGACATCGTTGCTGACGGTCCATCCATCGATTTGGGTGAATTGGCTCTGGGTCAGAATATGCGCATCGCATTTATGCCCTGGAACGGATACAACTTCGAAGATTCAATCTTGGTTAGTGAACGTGTAGTTGATGAAGATCGCTTCACCAGTATTCACATTCAAGAGCTAACTTGTGTTGCTCGTGATACCAAACTTGGGCCAGAAGAAATTACTGCTGACATCCCTAACGTGGGCGAAGCGGCTCTTGGTAAACTTGACGAGTCTGGTATTGTTTACGTTGGTGCCGAAGTTTGTTCCGGTGACATTCTAGTTGGCAAGGTAACGCCTAAAGGCGAGACCCAGCTCACACCAGAAGAAAAGCTCCTGCGTGCCATCTTTGGTGAAAAAGCCTCTGACGTTAAAGATACTTCTCTACGCGTTCCGAACAGCACCAAGGGAACGATTATCAACGTTCAGGTATTTACCAGAGATGGTTTGCCTAAGGATGATCGAGCCAAGTCAATCGAAAAAGCTGAACTTGAGAAAGTACGTAAAGACTTGCGTACCGAAGAGTCCATTTTTGAAGGTGCGGTTCGTACCCGTTTGGTTGGTGCTCTAGTAGGCAGCAAAGTATCCAAAGCTCCTGAGCTAAAGAAAGGTACTGTGCTTGAGCTAGAAGTTGCTACTGAATACAGCATGGAAGATTGGTCTAAAGTCCGCATGGTTTCTGCAGACTTCAATGACATATTGGATCGCGCTCTAAGCTATCTCGAAGAGCGTAAAGCTGAACTCGAAGAACGCTACGAAGACAAGCGTGGCAAGTTGGAATCTGGTGACGATTTGGCACCGGGCGTATTGAAGATCGTTAAGGTATACATGGCGATCAAACGACGTATCCAGCCTGGCGACAAAATGGCCGGACGCCATGGTAACAAAGGTGTTATCTCGGTGATCAAGCCTGTCGAAGATATGCCCTATGATAAAGACGGCGTTCCAATCGATATCGTTCTTAATCCGCTCGGGGTTCCCTCGCGGATGAACGTGGGTCAGGTTCTGGAAACTCACCTTGGCTTAGCGGCTAAAGGTTTGGGCGAAAAGATTGACCGTATGCTTATCGAGCAGAAATCTGTTGCTGACTTGCGCAAGTTCTTAGAGAAAATCTATAACTTGGGTGATGGGACTACAGAGACCTCTCTGAAGACCTTTAGCGACGACGATGTCTTGAACTTGGCTGGTAACCTTCGCGGTGGTGTGCCTATGGCAACACCAGTGTTCGATGGTGCTGATGAATCCGAGATCAAAGGCCTGCTGGAACTTGCGGGTCATCCCACAAGCGGTCAGGTCACACTATATGACGGGCGCACAGGCGATGCCTTTGATCGTCCCGTTACCGTAGGTTACATGTACATGCTCAAACTCAACCACTTGGTGGATGACAAGATGCATGCGCGGTCTACCGGTTCTTATAGCTTGGTTACTCAGCAGCCGCTGGGTGGTAAAGCGCAGTTCGGTGGACAGCGATTTGGTGAGATGGAAGTTTGGGCTCTTGAAGCTTACGGCGCCGCTCACACATTGCAGGAAATGCTTACGGTCAAATCCGATGACGTAAATGGTCGAACCAAAATGTATAAAAACATTGTGGATGGTGACCATCGAATGGAACCCGGCATGCCGGAGTCGTTCAACGTACTGGTCCGCGAGATTCGTTCTCTCGGTATCAACATGGAATTGGAAGAAGATAAATAGAGCAGTAGGTGTTAAAAATTTACTTGCTGTCTAACGTTTTATTGGAGGAAAGGCCTTGAAAGACCTGTTGAAAATGCTTAAGTCCCAGACTGAAGTCGAAGAGTTTGATGCGATTCGGATTAGTTTGGCCTCCCCGGACATGATTCGTTCGTGGTCCTTTGGCGAAGTTAAGAAACCGGAAACCATAAACTACCGGACGTTCAAACCTGAACGCGATGGTTTGTTTTGTGCCAAGGTATTTGGTCCTATTAAGGATTACGAATGCCTTTGTGGTAAATATCGACGCATGAAGCATCGCGGCATTGTCTGCGAGAAGTGTGGCGTTGAAGTTACCGTGTCTAAGGTTCGTCGCGAGCGCATGGCTCACATCGAACTTGCCACACCCTGTGCGCACATTTGGTTCCTGAAATCTCTGCCTTCTCGTATCGGCTTAATGCTGGATATGACTCTGCGTGAGATCGAACGAGTTCTTTACTTCGAATCCTATATTGTCACCGAACCGGGCATGACAGATCTGGAACGCGGTCAACTATTGACTGACGACCAGTATTTTGAAGCCATGGAAGCCTACGGCGATGATTTCGACGCCAAAATGGGTGCTGAAGCAATTCAAGCGCTATTGGCTGATATCGATCTGGAATCTGAAATTGCTGCTCTGCGTGAAGAAATTCCCGCTACCAACTCAGAAACCAAAATCAAAAAGCTTTCAAAGCGGCTAAAACTGCTTGAAGCGTTCAACGGTTCCGGCAACAAACCACAGTGGATGGTATTGGAAGTACTCCCAGTATTACCGCCTGATTTGCGTCCTTTGGTACCTTTGGATGGTGGTCGTTTTGCGACTTCCGATCTGAACGACCTTTACCGTCGGGTTATTAACCGTAACAACCGCCTGAAGCGTCTTCTTGAGCTGAATGCTCCAGACATTATTGTTCGCAACGAAAAACGCATGCTGCAAGAAGCGGTAGATGCCTTGTTGGATAACGGTCGCCGTGGCCGAGCCATTACTGGTTCTAACAAGCGTCCTTTGAAATCTCTTGCGGACATGATTAAGGGTAAGCAAGGTCGATTCCGTCAGAACCTTCTCGGTAAGCGTGTTGATTACTCAGGACGTTCCGTAATTGTTTGTGGACCTACCTTAAGGCTGCACCAATGTGGTCTGCCTAAGAAAATGGCCCTTGAGCTGTTCAAACCTTTCATCTTCAGCAAGCTGGAATTGCGTGGTATGGCTACCACCATTAAGGCCGCTAAGAAAATGGTTGAGCGTGAAGAAGCCGTAGTATGGGACGTTCTCGACGAAGTGATTCGTGAGCATCCAGTGCTTCTTAACCGGGCTCCAACCCTTCACCGTTTGGGCATTCAGGCATTTGAGCCGGTCCTAATTGAAGGTAAAGCTATCCAATTGCATCCACTCGTTTGTTCCGCCTTTAACGCGGATTTCGATGGTGACCAAATGGCGGTTCATGTACCTCTGACTCTTGAAGCTCAGCTTGAAGCTCGTGCTTTGATGATGTCTACCAACAATATTCTGTCTCCAGCCAACGGCGACCCCATCATCGTGCCTTCTCAGGACGTGGTATTGGGTCTTTACTACATGACGCGTTCTAAAATTAACGTTCGTGGAGAAGGCATGCGCTTTGCTGATACTTCTGAAGTATCCCGCGCATACGATTCAGGTCAGGTAGATTTGCACGCCAAAGTATCGGTTCGTATTAACGAGGTAGTTAATGGCGAAGACGGTGAGAAAACTGCTCGAACTATTATGGTAGAAACTACCGTTGGTCGAGCATTGGTATGGCGCATCATCCCAAAGGGCATGGCCTTTGAACTGGTGAATCAGCACTTAACCAAAAAAGCCATCTCTAAACTAATCGATGTTTGCTATCGATCGGTTGGCCTTAAAGCTACGGTTATCTTTGCCGATCAGTTGATGTACACAGGCTTTGCCTACTCAACTCGTTCTGGTGCTTCTATCGGCGTTAACGATTTTGTTATCCCTGATGAAAAAGAAGAAATCATCGCTCAGGCTGATGCTGAAGTTAAAGAAATCGAGCAACAGTTTGCTTCCGGCCTGGTAACTCAGGGTGAGAAGTACAACAAAGTTATCGATATCTGGTCTCGCGCGAACGATGTTGTTGCCAAATCTATGATGGTTGGTATCAGCACCGAGAAAGTGATGAATGCCAAAGGCGAAGAAGAAGTTCAAGACTCTTATAACAGCGTGTTTATGATGGCCGATTCTGGTGCTCGGGGTTCACCCGCTCAGATTCGTCAGCTCGCTGGTATGCGTGGTCTGATGGCTCGTCCAGATGGCTCTATTATTGAAACGCCAATTATTGCGAACTTCCGTGAAGGTTTGAACGTACTTCAGTACTTCATCTCTACTCACGGTGCTCGTAAAGGTTTGGCGGATACAGCGCTTAAAACCGCTAACTCCGGTTATCTAACAAGACGCTTGGTTGATGTCGCACAAGACGTGGTGATTACCGAGTTGGATTGTGGTACCGAAGAAGGTCTGTTGATGACTCCTGTTATCGAGGGTGGTGACATCATCGAGTCTTTGGGTGATCGTATCTTGGGCCGTATTGTTGCTCAGGACGTAATCCGAGGTGACGAAGACGAGGTTATCGTTCCTAAGGGGACTATGGTCGACGAGCGTTGGATGACCCGCATCGAGCAAATGGGTATCGATGAAGTAACCGTTCGTTCACCGATTTCTTGTATTAGCGGACACGGTATTTGTGCCGAATGTTACGGACGTGACTTGGCTCGTGGACATCAGATCAATCAAGGTGAAGCAGTCGGCGTTATCGCTGCGCAATCCATTGGTGAGCCTGGAACACAGCTAACCATGCGTACGTTCCACATCGGTGGTGCGGCTTCTAGAGCTTCTGCTGCGGACAGCATCCAGGTTAAACAAGAAGGTATTGTTCGCCTGGTTAATGTCAAAGTGGTTGAACGTAAAAACGGTGAGCTAGTTACGGTATCTCGTTCTGGTGAGCTGGTTGTTGCCGAGAAAGAGTCCGGTCGTGAGCGCGAGCGCTATAAGCTTCCTTATGGTGCAACCATTAAGGTTAAGCACGGTGCCGAAGTAGATGGCGGAGCTATCGTTACTACTTGGGATCCACATACGCATCCAATTGTTGCTGAAGTTGCTGGTAAAGCGAAGTTCAGTGGTATGGAAGAAGGCCTATCGATTCATCGCCAAACCGATGATTTGACCGGCCTTAGTAGTGTATCTGTGATAGATCCAAACGAGCGATCTGCTGCTGGTAAAGAGTACAAGCCTGCTATTACTTTAGTTGATGGCAAAGGCAAAGAGCTTTCTCTACCAAACAGCAAGGCGCCAGCGCATTACATGCTGCCTGCTGGAGCGATCGTAACTATGGCCGACAACGACAAAGTCGCTGTCGGTGATGTTATTGCCCGTATTCCTCAAGAGGGTTCAAAAACTCGCGATATCACAGGTGGTCTGCCACGTGTAGCCGATCTGTTTGAGGCGCGTAAGCCTAAAGAGCATTCAATCCTAGCGGAAATCGCCGGTACCTTTGCCTTCGGTAAAGAAACCAAGGGTAAAAAACGTATTCAGGTGTGGCCATTAAATGGTGCATTGCTTGAAGACGGTTCAGATCACTGGGAGATGCTGATTCCTAAGTGGCGTGCTACCCAAGTATTTGAAGGCGAAACGGTAGAAAAAGGCGAAGTGATCTGTGATGGACCACCTAGTCAACACGATATATTGCGTCTTATGGGTGTTGAGGCTTTGGCCAAATACATTACCAATGAGATTCAAGAGGTTTACCGACTGCAGGGCGTGAAAATCAATGACAAGCACATTGAAGTAATTGCACGTCAAATGTTGCGCAAAGTAGAAATTACCGAAATGGGTGAATCTCCTTATATCCGCGGCGAGCAAGTTGAATTTGGTCGTGTAACCAAAACTATTGAAGAGCTAGAAAAAGAAGGCAAGCAACCGCCTAAATTTGAGCGATTGTTGCTGGGTATTACCAAGGCGTCTTTGGCTACCGAATCCTTTATTTCGGCGGCATCTTTCCAAGAGACAACTCGGGTTCTTACGGAAGCTTCGGTTACCGGTAAGAAAGATATCCTGCGCGGCCTGAAAGAGAACGTGGTTGTTGGCCGATTGATACCAGCTGGTACCGGTTTGGCTTACCATGAAGCTCGTCGTAAAGCGCGTGAAGTAGGCGCTGAATTGACTAGCGAAGCTCTTGAAGCGCAATTGGCTGAAGCCTTGGGTATCCCTAAGTCTGGGGAAGTATCTAAAGCACCAGCTGCCGAGAAAGAGTAACTTCAATCGGAAGTTAAAAAAGACCCTGCAGTGCAGGGTCTTTTTTTAATTAGAAACAGGGCACGCAACTGCTTGACGCTGATACAGCCACTCATTAGAATGCGCGCTCGCTAATTTAGGCGGTTACACCAATGGGCGAAGGCCTTGTAACGCTTAATTCGAACTTATTTACGGAGCATTGAATGTCCACAATTAACCAGCTGGTACGCAAGCCACGCAAACGTAAGGTTGCCAAGAGCGATGTACCTGCACTACAAGCGAGCCCACAACGCCGTGGCGTTTGTACTCGCGTGTATACAACTACACCTAAAAAGCCGAATTCAGCGCTTCGCAAAGTTTGCCGTGTTCGTCTAACCAATGGCTACGAAGTTAGCTCCTACATTGGTGGTGAAGGTCACAACCTGCAAGAGCATAGTGTTGTTCTTATTCGCGGTGGTCGAGTTAAAGATTTACCTGGTGTTCGCTACCACACGGTTCGCGGATCACTGGATTGCTCCGGAGTAACGGATCGCAAGCAGCGTCGTTCTAAGTACGGCACTAAAAAACCGAAGTAAACCGAAGCCGAAATAAATAGCGGCCAAAGTAAGAATTTAAACAAGTAATCTAAATAATCATTTAACAATAATCAGTAAGGCCGGACTCTTGATAGTTCCGGGTTACCCTGAAGAGGAATTGCAATGCCTAGAAGACGCGTCGTCGCCAAGCGAGAAATCCTGCCAGATCCTAAATATGGCAATATCGTTCTCGCAAAATTCGTAAACCATGTCATGGAAAGCGGTAAAAAATCCATCGCCGAAAAGATCGTTTATGGCGCAATGGATATCGTTGAAGAAAAAGCTGGCAAGGACCCTATAGAAGTTTTTGAATCAGCCCTCGAAAATATCGCCCCACAGGTGGAAGTTAAATCCCGACGTGTTGGTGGTGCAACTTACCAAGTACCTGTAGAAGTTCGTCCTTCACGACGTAATGCTCTTGCTATGCGTTGGTTGGTTGAACACGCTCGTGCCCGTGGCGAAAAATCAATGCGTCAGCGTCTTGCTGGTGAATTGTTAGAAGCCGCTGAAGGTCGTGGTAACGCCGTCCGTAAACGTGAAGATGTTCACCGCATGGCCGAGGCTAACAAGGCTTTCTCCCACTTCCGTTTTTAGATATTGCATTAGCGGATACAAAATATTTATACAAAGGGCGGCTTATTTAAGCTGCCTTTTGCTTTTAATAGAGACTCATCCCGGAACATATAGACGTGGCGCGTAAAACTCCTATAGATCGTTACCGCAATATTGGTATTGCTGCGCATGTTGATGCCGGTAAAACCACGACGACTGAGCGCGTGCTTTTCTATACCGGTCTATCCCACAAAATTGGTGAAGTGCACGACGGCGCTGCAACCATGGATTGGATGGAGCAAGAGCAAGAACGCGGTATTACCATTACCTCGGCTGCGACCACCTGTTTCTGGCAGGGCATGGAAAAGCAGTTCGATGAGCATCGCATCAACATTATCGATACCCCAGGGCACGTTGACTTCACGATTGAAGTAGAGCGCTCTCTGCGCGTCCTAGATGGCGCTGTAGTGGTACTTTGCGGTTCTTCTGGCGTACAGCCACAAACTGAGACCGTTTGGCGACAAGCGAACAAATACGAAGTGCCACGCCTAGTCTTTGTAAACAAGATGGATCGCGCCGGTGCCGACTTTATGATGGTGGTAGACCAGCTTAAAGATCGTTTGGGTGCTAACCCGGTTCCGCTTCAGTTAACTATTGGTTCTGAAGATGGGTTCAGAGGCGTTGTCGACCTTATTAAGATGAAAGCCATTATCTGGAACGAAGACGATCAGGGCATGACCTTCGTCTACGAAGATATTCCAGCGGATATGCAGGACCAGTGTGAGGAGATGCGCGAGCAGCTAATAGAAGCTGCAGCAGAAGCCACTGATGACTTCATGGAAAAGTATCTTGAAGGTACCGAACTCACCGAAGAAGAAATTAAAGCCGGCATTCGTTCTCGCACACTGGCCAACGAAATTATTCCCGTTATTGGTGGATCTGCCTTTAAGAATAAAGGGGTTCAAGCCATGTTGGATGCCGTCATTGAATTTCTGCCAGCGCCAACCGAAGTTAAGGCTATTCAAGGCATTCTCGATAAAGGTGAGCCCGGTACTCGCACAGCGGACGATGAAGCACCTTTTTCGGCTCTTGCTTTCAAAATTGCTACGGATCCCTTCGTAGGTACTCTGACCTTCTTTCGCGTTTATTCAGGCACGCTGACGAGCGGCACTGCGGTATACAACTCGGTTAAGGATAAAAAGGAGCGCGTTGGTCGCATGGTGCAAATGCACGCCAACAGTCGTGAAGAAATTAAGGAAGTTCGAGCGGGAGATATCGCCGCTGCGGTAGGCCTTAAAGACGTAACTACCGGCGATACCCTCTGCGATATCAGCCAGCTTATTGTTCTTGAGCGTATGGAATTCCCGGAACCGGTTATTTCGGTTGCGGTAGAGCCCCGATCAAAGCCTGATCAAGAAAAAATGGGCGTTGCTCTGAGCAAGTTGGCTCAAGAAGATCCGTCTTTTCGTGTGAAGACCGATGAAGAGACCGGCCAAACTATTATTTCTGGTATGGGCGAGCTACACCTGGATATTCTTGTCGACCGTATGCGCCGAGAGTTCAGTGTCGAAGCTAATATTGGTAAGCCTCAGGTGGCTTATCGTGAGGCCATCAAAAATACTTGCGAGATTGAAGGCAAATTTGTGCGTCAATCTGGTGGCCGCGGTCAGTACGGGCACGTTTGGATTAAGTTTGAGCCGAGCGACGAAGATGGTCTTGAATTTGTAAATGAAATTGTTGGCGGTTCGGTTCCTAAGGAATATATCCCGGCGGTTTCTAAAGGTATTGAAGAGCAGATGAAAAACGGTGTTATCGCCGGATATCCTCTGCTAGGTCTTAAAGCGACCCTTTATGACGGTTCTTTCCACGATGTGGATTCCAACGAAATGGCCTTTAAGGTTGCCGGTTCATTGGCGACCAGGGAGCTAGCGGATGTTGGCGGCGCGGTATTACTCGAGCCGATGATGAAAGTTGAAGTAGTCACTCCTGAGGTCAATATGGGCGATGTAGTTGGCGATATTAACCGCCGACGTGGCTTGATATTGGGCATGAGTGACAGCCCAATGGGTAAGGTAATTGATGCCGAAGTGCCCTTGGCAGAAATGTTTGGTTACGCAACAGACCTGCGCTCTGCAAGCCAGGGCCGTGCAACCTACACTATGGAATTCCTTAAGTACGCTGAAGCAACAAACAACGTTGCTCAGGCAATTATTGAACGCAACAGCTAGTTATAAAAAATTAAAAAAACGAGATTATTAAGATGGGTAAAGAGAAGTTTGAACGTACTAAGCCCCACGTAAATGTGGGCACGATTGGTCACGTGGATCATGGTAAAACCACACTGACGGCGGCATTGACGCGCGTATGTGCGGAAGTATGGGGCGGAGATGCGGTTGCTTTTGACGGTATCGATAACGCACCGGAAGAGCGCGAGCGCGGTATTACTATTGCGACGTCTCACGTTGAATATGAATCACCGAATCGTCACTACGCACACGTTGATTGCCCAGGACACGCGGATTATGTGAAAAACATGATTACCGGTGCTGCTCAAATGGACGGCGCTATATTGGTTTGTTCAGCGGCTGACGGCCCCATGCCTCAGACGCGTGAGCACATCCTTCTATCTCGTCAGGTTGGTGTTCCGTACATCGTAGTATTTTTGAACAAAGCCGACATGGTTGACGACGAAGAACTTTTGGAATTGGTTGAAATGGAAGTTCGTGAACTTCTTGATCAATACGAATTCCCTGGCGACGATACGCCAATCATCATCGGTTCTGCGCTTATGGCGTTGAACGGTGAAGATGACAACGAAATGGGTACTACGGCAGTTAAGAAGCTTGTTGAAGTTCTGGATTCATATATTCCAGAGCCAGAGCGTGCGGTAGATCTTCCATTTTTGATGCCAATTGAAGACGTTTTCTCTATCTCAGGTCGCGGTACGGTTGTTACCGGTCGAATTGAGCGCGGAATCGTAAACGTTGGTGACGAGATTGAAATCGTTGGTATCCACGACACGACTAAAACCACCTGTACCGGTGTTGAGATGTTCCGCAAGTTGCTTGACGAAGGTCGCGCTGGTGAGAACGTTGGTGTACTTCTGCGCGGAACTAAGCGTGAAGAAGTTGAACGTGGACAGGTTCTTTGTAAGCCTGGCGCGATCAAGCCACACACTAAGTTTGAAGCGGAAGTATATGTTCTGTCTAAAGACGAAGGTGGCCGTCATACACCATTCTTTAAAGGTTACCGTCCTCAGTTTTACTTCCGTACAACGGATGTGACTGGTGCCTGTGAGCTTCCAGAAGGCGTTGAAATGGTAATGCCTGGTGACAATATACAGATGGTAGTAGAGCTGCACGCTCCGATTGCGATGGAAGAAGGTCTTCGGTTTGCGATTCGTGAAGGTGGCCGAACTGTTGGTGCTGGTGTTGTAGCCAAGATTATCGAGTAATCTTAGCTATCTGCTAATGGAAAGGGCCGCTTTATGCGGTCTTTTTTGTGGCTGCTGGATATGTAGGCTATTTATTACGCATTTCCACTGCGGTGGACGGCGTTCATTTTTTTAAAATAGGGGCATAGCACGGTTTTACTTACATCAAACATTAGGCGTTAACGAAAACCCTGCTACGTTCCCCATCCCCCCAGGGCAGTGACTCACGCCCATTAAAAATAATTAAAGGGGTTTGGCGTCCTTAATTTTGTAGAATAAGCGGTAGCAAAGCCCTTTATTTTTAGGCGCTCGATCTTTATATCCGCTACGCTGAATATCTTCGTTGTTAATGAATCTACTGAGGTTTTATATGAGTTTCCCCTACAAGTCTGTTGTCGCAATTGTGGCAGTTTTTGCCGCGGTATCTTCGGCATCTGCCGATGAGTATTTGATTGATACTAATGGCGGGCACGCATCAGTTGCCACCAAATTTTTGCATCAGGGTATTAGCTGGCTAACGGCTGAATTTAACGTCTTTGAAGGCAGTTTCGTCTATGACCCGGATAATGTAGAGGCGTCCTCTATCGCTATCAGCATTGACACCACTAGCCTAGATTCCAATCAGGCAACGCGCGATGGGCATATATTAGGCGTCGATTATCTAGACGCTGAAAACTTTCCCCTAGCTACTTTTGTTAGTAAAGCTGCTGAAGACCAAGGAAACGGAATGTTGACGCTAACGGGCGACATTACTCTGCACGGTGTCACCAAAGAGATTGCAGTAGAAGTTTCTATGGTTGGAGAAGGCGAAATTCGAGGAACGCCTCGTCTTGGTTTCGAAGGAGCTACAACATTGGACTTAAGAGACTTTGGTTATACCAAATTTGGGCCTACCAACATGGTTCATCTACTAGTGAACGTTGAAGGGATCCAGCAATAGGTTGATGCTGAAAAAATAATTTCTGCGCGTAAAAAAAGCCACTATCTATTAGGTAGTGGCTTTTTTTGTGGGATCTCAAGACTAGTTTGTTCCTGTAAAATAAGTGACGTAGCATGGTTTTACTTAGATCAAAGACCAGACGTTAACGAAAACCGTACTACGCCCCCCATTTCAAGGCATTTATCTATGAAGCATATAAAGCCATTATTTATATTGCTATCCGTACTGCTCGTCAGCTGCGGTTGGCTAGTTCGTGACACGCTATTAGATCAGACCATCGAGTGGACCATTCTCGAATACGAATCAGCCATAAGTGAGGGGTTCTCTATAACTCTAGAGCGTGCGTTGCAGAAAAATACCTCAAATGACGAAGCCGAGTACCTACTGACTATATCTAATGAAATTCAGGTAGAACAAGAGCAAATCGCTACTGAAAGCTTATTGCCGGGACAACTGCGCATGCTAAAAAATGTGCGGTATAGCATTAGTGCAATTAACGGTGGCCGCGTAGAGGGCGGTACCGCTGTGGTCTGGAGAGATCTCCATGACGACGAAATCAACCCCTCAGTGACTGAACGTGAAAAAGCTTTTTTACAAGAAGAGATCGACGCAGGTATCGTTCAACAGTTGCTGGCTCACCTAGAACGCTTCGCCGTGAATAATATGGGGGACCTTCCTCTAGGAAAACGTTACAAAAATTAGTGCCGCTTAAAGCTGATCAATACATAAGTGGGGTCAGAGCAACTATTCCCGAACGCCGTCCAGTATCACCGCTTCTTCTACTGCTGATCTTTGGCGTATATTGGCTACTACTTCGTAATAGGCTCCATCTAATCCAAAACCGCTAATTACCATTTCCGGGTCACCATTCCGTGCGGGCCATCCACGAACAGTTATTGCATCACCGGGTTTAATTACATCACTACTTGCGGGTAGCCCTGTGTTGTCCCAGTTCCTTGGGGTGATTTCTATGGTCCACTGGCGTCCATCAGTTTCGTTGACCACAAGAATGGGATGAGGGCGCACATATTCAAAGCTTTCGGCTATACCGCTAATCTCCATAATGTCGTTTATCGCGTAAGGCGAGAAAGAATGATGAGCGTAGGCATAGGTAGAAAACAGCGCTATGGCTGATGCGGCTATCCTAAGTATCTGTTTCATCGGGTGCCCTCTGGGAATAGTTTTCAGTATAGCTGCAATTTGCCAATAACGGGATTCAGATTGGGAATTAGAGTTAGTAATAAATACTTTTGTTCTCGCAGTCAAGCCTAGTGATAAACTCGCGCCTAGATCCTTGCCAGCCAGAAAGTTCTTGGAGATTTTTTTAGATGCCTGATGTGATTATTATGTTGTTCGCTTTGGGCATGATCGCCGGGTTGATCCAATCTGACCTAAAAATATCAAAGGGCACTTACGAGACTATCGCCATATTGTTGATGTTTGCGATTGGTCTTAAAGGTGGCCTTGCCTTGCATGGTAACTGGCACCCGGATCTGATAGTTAATTTTGTGGCGGTTGCGATTGTCGGAGTACTGATCCCCGTATTTTTATTTCCAATTTTGCGCCATGTAGTTGCACTGGATAAAGCCAATTCCGCCAGTATTGCGGCCCACTATGGTTCAGTAAGTGCCGGTACCTTTGCGGTTGTAGTCGCTTGGGCCGAGGGGCGCCAAATGATCTTAGCGCCAGAAACTACGCTCTATCTGGTGTTGCTGGAGCTTCCCGCGATTATTGTGGGCATTTTGCTATATCGAGCTGGTTCTAAAGAATCTGGTGGCCATCTTTCAATGATTCATGAGGCCTTTACCGGTCGAGGTGTGATGTTGTTGATTGGTGGCGTGATTGTTGGCTTTCTCTATGGGGAAGAAGGCGCTGCATCTATTACGCCTCTCTTTATTGTTTTGTTTCCTGGCTTGCTGGCGTTCTTTCTTTTAGAAATGGGTTTGTGCGCGGCGCGCGAATTAGCCGCCTGGAAACCCGGCATGCTTAGAGTGGCAGCCTTCGCTCTGATTACGCCGACTATTTTGGCGATCGTTGGTATTTTTCTAGGCTTTGCTCTTGGTCTTCCCGATGGCTCGATCTTGGTTCTTGCGACCATTATTGCCAGCTCCTCTTACATTGCCGCTCCAGCAGCGATTCGCCAGGCGGTTCCTGAAGCTGATATTGGCCTTGCGATGCTAGCTTCTTTAGGTATCACGTTCCCATTCAATGTCCTGATTGGGATACCGCTCTACGCTTGGTTAATGACGGTAATTGCTGGTATTTTTTAGCTGGAAATATTTATGGATCACAAACTAAAAACACCACAGCAACTTTTCGATATCGCTGGAAAGGTCGCGATTGTCACCGGCGCACTAGGGGCCTTTGGCAGTGTCGCTGCGCGCACGCTCTCGGCGGCTGGATGCAAATTGGTGATCGCTGATGACAAGCTTGATGCTCTGAGTGCTTTGGCTGCTGACCTAAAAAACGAAGGCGGGCAGGTTGAGATGGTCGGAAAATGGCCAAACTCCCCTGAGAATTGTGCAGCTATTATAGAAGCAGCGGTTACGGCCTTTGGCCGGCTGGATATTTTGGTAGTGGCTTCCGGCACTATGGATGTGGATCCCATAGTTGATATGGACGTTGCAAGATTTGAGAATGTGATGCGGGTGAATGTCACAGATTCCTGGATGATGTGCCAGGCCGCCGGTCGGCAAATGATCGCGCAAAATAGAGAAGGAAAGAACGCGGAAGGAAAGGGCAGAGGAGGAAAGGTGGTTCTGGTGTCTTCGGCACGGGGGCTGTTAGGCCATCCAGCGGGCTACTCGGCCTATTGCAGTTCCAAGCACGCGGTTAACGGCATGGTTAAAGCGCTGGGCTGTGAGTGGGGTAAAGAGGTCATCACCATCAATGCGCTTGCTCCTACCGTATTTCGATCGGGCCAAACCAGCTGGATGTTTGAAGACAACGAACTCGCTGCTGAGACCCGTGAGAGTATTTTGTCGCGTATTCCTCTGGGTCGCTTAGGAGAACCAGAAGATCTGGCCGGGCCACTATTGTTTTTAGTCTCGCCGGCATCGGATTTTCACACAGGGCAAACTATCTCCCCTGATGGTGGTTATACCGCAGGATGAACCAATCAAAGTGGGACTCCAAATACGGTGACAACCAAAGTTATATTTTTGGTACCGAGCCGAATACATTTTTAGCGGAATATTTTAGCCAGCTACCCAGAGGGAAAGTGCTTTGTCTCGGTGACGGCGAAGGGCGCAATTCAGTATTTCTCGCCAAGCAGCGCTATCAGGTGACCGCAGTTGATATGTCACTGATAGGCATAGAAAAGGCCAAAAAGCTTGCTGAAGAAAATGATGTATCTATCAACTTTGTTCACAGGGATCTACAGGATTACGAAATCGGCGAGAATTGCTGGCAGGGCATCGTATCTATTTTCTGTCACGTGCCCGTTAGTTTGAGGCAAAAAATACACGCTGATGTAGTTAGGGGTTTGAAACCTGCGGGAGTCTTTCTGCTCGAATCCTATACGCCGGATCAGTTAAAGCATGGTACTGGTGGCCCACCCAATGCAGACTTGCTGATGACTAGCGCAACCTTATCTCAAGAACTAACGGGGTTGAGCTTTAGCCACTTGGTTGAGATTGAACGCGATGTGCAAGAAGGTTCTGGCCATTCCGGTTGGTCGGCAGTAGTGCAACTAGTAGCGGTTAAATAGCTAAGCTCCTGACCTAATATTATTGGCCCCGGAAAGTTCTTCGCATTCGTACGGAACATAGGGAATCGCCGATATATCCGAAATGTCTCTGCCGTTGTAAGGCTGTTCAAAATAGAGTGAATCCGTGGCTGTGTGCTCGTGCACCAGCGTTTGGGTTTCTTGTTCGTACCAGAATCTTTCAGTCACTTCGTATTGGTTGCTATGCATAATCCCGTTGATGGGGCTCAGCGAACCTGGTGCTATTGCCGAGGTGTGCGTCACTAGTACATTGCCTTGCCAGTGACCGATAGAGTGCCCAGCGCGCGTATTAGCAATGTCGGTTGGGTGGCTATCAATATTTAGGTATATGGTGCGCTCTAGGTCCATATAGCCATAGATTATCCGAACAGTATCCGCAGTTTGAACAATGCGATTTGGGAATCGTCCAAAAGGGTAGCCGTGAATAATTCCCACACTTTCGCATTGAAGGCCAGGGTGGTCGTATACAAAATCAAAAGCCTCTTTTGCAGTGTTTGCCGCAGCGGTTTGCGTATAAGAATCTCTAGGGCCTGATCTAGGTTGTGCAACCCAATCGCCACTTATATTTGGTTGACCATTCTCAAGCAAAAGAGGTTTTGTCTCGGCCTGTCTTATGGCTACCTGCACCGGACCAGCATCTTCGCGGGGCACTATCGTTCCGTCTGCCAATACCAATTCGTTTAGGTAGCAATGATTATTTTCACGGCGGGCAGGTGACGCGTTTAATCGCACGTATTCGCCTGCTACAAAGGTTTGCTGGGTCCATCCCAAGCGACGCAAGGTAATTGCTGCAGGAAGTTCACAGCGCGTAGACAGGGCACTGCCGTTTTCCTGAGCAATATCAAAATATAGGTAAGCGTGCGGATTCACGAATTTGAATTCGGTAATCACGCCTTCGTATAGAATATTCTGATCCATAAAGAAATGCGGAGTATCCGAGTGATGTGCTTTTGCTATCGGCGTGAACGTCATAATTGCCACGCCAAGCGATATGGCAATGTATCTGCTGAAAGTCATCTATCCCCCTATAGATATTCCACCCTAGTGCCTCAAGTATAGAGCGAATGCAGAAGAGGCATAATTAATAGCCTGTGAAACCTTTGCTCTGGACATAAAAAAGCCCGGCTTAAAGAGCCGGGCTTTTGTTTTCAGTTGTTTTGTTACTTTTTACTTAGGGCGTAGCAACACAATAGAAGAGGCCATCACCGCCTGTGCCTTGTAAATCAGCTTGGCCGCAGCCACGTGACGCATGTGCGCTATTCCAAGAGGTGGGATTATCGCCACCGCCTTCACGATCGAAGTGACCTACTAGTGCAGAACCCTCGCCATTGCTGGTCCAGTTGCTGCACGTGGTGTCTGTATCAGAGTTCATGGCCATGCCATTCATATCGGAACCCGTCAGAATGTCGTGGCGATTAGGGGTATCACCTCGGCCATTCACTAGCTGCCCGCGCTCTGTTACTACATTCGGCTTAGTGACCATGTTGGCGTCACTGTGCAAATTAGCTACATCAAGCGCAACCGGCACGCCTCTAGCGTTGTATAAAGGTGCGGCACCAGCAATACGGTCGCTGGCATTTACGCCATTAGCGCCCGTAGTGCTCAGATATGCAGTCCAGTTCTTATCGCCGTGACCTACCGTTCCTGCCAGAGCGGCACAATGAGCATCTGCTCCTTCAAGGCCGCCTAGATTGGCGCCATCACCCGAGCCATTGCTGGTTAGGAAGAAGTTCATGGAAGGATGTACATCTACTCGCTCTCTTAGCGGCTGCTGGCAATCGTTCTCGATGAACTCATAAGCACCCTGATCGCGATAGAGCATGTTATGCACTATGTCTTTTGAAAGGTGTGCCGGGTCAGAAATGACCATATTTAACATTAGGATAGTGCCTTCGTCCGTATCAGAACGGCTATAGGTTTCTACCACTGTGGTTTGATCCGTTAGACGGTAACCCTGGTTAGTAGCTTGATTGGCAAGCAGGTTAGTCGTCTCAATGATTAGGGTGTCGCCTTCATAGCGTGCCATCGAGTCACCCAGGTGAGTATTGATACTCTTAGCGCCTCGATCATCGAAGTATATTTTGCGATTACCGGCAAACTCTTCATAAGTGAGCAATACATGATCGTCGAATTGTTCAATTTTTGCAGGGTGTGGAGTAATCACCTGGCGAATCAATCCAACAGGGTCACAAAAGACCTGTGGGTCTGTAGATATATCAAAGGTTGCCTGCAGTGCTAGACCAGTCTCATTCAGAGGGGCTACTTCTGAAAATTGCCCCGGGCGAGTTGTCCGAATTCCCTGATTCGACCAGACGCTGCTTAGGTTAGGTTTTCCATCAGCCAGTGTGAGAGCAAAGTTATCATCTATTTCAGGCTGATAGGCATTGCCGACTTGACCGTCCTCACCAAGAGTTGAAATAACCACTCGGGTATCGGGATCGAGAAACTCTAGGGTTCCAAATGAAGTCATTGGTGAACCATCGTGTGTTGCATCGCCTGTGATGCGCACCATTTGGCCCGGCTGAATGGTATCTGTTGACCAGCCTTGTCGACGAAATCCCGTCGCGGAACCACCCTCTGTAACCCAGCCCGTTACGGAGCCATCTTCATTGGTTACATCTACATAAACTAGGATATGTGGATTGCGAAAACTAAAGCGCGTTACTACTCCTTCAATGGTGGTGTCGTATTCATCAGTGAAAGTGGCAGAAAAAGAGTGGTGCGCCTGAGCCGTCACGCAGCTAAAGGTCAAGCTAATAAATAGTAAGCCGGATATAAGGTTTTTCATTGTGTTCCCAAGAAGCCTCAAAAGAGGTAAATATTTTGAAAGCGGAGTCTTCATTCAAACCAGCCAAATGACAAGGATTCAAACAAAGCTTAACGAACTCTTAGGGTTTAAGATGGATAAAAGCATGGTTTGCATTAAATTGGGGCAAAAAAAGCCCGGCAATTGGAGCCGGGCTTTTGGTATTGCTAAAACTAAGCTTACTTTTTCTTTTTAGCTTCCTGACGTGCTTTCTCTTCTATGATTACTTTCTCAGCTACCGAGTTCGGGCATGGCAGGTAATGCGCAAATTCCATAGAGAACTGACCGCGGCCAGAAGTCATGGTACGCAGGCTACCGATATAGCCGAACATTTCTGAAAGAGGAACGTCCGCTTTAATACGAACACCCGTTACGCCTGCTTCTTGGCTTTTGATCATGCCACGACGGCGGTTAAGGTCGCCAATAACGTCACCAACGTGATCGTCTGGCGTAAATACGTCGACGTTCATGATTGGTTCAATGATCTGTGGGCCAGCTTTAGGCATAGATTGGCGGAAGGCACCACGTGAGGCTAGTTCAAAGGCAACCGCCGATGAATCCACGGCATGGAAGCCGCCGTCGTATAGCTCAATGGCAACATCCAATACTGGGAATCCAGCTAATGGACCTTGTGTCATCATGCCTTTGAAGCCCTTCTCAATAGCTGGGAAGAATTCTTTAGGAACATTTCCGCCGACAACAGTAGAGGTGAAGATGAAGCCTTCGCCTGGCTCTGCAGGTCCAAGTTTATAGTCGATTTTACCGAACTGACCAGAACCACCAGATTGCTTCTTGTGGGTATAGCTGTCATCAACTTGCTGAGTGATCGTTTCGCGATAAGCAACCTGAGGCTCACCTACAACTAGATCTACTCCGTAAGTACGGTTAAGAATGTCGACCTTAATATCCAAATGCAGCTCACCCATACCCTTAAGGATGGTTTCGCCGGAATCTTCATCAGTCTCAACTCGGAAAGAAGGATCTTCCGCTATCATTTTGCCGATTGCGATACCCATTTTCTCGGAGCCGCCTTTATCTTTCGGGGATACCGCAATGGAGATTACTGGTTCCGGGAAGATCATAGGTTCAAGAGTACAAGGATATTTTACAGAGCAGAGGGTATGACCTGTTTGCACATTCTTCATGCCAACAATAGCGATGATGTCACCGGCCTGCGCGCGATCGATCTCGTTACGCTCATCCGCGTGCATCTCTACCATACGTCCAACACGCTCTGTTTTTCCGGTATAGGAATTCAGAATGGTATCGCCTTTGTTTAAGACGCCAGAATAGACGCGAACAAAGGTTAGGGCGCCAAAACGGTCATCCATAATTTTGAATGCGAGTGCACGAAAAGGCTCGTCAACAGATACCAGCGCAAATTCGCCATTAGGCTCGCCTTCTTCGTCTGTCAAAGGCTGAGGATCAACCTCGGTTGGGCTGGGCAAATAATCTACAACGGCATCTAGGATCAGTTGAACACCTTTGTTCTTAAAGGCTGAACCACAGTAAGTTGGGAATATTTCCATAGTACGCGTACCTATACGGATACAGCGCTTGATGTCTTCAATAGAAGGCTCTTCACCTTCAAGGTAGGCTTCCATTACGTCGTCGTCTTGCTCAATGGCAGTTTCGATCAACTTCTCGCGATACTCTTCAACCATATCAACCATGTCAGCTGGAATATCTACAACTTCGTAGTTTTCAGGCAGGCCAGTCTCATCCCAGACGTAAGCTGTTCGTGTAAGTAGGTCAACTAGGCCCTTAAACTCTTCTTCGACACCAATGGGCAAAACCATAACCAGTGGGTTCGCACCAAGTACTTTCTCAACTTGACCAACAACGCGCAAGAAGTCTGCACCCATGCGATCGAGTTTATTTACGAAGATGATTCGAGCAACTTCTGAATCATTTGCATAACGCCAGTTAGTCTCGGACTGAGGCTCAACGCCGCCAGAACCACAGAATACACCTACGCCGCCATCCAGAACCTTCAAGGAACGGTAAACTTCTACAGTGAAGTCAACGTGTCCTGGGGTATCAATGATGTTGAATCGATGATCTTTCCAGAAGCAGGTAGTGGCGGCGGATTGAATGGTAATACCGCGCTCTTGCTCTTGGTCCATAAAGTCAGTGGTTGCCGCACCGTCATGTACTTCGCCGGTTTTATGGATCTTTCCGGTGAGCTTTAGGATGCGTTCAGTAGTAGTGGTCTTGCCCGCATCAACGTGGGCGAAGATTCCGATATTTCTATATAAGGCTAACTCTGTCATGTTTCTAATCGTCGTCTAGTTAGGGTTAAAAATTGCGGCGGTAGTCTAGAGCATTTTGCGTTTGTAAACCCTATCTATTTCCAATATTTTTGTTCGAGTATTCTATTCACCCGTAAAACGGCAGATTGAAGCCATAAAGAAGTATTAGAAGCTACATTTATAGGCCTAGTATTGAGCGAGATTTTCTTCTCAAAGGCGCGAGACTAAAAGCGGCTCCCAGCCCTAAAAATAAGGGCTTTGCTCCCAGTAAAAATATGCCGATTCTTTGTTGACCTGTAGTGGTCGAATCTATAGAATGCCGCCTCCTTGCTCGGGATGACTGTGAAAACAGATCATAAAAAACCCGAAAAGCTTTTTAAAACCATTAGTTACTTGGATTTTGTAGATGCAGAGCCAAAATATACGAATTCGTCTAAAGGCATTCGATCATCGCCTCATAGATGTATCCACTAAAGAAATCGTGGAAACGGCAAAACGTACTGGTGCAACCGTACGTGGCCCTATCCCTCTGCCTACTCGTAAAGAGAAGTTCACCATTCTGATTTCGCCGCATGTTAATAAGGATGCGCGAGATCAATATGAGATACGAACTCACAAGCGACTATTGGATATTGTTGACCCAACTGAAAAGACGGTCGACGCATTAATGAATCTTGATCTAGCGGCTGGCGTAGAAGTTCAAATCAGCTTGGGTTAAGTCTTAAATAAAAAACCGCCCTGATTAATTTTGAGATGGGCTGTGTAACGTTCTGAAATGGACGGCCATAGCGGGTAATAGCCCCGTACACGAAGAGGAAGAAAGATGACAACAGGTATAGTCGGCCGCAAGAGTGGCATGACACGTATTTTCGCAGACGACGGGCGTTCTATTCCTGTCACTGTCGTTGAGGCGGCTCCGAATCGTATTACGCAGGTTAAGACTGCTGATACTGATGGGTACTCCGCTATTCAGGTTACAACCGGTGAGCGTCGGGCTTCGCGCGTTACTAAATCCCAGGCAGGTCTCTTCGCTAAAGCAGATGTAGATGCTGGGCGCGGCCTTTGGGAACTCCGAATTGAAGATGAATCTGCTTTTGAAGTTGGCGGCAACGTTACTGTTGAAAGCTTCGAAGAAGGTCAGATCGTCGACGTAACAGGTATTTCAAAGGGTAAAGGTTTCGCCGGCGTTATTAAGCGTTGGAACTTTGCCATGCAAGACGCTACCCATGGCAACTCAGTTTCTCACCGTGCACCTGGTTCTATTGGTCAAAACCAAACCCCAGGTCGTGTATTTAAAGGTAAGAAAATGGCCGGTCATATGGGTGCAGAGCAAGTTACTGTGCAAAACCTCGAAGTTGTTCGGGTTGATGCAGAGCGTAACTTATTGCTCATCAAGGGTTCCGTACCGGGTATGCCCGGCGGTGACGTAATCGTTCGCTCTGCTGTTAAAGCAAAAGCTTAATCCCGAGGTTCGGAACGAATGGAACTTAGTATCGCAGCAGTCAAAGGCTCCGCCGGCACAATAGAAGTGTCTGAAGGAACTTTTGGAACACAATATAACCAAGATTTGGTGCACCAAGCAGTAGTTGCCTTCTCGGCAAATGCTCGTCAGAGCACCAAAGCACAAAAAACACGATCTGAAGTACGTGGCGGTGGCAAAAAGCCATGGCGTCAAAAAGGTACTGGTCGCGCAAGAGCGGGAACTATCCGCAGTCCAATTTGGCGTGGTGGTGGTCAAACTTTTGCGGCACGTCCTGATCGTAATCACTCTCAAAAGCTTAACAAGAAGATGTATCGCGCTGCGATGCGGTCAATATTGTCAGAGCTAGCTCGCCAAGAGCGTCTAGTTGTTGTTAAAGACTTTGATTTAGATGAGCCTAAAACTAAAAGCCTGATCGCTAAGCTTAATGATTTTGGTATGAGTGATGCGCTGATCGTTTCAGAGACGGTAAGCGACAATCTATATTTGTCATCGCGCAATCTGCACAAGGTTGACGTTCGTGTTGCCGGAGCTGTTGACCCAGTTAGCTTGCTTCGCCACGAAAAAGTATTGGTGACTGTGCCAGCGCTTAAGCAATTTGAGGAGCTACTGGGATGAACCAGGAAAGACTACTAACACTGATCAAGCGCCCGGTAATTACCGAAAAAGCCGCTATTGCTGCAGAAGTAGCAAATCAGTACGTATTTCGTGTTGACGGAAGTGCTACTAAACCTGAAATCAAAGCGGCTGTTGAAGCAGTATTTGAAGTAACGGTTGAAAGCGTCCGTGTGCTAAACACTAAAGGTAAGACCAAGCGCACTAAAACTGGTCTTGGAAAACGCAGCGATTGGAAAAAGGCTTACGTTAAGCTCGCTACCGGTCAGCAAATTGATTACACAGCGACTGTATAAGGGTTATTAGAAATGCCAGTCCTTAAGAGAAAGCCCACGTCATCCGGTCGTCGCCACGTAGTTAGTGTCGTACACACGGATCTGCATAAAGGTAAGCCTTACGCTCCATTGCTCGAGAAGTTGAGCAAGTCAGGCGGACGTAACAATAATGGCCGTATCACTACGCGTCATATTGGTGGTGGACACAAGCAGCATTACCGAATTATTGATTTCAAGCGCAACAAAGATAGCATTCCAGCTACCGTTGAGCGTATTGAATATGATCCAAACAGAACAGCGCTTATTGCTTTGATCTGTTACGCCGATGGTGAGAAGAAATACATCATCGCGCCCAAAGGCGTTAAAGCTGGCGATGTTTTGCAGAACGGTCGTTCTGCACCCATCAAAGCCGGTAATACACTGCCTTTGAGAAATATACCCGTTGGTAGTGTTGTGCACTGTATCGAAATGAAAGTCGGTAAAGGCGCACAGATTGCTCGCAGTGCCGGAGCGTCAGTTCAGCTGGTAGCTCGCGAGGGCGCCCACGTTACGCTTCGATTGAGAAGCGGCGAAATGAGAAAAGTATTGGCAGATTGCCGAGCTACTCTAGGTGAAGTTTCAAACTCTGAGCACAGTTTGCGCTCATTGGGTAAAGCTGGCGCAAAGCGCTGGCGTGGTGTTCGTCCAACCGTTCGCGGCGTGGCCATGAACCCAGTAGATCACCCGCATGGTGGTGGTGAAGGTCGCACATCTGGTGGCCGTCATCCAGTATCTCCTTGGGGTACACCAACTAAAGGTTATAAGACTCGTAAGAATAAACGTACTGATCAGTACATTGTTCGGTCGCGTAGTCGTTAATCGGATATAGGAAGAGAGAGCAGATATGGCGCGTTCGCTATTAAAAGGTCCATTTATTGATCTTCACCTTCTGAAGAAGGTAGAGGTTGCAGCTGAGAAAAATGATCGCAAGCCGATCAAGACTTGGTCGCGTCGATCAACAGTTATTCCGGAAATGGTTGGTTTGACCATTGCCGTGCACAACGGGCGTCAACACATCCCTGTGCTGATCAACGAAGAGATGGTAGGGCACAAGCTGGGTGAATTCGCAGCTACTCGTACCTACCGCGGCCACGTAGCCAATAAGCAGGCGAGGTAAGAAACGATGGAAGTTGCAGCAAAACTTAGCGGCGCTCGTCTTTCGGCACAGAAAGCTAGACTCGTTGCCGATCAGATTCGTGGCAAACACGTTGAACAGGCTCTGGATATTCTTGAGTACAGCCCTAAAAAAGCGGCTGGCCTTATTAAGAAGATTCTCGAGTCGGCTATTGCTAACGCAGAGCACAACGAAGGCGCGGACGTTGACGAACTTAAGGTATCTACTATTTTTGTAGACGAAGCATTCACGATGAAGCGAATCAAGCCACGTGCTAAAGGCCGTGCTGATCGCGTACTCAAGCGTAACTGCCACATCACTGTAAAAGTGGCGGACGAATCAGGAGCGGGAGCTTAACTAATGGGTCAAAAAGTTCATCCAACAGGTATGCGTCTCGGGATTGTTAAAAATCACGAGTCAGTATGGTACGCCGAAGGTTCAGACTACGCAGACAAACTTCACGTTGACTTAGCCGTTCGTGACCATATAAAAAGCAAGCTCTCACACGCTTCGGTAAGCCGTGTTGAGATAGAGCGACCTTCGCAGTCCGCTCGCATCACCATCTTTACTGCTCGACCGGGTGTGGTTATCGGTAAAAGAGGCGAAGACGTAGACGTATTGCGCAAAGAAGTTACTGAAATGATGGGTGTGCCAGTGCATATCAACATCGAAGAAGTTCGTAAGCCTGATTTGGACGCCGCTTTGGCCGCCCAGAGTGTTGCTTCTCAGTTGGAGCGTCGCGTTATGTTTCGACGCGCCATGAAGCGCACTGTACAAAACGCCATGCGTGGCGGTGCAAAAGGTGTACGAATTCAAGTTGGTGGACGTCTTGGCGGTGCTGAGATTGCTCGAACTGAATGGTATCGCGAAGGCCGAGTGCCTCTGCATACCCTCAGGGCAGACATCGACTATGCAACAGCGGAAGCTCTGACTACTTACGGCATTATTGGCGTAAAGATTTGGATCTTTAAAGGCGAAATTATTGGTGCTGACGCACAGGCAGAGGCTGCTGGTAAAGCAAACGCCAAACCTGCTCGTTCAGGGCAGCAGAAGTAGGAGATTGATTGATGCTGCAACCTAAGAGAACAAAATATAAAAAGATGCATAAAGGTCGCAATCGCGGTCTGGCGCATCGCGGCTCGAAAGTGAGCTTTGGTGAATACGCGTTGAAATCTACCGCTCGCGGTCGTATTACAGCTCGACAAATCGAAGCAGCACGTCGTGCTATGACTCGTCACATCAAGCGTGGCGGAAAAATCTGGATTCGTGTATTCCCAGACAAGCCCATTACCAAAAAGCCTCTCGAAGTTCGTATGGGTAAAGGTAAAGGTGCTGTTGAGTACTGGGTATGCCAGATACGTCCAGGCAAAGTACTTTATGAAATGGAAGGTGTTCCGGAAGATATTGCGCGCGAAGCTTTTGAGCTTGCTGCTAGAAAACTTCCACTAAAGACTGCCTTCGTTAAACGGTCGGTGATGTAATGAATACAAGTGAATTGGCAGCTAAATCAGTTGAAGATCTGCAAGCAGACTTACTTCAGCTTCGTAGAGAGCAGCTCAAGTACCGAATTCAGCAGTCTACTGGGCAGATGAGTCAGTCTCATGTGATCCGCCAGGCGCGCCGCGATGTGGCGAGAATTAAAACTGTGCTGGCGCAGAAGGCAGGAGAATAATTATGACTGAAGCAGCGAATCTAGCCCGAACTGTTACTGGCAAAGTTGTCAGTAACAAGATGGATAAAACCATTACGGTTCAAATCGTTCGTAAGGTAAAGCATCCGGTGTATGGCAAGTACATGATTAAGTCTACCAAGCTACATGCGCATGATGCAGACAACCAATGTCGCGAAGGCGATTTGGTAACCGTAGCGGAAAGTCGTCCACTGTCTAAAACCAAGACTTGGACATTAGTTAACATTGAGGAGCGCGCGATCGAGATCTAGTCGTTTACGACCTCTCGAAGAGCTAAAAGCATGATCCAAACAGAAAGTTATCTAGAAGTTGCAGACAATTCAGGCGCCCGGCGCGTGATGTGTATCAAAGTATTGGGCGGTTCACACCGACGATACGCCCGTGTTGGTGACATTATTAAGGTCACTGTTAAGGAAGCGATTCCACGCGGTAAAGTTAAGAAGGGCCAGGTATTGGACGCAGTTGTAGTACGCACCAGAAAAGGTGTTCGTCGTCCAGACGGTTCTTCAATCTGCTTTGACGACAATGCGGCGGTTCTTTTGAACGCGCAAAAAGCGCCAATCGGTACCCGTATTTTTGGGCCGGTAACGCGAGAACTACGTGGCGAGCAATTTATGCGAATTATTTCGCTAGCTCCCGAAGTGATTTAGGAAGGCATCATGGGCATCAAAATTAAACGCGATGACGAAGTAGTTGTTATTGCCGGAAGAGACAAAGGCAAGCGCGGTAAAGTTCAGAAAATTCTGGACGATGGCCGTCTGATTGTCACTGGTGTGCATATGATCAAAAAGCACCAAAAGCCAAACCCTCAGGCAGAAATACCTGGTGGGATTATTGAAAAAGAAGCACCTATCCAAGTAAGTAATATTGCTATTTGGAACAGTGCAGAATCGAAAGCAGACCGTGTTGGTTTTAAAAATTTGGAAGATGGTAAAAAAGTCCGAATCTTTAAATCTACGGGCGAGCTCGTAAGCGCCTGAGGAAGGTAAATACAAATGGCAGCCTTTAGAGATTTTTACAAAAACGAAGTAGTACCCAAGCTCCGCGAAGAGCTGAAGGTAAATAACGACATGGAGATCCCAAAGATCACCAAGATCACTATCAACATGGGTGTTGGTGAGGCTCTGGGCGATAAGAAGATTCTTGAAAATGCCGTTAAAGAACTTGAAGCAATTGCTGGTCAGAAGCCGGTAATTACTAAAGCTCGACGTTCTGTTGCTGGATTTAAGGTGCGTGAAGGTTGGCCTATCGGTTGTAAGGTAACTTTACGTTCAGAACGTATGTACGAATTCTTGGAGCGTTTAGTAGCTATCGCTATTCCACGTATCCGTGACTTCCGTGGAATTAGCCCAAAGCAATTCGACGGCCGAGGAAATTTCTCAATGGGTGTGACTGAGCAAATCATTTTCCCTGAGATCGAGTACGACAAAATTGATGCACTGCGTGGATTGGATATATGTATTACCACATCAGCGCGTAACGATGACGAAGGTCGCGCTCTGTTGCGTGCCTTTAACTTCCCACTAAGGGGTTAAGCAAAGCATGGCTAAGAAGAGCATGGTTATGCGCGAAAACAAGCGCACCAAGTTGGTCGCCAAGTACGCCGAAAAGCGTCAGGCACTTAAGGCCACTATTAAGGATCCAAAAGCTAGCGATGAAGATCGTTGGCAAGCACAGTTGAGTCTGCAGGCGTTGCCGCGTGACTCTAGTGCATCTCGCGGTCGTCGTCGTTGCCACATTACTGGTCGGCCACACGGCGTTTATCGAAAATTTGGTCTCTGCAGAAATAAACTGCGAGAGCACGCCATGCTTGGACAAGTTCCTGGCGTTGTTAAATCTAGCTGGTAGGGCGATATGAGTTTACAAGATCCATTAGCAGATATGCTGACTCGAATCCGTAACGCACAGGCGCGTAATACTCCTGTTGTGAAGATGCCTTCTTCTAAGTTGAAGGTATCTGTAGCGGAAGTACTAAAAAGCGAAGGTTATATAACTGACCTTTCAGTAGAAGAGGGCGCTAAGCCAATTCTTTCTGTGACTTTGAAGTACCACAAGTCAAAAGGCGTAATTGAAGAAATTAGCCGAGTTAGTCGTCCGGGCCTACGTGCTTATAAAGGCACTGGCGCACTTCCGAAAGTACGCAGCGGTTTGGGAGTGGCGATCGTTTCCACTAGCCATGGCGTAATGACAGATCGTGCAGCACGATCACTGGGTGTCGGCGGCGAAGTCCTCTGCACCGTATTTTAACGAGCCAACATCATGTCAAGAATTGCAAGTAATCCTGTAGTGCTTCCAGCTGGCGTAGAAGTCAAGCTGAATGCAGATCAGGTATCGATTAAGGGTAAAAACGGCGAATTGTCGTTGACCATCAATCCGCTGGTTTCAATCAAGCAGGAAGAGAACACTTTGGTGTTTGCTGCTGCAGAGGTTGGTAAAAAATCCGTAGCAATGTCCGGTACTTTCCGTGCATTGGTTAACAACATGGTTGTTGGCGTTACTGACGGTTTTGAACGTAAATTAACATTGATAGGTGTTGGTTATCGAGCTAAAGCTAGTGGCAACAAGTTGGATTTAACACTGGGGTTTTCTCACCCCGTTGTTTACAACCTGCCAAAAGGCGTTAGCGCAGAAACACCATCACAAACAGAAGTTGTACTTAAGAGCGCTGACAAGCAGCTTTTGGGTCAGGTAGCTGCAGAAGTTCGCGCCTACCGTCCACCAGAGCCTTATAAAGGTAAGGGTGTTCGATACGCGGATGAGTACGTGAAAATTAAAGAAGCCAAGAAAAAGTAAATAGGTAAAGTCATGGCAGATAAAAAGACATCAAGATTACGCCGCGCCGGTAGAGCGCGAGCAAAGATCCGTGAGCTCGGAATGCAGCGGCTCTGTGTGCATCGCACTCCTCGCCATATATACGCGCAAGTGATTGATATAAACAGTGACCGCATTTTGGTCTCTGCTAGCACGCTAGATAAAGATCTACGCAGTAAAGCAACTGGTAACGTTGATGCAGCTAAGGCTGTTGGAGAGCTGATTGGCGTCCGCGCTAAAGAAGCTGGCATTGCTAAAGTGGCTTTTGATCGCAGTGGTTTCAAATATCACGGCCGCGTTAAGGCACTTGCCGACGCAGCCCGAGAAGCAGGATTGGAGTTTTAATCAATGGCACGTCCAAATAAACAAGATCAGGACCAAAGCGAAGGTCTTCTCGAGAAGCTGGTTGAAGTTAACCGGGTTGCCAAAACCGTAAAAGGTGGACGCATCTTCTCTTTCACTGCCCTCACTGTAGTTGGTGATGGTCAAGGCCGTGTTGGCTTTGGTCGCGGTAAAGCGCGTGAAGTTCCAATGGCTATTCAAAAAGCTATGGAAGCGGCTCGACGCAATATGATTAACGTTGATCTGGATGGCAATACTATCCAGTACGCAACCACCTCAAACCATGGTGCTTCCAAGGTTTACATGCAACCAGCCTCTGAAGGTACTGGTGTAATTGCTGGTGGTGCTATGCGAGCGGTTCTTGAACTCGCTGGCGTACAAAACGTGTTGGCTAAGTGCTACGGCTCTACCAACCCTGTAAATGTGGTTCGCGCGACTTTTAAAGCGCTGCAAACTATGAATTCTCCGGAACAAGTTGCTGAAAAACGTGGCCTATCCGTAGAACAGATCCTTAACTGAGGCTAGAGCGAAATGGCAGCGACCAAAAAGCAAGCGACCGTTAAGGTCACACAAACTAAAGGCGTCCACGGACGTTTGAAAAACCACAGAGCCTGCATTGCTGGTCTGGGTTTACGTCGCATCGGCCATACGGTCGAAGTGATTGATACACCATCGAACCGAGGCATGATTAATCAAGTGTCTTATATGGTTCAAGTTGAGGAAAACTAATGTATCTCAATACACTTTCTCCTAATCCAGGCCGCACTAGCGATAAGAAGCGTGTAGGCCGTGGTATCGGAAGCGGATATGGCAAGACCTGTGGCCGTGGTCACAAGGGTCAAAAAGCTCGTACTGGCGGTAAAGTTGCTCCAGGTTTCGAGGGCGGACAAATGCCATTACGTAAGCGGTTGCCAAAATTTGGTTTTACCTCTCGGGTGGGTATGGTTTCTGCGGAGGTTCGTTTGTCTGAACTGAATAAAGTAGATGCCAAGATCATTGATCTTGAAGCGCTTAAGCGAGCCGACTTAGTTGGTCAGCACATTGAGCATGCCAAAGTTTTCGCCAGCGGCGAATTAAAAGGCAAGGTCACGGTTCAAGGTTTACGTGTATCTAAAGGTGCTCGTGCAGCTATTGAAGCGGCCGGCGGCACTATATTGGATGTACCTGGTACTGATGAAGCTCCAGTTGGAAAACTGAAAGCAAAAACTGCGGCTCCTAAAAAAGCGGCTGCACCTAAGAAAGTAGCTGCACCAAAAGAAGCAGCGGCACCAAAAGCGGCGGCTCCTAAGAAAGCAGCAGCTAAAAAGGCAGCACCTAAAAAAGTAGTTCCTAAGAAAGCAGCCGACAAAGATGCTGCTCCTAAGGAATCTGGGGAATAATTTATGTCACGTGCCGGTAATCCACCACTCGGAAGTATGAAAGGTCTAAGCGAACTATTTTCTCGCCTGCGTTTCCTATTTTTGGCGATTGTGATTTACCGTATCGGCACTCATATTCCATTGCCGGGTATCGACCCCGATCAATTGGCAGCACTTTTTAATCAGAACCAAGGGACTATCTTAGGTCTGTTTAATATGTTCTCTGGTGGTGCACTAGAGCGTATGAGTATTCTGGCTCTAGGTATCATGCCTTATATTTCGGCCTCTATTATCGTTCAGCTATTGGCTGCGGTAACTCCTTCACTGGAACAGCTGAAAAAAGAAGGCGAGCAGGGCAAGCGTAAGCTGCAACAAATTACCCGCTACGGCACTCTTGGTTTGGCTACGGTTCAAGCGATTGGCATGTCAGTTGGTCTGGCGGGACAGGGCTTGACCCTTAGTTCTGGTATGGCTTTCTACCCAGTAGCTATTATTTCTCTAATAACCGGCGCCATCTTTATGATGTGGCTGGGTGAGCAGATCAACGAACGTGGTATTGGCAATGGTATTTCCATGTTGATCTTTGCCGGTATCGTTGCGGGCATATTCCCGGCTATCGGTCAGGCAGTTGAGCAAGCTCGCATCGGTGAGATTCACCCGCTGGTTCTTGTGTTCATCGGCGTGTTGGCCATTGCGGTTGTGTACTTTGTAGTCTTCGTTGAGCGCGCTCAACGACGTATACCAGTTAACTACGCTCGCCGTCAGCAAGGTAACAATACCTTTGCGGCCCAGAGCAGCCATCTGCCATTGAAACTAAATCAGGCCGGTGTTATTCCAGCTATTTTTGCTAGCTCTATCCTTCTGTTCCCAGCCTCATTGGCACAGTGGTTCGGTCAGGGTGCAGACGGTGGCAGCGTTGTACTGCAAGAGATTGCCTTGGCTATTGGCCCAGGCCAGCCTCTGAATCTGATTCTTTTTGCAGCGTTGATTATTTTCTTCTGCTTTTTCTATACGGCGTTGATCTTCAACCCTAAAGATATGGCAGATAACCTGAAACGCTCAGGTGCATATATTCCAGGTATTAGACCAGGCGAACAAACCGCGCGTCATATCGACGATGTGATGACCCGATTAACGATGGTGGGTTCTCTATATATAGCGCTTGTTTGTCTGATGCCTCAGTTTTTGGTGGTCTTTTGGAACGTTCCCTTTTACTTGGGCGGAACCTCGCTGCTAATCGCAGTTGTGGTATCCATGGATCTAATGTCACAAATTCAAGCGCATCTAGTTAGCAGTCAGTACGAATCACTGATGAAAAAAGCCAACTTTAGACGCTAGTTCTTTGTAGATAGTAAATAGAATTTTTAAGGTACTCGGAAATGAAAGTTAGAGCATCGGTTAAAAAAATGTGTCGCAACTGTAAGGTTGTAAGACGTAAGGGCGTAGTTCGCGTTATTTGTAGCGCTGAACCCCGTCATAAGCAGCGGCAGGGATAACCCCGAAAGCTGATTGATTATTGACAGCTCCCTATGTATCCTTCGCGCCTTTTTGCGCATCTGGAATACACAGGGGCGGTAACTGGAGAGTAGTTCATGGCTCGTATTGCAGGGGTAAACGTACCCGATAACAAGCATGCGGTTATTTCGTTGACGTACATCTATGGTGTGGGATCAACAACAGCGCAAAAAATATGCGCCGCGGTAGGTATCGAAGGCAACATCAAGATCAGTGATCTGGATGAAGGTCAACTCGATCTTATTCGTGCAGAAGTTGGCAACGCAACGGTTGAAGGTGACCTGCGTCGTGAGACTTCAATGAATATTAAAAGATTGATGGATCTCGGTTGTTACCGTGGTCTGCGTCACCGCCGTGGTCTTCCACTGCGCGGGCAGCGCACTAAAACGAACGCGAGAACCCGAAAGGGACCGCGCAAACCCATTAAAAGATAATTGACTGGTAATTAGATAATGGCCGAAGCCGGTAGCAAGAAAACAACTCGTAAAAAGGTGAAAAAGGTCGTCGTAGACGGCATAGCGCACGTACACGCGTCTTTTAACAACACCATAATTACAATCACAGACCGTCAGGGCAATGCGCTGACTTGGGCCACTTCCGGTGGTTCTGGTTTCCGTGGCTCACGTAAAAGTACGCCATTTGCTGCGCAGATCGCAGCAGAGCGTGCTGGTACAGCAGCTTTGGATTTCGGTATGAAAAATCTGGATGTAGAAGTTAAGGGTCCTGGACCCGGCCGCGAATCTGCGGTTCGCGCATTGAATAATTGCGGCTTCAAAATTAATCACATTACCGACGTGACGCCTATACCCCATAACGGGTGTCGTCCGCCGAAAAAACGTCGTGTATAAGAGGCTTATTTAAGAATGGCTAGATATCTCGGACCAACATGTAAACTCGCACGTCGCGAAGGTACTGATCTGTTTCTTAAGAGCGGCATTCGCCCTCTCGAGTCTAAATGTCGTTTAGACAACGCACCTGGGCAACAAGGCCAGCGTCGCGGTCGTCTTTCTGACTACGGTGTTCAGTTACGTGAAAAGCAAAAAGTACGTCGTATTTATGGCGTTCTAGAAAAACAATTCCGCAACTACTACAAAGCAGCGGCTAATCAAAAAGGCAATACAGGCGAAAACCTGTTGAGCTTGCTCGAGCATCGTCTCGACAACACGGTTTACCGTATGGGTTTTGGTGCTACTCGCGCAGAATCTCGTCAAATGGTTTCGCACAACGCAATTTTGATAAATGGTCAGAAGGTAAATATTCCTTCGTACCAAGTTAGAGTTGGTGACGTGGTTGCGATCCGTGAAAAAAGTAAAAATCAGCTGCGCATTCAAAACGCGCTTAGCTTGGCTGGCCAGCGTGGCGCAGCCGAATGGGTAGAAGTAGATCCATCGAAGATGGAAGCTACTCTGAAACGTTCTCCGGACCGTTCTGACCTACCCGCAGAAATCAACGAAAACCTTATCGTTGAGCTCTACTCTAAGTAATTACTGAAATAGAGCGCTATTAGCTAAACAGTAAAAGCATTGGCCACAGGATTAAGTATGCAAGCTATAAATGAATTTTTGACACCAAACCACATTGATCTTACTGAGATATCACCTACTCACGCAAAAGTGGTATTGGAACCTTTAGAGCGTGGCTTCGGCCACACCTTGGGTAATGCACTGCGCCGCATCCTGCTTTCTTCTATGCCGGGTTCTGCCATCGTTGAAGTTCAAATTGAAGGTGTTGAGCACGAATACAGCACTTTAGAAGGCGTACAGGAAGACGTAATTGAAATCCTGCTAAACCTTAAAGGCGTTGCGCTATCTCTTAACGAAAGAGACGAAGCTCACCTAACGCTAAGCACTACCGGTGGTGTGGTAACTGCAGATGACATTCAGCGCGACCACGACGTAGAAATCGCCAACCCAGAGCACGTTATCGCGCACTTGGCTGACAACACCACGTTGACTATGACGCTTAATGTTTCAACCGGCCGTGGTTACCAGCCTGTTGACGTTCGTTACTCGGACGACGAAGAGACTTCGGCTATTGGCGTTCTCAAATTAGACGCTAGCTTCAGCCCAGTTCGTCGTGTTGCCTACACAGTAGATTCTGCTCGTGTTGAGCAGCGTACAGATTTGGACAAGCTAATTATCGATCTTGAAACTGACGGTACTCTTGATCCTGAAGAAGCTATCCGCAAATCAGCGACTATCCTACAGCAGCAGCTAACTGCTTTTGTTGATCTGGAAGCTACTGACGTTGCTCAGACTCAGGACCAAGAAGATCTGATCGATCCAGTATTGTTGCGCTCTGTTGACGACTTGGAACTGACAGTACGTTCAGCCAACTGTTTGAAAGCAGAAAGCATCTACTACATTGGTGACCTTGTTCAGCGCACCGAAGTAGAACTATTGAAAACGCCAAACTTGGGTAAGAAATCTCTTACCGAAATTAAAGATGTTCTGGCATCTCGCGAACTAAGCCTTGGTATGCGTTTGGAGAACTGGCCACCAGCCAGCCTGCGCACCGAAAGCGAAGTTTAAGCCGAGCCCCAGAAAGTCGATTTAGGAATAGATAATGCGACATAGAATTGCAGGCCGTAATTTCAGCCGAACTAGTGCACACCGTAAGGCCATGTTTAAAAACATGACGGTATCTTTGGTAGAGCACGAACTAATAAAAACCACTTTGCTAAAAGCAAAAGAGCTGCGCGGTGTTGCCGAACCTCTTATTACTTTGGCGAAGGAAGACAGCGTTGCAAACCGACGATTGGCTTTTGACCGTCTTCGCGACAAAGCAGCAGTCGGCAAACTCTTTAACGAGCTAGGTCCTCGCTACGAAACTCGCCCTGGAGGATACTTGCGTATTCTTAAGTGCGGCTTCCGCCCTGGCGATAACGCTCCAATGGCTTATGTTGAGCTAATTGGACGTGACGGTGGTGCAGAAGATCTACCTAAGAAGCCTAAAGTTGCCAAAAAAGCTAAAGCAGCTCCAGCGCCAGTCGTTGAAGAAACAGTTGAAGAAATAGTAGCCGACGAAGCAGCGCCTGTGGCCATTGAAGAGTCACAAGAAACAGTTGAAGTAGTAGCTGACGAAGCACCTGCGACGGAAGAAGCGCCTGCAGCTGATGAAAGCTCGGAAGAAGAAACTAAGTAATTTCTTTCCATCTTTCATAAAAAGCCGGGACATGTTCCCGGCTTTTTTGTATAAGACTTCCGGATAAAAATTATTAGAAGCAGTTTGCAGATGGTTTCTCACTAAATGATTTCTAAAGTTGAATTAAGAGCAGTGTCTGCCGTCGGGTTGGTTTACATCACCCGTATGCTCGGCCTCTTTATGATTCTTCCTGTATTGGCCTTAAATAGCGATCAATACACTGGAGCAACAACTACGACAATTGGGCTGGCTTTGGGCATATACGGCCTTATGCAGGCTCTCCTGCAGGTCCCCTTCGGCAAGTTGTCAGATCGAATCGGACGCAAACCGGTAATCCTGATGGGTTTGGCGCTATTCGCCGCCGGTAGCCTGCTTGCTGCGCTTAGCGAATCTATTCAAATGCTGATATTTGCCCGGGCGATTCAAGGCGCTGGCGCAGTATCTGCTGCCTTATTGGCGCTGCTAAGTGAATGTTCAAGAGAGCAGAACCGCAGCAAGCTAATGGCTATTCTTGGAATCTCTATTGGCCTGTCCTTTGGATTAGCCATGGTGATCGGGCCATTATTAGCAGCCGCTTGGGGTATGCAATCCATTTTCTGGCTTTGCGTTGCCCTAGCGGGACTGGGTGCTTTGGCAATTATCGGTCTATCGCCGAGTCAAGGCTCAGATTCTGTGGAGCACAGCGCTAAACTCAAATCGGAGCAGGCGGCTAACAAGGCTGCTAGCAATAGATCGGAACTGTGGCGCTTAAATTTGGGCATCTTTGTGCTGCACGCAGTGCAAATGAGTCTGTGGATTGCGGTGCCGGTGATATTGTTAGAAACCTTCGATATTGACCAAGCCCAGCACTGGAAATGGTATCTGCTCGCCGTAGGCGGTGGTTTCATTGCCATGGCTCCATTTATGCAGGCCTTTGCCAAACGCAATTGGTATCGTTCGACACTATTGGTCGGCATTGCCAGCCTTGCGGTTGCGCAACTGGTGCTATCCCAGTCCGAATCTTTCGGCACCTTTATCTTCGGGTTGTTGGTGTTTTTCTGGGGCTTCAACTTATTGGAGGCGACACTGCCTTCATTGGTAAGTCGTTGGGTTAATGATCAAGGTCGAGGCGGCGCTATGGGTTGGTACTCCTCTAGTCAGTTCTTGGGCACCTTTGCGGGTGGTTCAGTCGGTGGCCTGCTCGTTAGCCAATACGGATTGTCAGCGGTTTTCTACTTCGGGTTAACGCTGTTTGTAATTTGGTTTGTGGTGGCTACCCAAATGCGGTCTCTGCCGAATATCAAAAGTTTTGTAGCTAAAGATCTTGGCACTGAGGCGCTGGACAAACTTGCCAGTTCAGTCGGCATACTTTCCGTTAAAAACTTTCAAGACGAACAAGAGGTTTTTGTAAAAGTTGATATGGATTTAGTAGAAAAGCAGACCTTGGAAACCTACCAACTTAAATAGTACGACGGTTAGATACATTCTTAAATCCATTCATAAATAGATGTCTAATTTGGCTCCAAAACCGATTCTTTTTCGGCTATTTGTCACAAGCCTCTTTTTTTTTGTTCTTGGGGGGGTAAACTCTCATGACATATTTTTTAATGCATTCTTATAGGAAACCTCAATGGCATCACGCGGCATAAACAAAGTAATTCTGGTTGGTAATCTGGGTAACGATCCAGAAACACGCTTTATGCCCACTGGTGGCGCGGTAACCAACTTAAGTATTGCTACCTCGGAGTCTTGGAAAGACAAGACCAGCGGTCAGCAGCAAGAAAGAACAGAATGGCATCGGGTAGTGTTTTTCAATCGTCTTGCAGAAATTGCCGGCGAATACCTGAAAAAAGGCAGCAAGGTCTACATTGAAGGCAGCCTGCGCACGCGCAAATGGCAGGACAAAAGCGGCGTTGACAAATACTCCACGGAGATTGTTGCCAGCGAAATGCAAATGCTCGATTCACGCGGCGGATCAGGTGGCGGTGGCGGCGACTACTCGCAAGACTATAGCCAAGCAGCTCCTCAGCAAAGCGGTGCCCCAGCTCAAAACGCACCGGCACAGAATGCACCCGCTCAGAACGCCCCTCAACAGTCAGGCCAACCTCAGCCGCAAAACTTTGACGACTTCGACGACGATATTCCTTTTTAGTCGATTTAATTAATTAGAAGTAGCCGGGCAATGCCCGGCTTTTTTGTGTGAGGGAAACGCTACTCTGTTGCAGCGCCTCAATCTAAGGGGCTGGAATCCCTTTTATTGAAATTAGTTAGAGGGTTGCTAAGAGTAATATTGTCTTCAATAGTAGAAAGCAGTTTTTTATATTGGACAGGTCTTTGTTAGTATTCCAATTTCGCCGCCTTCATTCTTGTTGTTAACAGGTACCGGCTGCTTAATGGCGCTTGAAAAGGTAGACAAAGTCCGATGAATGATAAGAAGGGGCTCTCGGATATCGGTGAGGTGTACGAGACTGTACGGAGCAAAATGCTCAAAAGGGTAACTCGATTTTGTTCGAATTCTCAGGATGTGGAAGATGTAGTTCAGGACGCCTTCGTAAAGGTTATCGAGGCCCAGTTTGACTACCTTATGGACAATGGAAGCGCCTGGCAGCTTTCCGTGATGCGCTCCGAAGAGGATATATTCCGCGGCTATTCGCGAATTGCCGAGCAAGAGGTTCAAAGCCTTTATTGGGACTCTGTGAACAATTATTACACCGACTACAGCAGACCAGGAGACCCCTCTAACCCGATGGACATGTCAATGCAGAATGGTCGTAGGGCGCCTGACAATGACCCCACAGGACTTGAAGAGACTTATGCTGAGATTCGCTGGGCATCACCTGAGGAAGAGAGACTTCGGTATGTAGTTGGCGGCTCTTACTACGATTACGAGTATGTTGCTACTCAGTATGGAGCTCCCGGGTACAACAACCTGGCCGCTGGCACAGCAGATCTGTTTGCACAGTTGATCGATCCTTCCGAATTGGGTGAAAGTGGCGGTGTGGTCGCGCCGAGTACCGTAATAACAGACGCAACCACAAATACGGCAGTGTTTTTTAACGCGTCCTACGACTTTACCGACACTATTACCGGTTCAATCGAGGGACGCTATGCGCAGGATGATGTCGGGGCTTTCTTGCCACTGGCTGGTCTTGAACAAACTATAACCACCAAAACCTTTACGCCTCGTATTGCGCTGAACTATGCTCCGAACGATAGAACAACCTATTACCTTCAGTATTCGGAAGGTGTTAACCCCGCAGGTATTAATGCAAATATGTTGGATCCCGTGCTTCGGGCGACGCTGGACAACGGTATACCGGTGGACGACACCATTTATGGCGGTTCCATCAATGAGAATGTTACCAGCGTAAACTACGATTCTGACAGGTATGTCTCTTTTGAAGAAGAAAAGCTAACCAATTTCGAATTTGGATTTAAGGGCAATGCTTTCGACGGACGGTTTACCTATGCTGGTGCTCTCTATTACATGATCTGGGAGGACGCGCTGGAGAATATCGCTTTAAACTGGGATTACCTCTATGCAGATGACGATTGCGATGGCATGTCGGTATTCGCTTGCGACGGGATGGGCTCAACGGACGTCTACTACGTAGCAGAAACTAACAATACCAGCACAAACCAGATCCTCACCAATACGGGAGAATCAGAGACAACCGGTATTGAGCTTCAAACCAGCTATCAAATATCGGAGAACTGGAGTATCAGCGCTAACGCCAGCCTTATGGACAGGAAATTTACAGAATACTGTTCTGAGGATGATTTTATCGGTTTTCCAACCGAGCTTGGTGCTATTGCCGGTTTAACAGAGGGTGTCAGTGAAGGTGGTAACCCTTGCTGGTCGTTGAATGGTCTGGATGTACCTGATCAGCCATCCTTCAGCATGACAGTGATACCTCGATATCGAACAGAGTTCGGCGATGGTTTCCGCTTTAGTGGTTCGGCAACCTTTAGGCACACAGCCCAGCACTTCAGTGAGTTCTCGAACACTACCGAAAACCCTGCGGTGGATAGAGTTAACCTAAATTTGGGTCTTTCGAAAGACGGCTGGTCAGCCAGCCTCTACATTAATAATCTGCTGGATAACAAAAAACTTGTTCCTAGGCGCTTTACTTCTGTGAACAGGTTCACAGACCTTAATACGCCAGCTGCTATTCCTCTCGAATATCAGCAGGTTGGTCCTGATGGCGGAACCTATGGTTCCTTCTCTATTCTTCCTAATGAAGGACGTACCTTCGGTGTACGTTTGAACTACGATTTTTAGATAGAGATCAGAAACCTTAAAACCCATCGACACTTGTGTCGGTGGGTTTTTTTATGCCTGATGCGATTACGTCTCTGCCTTGTTGCCAGCGAAATGCAGATGTTGGATTCACGCGTTGTTGAGGTAACGACGACTACTCACAAGGTTATAGCCAGGCAGCATCCTCACCAGAGCGGCGATCTGGTGTAGTAAATTAACTTTTATTTAGGTTAGTTTTATCGGGTGAAATATTAAGCCGGTATAAGCCATTAATCCTTGGTTTCTCCGCGGTATGGGTGTACTTTTTGGCGTAGTGCATGTTGTATGCGTAATTTATGCACAATTGAACGGAAGCGAGAGAGGCAATAAGAAGGACGCTAGGGGCGCTATTCAGTTAGCAAAATAATAAAATTCTGGGGATATATATGAAGCATATAAAACGATATGGTGTGACCGGTGCGCTATGCGTAACAATGGCATATTCAATGCCAATGATTGCGCAGGCCACTAATGATGAAGGGGCGTTTGTATCCCTTGATGAAATCGTAGTTACGGGCCGTAAACGTGAAGAGAATTTACAAGATATTCCGGTAACGATTTCAGTTATAAACTCGAATGCTCTTTCCGAGCTAAACGTCATAAGAATGGATGACCTTGCAGCATTGGTGCCAGGCTTTCACTACAACGAAGGTGTCGGTCTAAATGAAGACCGTACCGCGGCCTTACCTAGTATTCGCGGTATCGGCTCAACAGAGCTTGCCACGAACCGGTCCAAGGTTGCTTCCTTTATTGACGGCATGCCTATATTGGGTTCGGTTGGTGCCATTAATATTGGTGGTTCGGCGCAAGTAGAAGTATATAGCGGTCCGCAAAGCGCGGCCTTTGGTCGTTCTACCTTCGCCGGTGCAATCAATTACGTCACCGTAGATCCAGGCGACGTGCTCGAAGGAAACATCGGAGTAAATTGGAGCGACATCGGAACTCGTAGAATCAGCGGTAGCATCGGAGGCCCAATAACAGATACTCTGGGTTTTCAATTAAACGCTAACTATGAAGACTCCTCTTCTCCCGATCCTGATTTGTACACCTACACTGACGGTGTAGAGGCGCTTGCTCTAACAGGTGAAAATATATCTGCTCGTTTGGTGTTTGAGCCAACTGATAAGTTTAAAGCCAAGCTAACCTTTTCTCATGACACCGTAGACGATGGTCCTCGCGGGGATTTCTATGCGTCTACCGAGTCCTCTTTTAACTGTTACAACAGCCTTAATTTAATTATGGTTGGAGTCACTATGGGTTCAAACCTTCGTGTAGACGGCCTGAACGAATGTGAACTAGAAGTGCATCCTGATACTTATCTAGAGCAGTTAAACGACTATGAGCGTTATTTTGCAGCTAATCCGGATGACTTTGCTGCTGTTGTTGCAGGTTTAAGGGCTCAGGGCGCAGCGGATGGGCACCTAGGTTTGACCGTAGAAGAACAGGCAGCGATTATTTATGACGGCTACTCTGTTGAACACGACAAAGCGGGTTCTGAAAATGAACGAAATCGTGTTACGGCTCAGTTCGATTACCTGTTCGACGATGGGAGTGGTTTACAGCTTTCCTTAATGAAGAGCGAAGAAACTATTTTCCGCGGGTATTCTCGAGTTGCTGAAGAAGAGGTGCAACCTGTTTATTGGCAGGCCGCTATGGCTGCCGCTATGGGTATGGCCGCTACGCCTGCGTATTACACCAACTACGCAAATCTTGATCCGGCGGGGATGGCTATGCAGAACGGCCGAAGGGTTCCCGATAATGGGCCCACAGACATCGAAGAAACCTATTTGGAGGTTCGATGGGCTTCGCCAGCAGATGAACGACTTCGTTATGTTGTAGGTGCTTCCTACTATGACTATACATATGACTTTGTAGACTATGGAGCTCCTGGTTTTAGAAACATTGCCAAAGGTACGGACGAATTATTTGCTCAGTTGATCAATCCAAGTGAATTGACTAACAGCGGAGGTGTGGTTGCGCCTACTACCATTGCTTCGGAAATTACCACCAACACCGGTATTTTCTTTAATGCATCCTATGATTTCAGCGATACCATTACCGGTTCAATAGAAGGACGGTATGCTGAAGATGAAGTGGGTGCGTTAAATGTACTGAATAACGATGAAAGATCTGTGACCACGAAAAGCTTTACGCCTCGTGTTGCTTTGAACTGGACTCCGAATGATACGACAACTTATTACGTCCAATATTCTGTGGGTGTGAACCCAGCTGGGGTTAACGCGAACATGTTAGACCCCATTCTTCTGGCGACGCTGAACAGCGGTGTATATGTAGATGACGCCATATATGGCGGCAATATTGATGGCATTGTTCAAACCGTTAATTATGACTCTGATAGGTACATTGACTTTGACGAAGAGAGGCTAACTAATTATGAACTTGGCTTCAAAGGTGCTGCCTTTGATGGCAGATTGAGCTTTGCGGGTGCTTTCTACTATATGCAATGGGAAGACGCGCTGGAGAATATTGCTCTGGATTGGGATTACCAGTATGCAGTAAATGATAATACTAGAGTATGCGTGCCACAAGGCACCTGCCTGATTGGCACAGAGGTTCGGCTTCAGGATCCGAGTGTTGCTCCTGATATCTATTATGTAGACACAACCGATCTAACCAGTGTCAATCAAATATTCGTCAATACGGGTGTATCTGAAACTACGGGTATTGAGTTGCAGGCTAGTTATCAGATAAACGACAGCTGGAGTATTAGCGCAAACGGCAGCATTATGAAAAGAGAGTTTACCGATTACTGTTCTGAAGATGACTTTCTCAACATACCAAATGAAATGGGTGAGTATGCCGGTTTGACGGAATCGATCAGCGCAGCTGGTAACCCCTGTTGGATATTGAATGGTCTAGAAGTTGAAGACCAACCCTCAACGAGTTTTACGGTAATACCTAGATACCGCACAGAACTCGGTGACGGCTTCCGATTCACTGCTTCTGCCACGCTAAGACACACTTCTGAGTATTACAGCGAGTTCTCTAATACGACCTCAAACCCTGCGATTGATAGAGTAAATCTAAACTTTGGGCTCGCGAAAGATGGCTGGTCAGCTCAGCTCTACATCAACAATCTGTTAGATAAAACAACGACTGTTCCTAGGGGCGCTACTAATTTGGGTCGATTCGATCAATTGAATGCACCGGCTCCTAGTCCAGCGGAATTTCTGTACGACTTCTTTGGTCAGGATCACGCGTCCTGGAGGATGACTCCCCCAGTCGGTCGTACCTTTGGTGTACGTTTGAACTACGATTTTTAGATAGAGTTCAAAAAACTCAGAACCCACCGACAGAAATGTCGGTGGGTTTTTTTATGCCTGCGGGTCACGAAGCGACAGAATACTAGGGGTTTATTACTACTGGATGAATGAGCCCGGTGTTTGGATAGTTTTGATCAGCTCTGACCATGATCGGGTGCATACAATGATGAGAATTACTCCTAGCTGTCGGTTAGCAAATGTGGCGCAAGGCTGGAAATGCGATCGCCGTCAATATATGCGTAGGAATTATAGGTGCCTCTCGAAAATGAATTGGAAAGAGTACACTGTTGGGTCGCCGGGCTACTTCGTCAGTAGCTTAGGGGGAAATGAACAGAATATTCTATGCTAGTGGAATCTTGGGAAAGAAAGGACTCAAATCAGCGCCAGATGGCGCTGCAACTGCATCAGCGGGGGCAATCTATTTGCGCTTTGATTTGGTGAAAAACCAAAGCAATTCCGAGCGGGTCTAAGTTATCTCTGCACCCCGTATCTTTTCCGATATGTTCGGTGTCTAGTTAATGCACGATATCAGACGAGCACAAAATGCTCTAGCCCAAGGCGACCCTCAAAATCAACTAGCTCTCTATCCGTGCCGGCAAGTGCCTACCAAAAGGAAACGTATGATTGGGATAGATTGAGAGATGAGAAATAGCGAAAGCGATAAATTGGGGTTTAGTAGAGTAAAAAACCGAGCATATGCCCGGCTTTTCTGTATTGCGCGAAGAGGGTTACAGCCTATTCAAACTCCTGCCTAGCATCAAAACTCTTTCCGGAAAGTTCTTCCAATAATTGGGCTCCGAAGCGAGTAAGGTTGCCGTCATCTGTTCGGGTTGCTCGTCCGTCAGCATTAAATTCTGGCAGGTCTTCAGCTCCTTCCGGAAGTAACGCACCTTCAGCAAAGGTGAATTGGCTGGCGCCTTGGACAATTCTATTATCCACTGAGAAGCTCAAGCCAGACTCCGCACCGCTCATAGTATGTATCCAAACGACCGGCGCTCCGTTTCTTAGTGGCCAACCAGTAACGGTTATCTCCTTGCCGATATCGGCTACCTCGATAAATGTTGGCCGGTCTTCAGGCCATAGACGAGTACTCTGGGATTCTGCCTTCCAGGTGACCACTTCACCATCAGGGCCAGTAACTTCAAAATCAAAGTTGGCATGAGATCCCGCGTTAAAACGGTCCGCGGTCAATATACCGGTATAAGTGGTGTAGTTGCTTCCATCGTATATTACGAAGGAGTGGCGCGCCTGCGCGGATAACGCTAACAGCATGCCTGCTCCCAAGATCAGTAATACCTTACATTTATTCAAGATCATGTTCAGTTCCCCAATTTAACCTTTGTTAGATCGATCCCAATAGTACGCCAACCAGTGACAGCAGCACTAAGGGCTTAATAAATTTCAAAATAGGGTGAAGTCCCTATCAGCCTCTAGGCGCTCTCTCTGCGTTTTCATCTGGCTCTGGATAATCTTCCAATACCTGTTCCAAGTCTTCGCCACTTTCGATTCGATCTGCGGCTTCATTACCCGATCTTTGGCCGATACTATCCATAATGTGGTAATAAGCTCCAGCAATGGTGAAACCTCCCATAGCCATTTTGGAGGAACCGTTGCGAGCCGGCCAACCGCGCACTATTACCTCATCTCCTGGCTTAATGGCGTCCTGCGCGTGACCTGCACGTTCCCAAAACATAATAGGTACTTCGATTTCCCACTCTACATTTTCCGTGTCAATCAGAGTAAGTTTTGGGTGCGGGCGCCGGTATACAAATTCTTCCGCAACGCCAGTTACCTCAATGGTATTGCGGATGTCATAGGGAGCGTAGGAGTGGTGCGCAAAAACATTTCCTGAAATTATCAGGCAGCACAGAGCAAATATTTTTACTTTGAAGTTCATTGGAACCTAAATCCTGTTGTATTTGTTTGGTTGGCGATTGTATGGATGACCAGCGCCATATCTACTCTAGCCTTCAATAATTAATCTAAAGGCAATCAACGAAACGTTTAGAAACACTTGTGGTGAAAATAAGGAGGGCAGTAGACTGGCCTACTGATATAGGAAAATCGCCAAAAGCTTTTTAACTAGGGCTTTCGAATTCGAATGAAAGAGGGGGATTTATGTTTCGCATTTTTGCGATTCTAGCTGCTTTAGTTGCTGCGCTATTGGTCTCAGCTTCCAGCTTTGCCCACCATGGCTATGGCGGCAGATACAACCAGGAAATTGTGGTTGAGCTAGAAGGCGAGTTAGTGGACCTTCTTTGGCGTAATCCTCATGTGCGTTTGACCATTAAGGACGCGCAAGGAGAGCTTTGGGATATCGAAGTAGGTTCTTCTACCGTGATGCTGCGCCGTGGCATTACTGAAGATATGGTAAATATCGGCGAGCATATCCGTATTGCCGGCTTGGGTTCAATGCGCGGTCGTAATGAAATGACAGCCGGTAATATTTTACTGCCCTCAGGTGAAGAGCTTCTTTTGTCCAGTGGCTCTCGGCCGCGGTGGCCGAACTCTAACTTGGTAGGTGGCGGTAATTTTCTAACTAACGCGATTGGCGATACCTCGAATCCAGACTTGGGAGTATTCCGAGTTTGGAGCACTGTTGTTAGAGATCCCGCTAGCAAGGGAATCTATCCGGAAGCCTCTGATCCAGCGCTGTCTTATCGCTATCCGCTTACAACAGATGCACTTACCTATCTAAACAACTTTGATCCGGCGACGGATAACCCCCTAGAAGCCTATTGCGTAAGCAAGGGCATGCCTATGGTTATGGATCAGCCTTTCCCCATGGAATTTATCGATATGGGCGATGCCATTTTTGCTCGCCTTGAAGAGTACGACACGGTGCGCACCATCTACATGAATGAGACTATTCCTAGACCAGAGGAAAGTTCGCTACTGGGCTATTTCACCGGTACTTGGGATGGCGACACCCTCGTGGTAACCACTAACCAAGTCAATTGGCCCTATTTTAGTCAAATGGGCGTTCAACAAAGCGCAGATATAGCTTTTGAGGAACGTTTTACAACCGTAGAGCAGGGCAGCCGCTTGAACTACCAGTTGACGGCTACCGACCAAGTCACTTTTACCGGGCCCGTTGTATTAACTAAGTATTGGATTTGGGATCCCAGCGTTTAAGTGGTGGACTACCGCTGTACCGAGTAGAACTTTCCTACAGTTTTGTTAAGCCTAGGCTCTTTTCCGATAGAGCTAAGTATACTTTTGCGCATTCTCGGGGGAGAAATTTAAATGGGGTTAAAAAATTCTTACGCGACTTATGGCTCTGTCGCCAAATGGCTGCATTGGCTCATGGCCCTATGTTTTATAGGGGCCTATTGTGCGGTTTATTACGGAATTTGGTTTTTTCCTGATGCCCGCAGTCCAGATCGAAATTTTATAAGAGGCATTCACACCATGTTTGGCCTTTCCGTCGGACTGCTGGTTTTACCGCGCTTGATATGGAAAGTGGTCAATGTAGAACCTCATCCAGATCCTGCGCCGAACTGGCAACACCTTGCCGCAAAGTATGCCCATTGGGGCCTGTATTTTTTTATGATTGCCTGTCCCCTCACCGGTTGGTTGGGCACAGGTGGTCGAAGCGTCAATATGTTCTGGCTATTCGAGATACCCACATTTCGAGGTTCAGCTTTATTTCCTTGGTTGGTTGAAGGGAAACTTGGATTAACCTTTGAAGAATGGGAACACCCCATTGATATAGCGCACAAACAGGTTTTCGGAAGATGGATGGCCTGGATGCTTATTCTTGTGCATATTGCCGCAGCGCTCTATCACCACGTTTTTGAGAAAGACAATACTCTGCGACGTATGGTTCCGCGGGCTAAGCTGCTACAAACTGAATCTTCGTCAGAAAAATAGGCTGAGAAAATTATTTGTGCGGGACGAACAGTCGCCCGGCTTTTGTGCGGACCTGACGAGTCAGGATTTGTTGGACTAATAGCTTATCTTTGCTTTTGCGCTTTCCTGGGGGAGCAAGCCAAATGGCATTAAGAAATTCACAGGCGACTTTTGGGCCCGTAGCTAAATGGCAAAATCGGCCGGTATCAGCGTCAATTCTAGTTAATCGGAAGAAGCTTCATTCCAGGCTGAAGTGGCTAGTGCGCTAATACCATTGGCTCTCGGAAAGTCTGGATACTCTGACACCATCTCAGCATGCACTCTAGACGCGGTATCTTCTATGGACAGGCCCGCTGTCTTTAATTCTAGTGTTCGGCTCTTAATCCGTTGCAGAATACCTTTAAGTATCGGCGTAAGTGAGCCATCGCCGAGATTGCCGTGGGCTGGCACTATATATTCGGGTGCCATCTCTTCAAACAGGTCTAGGGCCGCTAGCCAGGCTGACATACTTGAACCCGCGTTGGCGGATACAAAAGAGCTGTTCATTACCACGTCGCCGGAAAACAGCACTTTATCCTCAGCAACAAAAAAACCGGTATCGCCAAGGGTATGGGTAGGGCCTACTAAAACCATCTCGACAGTTACACCGCCTAAATCTAGGCTGTATTCGCGGTCAAAAGTTATATCGGCCGTTTCTATTTCAGCATCACTCAGCAGTTCTCCCATCAGCGCGGATCGACCGGAGAATCGTTCGATAACACGCTGGCCGTTCTCCATATTCTCGGCTTCCTGAATATTGGAATTGATATAGGTAGTAGCAGAAGGGAAGGCGATAGAGCCTGTTGTATGCTCCGAATGATAATGAGTTGTGGCGATATAGAGTTCGGTATTGTCGCTGACTTTAGCCACTTCTCGCAATATAATCTCGCCGTTGCGTCGGCCCAAGCCTAAGTCGATTACCAGTGTCGCGCGATCGCCCACAATAATACCTACATTTGGCACGCCAGATTCTCCCGGGTCAGGTATGACATAGCTATGCTCGCCTAGTTGAACTGTGGTATTTTCCGAAATCAGCTGCGCGCTGGCAGTGGGTGCCAGCGATAGATAGGTTAAAAATAGAACAATTCTGCCTGCGACCATAGCTCCCCCAAACCACATTTGTAAGCCAATTTAGATTAGCACTTCTTGATGGGAGATTTAAGCCTATCTAAGATTTCATTAAGAGTCGTGAAGACTACTTACATTTATCCAAAACCTTCTTCTATACTAGGTGGCTTCTGCCAATTCCGCGCAGATGCTTCCTGGGGGTTTTACGATGAAACTTAGTACAACAGTTATTTTTGGAGTGGTCTTTGCTGCTCTTTCAACATTTGCTCTTGCGCAGGACGACGAACAACCAGCGATGGGCTTCTTTGTAACTAGCGTTGGTGTTGGTAACGGTGCAGACCTAGGTGGTTTGGCTGGCGCTGATGCACATTGCCAAGCTTTGGCTGAAGCTACAGGTTCTGACCGCACATGGGCTGCTTACTTAAGCACTCAGTCCGAAGGCCGGATGGCTGCTGTTGATGCACGTGACCGCATTGGTGCCGGTCCGTGGCACAATGCCAATGGCATTGTTATCGCCGCTGATACGAATGTTTTGCATTACGATAATTCAAACATCAATTACGGTATGGCGCTGAACGAAAATGGCAATACCATTAATTCCGGTGGAATGAGTAATTCACCCAATCAACACGATATTCTGACTGGTTCAAATATGGACGGTACCGTATTTACCCCTGAATCTGATGGTACTTGCAGCAACTGGACCAGCAGTGACGAAGGTAATGCTGGTGTAGGCCATCACGATAGATTCCGTGGTACCACTCCAGGAAGTTCATGGAACTACGTGCATCCTTCTCGTGGTTGCAGCCAAGAAAACTTGCAGGGAAGTGGCGGTGCTGGTTTGTTCTACTGCTTTGCTACTGACTAATATTTAGTAAATGTAGTAATCTGAATGGCCACTAATTAGTGGCCATTCTTTTTTGTAGACCTTTTGAAGAGTTTTTCTCCAACTAAACGTCTTAGTACCTGCAGACCAACAAGAGTCAATTTAATATGATCAAGCTATATCAGGCAGGAATGTCTACCTGCGTGCAAAAAGTACGCTTTGTATTGGAACAGAAGGGCATACCCTGGGAAGGGATTGCGGTAGACCTTCATGGTGGTGAAAACTACTCCCCCGAATATATGAAGATCAATCCGAAGGCCATTATTCCCGTGTTAGACGATGACGGAGATATGGTTTTTGAATCCGGCAATATTTGTTTGTACCTGGATGAAAAATACCCGGATACGCCCCTTATGCCTAGTGACTTTAAGGGTAGGGCGGATGTACGTGCTTTTGCGCAGCTAATTGATGAGCAGGTGCATACAGACACTTCAGCTTGCACCTATGCCATTGCTTTTGGCTCCGCTATTCGCGCCAAATACGATACTCCAGAAAAGCTGGAAGCCTATTTGATGGCGATGCCGGATTACGGTCGGCGCTATTTGAAGCGTCAGGTTATTACTAAGGGTATTGAATGCGCGGAAGTGGAAATCGCGGTTCGGCATTTGGGCGCTATGTTGGAACGTCTTGAAGACGCACTAAATAGTGCTGACTATTTAGTTGGTAATCAATTGAGCATCGCTGATATTGTTTATTTGCCCTATGTAGTTCGTCTGACTCACTTGAATATGGATTACATGTGGAACAACAAACCGGGAGTGACTGCTTGGTTTGAACGCATGAAGCAAACCAAAGGATACAAGCAGGGTTTAGAGGCATTTTTTGTGCCTGAGGTTGTTGCCCGCATGGGTGACTCTGGTACTAAGGCAGAGTCAGCTATTCGAAGAATGCTTTCAATATAGCTTTCCGCTCTGATCTATCAGCGCCCGCTCAATGCGGGCGTTGTTATTTTTGCAAAAGAGAATTGCCAAAAATGCGTGTAAACAAATCGGAGGCTCGAGCTAAAAAATCAGTTGCTCGATTTCTGTCTCAACCGCTGCCATTTTCGGAGCGGGATCAAATTTCAATAATTGATCAGCGGAGATCATGGTTACGTCGGTAATATTTAGGAAGCCTAGTAGGTGCTTTAGATAGCGGCCGGCAAAGTCGATATCAGAGCCTACGCCCGTGCCGCCAGACGCCATAACTACATAAGCCTTTTTGTTTTGCAGTAGACCTCGGGGCCCGTGTTCTGTGTATTGGAATGTCAGGCGCGCCCGGCAGATATTGTCTATCCAGGCTTTAAGATTGGAGGTAATGCCGAAGTTGTATATAGGGCTAGAAATAAGCAGTACGTCCGCAGCCAAAACTTCATCCACCAATTCAGTAGAGAACTTTAGTGTCTCCCAGTGTTCCTCGGTGCGGTCATCGTCCAAAGTTCTGGTGGCAATAACCCATTCGGGAGTAATTTGGGGGATGCCCTCTGTGACATCTCGTTTAACCACATTGAAGGATTGTTGTGATTCAAGTCTCGCTTGCAACTTGTCTGCGACCGAACGGCTCACTGAGGTTTCCAAACTTAAGCTGGAATCAATGCGAAGTAAGTTAATTGGCTTGTTTTCTGAATCCGACACCAAGTTTCTCCCCTAAGGTAAATATTTGATGCGCATTCTATTGATAGAGAAGCTTTTGTGCCAGATACAAAGTCCAATTGTCATGATCAATTACTCTAATTGATAGGGAATGAAGTCGAATAGATGATGAAAGAAATTAGTGAGGCGTATAGATGACGCCAAAACTACATTAGAATTCAAGATATGCCGCACCCCGATTTTGATAGCAAAGCTTTTCTGAAAACCCTGCCAAATTCCGCGGGCGTTTATCAGATGTACAACGAGAAGAATGAAATTCTCTATGTGGGCAAGGCAAAAAACTTAAAGAATAGGGTGACCAGCTATTTCACTGGTCGCGCTCAGAATGCCAAAACCCAGGCACTGGTAAATCGCATAGCAAGTATTCAGGTAACGGTTACCAAAACCGAATCTGAAGCGCTCATTCTCGAGCACAATCTAATTAAGCAGCAGTCGCCTCACTACAATATTTTGCTTAAGGACGATAAGTCTTACCCCTATATATTTGTATCCGATGAAGAATGGCCGCGAGTGGCTTTTCATAGGGGGCCTAAGCGGGCAAAAGGCCAGTACTTTGGCCCCTATCCAAACTCCTATGCGGCTCGGGAAGCCTTGGCTCTGCTGCAGAAAGTATTCAAGGTTCGCCAGTGTGAGAACAGCTTCTTTCGGAATAGATCACGACCCTGTTTGCAGTATCAGATAGAGCGCTGCAAAGGGCCCTGTGTAGAGCTTGTGGAGCACGAAGAATACGACAAGGATTTAGAGCGCACGCTCAGGTTCCTAAAGGGTGAAAACGAAGAGTTGGTGCAAAGTCTGATGGACGATATGGAAAGTGCTTCGAAAAGTTTGGAGTTTGAGAAAGCCGCCGGCTATCGCGACTCCGTTTCCCAGCTTCGCGTAGTGCAGTCGGGCCAGAATATTGAGCGGGGCAGCGCCAATCTCGACATAGTTGCTGCAGCTACTAACGGCAGTTCTGCGTGCGTGCATATGCTGTTTATTCGACAGGGACGCATGATTGCCAGCCGATCTTATTATCCAAAAGACGAGTTGGCTGCCTCTCCGGCGGACGTAGTGGCTGACTTTGTGCCGCACTATTATCTATCCGGCCAAGACCGGGTAGCGCCCTCGGAAATTGTTATCGCTGAAGCTATCGAAGACTCAAAAGTAATTGAGCAAAGCATATCTGAAGTGCTGGCGCGCAAAGTGCGAATTAACGTCCCCAAAAAAGGTAGGCGCATCGAGTGGTTGGATGTTGCTGCCCGTACTGCAGAGCAAAACTTATCTGGGAAATTGGCAGGCAAGGCAAGCCACCAAAGGCGTTTAATCGCTTTAGGAGAGGCTCTGGGTATGGATGCAGCGCCAGTAAGGCTCGAATGCTACGACATCAGCCATCATTCCGGTGCAGAGACTGTGGCGTCCTGTGTCGTATTTAACGAGGAAGGCCCGGCCAAAGGCGACTATCGTAAATTCAATATCGACAAGATCACCCCCGGCGATGATTACGCCGCTATGGACCAAGTATTGCGCCGACGTTTTACTCGGCTTAAAAAGGGCGAGGGCCTAAAGCCGGATATATTAGTGATTGACGGCGGTAAGGGGCAAATGACTCAAGCCAAAGGCGTTTTGAAAGCGTTAGAAATCACTGACATAGTATTACTTGGAGTGGCTAAGGGAGCTGCACGCAAGTCTGGCTGGGAGAAATTGTTCGTCGGCGAAGACTCTGTTGAGTTGGCCTTGGATTCCCACTCTCCAGCCTTTCATCTAATTCAGAATATCCGTGACGAGGCGCATAGGTTTGCGGTTGCAGGTCATACAGCGCGCAAAAACAAGAAACTGGTGAGTTCGCCGCTGGACAAGATCGATGGCATTGGTGCCAAGCGCAAAAAAGCCTTACTTACCCACTTTGGCGGGTTGCAGGGGATATCCGGTGCTGGTGTCGGTGATTTAGCCAAGGTTGATGGAATCAACAGAAATCTGGCGGAAGACATATACTCTCACTTTCACGACTAACAACCACAACAAGTAAAAATAATAGAAAGCCGATTTATGAAACAAAGTTTGCCGAATTATCTGACCTGGAGTCGGGTGCTGATGATCCCTGTTATCGCGGTATTAATCTTGGTACCTGCTACTTGGGCCAATTATCTGAGTGCATCATTATTTTGCTTTGTAGCTTTTACGGATTGGCTGGACGGTTATTTGGCGCGCAAATGGAAAGTGGAATCCGCTTTTGGGGCCTTTCTCGATCCGGTGGCGGATAAGTTGCTGGTTGTTGTGCTATTAATCCTACTGGCAATTCAGGGGCCAGAGGCCTTGATGATTGTTTCGGTATTGATAATTGTCAGCCGCGAGATAGTTATCTCAGCGCTTAGAGAGTGGATGGCAGAGCTCGGCATGCGGGACGCGGTAAAAGTTGCGCCTATCGGCAAGTTAAAAACTACTTTGCAGATGGTTGCCATTGCATTGCTATTGCTGGCAGAGCCTTTCAGCGGTTCCAGTATTTATCAAACAGGTATGGTTATTCTTTATGCCGCCGCCGCGGTAACCTTGATATCTATGATTCAGTACCTATTGGCAGCTGTCAAAAGCTTATCGGTTTAAGGCGTCTTCCAAACCACCAACATTTACTACATTGGTGTAGCCCTCGCGTTCTAGGGTGTCTTGGGCAATTCCGGCACGTCGACCGCTACCGCAATAAAGCAATATCTCTGCACCTTTATCTATTCCCGCTTCTGTTACGCCAGCCAGAATATCTTCGAATCCAATATTCACCGCTTCGGATACATGTTGTTCTTGGAACTCTTCCAATGTGCGAACATCTATCCAGATTCCATTTGATACTGGTGTCTGCATACTCGCACAGGCGGAAACAAGGCTAATAAGGAAAGCAATAGCTAGGCTCTTAGCTAGGGACTTAGATAAGGTCCTCATAGTATTGATCCTCAGATTGACTTTTTGGGGATAATTTTCCGAACATTTTGTATTCTACGGTATAAAGAGTTGAGTAGTGGCAGCTGTCCACACTATGCTTGCACTTTGCTTGTCGTTTATTCCAAATTTTTGGATCTTGGGCAGTAAATTATGTCAGAGGCCTGGAGCCAATACTCATCGGGAGAGTCCTACGATGAGCTAATCACTAGTAATGGATCACCTCGGGTGTCTGCGCGCAGGTTACTTAATTTGATAGCTTCCTTAGATAAGAAGGAACTGTCCGAACGCAGCGCTGCAGCTGATAGATGCATCAGAGAGATGGGTATCTCTTTTACGGTCTACTCCGACGAAGGCGATATCGATAGGCCCTGGCCCTTTGACCTTATTCCAAGAGTTATCCGCGCCAGCGACTGGAAAGAAGTTAACCGCGGACTGATTCAACGCTCAAAAGCGCTGAACGCCTTTATCAATGACATCTATAACGATCAAAAAATCCTCGCCGAGGGCATAGTGCCGGCTGAGCCTATACTTGATTCACCCAATTACTTAGAAGCCTGCAGGGGAGTTAAACCTGCTCACGGCGTATGGGCGCATGTCTGTGGATCTGATCTGATTAGAGATACCAAAGGCAGGTTCTACGTACTCGAAGACAACCTAAGGGTGCCCTCTGGTGTTTCTTACATGCTGGAAAATCGTGAAATCACCAAGCGTGTTTTCCCAGAGCTATTTGAAAATTACAGTATTCGTCCTATCGACGACTATGCCTCGCATCTATTTAGAACGCTGGCGTCTCTTTCATCGCGACGAGTTAAGCGACCTACGATCGTAGTACTAACTCCCGGTATTTATAACTCGGCCTATTTTGAGCATGCCTATCTAGCTCAGGGTATGGGAGCCGAACTGGTTCAGGGTGATGACCTTTTTGTCGACGACGAAAACCTCGTAATGATGCGCACGGTGGACGGCCCGCAACGAGTAGATGTGATTTATCGCCGCATCGACGACACCTTTATGGATCCAGAAGTATTCCGCCCCGATTCCACCCTGGGTGTGCCAGGGCTAATGCGCGCATGGAAGTCCGGCAACGTTGCTATAGCAAATGCGCCGGGCTCGGGCGTTGCTGACGACAAGGTGATTTATTCCTATGTGCCGGATATGATTCGTTACTACCTGAAACAAAAGCCCATACTTAGAAGCGTTAAAACCTATTTGTGCATGGACGAGAAAGATCGCGAATATGTGCTGCAGAATATAGCCACGATGGTGGTGAAGCCCGCCAACGAGTCTGGCGGATACGGTCTGATGGTTGGCCCCCACGCCAGTGCAGCGGAACACAAAAAGTTCGCTGCTTTGATAGAGGCTGACCCGCGCAATTATATTGCCCAACCTACTATCTCTTTGTCTACGGCTCCAACCATTATTGGCAGTGAAATCGAGCCAAGACATTTGGACCTGCGGCCCTTTATTTTGCAGGGCGCGGATAGTTACGTAACAGCCGGTGGATTAACCCGGGTAGCCATGAAAAAGGGCTCGCTGGTGGTTAATTCCTCTCAGGGGTGGTGGTAGTAAAGACACCTGGATAGTGGAGGATAAATAGATGCTTTCACGAGTTGCGAACCGTCTGTACTGGGCTGCAAGGTATCTTGAACGATCTGCTGGCTTGTCTCGGGTTATTAGCGCCTATACCCAATTCATAATGGATACGCCAAAGAGTGCTCCTGTAGATTGGGATGTGCTTATAAAAATTATTGATGGTGAATCTGCCTATTTTTCCAGGTACTCCAAGGTCACGGAGCACAATGTCATCAAATTTCTTCTATCCGATGAAGAAAACCTGGGATCTATTAAGGCTTCGGTGAAATCAGCCCGGGAAAATGTACGAACTACCCGAGATGTACTACCGGAAGAGGCCTGGGAACTAATAAACGAGTTAAAACTCTTTGTAGATATCAATGTTGAAGAGGCCGTTAAGCGTCGCAGTCGCTATGATTTTCTTGATGGAGTAATGCTCCAAAACCTGCAGATAGACGGCTTGTTTGATAGTTCCATGAATCGAGACCGTTCCTTCGAATTTATTCGTTTAGGTCGGTACCTGGAGCGCTGTGATATGGCTACCAGAGCCGCTGCCGTGGGTATTGCCAGCTACTCTGAAGGTGAGCAATCTGCCGATTTAGACATTTCTGTCTGGTCGAATATTCTCGATTCCTTGTCGGCCACCAGTGCTTACCGCCGGCAAATTGGCCCCTTGGTCGAAGCACCCGAAGTAGTAAATTTTGTGTTTAATGGGCAGGACTTCCCAAGGTCCGTTCGCTACTGTCTGGATAGAGTTGAACGGGTAATTAGTAACTTTAAGAACAATGAGGCCTGTATGAAAATACTGGCTCGAATGCAACCAAGGTTGGATAAGTTTGATGCCCATAGAATGAATAATAAGAAAATAGATAAAGTGATTGAACAGATCCAGCTTGATCTCCATAAGTTAAATGCCGCAATAGCCGATACGTGGTTTTTTCCGGAAGTTAAGTAATGCGGCGCTTTTCCTGTGACTGTGGTCACCCGCTTTTCTTTGAAAGTACTAGCTGCACCAACTGCGATAACGAGGTTGGCTACGATCCTGATAGCGCAGATATGGTTACTCTGAAAGGCGCCAGTCGCATAGGCTCTCTATTTGGAAAGAGTGGCGATTTTGAATACTGCCTGAACGGCCAGAAGCACCAGGTTTGTAACTGGTTGGTTAGACCCGAACAGTCAGGCAGCCTGTGCAAAGGTTGCCTATTCAATAGAACTATTCCCGACCTATCACGGCCCGATAATCCCACGCGCTGGCATCGATTTGAGCAAGCTAAAAAACGGCTGCTCTATTCTCTGTATACACTGAACTTGCCACTTACCAACGGCTGGCAGGACCAAAAAAACGGATTACTTTTCGACTTTATTGAAGATCAACGTACTAATCCGGTATTAGTAGAAAGCTTCGTTAGCACGGGATATTTGAGTGGAATTATCACCATCAATACCATTGAAGCCGACGATATTGCGCGGGAAGCCACTAAGAACAAGATGAATGAGTCTTACCGAACCCTGCTGGGTCATTTGCGGCATGAGAGCGGTCATTACTATTACTCTTTTCTATCTAAGTTCCCGGATCTGCAAGATGAGTTTGCCAACCTTTTTGGCGACGCCTCTCAAGACTATCAACAATCGCTCGATCGCTATTATACAGAGGGCCCACCAAAGTCTTGGTCGAACTCGTTTATTAGCAGCTACGCATCTAGCCACCTCCTAGAAGATTGGGCGGAGTGCTGGAGCCACTATCAGCATCTAACGGATACGCTAGAAACCGCTAGCAGTTATGAGATGGTTAAAGGTCAGGTCCGCCACGATGATTTTCGTTCTATGGCGAATTTGTGGCGAAGTTTCGCCGTTGCTCTGAACGAGCTAAACCGAAGTATTGGCTTGGGGGACGCTTATCCCTTTGTGATTACTCAAACTATCGAACGAAAACTCGCCTTTGTCGGTAAGATGGTTAGTCGACTGAGTCAAATTCACCGAGCGATGGAAGTTCGTTAAAAGATTCCTGAATCTTTTTATCCCAGCTAGCGCGCAATTTCATCCAGTAAGGATCGCTCTCTTCATATTGATAATATTCAGCGGCGTCGAGACTGTCGGCGGGATAAAAAAGTAATTCGATTGGTGGACCAACGGTGGCATTACTACTCATGGTTGAATCCATAGACACCAAAGCACAACGCATGGCTACTTCGTGAGGCGTGTCTTGACGGATTATGCGGTCAAGTATGGGTTTGCCGTATTTGGTTTCGCCAATCTGTAAAAAGGGGTGCTGATCGGAAGTGCGAATATGGTTGCCTTCCGGGTACACCAGGTAAAGCTCTAGAGGACTCCCCTTAATTTGCCCGCCCACAATAAAGCTCGCGCCGGGCTTATAGCCCGCCATGGGGCCATCATCGCCAACAAACTTCTTTTGCTGATCTAGGCTTAGGCGACCGATGTAGTCAGCCACATCGGATAAGTAATCGGCATTGCCAAAATGAAAATCAGTATCTGCCTGAATATCTCGTTCCAGTTGATCAACAACGGCTTGGCTAGTAGCTAAGTTGCCTGCAGATAGAATAATAAGCTGGCGGTCGCCGGGTATCGAAAACCGATGCATTTTTGAATAGGCACTTACCCGATCGGCACCGGCATTTGTGCGGGAATCAGAGCAAAAAACTAGGCCTTCATCGAGTTTTACAGCAAGACAATACGTCATGAAAAGGAGGGCTTCTAAATATCAGTGTCCGAGCAAGCGCGAAATATTACCAGAATAAAACAACATAGGATCAGAATTGCCCGAGTATTTTTAGACGACCTTGCTAATGTCGACTAAAACCCTAGAAAGACAAAGAAATTGCTCGAGAGACTGGGCAAATTGCCCTCGGCTTAGGTAGAATGCGCGACCTTCTGGCAAACAACCACATCCAGAATGGTAATATCCTGATCTATAGTTAAACAGAGGTGCGGTGGCAGAGCCCGTCAGGCAGGTGGAAAGTTGCAGCGGATATTGTCCGCGGATTTAGCACTGGCTTGGAAGTAGCTGCGAAGATAAGGTTTGAATATAGGTGCGGTGGTAGAGCCCGTCAGGCAGGTGGAAAGTTGCAGCGGATATTGTCCGTGGATTTAGCACTGGCTTGGAAGTAGCTGCGAAGATAAGGTTTGAATATAGGTGCGGTGGCAGAGCCCGTCAGGCAGGTGGAAAGTTGCAGCGGATATTGTCCGCGGATTTAGCACTGGCTTGGAAGTAGCTGCGAAGATAAGGTTTAAATATAGGCGCGGTGGCAGAGTGGTCATGCAGCGGACTGCAACTCCGTTAACGCCGGTTCGATTCCGACCCGCGCCTCCATTTCCTTTCAAAATGTTAATACTCGGCGAACTACCCTGAAAAGCGTATAGGCTGGGTTCTGTTTGAAATTGCTGGGGGGCAAATAATGCGCAAGAGTATTTGGATTTCTGCTGTTCTTTCTGTTTTTATTTTGGGGTGCTCAACCGATACTCCTGAAGTAGTCGCAGAATCTGAGGTCGCACCTGCGGCCAAAAAACCAAATTTTATAATCTTCACCACCGACGATATGGGTTATACCGATATCGGCGCGTTTGGCGGAGTAAATATTCCAACCCCCAATCTTGATCGACTGGCTCTAGAAGGCGTGCGCCTTACCAACTTCCATGTTGCCTCTAGCTGCGCGCATACACGATCCATGCTTATGAGCGGCAACGGCAACAACGAAGCGGGCATGGGTACACAGCGTATGTTTCCCGAGTATGCAGGCCTTCCCGGTTATGAAAACCATATCTCTGATCGCGTAGCTACTATTCCAGAGCGTTTAGTTGAAGCTGGCTATCACACCTATATGGCAGGTAAATGGCATCTAGGAAGCGAAGTGGGTGAAACCCTACCTGGAGATAGAGGCTTTGAAAGAAGCTTTGCTTTGCTGGGCGGTGGTAACGATCAATTTGCGACAGACAAACCTGCCGGCTATACCGAAGACGGCCAATTGCAGGATGAACTGCCCGCAGATTTCTATTCGACCAATGCCTACGTGGACAAAATGATTGGTTATATAGATTCTAATAAGTCGGACGGTCAGCCATTTTTTGGCTGGTTTGCTCCAACTGCACCTCATTGGCCGTTACAGGCACATCCGGATTGGAAGGACAACTTTGTTGGTGTATTTGACGAGGGTTACGAAGCGCTTTGCTGGGAACGAGTTGCCAGTGCTTCCGCCGCAGGCGTATTGGCGGAAAATGCAGATTTGGAACTTTGTCCCAAGGTAGCTACACCCTGGGCAGAACTGAGTGAAGAGGAGCAACTCATAGAAATTCGCGTGATGGAAATCTACGCCGCCATGGTTGCGCATCTGGATCATGAATTTGGTCGGTTGTTGGAATATCTGGAAGAGATAGGCGAGTTAGGCAATACCTATATTATTTACCACAACGACAATGGCCCTCAGGGCGGAACTATTTATCAGGGTCGTGGTAACAGTGGTTACGACAATAGTTTAGAAAATCTGGGCAACCGGGACAGCTGGACTTCCTATGGTCAGGGTTGGGCAGATGCCTGGTCTTCTCCCTACCGAGGCAACAAAGGATCTCAATTTGAAGGCGGCACAAGGGTAGCTGCCTTTATTCATTCTCCTAAACTAGAAGAACAGGGGGAAGGGATGATGAGTAACTCATTGCTTACCGTGATGGATGTGCTTCCCACAATCCTCGATCTAGCCGGTCTTCAGGACAACTATCTAGACCACGAGACAGTTTTGCCTATCCGTGGCAAATCATTTTCTGCCCTGATAGCTAATCAGGATGAATCTATTCATGGTGCCGACGAATATATACCCTTAGATTTTATGGGTACTAGCGCCCTGACCAAAGGTGATTGGAAAATAGTTCGTCCAACCTTTGACGAACACTTTCAACTATTCCATCTTTCTGTAGATCCAAGCGAAACCACAGATTTGCGCGAGCAAGAGCCGGCGATGTATCAAGACCTGCTTACTGCTTATGAGGCGCACGCCGAGAATGTAGGAATTATTCGCCGGACTTCTACCGGTGGGCCAGACGACTAATAAAAGTAACACTAAGGGGTATCTGCCAAATGAACAATAAATCGATTTCTCTGCTGATGTTGGCGCTTTTTTGCGTCAGCCCAGGGCTTGTGGCGCAAAATGCCTCTGACTCTGATCAACGGCCAAATATCCTGGTTTTCACCACGGACGATATGGGTTATACCGATCTGGGTTCCTTTGGCAGTGTGTATATCCCCACACCAAATCTTGATAGTTTTGCGACAGAGGGTCTGCGACTAACTAATTTTCATGCGGCTATAAGCTGTGCTCATACAAGGTCAATGCTATTGAGTGGTACCGGCAATCATGAAGCCGGCATGGGCAGTCAGAGAGTGTATCCTCAGTTTCAGGGACTTCCTGGCTATGAAGGGCATATTAGTGATCGGGTGGCTACCATTCCTGAGCGCCTTGTAACTGAGGGCTATCACACCTATATGTCCGGCAAGTGGCATCTAGCGGGTAGAAGTGAAGGTAACTATCCTAGCGATCGTGGTTTTGAGCGAAGCTTTGCTTTATTAGGGGGCACAGCAAGTCATTATGGTGGAGATTCCGTTGGTCCTTATTCGGAAGATGGTCAAGTGACTAACCAAATGCCTGATGATTTTTATTCAACTACGGCATACGTCGACAAAATGATTGGATTTCTCGAGTCGAATCAGGGAGATGAACAACCATTTTTTGCATGGCTCGCGCCGACTGCGCCTCACTCCCCGATGGAACCGCACCCAAATTGGATTAATGAGTTCGCTGGAAAGTATGACGCTGGATATGAAGTGCTTTGCTGGGCGCGGGTGGAAAATGCGCATGCGGCGGGCGTATTACCGGAAGGCGTGGATAGGACTGAATGTGCCGGGGTTACTACTTCCTGGGACTCACTTGATAGCGAAGCCCAAGCCGCAGAAAGTCGTCAGATGGAGCTGTATGCCGCAATGGTGGCTCATCTGGACTACGAGTTTGGACGACTAATTGAGTATCTTGACCAGTCAGGCGAACTTGATAATACCTATATTATTTTCCACAACGACAATGGCCCTGCAGGCAATAGTTGGGCACAGGCTCTATCATCTCCATACCGAGGCAACAAAGGCGCTCAATTCGAAGGAGGCATTCGCGTGGCTGCATTTGTGCACTCGCCTATTCCTGAGCGAACCGCCGGCATCAGTAATTCGCTATTAACCGTTATGGATGTATTACCAACAATTCTAGAACTTACCGGCGTTGAAGACGCTTACACTGATCACGAAACCGTGCTTCCGATTAGAGGCAAGTCCTTTGCGGCGCTGCTAAATAATCCAAATGAGATCATTCACAGCGCGGAAGAATATATTCCCCTCGATGCTCAGAGCGTGAGCGTCTTGATGAAAGGGGATTGGAAGATTGTACGCCCGGCAGGAAGCGAGCATTGGGAACTGTTCAATGCTATAGCGGATCCCAGTGAAACTACGGACTTGCGAGAGAGCCAACCCGAAATCTACCAGGACTTGGTTAGCGCTTATGAAGCGCATGCTCAAGATATTGGGATCGTGCAATTAACTCTAGAAGAAGCTAATTCGGTACGACCTGGTGGTCGAGGCCGAGGCGCTGGAGGCGGAGGCCCCAATCAGGAATAAAGATTCACAGATAAACTATAGTTGCCTATAAATCATCACTGGTGCATTGTTTTGTTTGATGGGGCTAGAACATCAATTTTTCAAATCGGGGGAATATAAATGCAAAAGCATATTTGGATATTCATTAGTTGTTGTTTGTTATTTTTTGGCTGTAGTTCAGAAGAACCCGCCCAGATTGTTGAAGCGCCTATGCCGGAATCGACCGAACCGATGGCACGCCCCAACTTTTTGATTATCACAACAGACGATATGGGCTACACGGATTTGGGTGCCTTTGGTGGCCAGGATATCCCCACGCCAAATATGGATCAGCTGGCGATGGAGGGTGTGCGACTTACCAACTTTCATGTTGGCACTGTCTGCTCGTTAACGCGCGCAATGTTAATGAGTGGAACAGGCAACTTTGAGGCGGGCAAAGGTCTACAGCGCGGAGGTTCCTCTCCTATTTTTCGTGGGCAGCATGGGTACGAAGGCAGAATAGTTGATCGCGTGGCCACTATGCCTGAGCGAATGGCCGCTGACGGATACCATACTTATCTGGCCGGAAAGTGGCATCTGGGCAACGAAGAAGGTGTTAACCTGCCCGGTGCCCGTGGTTTTGAACGGAGCTTTGCTCTTATAAACGGCGCCTATGATCACTTTGACCCCAAGCTGGGTGAGTCTGTGTATTCCGAAGACGGTAAGGCTATTTCCGAACTTCCAGATGATTTTTACTCCACTAACGCTTATGTGGACAAGATGATTGGTTATATCGAATCTAATAAATCTGACGGTCAGCCATTTTTAGGTTGGTTTGCGCCCACCGCGCCGCATTGGCCATTGCAGGCTCACCCGGATTGGAAGGATCGGTTTGTCGGAAACTACGACGCGGGCTACGAGGCACTTTGTTTTGAACGAATGCAAGGGGCGGCTGCAGCTGGTACGTTGCCTGATGGCGCTGATACCTCATTCTGTCCGCTAGAAGCGCTCCCTTGGGATGAGTTAACGGATGATGAACAAGCGCTTAATATTCGAGCCATGGAGCTCTACGCAGCCATGACAGCTCATTTGGATAGCGAAATAGGCCGCTTGATTAGTTATCTGGACGAGTCCGGCCAATTGGAAAATACCTACATTATTTATCACAACGACAATGGCCCCGAAGGTGGCGGAATTATTACTAGGCGCTCTGCACCGGAGCGATATGATAATTCTCTGGAGAATGTCGGCAACGCCAACAGCTGGATCCATGTTGGGCAGGGTTGGGCAGATGCTCAGTCAGCTCCTTTCAGAAAAACTAAGGGTTATCAGTATGAAGGTGGTACCCGTGTGCCCGCTTTTATCAGACCGCCAGTGTCATCTGAATCTGGCCTCAAAAGTAATTCTTTGCTTACCATTATGGATTTGCTTCCAACCATTATGGACATCGCTGGTGTAGAAGAGGTATCGATTAACGCCGAAGGCAATGAAGTATTTCCGATTCGCGGTAAGTCTTTTGCGGATTTGATTGAAGATCAAAGTCTGAATATACATCAGGATGAATACATCGCTTTGGATAATGGTGGCGATAGCGTTCTAATGGAAAACGAGTGGAGAATCGTACGGCCTCCGACGACGAACGATTGGTCACTATTTAATATTGCAGTAGACCCAGGTGAGACAAATGATCTAGCTGAAGAAGATCCGGAAAAACTCGCGGATCTAGTGGGCAAGTACAATATTCACGCAGAGGCATTGGGGTTTCTAAGAGGCGAACCAGAAGCCCAAGAATATTTTCAGCGCTGAGTTTAAGTCGATCTAAGAAGGCTCGTCACAGCATTTATGGCTTGGCAACGGTAAAAGGGTGCATCGAGGCCTATTCTTTTCCTTAAAAAGTGTTAAAGCCTTTGTGCTCTGCAAGCCCCGAGGATAGGCTGCCTGCACTAATTTTCTTGGGGTTGTTATGCAAAAGGTTATTTGGCTTTCTCTTAGCTGTTTTCTCTTGGTATTGGGCTGTAGCTCCGATGATCAGGCACAAGTAGTTTCTATGCAGCAAGCTACCGTTCAAGCGATGTCTGAACCAATGCAGCGCCCTAACTTCTTGCTAATTACCACAGATGATATGGGTTATACGGATCTTGGCGCTTTCGGCGGCCATGATATTCCGACCCCAAATCTGGACAGCTTAGCGATGAGCGGGGTTCGCCTCGCCAATTTCCACGCTTCGGTTAGCTGTGCACCTACTCGCACCATGCTGATGAGCGGCACCGGCAATCACGAAGGTGGTATGGGTACACAACGTACAATTCCTGAATTCGTCGGTGAGCCAGGCTATGAAGGCCACATTGCTGATCGTGTTCTTACTATGCCCGAACGGTTCTCTGCCGAGGGTTATCACACCTATATGGCCGGTAAATGGCACTTGGGTACCGAGGTGGGTGTAAACCTACCGAATGATAGAGGTTTTGAGCGAAGCTTTGCCTTGCTTCCCGGTGGTTTCGATCATTATCAGGTGCCCCTCGGCTCCGAACTTCCCAACGTTGGCGCAAACCTCCCTGTGCCTTATACGGAAGACGGACGCATTCCTGATGATATTCCAGAGGATTTCTATTCAACGACTGCCTACGTCGACAAAATGCTGGGTTATTTGCAATCAAACGAAAAGGATGGTCAGCCATTTTTTGCTTGGTTTGCTCCAACGGCACCGCATTGGCCCTTGCAAGTACTCCCTGATTGGAAAGACCGATTTGTTGGTGACTTTGAGGCGGGATACGACGCCCTTTGTGTAGAGCGGCAGCAGAATGCTCTAGAGGCGGGTGTCTTACCCGATGGTGCAGACTTTTCCATGTGTCCAGAGATAGCCGCCCCATGGGACGAGCTAACCGAAGACGATAAAGCGCTGCATCGCAGAACTATGGAGCTTTATGCCGCTATGGTTGCCCATATGGACAGCGAGTTTGGTCGGATATTGGGCTATCTGGAAGAGTCCGGTCAATTGGACAATACCTATATTATCTACAGCAACGATAACGGACCTTCTGGCGGTCAGCCATTTAGCAACCGCTCGCACTTGGATCGCGTCAATAACGAGTTGGAAAACCTTGGTAATCGAGATAGCTGGGTTGCTATTGGGCAAGGTTGGACAGATGCGCAGTCAGCACCCTACCGGGGCAATAAGGGTTCTCAGTTTGAAGGCGGTATTCGCGTACCGGCTTTTATTAAGGCACCGAGCTCTGCTGGTGCTGGGCAGGTTAGTCAGTCTTTGCTAACCATTATGGATGTACTTCCAACCATAATGGATTTGGCGGGTATTGAAGAAGTCACAGCTAACCAAGCAGGCGATTCAGTGCTTCCTATTCGGGGTAAATCTTTTGCCGGGCTTCTGCAAGATTCACAACAAATAATCCATGCTGCAGACGAATATATTGCTCTAGATATGGGTGGCGTAAGTGTCCTAATGGAAGATGGCTGGAAAATTGTGCGGCCCGCGCGCTCTAACGATTGGTTGCTCTTCAATACCAGCACTGATCCAAGCGAACAAAATGATCTATCCGCCCAGAACCCAGAAAAACTAGCCGATTTGTTAGCTAAATATGAGGCTCACGCAGAGTCAGCTGGTATTTTACGCACTGTCCCCGGCAATGGTGATATCTAACTGACAGAGGAGTCCACGCAAATCGCTGGACTCCGTCTAAGCATTGCCTTATAAAGCTCCGGTGCCGTACTCAGCCCAATATAAAATAGTTTTCATTGCCTTGGTTATGACCCTTTGTTTAAGAGTCACAGCTCAGGATGTGGCGCATCCGGATACTTCCTATTTGCCGTTATTCGACGAGCAAGTTCATCGCGTAGTGGCTGATGACGAAGAGATTGTTGGTCTGGCGCTAGCCGTCATTGACGGTGGTCAGCTGGTTTACCAAAAGACCTTTGGCGAAACCGCTATACGTTCTGGCGATATGATCACAGAAAACACCGTATTTCGCGTTGCCTCAGTATCCAAAACCTTTACCGGAACCCTGTTAGCTGATTTGGCTCAGGCAGGTGCGCTTGATCTAAATACGCCCATATCGGAAGACTTGTTTGCAAGCAGTGGTGGCCGACAGCCCAGTCTGCTAGAGGTAGCCAGCCATCAGACCGGCTTGCCGCCGAACGCATACGACAATGACCTGGAAGCTAGAGTTGACCTGAATCGCATAATGCGACGCCTAGCCAGTGTTGATCTGATTTGTCCGGTTGGCGAATGTCATACCTATCAAAATCTAACCTTCGCCGCCTTAGGGCAGGTTATGGAAGAGGCAACGGAACAGCCCTTCGCTGAAATTATGCAACAACACTTGTTTGATCCACTGGAGATGCGCACCGCCTCTATTGGTGTAGAGGCGTTAAAGCAGTCGGAAAGCTGGGCCTTGCCCCATCGGCTTGATGAAATTAGAAACCGCAGATATGTAGCCGGTGATCCTGAAAGTCCCTATGACAGAGTTGCTCCCGCTGCTGCGGTAAATGCTTCATTGCAGGATATGGTCGCTTGGGCTTTTGCTAATCTGGGATTAAACCCCGCCCTAAGTACTCAGACATTAATAACCGCCCACGCTTGGCTGACGGATACGCCCACCCAAGATCGTGCTCTTTGGCGCATGCGCAACCGGCTCGAAGATACCGGTTACGGATTGGGCTGGCGCCATTACGTTTGGGAAGATAGATCGCTGGTTACCCATTCTGGATATGTTGCCGGTTACGGCGCGCAGATACTCTTAGATCCTGAGCGAGACTTTGCCTATGTGGCACTTTGGAACTCCGATGCGAGTTCGCCTTGGTACCTTTGGCCGACATTATTAGAGCTTCAGGGGCGTGGTGAACCCGGTAATTGGATGGATGACTACGGATTTCCAGAATAAGAGTAAAACGGCTTGTCACAAAGGGGGCTTGGCCTGCTAAAATCCGCGCCTCAGAAAATCACCTCTCATCTAAAACATCCTTGATTATGCTCGGGTGGTAACGAAGTGCAGGAAGCACGAGTGTCACGTTAGGCAGGAGCCGATAGCGACTGGTAGAACCAGTGCGAAGCGCTGGCAAGTTAGAGCAGAGCAACTCTGTTGATAGAAAATCCATCCTTGAATATGCCCGGGTGGTGAAATTGGTAGACACAAGGGACTTAAAATCCCTCGGCTTCACGGCCGTGCCGGTTCGATTCCGGCCCCGGGCACCATATTGATAAAACCATGGGTCATCTCTATATGAAGCATTTAATTCTTTACACCTTGGCCTTATGTCCTGTTTTCTTTGCGACTTCTGTTTGGGCGCATCATTCAGTCAACTATCATTTCGATCCAGATACGTCATGGGAAATTGAGGGAGTGGTTAAGGAGTTTCACTTCCAAAACCCGCATTCTGGTCTGGTTGTAGAAGTAGCTAATGCAGAAGGTGAGACTGTGATTTGGGAGGTTGAGACCGTCGGCCGTTCGACTTTACAAAAGCAGGGTTGGACCAATAACCAGTTTGTGCCTGGCCAAAGGGTAAAAGTGTCTGGTTTTCTTGGCCGGAGAGAGGAGCACTCTCTCTATTTACGAAGAGCAGAATATACCGATGGTTCCACAACTGGTTTCGTGTATGGGCAGTTGGCTCAGCCTCTGAGCCCTGAAGATATAGATGAAGATACAGAAATTCAGACTACGCCGCTCGGTAATTGGGTGCGTGCAGTTGCGGCAACCGGCCCAGCAGAGATTGGTCGGGAGCGGCCAGATGATGTGCATCCACAGATGGCAAATTTAACCGAGGCGGGCTGGTTAGCTGCCGATAAGTACGACCCCACGACGGACGATCCATCTCTTGAGTGTCGGCTCCCCAGTATTGTGCGAGTGTGGGGGCAGCCAGATTTTTCTCCTACTAATATTCGGCAAGAAGGCGATATAGTGACTATTCAGCATGAGATGTTTGATGTTGTTCGCAATGCCTATATTGGGCAGTCAGGACCCCCTGAAAATATTGTACCCAACGTTCTGGGGCACTCTATCGGATGGTATGAAGGCGAAACGCTTTATGTTGAAACTAAAGGTTTTGTTGAAGGAATTTTACTGCCTCATCCGGGAGTGCCGCATAGCGACCGATTAACAATACTGGAAAAATTTAGCGTTGATCAATTAACGGGAGCGCTTCGAATGGAGTGGACAGCTACAGACCCGCTTTATTTTTCTGAGCCGCTGACGGGTGATCGCCTTTTTGTGAGGTCTGATATTCCTGTCGATAAATTCGACTGCCAGTATTAAAATTTGAAGCAATTGATGACTGGTAGTCACCGGCACCAGACGTATTAATGGCTGTGGTTGGAGTTGAACCATAGCGAATCTGGCTTAGTGCTACCAGTGCTGCATATTACGCGTTTTTGTACGTTTTATGGCCTTTTCCCGAATAGAGATAGCTACCTTATCTATCAAGCGTCGTTTTTTAGCTCTGCAGACTGTCTAATTTTCTTGAACATAATTATTCAAATTTCTAATGGGTAGACAGTCTAATGCGTCATTGAATAAATAACGTAGTTCACACCAAACCTATATGCCAAGGACGTCATGGGTTCTGGGTAGAAGGGGTCATCTGCGTGCTCCCAGGCATCGCCCATATCCATATTGAAATTGATGGCAACGGTTAGTCGGCCTGTATCATCAAAGATCGCGCGCCAGTGAGGTTCAGTGCCTGGCCGCTGTCCATTGCGCCCCGGAATTTGAGTATCCTGATCGAGATCAAATAAAACATTCATCAAAGGGTGATCTTCGGCTAGCTCGACAATGGGTCGATCAGGAAAGACTCGTTGCATGGATTGCACGAATATTGACCACTCATAAGTGTCCCAGAAGTCGTCAACCATTAGGAATCCGCCTCGGTCGAGATATTCTCGTAGTTTGGAGGCTTCTTCGCTGTTCAAATACCATTGGCCAACTTCAACGGCGTAGAGCCAGGGGTAGTCGAAAACTCGGTCGTCAGCCAGATTAATCAGGCGTCCGCCGTTGCCGGAATAGTCGATTGCTTCTCCGTCCAAGCGGGTTAGCCTATTGATGCCTTGCATAAGGTGATATTCGGCGTCTGGATAGTCAGTCGTCCAAGAGCCGCGTCCTCCGCGACGGCTGCTAGCAGCACCGGTATACATTAGTCGTGCAAAATGAAATTCTGCTGAGGGCAATCCCTGTGTTCGGTTGTCTATTGCCTGACTGTGCACAGGGTTAAGCCATAGGCATGTCGCCGCAATAATTAGGGCAGGCATTCCAGAGAGCATCTTGAAATGAATATCGAAACTAAAAGGCATGAGCATAGCTATAGGGAATTTCATTGGGTCTATCTGGCTATCGACGAGTTCACTTTAAAGGATGGTTTCTATCGACACAAACAGATGAAAATTTACTAATCTAAACAGGCAGGATTAGGCCTGTGGATTTGGCTTGTCACATCAATATCCTTCGTCTATATTCATAGCGATGATTTGGTTAGCAGATCATTTTTCGGGGGAGTAACCTATGGCATTTTCGATAAGTGTAAATGGCACGACCTATGAGGTCGGTGCTGAACCAGAAACACCACTATTGTGGGTATTGCGCGACAATATAGGGCTAACAGGTACCAAGTTTGGCTGTGGTATCGCCCAGTGTGGCGTCTGTACCGTGCATGTTGATGGTCAGCCTGTTAGATCTTGCATTACTCCTGCATCCAGTGCCGTAGGCCGTCAAATAACAACAATCGAAGGGCTGTCAGAGAACAACGACCATCCTGTTCAGCAGGCTTGGATCGAAAACTCGGTGCCTCAGTGTGGCTACTGCCAGTCTGGTCAGATTATGTCTGCGGCGGCCCTGCTATCCCGCACCCCCGAACCCACAGACAATGAAATTGATACCGCTATGGCTGGCAATCTTTGCCGTTGCGGAACCTACCCGCGAATACGGAAGGCGGTCCATCGCGCTGTAGAAATTTATCAAGGTTCAAAGGCTTGATCATGGATACTCAAACAAATACTAAGATGAAGTTATCGCGTCGGACTTTTATTCGAACAATGGCAGGAGCGGGCGGAGGGCTTGTGCTCGGTTTCTACCTTCCGGGAGCCAACGCTGCTGTAGTGGCCCCCAAACCCTGGACTACCCCAACTGATGGCACTGAAATTAATGCCTGGCTGACTATTGATTTGGATGGAACCGTAACTATTCGAGTTCCCCATACCGAGCAAGGGCAGGGTGCGCTCACCTCAGTGTCTATGATGATTGCCGAGGAATTGGACGTAGCCTGGGACAATGTTCAGGCGGTATTTGCCGATATGAACCGTCATGTAAATTACGGTCAAGAATACGTGGTTACTACCACGCATGGTTCACAGCTGGTCCGTCAACAACACCCCCACATTATGCAGGCAGGGGCTTCCGCTCGTGAGCGATTGAAGGTCGCAGCGGCTCAAGCCTGGGGAGTTAGTGCTTCTCAGGTAGCCGCAAAACAGGGCGTACTTAGCTCAGGTCGAAACAGCGCCAACTACGCCGAGTTCGCAACCGCTGCAGCGGAAATATCTCTCTCGCAAGAACCAACGATTAAGACGCCGGATCAGTGGTGGTTACTGGGCCAGCCAACTCCGCGCGTAGAGGTTCCGGTAAAGGTTAATGGCAGCGCACATTACTGCATTGATACTCAGCTGGATGGTATGGTTTATGCGGCTGTTAAGTGCTGCCCTGTACCTTGGGGTCAACTCAAAAGTTACGACTTTGATACCATTAAAGATCGCACCGGAGTAATTTGCGCGGTCGAGTTCAAAGCGCTTGAGGGCAAAACCTTTACCTCCGATATGCAAAATGGCGTCGCGATAGTGGCCGACAGTTGGTATCGGGCTAAAACCGCTCTGGATCTAATGCCTATTGAGTGGGATGTTGGTCCAAACGGCAATGCCAGCAATGCCAGCCAGGCGGCAGAAGCACAAAGGCTTTTTGAAGTGACTGGCGATGTCAGCAATGAGGTGGGTACAGATGCGATCGGTAAAATTGATCGTTCCGAAAACTCACTTTTGGCCGAGTACCACAGGCCCTATGAGACACATGCCCGCATGGAGCCTATTAACGCTACGGTAAGTGTTACTGATGATCGAATCGATGTTTGGTCTCCAACTCAGGATCAGGCAGCGCCAATCAGAATAATTGCAGATCATCTGGGTCGCGACCCCAAAGAAATTTTCGTAAATACTGCCTTTCTTGGCGGTGCATTTGGTGGCAACGGCGGTGGCGCTACAGCGGTCACCAAACAGGCGGCTGAGATATCAAATCAGCTTAGACGGCCGGTAAAGGTGATCTGGAGCCGGGAAGAAGATGTCGCCCACGACAAGCAAAGGCCACCCGTTTATACACGGCTTCAGGCGTCACTTGGCGAATCTGGCTTACCCGAGGCATTTTTCTCACGAGCGGTGTGGTTTAGCCACGAGGGTGTAGTTAACCACGGCCCTGCCACAGCGGATCTATCTATTGGAAATATGCCCTATCAGGTGCCTAATCGACGGCATGAGCGGCACAACGTGGCAGCCCATATTCCGACGGCAACGCACAGAGCTCCCGGCGCCAATCAGAACGGCTTTATTATCGAGCAATTTGCCGATGAAATGGCTTTGGAAGGCGGCTGGGATCCATTGGAATGGCGTTTGGAAATGACCAAGGGCCTAGAACCCTGGCAGCGCGTTCTTTTGAAGATTAAAGAAGTCAGTGGATTCACCACCGACTTACCCAAGGGCCAAGGTATGGGCATAGCTGTTGTTGAGGATCATGGCTCGATTTGCGGAACCTGCGCAACGGTTTCAGTAAACCAGCGTGGACAGCTAACCCTAGAGAAGCTGGTTCAGGTTATTAATAGCGGTTATATGATCAACCCCCTGAATGGCGCCGAGCAGATTGAAGGCGCAGCGTGCTGGGAGTTATCGCATGCGCTTTATGGCGGGCTTGATCTCGATAACGGTCATTTCACCAATACCAACTTCCATACTTACAATCTAATGCGAATGCCCCAGGTTCCCGAGATAGAGGTTCACTTTGCGCTTTCCCAAGACGGATGGTGGGGCGGTATGGGTGAACCCGGCGGCCCGCCATCGCCTCCTGCTGTGGCGAACGCGATCTATTTTGCTACGGGCAAGCGGGTACGTTCGACACCAGTGTCCAAGCATGATTTAAGTTGGTCCTGACTTGGTCTTGGTTAGACTCAGGTAAAACAGTAGCTCTAGGCTTTCCCAAAAGGGGATATTCAAACTAACGATGCTTGTCAGTACTCATCTCTTTCACCTGCTGAGGCGGCTTCGTGAGGACCAATCTTCGGAATGGATTCTCGCAACCGTAGTAACCAAATTCCGTTCTAGCTATCGCCAGCCCGGCGCCATGATGTTGGTGCATCCGGACGGACAGAGTTTGGGGTTGGTGAGTGGCGGGTGTCTGGAAGCAGATATTCGCCTCAATGCTCGCAAGGTTTTGGCCTTTAGTCAGCCGAAGTGCATCCTCTATGACGATACCGAAGAGGGCTCCAACGACGAAAATATAGCGGCCGAACTAGGTTTGGGCTGCAATGGTCGCGTAGAAATTCTGGTACAGCCCCTAAAGGATTCCCAGCGCGGGATTCTGCTGCAATTATTAGATCGAATGGAGGCTGGGCGCGATAGTTACCTGCTTCAATGCTACCAAAGCGACTCCCCGGATGACCTAAATGCCCTAGCGCTTCTAGATGAATATGCCGAATTGATTGCTAAGGCCACTGATACCAATCTGCCAGATATTGAGGGTATTACTGCCATCGATAGCCACAAGGTTGTTTTAGCTACTAACCAGAATTGGTCGCTGAATCGCCACAATCACCCGATTAAGCTTTGGGTTTTTGGTGGCGGGGTGGACGTTCAACCTTTGGTCAGAATGGCGGCTTCTCTAGGGTGGCAGGTCACCATTGTTGATCATCGCCCAGCCTATGGTGCGGAAACTGATTTTCCTCTTGCGGCAGATTTTGTTCGGCGGCGCCCCGAGGAATTTACTCAGGAAGTTGATGCGGATGCCGCTCTGTTTATGAGCCACAACCTTAAACTCGACGCTGCCTGGCTAGCGCAGGTTCAAGAAAGCCCCAGCCTGCGTTACATAGGTCTTTTAGGGCCGGTTAGTCGCAAGCAGGAGGTTCTAGAACTCGCGGAGATCGATCCTTCTTCTGCTATCAATGAAGTACTCTATGGACCGATGGGGTTTGATATTGGTGGTGATATTCCGGAATCCGTTGCGCTTTCCACCTTAGCTGAGTGCCATCAAGTATTGTTTAAGCAGGAGCCATCTAGACGAAAACTATTTATAGAGGGTAAGGGCCGGACTACATGAAATCTATTGCGGTTGCAGTGCTAGCGGCTGGGGCTGCAACACGTTTTGGTAGTGCCAAGCAGCTTGCAGATATCGACGGAAAATTCATGCTGCAGCGTGTTTTAGATTGCTGTAATTCTCTAACTGCCTTAGATACTTATTTGGTGCTCGGTGCCATGCACGAAGAGATACAGCCCAAGCTAAATATTGATTCGTCTAAGATCATTGTTAATTCGAATTGGCATGAGGGCATGGGATCAAGTATTGCTGCGGCGGCTCTTAAGCTTCAACAGGCTTATGAAAGCATTTTATTTGTAGCGGGAGACCAACCCTATATATCAGCGCAGCAACTGACTGAGATGATAGATAGATGGCGTGAATCACCTACGACAATTTGCGCGGCGCAATACGGGGATACCATCGGAATTCCCGCGATTTTCCCCCGAAATCAGTATTCAGAATTGATTCTGCTTGCGGGTGATTCAGGAGCCAAAAAGCTCTTGCTCGATAGCGGCCAACATATTCAACTTATCAAAATTCCTCAGGCGGCAATGGATATTGATCGGCCTGAAGATTTATCGGCTTAACCAGAAATAGCTTTATTCCGGTTGTCCTGGTCCGGTATATCTCAATACTCGCAAGCCTGAGGAAGCGTCAGGTACGTATAGCAATCCATCTGGGCCAATATTTACGTCATAGGTGTGAGAGCCCCTGAACCCGGGCTGCTCAATGCCAAAGTCCTCGTCGATGTTATAGCGATAACGACCTACTTCTTTCATATTGGTGGGGTCGGTAATATCAATGGCTCGCAGGCCGCCACCGTACCATGCCATAAAGTACAGATTCGGCCCCCATGCGTTACCAATATGTGATGAAGCGCCAATAACCAATGGCTGTGAGGTGACTACGATGCGGTACTGAGAGGGGTCTGACGGCAGCTGAGGGTTGTCGGGGTCACAGGCGGTATTCAGGTCCGTTAGGAAATGCCCAAGAATCTTTGGGTTTTGCTCGTCGCTAATATCGAACATACGCACATGGCCGTAAGGGCAAGTGAAATACTCATCTGACATTATTAGCAGATCGTCACGCCCCGGAATTAGCTTGGCCGAATGGGCGTTGCCACAACCTGCAGGCACTCCACCAGCTGCTGCAAAGCAAGCGTCGATATCCGGATTAGTTGGATCTGAACCAGGCATCATGTAGTCGAATTGTGAGATAAATTTCGGATTGGCCTTGTCGGTTATATCCAGTATCACTAAGCCGGACTGATGATAAGAGAGGTAGGCGCGGGTTTCCGTGGCTACCGCGTAGTGCATGCCAACATGCTTGGTCCATAACCCCTCTTCATTCTGCTTAACCGGGAAAATAAAGATCGGCAGTTGTGCCCAGTCTCTAATACTGTCTTCCTCGGGCGTTTTCTGGCCGGGAATCCACCATTTACCTGCTTCCTTCGGATTGCTTGGGTTACTGGCATCAAGAATTACAAAAATCTTGCCTATAAAGCCTTCATAGTTCGAACCAAGAAAGATGTGATCACCTTTCCAAGTGAAATGGTGCACTCCGTGGTTATCTGGGTAGTGATGGGTTTCTGGATCAGGATCAGAGACAGGTGCAGCCCAATATGAGAGATATATGGGGTTTGCCGGGTCAGATACATCGTAGAACTTTACGCCGTGATTACCGGCTTGCACGTTACTGCCGGCGCGAAAATGCTCCTGATTTACCGCCAGAATATTACCCGGGCCTTTTTGAACATAGTGGGTGTGGGTATTCCAATTGGGGTCCCAGCAAGCGGGTGATTTATCTTCTGAAATTATTTGGGCATCGTTCCAATCGACCATACAAGGAGACTGGGTTGGTAAATTGGGGAATGCATAGTCCTCTGACCAGACGACGTGCCCCTTAGGCGGAGCAGGAGAGTTTTCTCTGTCATAGTTAAACACCGTTGCGAGAAGTACCGGATTCTCGAGATCGGATATATCAAGGGTTTTGAAACACTTGTCTGATCCTTCGATTTCAGGCGTCAGGCTAGAGGGGTCATAACAGCCCAGATAGAGCGTATTATTTTGCGGGTTCGGCCACTCACCTATTTTTGAATATGCTCCGAGGTCGATATTTCCATCTGCCGTGCGTGCAGTACCGATGCGCTCGAAATTCCAAACATATTCATCAGAACTTAGTAGGGCTTCCTGAGCCAAAGTGGACTGGGCCCAAATGGACATGACCAGAGCTGCGCAGCTGACCGCGGACAGGTAGGACCTGAAATTCGGTGTGGCTTTACTAGAATGACAGTCCCGATACATATATTTCCCCAAATATTTGAACAGCATTAGAGACGTTATAAACCATCCAATGGATTTTGCTTCGGCAGCCAGTCTAAGCATTAATGTAGTTTGTGAACAGAACTTCGGATTAGCCTGTTGTTCGCCTTGAACAATTCAACTCCTTTGGTAGTAAACTTTAACTTCCGTTGAATGGGATACTGCTGGGAGCCTTCAGGGTGAAACCAAACAAATTCATTTTTTCATTTTTGCTATTGGTCGCAACGACCAATATATCTGCTCAATTGTTCGAAGAAACGTTGCCATTGGCTGAATCGGGTGATGCCGAGGCTCAGTATGTTATTGGATATCTCTTTGCTACCGGAAGGGGGATGGAAAAAAACCTAATAGAAGCTATTAGGTGGTATGAATTAGCCGGTGCACAGGGGCTAGCCGGGGCACAATTAAACCTAGGTGTTATGTATCGTGAGGGCTTGGGTGTCGCCAAAGATGACATTAAGGCGCATCAGCTGTTTTTGCAGGCCGCAGAGCAGGGTGTGGCCTCCGCTCAATACAATTTGGGCATTACCTATCACAGTGGAGAAGGGGTAGCCGAAGACGACTCAGAGGCAGCACGCTGGTATAGGCTGGCAGCTGAACAGGGCGTGCCGGGCGCTCAGTACAATCTAGCGGTTATGTATAACCGTGGTGTAGGCCTGGAGGAAGATAGCGAACAGGCGGCTATCTGGTTCCGCGAGGCAGCTGGGCAAGGCGATCCGGCCTCTCAGCATAATCTAGGTGCGAAATATGCTTCCGGAAGCGGTGTTCCCCGTAATCTAATTACTGCATATGCTTGGATAGCATTGGCAAGAGCATTGGGAGACTCAACCGCAGAGGCAAATTTGGATCGTGTGGCAGCTCAATTAACGCCGCAACAAATTGCGCAGGGGCAGAATTTGGCTGTCAGATGCTTGGAATCAAACTATCAAGACTGTGATTGATTAGTGACCGATAGCTATATAGGCTAAAAAAATAAGCCGGGGGTACAGATGAATTGGAATTCGAGCAGTGGTCCTGCATTAGCCACATTGTTGTTTTTAACACTATTTTCGATATCAGGTTTCGCGCAAAATATACCGGACTTGAGTGGCACTTGGAGCGATCCACCGCCCCGCGCTGAAGACGCTTTTTGTCATATTGGCTGTGCCATAGAGGCACGGGAATACTTTACTCAACTATTGAATGACCCCGCCAATATTGATTTTTCTTACACTCAGCTTAGGGCGCGCGCTCAAGGCTTCCAAAACAGTGAACTAATACCGTCCCATTTGACTGCGGCGGCTAGTGAGCAGCGGTCTTCAATCAGAAATGCCCGTCCACGAGTTGCCTCATGCGACCCTTGGGGACTGGTGCGCACGACTATGGCGCCCCATGCGATGGAGCTGAATCAGTATGAAACTGAAGTCACGCTTTATTACTCGGAGTGGACCGTATTCCGCACCGTCTATTTGGATGGGCGAGAGCGCCCCGTAGATGGCGAACCCCGAATATATGGGTTTTCTGTAGGTCACTACGAAGGAGACTCCTTAGTAGTTGAAACCACCGGCATTAGTGCAAACAACTTTGGCACCGGTGGCTTTACCCACAGCGACCAACTCAGTGTGACAGAGCGATTCAGCCGTAAGGGGGGTCGCCTGGAAATTGAAGTTATTTTGACGGATCCGCTTACCCTCGAGAAACCTTTGCACATGGCGCGAGCTTGGGCTTGGGCACCAGGGGAAGAAATATACCCCTACGATAGCTGCGTAGTTCCTGAGGCCTAAATATTGAAAGCCAATACAATTAAGTTTATTCATTCTGCTCTGTGTACATTAGGCGCATTAATGCTCTGCGCCGGTGCCTATGGGCACCATTCTTTTGTTGGCGTATTCGACTTATCGGCCATTACTAGTTTTGAAGCCAAAGTTATTAGGCTGGATCTACTAAACCCCCATACCAGTCTCTATTTGGAAGTAATCAACAGCGAAGGCCACGCCGAGGAATGGGTGATTGAGGGGCCAGGTAAGCTCTCCTTGGTTCGACGCGGTTGGTCTGATGATATGTTTAGCGATGGTGAGATAATCCAAGTCTTCGGCAATCCTTCGGTGAACGGAAAACCCATAGTTTGGCTGGATAAAATAATCATGGCTGACGGAACCGAGCTGATCGATCCTTTGGTGGCTGATGACATAGCTATCGAAGAAGAACGCCGTGAACGTTTGCGCCGATTGCTTGAATAAGTACTAAACCCAAATATGCCTTATAGCAGATGCTCTGGAATCAAACTGGAATCAAACTGGAATCAAACTGGAATTAAAGTGGAATCAAATACTGAAACAGACAACCGTAGCCTAACGCTGCGGTTATTGGCTGAACCCAACGACGTGAACTTTGGCGGCAAAGTTCATGGTGGTGTGGTTATGAAGTGGATCGATCAAGCTGGCTACGCCTGCGCTGCGTCTTGGAGCGAGTCTTATTGCGTTACGGTGCAAGTTGGGGGCATCCGCTTTATTAAACCGATACGGGTCGGTGACCTGGTGGAGCTAGAGGCAAAGGTAATACTTACGGGCAGGTCCAGTATGCATATTCTGGTTACCGTTCGATCCAAAGATATAAAAATCGGTGATTTTGAGCTAACTACCCGCTGCGTTATCGTTTTTGTCGCCGCTGGTGAGAGCGGAACCTCAAATAAAGTGAAGGAGTGGAAACCCGCCACGGCTGAGGATATTAAATTACAATCCTTTGCCAGGAAAATGATGGAAGCTCGAGCCAATATTCGCGAAGAAATCAATCCTTTTGACAACTAAATCGACTTAAGCAGCCAAAGCAAACAGGTAATTTCAATGTTAATAACAGATTTTCTGAATCAGCTAAAAGCCGATCCGGATTCGATTGAATTTGAAGACAGTATGGCGGTGATCGAAGCGAACTACGGTTTTACTGGCTCGGCATTTCGCAACGGCGATGTCGTCAACCAAGTTGACGAGAATATGGGGTCCTGCAAGGTTTTCGCCTTTGGCAAAATTCACCAGCTTAGCGAAGCGCAAACTCTTGCCTGCTTTGGTAAATATTATCGTGAAGACGTTCTGCTGAATCCCGATTCAGATAATCATCAGAATATTCGCAGCTTTATTAGGAGCGCATGGTCCGGCATTGAATTTCTCGGGGATATCGCGGTTTTAGAGCCCCTTGCCAAGGGTTAAGAAAGTACAGTAGCAACAAAACTTTACAGCGGTAGTGTCAACCTTCGGTGTTAGGTACCGTTTAGAGGTTATTGGAACGTTGCTCGGGAGAGTCTTAGATGACTATTTCAAAGGCGGTTATTGCTACCCATCGATTCGGGCTTGGTCCTAGCCCAGGAGACTTGGAGCAGGTAAAAACCGATCCTGAAAGTTGGATATTAAGACAAATAGGGATCGAAACCTCGGTTTCTTTTCTATCCTCTGTGGAAGTGTTGGATTTGCAGTCGCAAAACCGTCAAGCCAGAATTAGCGAAAACCAAGAGTTACGGCAACAAATTAACCAGCAAATGCGCGCTGCCAGTATTGCTGACGCCGCCGCCAGAACTCGGCTGGCTATCGATTCAGATACTCCCTTTGTTGAGCGATTAGTCCATTTTTGGAGCAATCACTTTGCGATTTCCGTTGATAAAGCAGCCATAGTTGGTATGGGCGGAAGTTTTGAAGGCGAGGCAATTCGTCCTAATATATTCGGGCGTTTTGAAGACTTATTAATGGCGTCCACCAAGCATCCTGGCATGTTGCTCTACTTGGACAACGGCCAATCCACCGGGCCAGAATCTCGCAGTGGCTCGCGCGGGAATAGAGACCTCAACGAAAATTTAGCGCGTGAAATTCTTGAGTTGCATACCTTGGGTGTTAATACGGGGTACAGCCAAGAAGACGTTACCAATTTCGCTAAGGTAATTACGGGATGGTCCGTAGCTACTGCTCCAGCGGCTGAACACTTTGGCGATGTGGATGGTTCATTTGCCTATATTGATATCTCACACGAGCCGGGCCGACATACTGTATTAAATAAAGCCTATAGGCAGACAGGGAAAGAGCAGGGTGAGGCTGTACTCAGGGATCTCGCCGTACACCCCAAGACTGCTAAACATATTGCCACCAAACTGGCGCGACATTTTATCGCCGATGAGCCACCAATTTCCGCAGTAGAGGCCCTTACAAAAAGCTTTGTTGATACTGAAGGAGATCTGCCCAGTATCTATCGAACGTTGATCGAACTAGACGAAGTATGGCAGGAGGCAAGTCGAAAGTTCCGCACGCCAAGTGAATGGCTGATGGCTAACCTTCGGGCGATGCAATATGAAGGTTCACAAGCACGCAGGGCGCAGGTGCGGGACAACCAGCTTGTGGTTGCATTGGATACACTGGGGCAGCCGATTTGGCGTCCGGGCTCGCCTGCGGGATGGCCTGATATTGCTGATAGATGGACTAGTCCAGACAGCTTGGGCAAACGCATCGAGTGGGCCAACGCAATGTCTCAGCAGATTGATTCAAATCTGCCGGCTGAAACACTAGTTCAGACTTTATACGGACACACCGCTAGTGAGAATCTGACTAAGGCGGTTTCGCGAGCTAAATCCAATGCTCAGGCCTTGGTGCTAGTTGCCATGGCGCCAGTGTCGCTGCGGCGTTAGGCAAGGGAACCGGAGAGATAAATATGATGAATCGCAGAAAATTCTTACAGGCATCTGGTGCAGCGCTCTCGCTCTACCATCTTCCGTTAAGTGCCCAAGCTCAGTCTGACAAACGCTTCATTTGGGTGATACTTCGCGGTGCCATGGATGGAATGTCAGCCTTGGTACCCTACGGTGATCCAAATTACGAAAAACTGCGTGGCAATTTGGCTATTGCGCCTCCTTCGGGTGCGGATACCGCCTTAAAATTGGATGGGTTTTTTGGATTACATCCCTCTTTGAGCGCTCTAAATGATTGGTATCAACAGGATGAGCTTATTGTCTTTCCTGCGGTTGCCTCGGCCTATCGGGATAGATCCCATTTCGATGGCCAAAACCTAATGGAAAATGGTGGCTTTCAGCCCTATGGCGAACGCGATGGATGGCTAAATCGTTCTCTCCAATTGATGGGAAACAGTCGCGGTTTAGCGGTTGGTACTTCGGTGCCAACGGTGATGCAGGGTGGGATTGAAGTGGAGAGCTGGAGCCCGTCAATACTTGCACAGCCTGATGATGATATCTATTTGCGGTTAGGTGATCTGTATTCTGACGACAACTTACTGGCTAGTAAGCTCGACAGTCTAATGCGCACCAGAGAAGAGATTGAGTTAAATGGTATGTCCATGGATATGCAAGGTGGTGGACGCTCAAACGGGCTGCAGGCCTTTGTAAAAATGGTTGATGCCGCCAGCAATTTATTGGCGGTAGATGGAGGCCCACAAATCGCGACCCTTGAACTAGGCGGTTGGGATACTCATTCAGCGCAGGGATCTGTTAACGGCCGAATGGCAAACCAGTTACGTGGTCTAAACAACGGATTACAAGCCCTGAGAGATGGTCTAGGCAGTAAGTGGGAAAATACCAGTATTGTGGTTATGACAGAGTTTGGTCGCACTATGAAAGTCAATGGTACCGGTGGTACCGATCATGGAACCGCAAGTGCAGCTTTTCTTGCTGGCGGTGCAGTGAAGGGTGGCAGGGTAGTAGGAGACTGGCCTGGTCTAGCTGACAAAGACCTCTACGAAGGCAGAGACCTAATGCCGACTTTGGATAATCGGGCAATATTAAAGGGAGTTCTGGCTGGTCAATTCGAACTAAACGAAGCGCAGTTGGCAGAGTTGGTATTCCCCGGCAGTGCCGGTGTAGATATGTTGGAAGGCTTAGTTTGAATTTCTGATAGTTACAAAAGAAAAACCCGGCTTTTGCCGGGTTTTTGGTATTGAGCGCAGGCTCCGTTTTTAGGTGCTTTCTAAGGTGCTTTTTAGGGTTGAAGAGAAGCAACATAGGCCGAAAGCGCTAATAAGTCAGCAGGAGTTAGATTCTCTACTGTAGGTGTCATCAAAGGTGCCATCAGGCCAGTGCGATTGCCCTGTTGGAAATCATACAGTTGTCGGCCAATATAACTTGGTTGGCGACCAGCGATCGGTGGAGCAATTATGGTTCCACGCAAATCAAACCCGTGACATGCGGCGCAGGCGACACTATTACCGCCGCCGGTTTCAACTATTTCTTTACCACGTGCGAGGCTACCGATAGGTGCATAGGCAACCATTCCAGAGCGTGGATTGCGCAGATTATTGGTATTATAGGTATCTTCCGGAAGCTCAATTAAGCGTGCTCCTAGAAGTTCTTTTTCATCGCCGGGTAGCTTGGTAAATAGTCCGTTGCGAGAGGCTTGGAACTTAGGAACCGTATCTGACTCAATAACTCTTACCCAGGGTTTAAAAGGAATCGATCCGTAGTATTCAGCAATTTCTCTGGCCTGTTCCGGCGATAAAGCCCGCGCCATCGCTGCCATTTCAAATCCGTTGGCTTTATGAGAATCAGTGGTCACGCGTTTTCCGGAAGCTAAATCCTCTAATTGTCGCAAAAAGTAGTCTACGGAAAGTCCTGCAACTGGTGCGTTCTGCATCAGGCCCTGACCATTAGGTAGATGACAAATTGCACAGGCACGCATGCCAATATCTTCCATGCCATAGGCTACAACTTCTGGCATTTCGGGGTGATCCCCCGGGAACCAGTCAGCTGGTGAGAAAGGTGCGGTTATTTGCGTCTGAGTAAATGCTAGGTCACTGCCTTCTACCTTTAGCATAGTGCCGGAAGTGTCTTGAGGCATTCCGCCGGGCCTATCGCAATCTCTAGGCCTAGTGCCCAAACAGTTTTGCGACCAGTCTTCCGGTGGTTGCGGCGGTTCGATATAGCCGTAAGCCCAAAGAGGAAATCCCTCTTGATGGGAAGGTGCAATAGCAGGATCTATATAGACGATATTGTCCTGCGCAAAAAGGCTAGGACAGATAAATAGACAGGACCAAACTAGTAACAGGATACCGGCACGATTCATTTCATTTTCCCCCATATTTGTGAAATGGTGAACAGGTGCCTGATATCCTACTATAGCGGTCTAAAATTGGCTGCCATAAAAAAACCCCGGACAAAGCCGGGGTTTTTTATCTAGGGTTTTTACCTAAGACTAAAAGTCGTAAGAAACACCTAGAGAGTAGAAAGCGCCATTAAAGCCAAATGGAGCTGAACGTCGTGAGTAGCGGAATACTGAATCGCTACCCATATCTTCAGCACCAGGAGCTGACTCAAACAAGCCGCCACGTGAAAGCCCATTAGTAGCTTCATCAGGGGTAACATCAAAGATATTGTTACCTGTGAAATTCACACTGATTTGCTCGTTGACACGATATTTCACGAATAAATCCGTAAGAATCTCAGGGCTGTAGGTTTGCGTACCGCTATCTTCAGTAGTGTATTCACCATAACGGTTTAGAGAGAGGTTTACTGTCCAATCATCACGAGAATAAAGAGCACTGGCGTTGATACGATCCTGTGGCTGCCATTCTTCGATAATGGAGATATCACCAGAGCTAATAACTACATCGGCATCAAGACCAGAAATGGCACCAGAATCTGGAACAAAGATATCGGTGACATCAGTTTCGGTAAAGTTAGCCGCGACAGTAAAATCTACCGAACCGCCCGCCATTTCTACGCCATTGTAAGTAGAGACAATATCAAAACCACGAGTTTCGGTATTCATACCATTGAGGAAAAACTGTGCCCGATCAATATCGCTTGCAACTAGGGCCGCAGTCAAAGCTCCGCCACCAACAACAGGGTCGTTACCAGCAGATAATCGGTTACTAAGGGCAATGCGGTCATCGATATCAATCGCATAGTAGTCAAAGGTGACATTCCAGCCAGGTGCGAGATCTGCAACAATACCAAAGCTGTAGTTGGTAGAAGATTCTTCTGTTAGCTCGGGAACACCCAAAGCCTGAACCACGGCGCTATCGTTTCTAAATGTACCTACGGTAGAAGAAACACCACCATTAATTTGCGTGCTGATGTTGTTGAAGTAGAGCTGCTGCATAGATGGAGCTCTAAAACCCGTACTAGTAGCGCCTCTAACTCTCAACGTATCAGTAAGTTGAAAGCTAGTAGCGAGCTTAACGTTGACTGTATCGCCAAAGCCGTCATATTCGTCAAAACGTGCCGCCGCACTAATTAACCAATCGCTACTTACTTCGTATTCGCCGTCTACATATACAGAAATAACGTTTCGATCTTCATCTACTTCAGATGCCGGTGCAATACCGTTGAAGCCTGAAATGCTGGCGCCAGCGTTTTGAGCGTAGAGAGCTGCGCCTGTTACGGGATCCGAGTCATAGTCGAAATATGAGTATTGGTCTCCAGCAGTAACTACATAGGTATCGGTACGGTGTTCAGCACCAGCGGCTAAGGACAAACGATCAAATTGATGCGTAATATCGATATTCAAGGTGGTCAGTTCCAGCTCTAGTCCGTAGGCCTTAGCAGAGCGAGGCAGTTGCGCCCGTACTTCTGCATCCGTTAAGCCTTGGCCAAACTGAAGAAAGTTAGCAAAAGAGAAGTTTGCGCTATTTGCGGTTGTGTAATCGATAGTGTTTTTGCCGCTGGTATAGGAAATATCTACTGTGGTATCTGGTCCCGTATCTAAGCGGTAACCAATGTTATAAGACAAATCTTCAATCTCAGACTGGATCAGAGGCAAGAAACCGTCAGCATCTGCAGGGTTGAAACCATCGGTAAGCAATGCATTTTCTTGGCCGTTACTGGAAATAGGTTCTCTATAGAAGGCTCCCGATTCATTGTCACGGGTTGAATAGGTTACAAAGCCGTAAAGCTCACCATCACCTAAGTCTGTTCCAGCATTCAAAGTGAATGCAGTTTGTTCTGAATCGGAATCACCAATTCTAAAACCGTCTCGGGCTGGGCTATTTACTTCTATCGCTTCATTGCCGGCAGCTGGTTCGAAATAGCCATTGCCATCGGTATCGAGACATAGAGTACGGGGTGAGGAGTAAAGGCAGCGACCCGTTGGGTCTGCTCTGTTAGTAGCCTCACGATCGCGGAGGTTAAGAGCTGCATTTATAAAGCCGCTTTCACCAAAAGCAAAGCCTTTGCTTAGATTAATATTGGTTGTTGCACCATCGCCTTCGCTGGTTTGTCCTTGTGAAATACTGAGATGCCCAGCTTCGTCGTCGTCATTCAGAATAATATTGATTACGCCACCGATAGCATCAGAACCGTATTGGGCTGCTGCACCGTCACGTAATACTTCAATACGTTTGATCGAACTTGCCGGTATGGCGTTCATATCTGTGCCCGCGGTGCCGCGGCCAACAGATCCATTAATGTGGATAAGTGAGGCTTGGTGCCGTCTCTTGCCATTTACCAATACTAAAGTTTGGTCTGGTCCAAGACCTCGTAAAGTAGCTGGTCTCAGCGCATCGGTACCGTCACTGATACTTGAGCTGGAAAAGTTAAAGGAAGGTGCTAGCACCTGAAGCATGCGACCAACTTCTGTTTGGCCTGTGGCTTCCATAGACTCTGAACTTAGAGAATCAACTGGAACTGGCAAATCACCAGCGGTTCGGCCGGGAGCACGAGAACCAAGTACAAAGACTTCCTCGATTTCTACGCCGTCCTGCGCAATAGCTTGCCCTGCGGTACCAATAGCAGCCAGCATGCCAATAGCGACGACCGCCTGCTTTAGATTGGATTGGATGTTTTTCATAAGATTTCTTCCCGTATTTTTATAGGTATTAGATGTATATCTTGCAAAAGCTTTTGATTCAGAAACTGATTTTAGCGCCCGGTCCGTTTTTGAGAACTAAATATTCTTTAACAAAATGCACGATTTCTGTGCAAGTTAGGACGATAGGCCTATTTCAAGGGGCTGTGTGGATTTAGAAGGGGTAATTTGGCTTTTGTCTAAGAACCTATTCGATTTGTCCATGTATCGATATTTTTGGGCTCTAATGATGAACTAGTTGTAAGGAAAACCCCTGATTTTGCGCGGTTTTAAGAGGCTAGTCCCTAAAGTTGTGGAACTGGAAAGGCTGCCCTAAATCGGCCTCTCGAACCAAAGACATCACCTGCTGCAGTTCATCTCGCTTTTTACCGGTTACTCGAACCTGGTCGCCCTGAACTTGTGACTGAACCTTGAGTTTGGTTTCCTTGATCAGCTTGACGATTTTTTTAGCGTTGATTTGCTCTACGCCTTGTTTGAACTTCACATCCAGAGAAAAAGACTTTCCGCTGTGAACCGATTCGTCGTCGTATTCCATTGAACTAGGGTCAACCTTACGCTTGGTAAGTTGCTGGCGGAACATATCGAGCAATTGCACACACTGAAAATCCGCTTCGGCTTTTAGGGTAACTACAGAATCTGCATAATTAACCTCGGCATCTACGCCCCGAAAATCATATCGAGTAGCAATTTCTCGCTGTGTGTTTTCCGCGGCGTTACGAATTTCAGACTCTTCCACTTCGGAGACAATATCAAAAGATGGCATTGGTTTTCCCTGTGTTTTTGTATGCATACTGCAAGAATATGGCAAGCATAGCCGAAATGTCGCCCTGCCTAAAAGTTATAGATCAGATTGAGTCTAATAAAGTCATCCTGAGTGAATGCAATGGCCGGATCAGAGCTGCTTTGGCCATGGAACAGGCGAGATTCAAGCTCAACAAAAAAGTTGTTATTAATACGCCGACTGCCTTCGATGCTTATTGAATTACCGCCTGTTGATCGGTCCACTAATACGCCAGCTAACAGTTCAGTAGATTGCGCATCGTTAAAGGCTAAGCGCGCGCCGATGGCTATATCGTCTTCAAATATGGTTGGTGCATTTTCACTGCGGTCGTCGTAGTGGTATTCCACTAAAACACCCAGATCTGCAAAGCTTCCGGAAACTCCGTAAAAGCTATATTCGATACCAGCAACTGCGGCATTGTGATTTCCTGAGTCCGCCTGACGTTGCAAGGCTTCGAGCTTGTATAACATAGAGCCTTTGGTTGCCTGTAACTCGAGAGAAGTCTGCTCCATAAGCTCGTAGTAGGGCACTAAGAATGATTCAGGTGCATTAACTTCTCCACTTACCGGGTCAATTGATACGGGCGGCGATAGTATTGGATCTCTATTGGTGCCGGAAAAGTGCGCAAGTCCTACATCCCAATCACCAAAGTAATTTGAATATCTAAGGGCGAAATCCGGATGGTATTGACCCCGATCAGATTCATATTGAGTCAAATTCGTATTAACTTGCAGAGGCGTTCTTAGGCGGCCTTCAATACCAGGGTAAGTGCGCTCACGAAAATAGGGCAGGGCATAGAAATCCAGTGTGCCCCAATCCTGTATCGATGTAAGAATAACCATAGGTTGGCCAAGCTTATCTTCGCCGTCGACATTTTCGACGCTATCGGTCTGGTTTATTACATCAACCAGATGTTGGAATTCCGTAACGCCCCAAAATACCCGACTGATTCCAGCGCGAATTTCCCAGCTGTCATAAACCTTAGTCCAGGCCAGTTCCCGGATATCCACATGGGTGCGGTCTTCATCCTGATGGTCGACCCGGAAGAAAGGAATAAATTCCAAACTCTGATCGCGGTTGTCCCAGTTGGTGTAGTACTCGGGTTGAAAGCTGGCCGAGAGATTTGCATCATCACTTTGCCGAGAATACTGTGGCGACTCAGTGTAGAAGGTAGATTCCAGTGCAATCTCACCGGCCCAGTCAGCCACAGCGACGGCTGACATGCATAGCAGTGCTATGAGCGCCAGAGGGGCTAGGAGGTTAAGGAAGTTAAGCAGGTCAATCGGCTTCATTCCTTTGAGGGGACTAAATTTCATTATCTGGCTCGCTGCAAACTACTTTGGTCGAAGTCACGTTCACTCAGGTCGGTCTGAAACTCATAATCAGTCCAGGTCAGAGTCGTTTCCTTGCCGGTAAGGTGATTGACCATATGCATACGTCCAGTGCGCCAGTACTGGCCCAAATATTGTTGGAACTGGTCAGCTACCAAGGTTTTAAGAAGTGAGCCTCTGCGATCGTAGAACTCAACCTTAACCGGTTGGTACATTTCTTCATCCATCCAGACGATCTGCTTGGTATATCCAGAGTGCTCGTACTGAGGGATTCTCTCTACAACAAAGGCATTACGGCCATCTAGCATCTGGTCTCGTAACCATTTGTAAGTATATTTCTCTACTTCCTGAGAGCTGATGTCTTCGTAAGCAAATTCACTGCCCATAAAAGGCCCGGATTTATTCGATGATGAAATACGTTTAACCCTTTTCAAAGCTGGCAAGTAAAGCCATTGCTCATCTGCTATCAATGCATGGGTATAGCTTAGAAAAGCGGTTCCCTCTACATCCCTAGGCTCGTCAAATATGGTCAGGCTTTGGTCTCCATCACCTTCAACCTCGAGAGATTTAAGGCGCATGGCTCTTGTACTTTCCTGGCCTGTGCGGTTACGCAATACCATGGTCATATTGGCTGATTGATCTTGCCAACCAAGGTCGCGGCGATCTGCTTCGAGGGCTATTTCTAGCCCTCTTTCGGAAGCGCTGCCTATATCGCTGGCAGCGACGGAAATATCGCCTTGGGCAATTGCCAGGCTAGGCAGTAGTAGCGCTAGCGCTATTAACGGTTTGCTGTATAACTTTTTCATTTTTATCTCCATCGAGAGCAATAAGTAGGGGTGGTAGAAGGAAGAAATCGGCGAGCAGAGCTAAGCTGATTACTATTGAAGTCAATAAACCGGCACCTGAGTTAAGTTCAAAGGCCGAGGTTGATAGGATTAAGAAGCCGGCCACTAAGATAATGGATGTGGTCACTAGACATGCCCACCGTTTTAAAGGCATATCGTACGGCTTCTTCGGCGTTTAGTCCGTGCTCGCGGCGAGCGCGCAGGTATTTGCTTAGGTAATGCACCGTATCGTCAACTACAATTCCTAGAGTCATTGAGGTCACTATCGACAGTGATAGACCAACCTCGCCGATCCATAAGGCCCACAAGCCGAAGCCCATAGCCGCTGGAACCAGATTCGGCACCAAACTGATTAGCCCTATTTTTACCGAGCGCAGCGCAAACATAACACCAGTGCTGGTGCCGCCATCGTGTTCGATATTAGGTGCGTTAGTATCTAGCCAATTTTCAGCTGCTCCAGTAAGCGCCAGAAACTCTTTGGTCGAAATGGTTTCCAGGGTTGCCGAGAAATTTACAGCGGACTTATCAATATTAATCTGATTATTAAGATCTAGTCCGTAGGGAAGGGACATTTCGAACAGAAGCAAGTACTGGGCGGCCAGATTACGTTCGTCCGGCAGACGGTAATAACTTTCATCATCGTCATGCATATTCTTGTTTAACCGTTTGAAGATATCCGTAATGCTAGTCACGTTCATCACCGCAGGCTGTTCACGCATCCAGATCGCAAAATTTTCTACTTCCTGAAGAAATTCCGGTTCAGAAATGCCACCAGATTCGGACGCTTGCAGATCAAAATGTAGGTTATATACGCCCGTTAGGTTTTCGGTGGCGAAATCCGTATCAGCCCGGAAGGCGATACTGTCGTCAAAGTAGTTAACAAAGACATCGTTTAGTTCGTTGCGTGGAATGGCAGCGGTCAACAGTACAACAATGGCTAACATCGAAAGCAGTAGAGGGCGACGGCGCGCAATAACGAAATCCGCGAGCTTAATCATTGCCCTATCGTGCAGAGATGTTGATGTTGCCGCTTTGAACTTGATAGGTAGCCAAGAAAGTAGGCTCGGCAATACGGTTAAGGATAACCAACCAGAAACCAATATTCCTACCGCAACAAAAATGCCGAGATGACGGAATGGCGGTACATCGGAGAAATTTAGCGTCATAAAACCGATAGCCGTGGTAATACTCGCCAACATCACTGGCTGTAGGTTTACTCGTAAGCTTTCGCGAACGGCATCTAGGCGATCAAGGCCAGCGCGCATCTGATCTCGAAAAACCGACAAGATATGGACACAGTTGGCCATGGCTACGGTCAGTATCACGGTAGGCGCTTGGGAGGAGGGCGCGGTAATAGGTAGTCCCAAATGACCACCGGTACCAAGGCCAGCCAATACGGATAGGGCGACTACTACTACGGCAAGCAAAGTGCCCCAGAAGCCGCCTACTAAGAGGGCCATAACTAAAAACATTACGCCAAAACTAATAGGAACAATGCTGCTGAGGTCATTTTTGGCGGCTTCGTCGAATGCGGAGCTCAGCATCACCATGCCGGTGATGCGAACTTCGATATCTGGGTACATGCTTTCAAAGCTTCGAGCCAATTGACGGGAGGCAGCTACTACCTCGGTCATCTCGGTGGCTTGGTCTAGGCCAGGTACCTGAATAGTTACGTTAAGACCGGTAACTCTCGCGTCATCGGCAATTAACAGGTTGTTTAGTATTGGGTCGCCGGTAGCGACGTCTCTGGCGTATTGCACCTCAGCATCGCTGAGATTACGTCCGTCTACTATAAGGTCACCTACAGCCAAGTCGTCAAATTCAGCCTTGGTATGCTGATAATTGCTTATAGAGTCGACACGAATGGAATAGGGAATCTGCCAGGCAGCTTCGGTCATTTCTTCGATGATAGCCAAGTTTTCTTGACTGAATACCTGTTCCGAACGGGGCGCGATAACGAAGAGAACATTGTCGTTTTTGGTATAGGTAGTTTCTAGTTCTTCGAAAGCGATCAGCTCTGGATTGTCGTCACCGAAATACACGCGATAATCGTTTTCAAAAAACAGATTCTTGCCTCCTGATGCAAGCACGCCCACCAGAATCAGACTGAATATCACCAAGGCAATGCGGTGATTTAGAATCCAATTACTTAGGGATATTTCCAATTTGTCCATGGGTTTTTCCTATTAAGTAAATATTAAAAAATTAATAAAATGGTAAATAATCAGGGTTTTGGCAAATTTTTTTAACGCTTACCTTCAGCGCTTACCAATGCCATCAAGTATTAGGTCGACAATACCTGATGCTATATTGCGGAACTTCTCCAAATCGTAAAGATTGGCAAAAATGGGTACATCTAATACCACTAGACTGGTGTACACCAATTCCGCTGTTTCAAGTACGTCATCAATAACAAATTCTCCAGAGGCATTCCCCTGAGCCAGAATCTCAGCGATAAAGCTATGATGAACGCCAATTTTTTCGTAAACCAAGTTAGGATTGTTATCCATCATATTGGTTACTAAATCACTAATCTTGCACTTTTCGGCCGTCTGTTCAATATTCAGTTCAACCATGCGAACCGCGTATTTCCTAAGCTTATCTGCTGCTGAGGTTGTTTCGGAGCGAACAACCTTACGTAGTACGTCAGATCTTTCACCCATAGCCCGGCCACAACAAGCGGCGGCGATGTCGTTTTTGTTTTTGTAGTAGCGATAAAGGTTGGCCGCAGACATCTGACAGTCGTCTGCTATCTCTACCATAGTCGTCTTATTTAGCCCGTAATGGCTAAGACGTTCCCAGGCAGCGTCGAGAATTCTCTCGCTGATGGCATCATTTTTATCTGTTGTGATTTCACTCATGCGCGGCATTCTGCTCCGATCTTTTTTGAAGCGCAAGGAAAATATGAATATTTATCATAATATTCATAAATTATAAAAGACTATAAAATGGATAGACTTAAAGCTTTGCTCGCGCAAGCCTATTCCCTTGTCTAGAATGTGCGGTCTAATAAGCTTTTTGAATTCGGAGAGATGAAGTGCAGGTAGAAAACAACAAAGTAGTATCTTTTCATTATCAACTGGGAGAAGTAGGCGGGTCCGCATTGGAGCAAACAGACAAAGCCCAGCCCGCTATATATCTACATGGCCATGACAATATTCTTCCGGCAATGGAGAGCGCTTTTACGGGCAAGCAAGCAGGCGACAGTTTTTCCATAGAGCTTTCACCGAGCGAAGCTTACGGAGAGCATGAGCCAGATAGGCAACAGCGCGTACCCACAAAACATCTAGTTCAGGCTAAGCAGAAGTTGCGCCGGGGCCAGATTGTTCAGGTGAACACTGCTAAAGGCCCTTTTGATGCACGAGTGATTAAAGTCGGTAAGTTCAATGTGGATATAGACTCCAATCATCCTTTAGCGGGTATGAGCCTAAGTTTTCATATTGAAATCGTTGATATTAGAGATGCGACTGAAGAAGAACTTACTCACAACCATGCTCACGGCCCTGGCGGCCACGAGCACTAGCTTAAAACTTATTCGGCTGAGGGTTCAGATATCCAACCAATTCTCTATTCATTCCGACGTTGCCCTTATGCGATGCGGGCACGGCTGTCTTTATCCCTTGCCGGCATTGACGTAGAGCTAAGAGAGGTTCTGCTTAAAGACAAACCGGCACATATGCTGGAAATATCCCCAAAGGGTACGGTGCCCGTGCTGTTGTTGCCCGATGGCCAGGTACTGGAAGAAAGCCTGGATATTATGCTTTGGGCTGCCAAGCAAAGTTCGGGGAAGAAAGGCACGACTAAACAGAGCTTTGGTGAGAAATTAAGAAGTCCCACCAGTACCGAGTTGAGCCTAATAGAGCGCAACGACAATGAATTTAAAGGCTGGTTAGACCGCTATAAATATCATGTGGGTCATCCAGAGCACTCGATGGAATATTATCGAGAGCAAGCTATGCGCTTTCTTCAGAACCTGGACAGCATCTTGGACCCGAATAATTTTTCATTATCGGTATTTTCTGAAATGGCTCTGTTCCCCTTTGTTCGTCAATTCGCCTATGTCGATAAGCCCTGGTTTGATGAAAGGTTCGATCAGCGGGATTTACAGCATATACATCCGTGGTTAGAAGGCTGGCTGGATTCAGAGCTGTTTGCTGCCGTGATGGACAAATATCCGCAGTGGCAGGAAGGAGAGCAGGGTGTTTCCTTTCCTGTCAGGTCAGAGAATTGAAAGGAGCCGAAAGTTGAAACCGCAATCTGAGAAAACCCAGATGGCCGGTATCAATGTAAATTTCACCCGCAAGTCCGTGCGCAATATCAATCTACGTATTAGCCGAACTGACGGTGAGGTTATGGTTTCCGCACCACTTCGAGTCAAGCGAGAGCTAGTTGAAAGTTTTGTGGCGTCCAGAGCAGATTGGATATCAAGAGCACAAAATAGAGTGTTATCCCGCCAACCTACCGAGCAAGCAGAGTATGTTTCTGGCGAGCGCATCTCATACCTAGGTAAAAAGCTGCTTCTGACGGTGGAAGAGGGGCGCGGTGCGGTTCAGCTGGATCAAGATAGGCAAGAGTTAAAGGTTTATGTGCCGCGCAATGCGAACTTAAAGCGACGACAGACCGCTCTGGAGGATTTCTATCGCCAAGAACTTTCATCTAGATTGCCAGTCTATCTAGAAGTTTGGCAGCCAATAGTCGGAGCTAAAGCAAAGGAATGCAGAGTGCGCAAAATGAAATCTCGTTGGGGCAGCTGCAATACTCGCCAAGCCAGGATTTGGATGAGCTTAGAGCTGATCAAATATCCGCCTCAATGTATTGAATACGTACTGGTCCACGAGCTGACCCACCTGCTAGAACCATCCCATAACAAGAGGTTTCACCGATTAGTTGGAGAAGCTATGCCAAATTGGCGAGAACACAAAAACCGGTTGAGCCAAGGGCTGCGTTTGGATGAAAGAGTGTCTTAAAGCCTAGCGGTATCTTCTGAATATTTGTCCGCAGTCGTTTTCCAATAGCTTGCCACCGCTGATCCGACTACATTGTGCCAAATGCTAAATAGGGCAGCTGGCAAGGCGGCTATAGGTGAAAGATACTGCAGGGCCAAACCCACGCCCAAACCAGAATTTTGCATGCCCACTTCTATGGCAATGGTGCGGCTATCAATAACCGATACTTTAAGGAAACGGCTAATAGCGTAAGCACCCAACATGCCTAGGCCATTGTGTAGGGCGACAGCAACAAAGATTAATGCGCCTACTTGCACTAGCGCCTGCTGATTGAGCGCAACGATAATCGCGATAATAAAAACGATTGAAAGTATGGATAGGGTTGGCAATGCCCCTTCTATTCGTTGAATAAAGCGATGAAAGAAGTGATTTAGGAATACACCAGCCAGCACCGGTGCAATTACCATTTTGAATATGCTTATTAATATCGGTAGATATTCGATATCGATGGACTCTGAGATATACAGCCAACAAAGCAGCGGCGTAAAGACCACACCCAAGAGGGTTGAAATCATGGTCATGGTGATCGACAAGGCGACGTTTGCCTTGGCGAGATAGCAAATAACATTTGAGGCCGTGCCTCCCGCACAACAGCCCACCAAAATTAATCCTGCCGCAATTTGATCGGGCAAACCCATTATCATGCTTATCAGAAAAGCCAATAAGGGCATCATCAGAAATTGTAAGAATACGCCTATGGCTATTGGTTTAGGGGCAATCAATACGCGCTTAAAATCACTTGTGGTTAGGGTTAAACCCATGAAAAACATAATCATGGACAGCAGCGGAATAATCGCTGCGCTGAATCCCGAGAAGGTGTCCGGCAGAAAGTAAGCAAGAAGGGACAGCAATACTGCCCAAAGCGGGAATAATGAGTTAAATCTGTTTAGCAATTAGGACTACCTACTATTGTTTGGAATAAGTGTGATCTGACTCCACTTATTTACAATATGTGTGACCTGACCTCATTTGTTTTTTCTCTAGGCCGGTCAATCCAAGATGCGAAGCCACATACAATTATGGCTTGAGCAATAATGCTTATTGCAACTGCCGCCGAGTCTGGTGCTTGTGTCACGGTCAGCTGGCCTGCAACTGCAATGCCAGATATTAGAGCCATTAGCACAACCATTCCTACTCGAGCCTTACTGCCGATGTTTTTAGAGCATTTTAGATAAAGCGCTGTTCCTATAATTACGAGCAAAACTTCTACAGCTAAAGCGATTTCCAGACTATTCCACAAGCCGAAACCCAGCATACTGGAGTCATTTCCAGCAATCGGTAATTGAGGGGGGTGTTCTATCAAGTCACATACCCAATGCAAGAATACGGCTAGGCCCAATATCATTGATGCCTTGATTTTGGATGACAAATCCTTATTGGGGATAAGGTAAATTAACCCACAAAAAGCTACCGACCAAAGCACGGCCGCAATAAGACTGTGTGAATATGGAAATATGAAATGAAGATAATGCAGGCTTGAATAGTTCTCTGGAACAATGATTTGTTCAATACCTAATAGAACAAAAATACCAAGCAGTACATCAAGAAATAATGACGCTAACAAAAAATAGCCTACATTGATTCTTGGCTCTACCGATTTGAGTACAAGACCTGCTCCCAAGTGACCTATAAACACATTATTCTCCTCGTGTGATTAATCTAAATAACTCCACAATAACCGGAACAGATTTGCTGCACAAAATAGAGTTTCCTCTCGTTCGTTTTATCGAAGTGACAATCTTAGAAAGATAAGAGTAAGCACTGCGACACAGAGAGTTTTCAGGATTGTTCCAATAGGGTCCTGCTTGTATTTGTTGATTAACCAATTGGGTGATTGAGGAATTGGGCTTATACGCTGAAGATCGACACAGAGGCTTGCGGACAGTCGCGCCGCGTCCAGATTAGACCACTCGAACAGAGCAATACCCTCGCTATCAAATACTACGGGCTTAATGTCACTTGGATTTGAACGCTCGCGTAAAAATCGAAACCAACGGATTTCTGGTTCAACCGCACTTCCGGTTTCGTGATCCTTTAGATGAATATCAACCAGCGCTTTTCCAGCCTGAGCACTTAGTTGCATGAACTGTTTTTGAATGACGTCACTAACGCCATAAAGTGACCAGTTTTCTGCGCCTTCACCAAACTGCAACTCGAGTTTGGCTTCTCGCAGCTGGGGAGCCAGTTCAGCAAATTCTGTTTTGTAATCTAGCCAGCTTTTGACTTTCAAGCGCATAACCTTAGAAAAAAATAGGTAGGGTCAGAGTAACAATTACTAAGCTTAAAATAAAAAGGGCCAGCAAATGCGGACCATTTTTATCATTCAATACATACTGAAATCTACCGCGTCGGCAAGATATCCTTGATGCGTGCATGCATATCTCGCAAGTTCGCCTCAGTGGTTTCCCAATCAATACAGGCATCAGTTACGGATACACCGTAAGTGAGTTCAGAAAGGTCCGCAGGTATCTTCTGATTGCCCGGGCCAATATTACTTTCAACCATCAAGCCAACAATACTGTTGTTGCCGTCGGTAATCTGGTGGGAGATATTATCCAATACCAGAGATTGCAGTTCGTGATTCTTATTGGAGTTGGCGTGACTACAGTCGACCATAATATTGGCGGCTAAGCCGGCTTTTTCGAGCTGCTCTTCTGCCAATTTAACGCTGACGTAATCGTAGTTTGGTTTGCCACCGCCGCCACGCAATACGACGTGGGCGCTCGGGTTACCGGCAGAGTGCACTACAGAAACTTGGCCTTCTTTGTTGATCCCCAAGAATCGGTGCGGGCTAGCTACGGATTTAAGCGCGTTGATCGCCACTTCCAGGCTGCCGTCTGTGCCGTTTTTGAATCCAACCGTAGAAGAAAGACCAGAGGCCATTTCCCGGTGAGTCTGGGATTCGGTAGTACGAGCACCAATAGCAGACCAGCTAATGAGGTCTTGCATGTACTGGGGTGTAATCGGATCCAACGCTTCTGTTGAAGTAGGAAGTCCCAACTCAGAAATATCGATTAGTAGTTTGCGACCAATGCGCAAACCCTTTTCGATATTGAACGAATCGTTCATATCCGGATCGTTGATCAAGCCTTTCCAACCAGTAGTGGTTCGGGGCTTCTCGAAATACACACGCATAACAATGAAGATGCTATCGCTAACTTCGTCGCTTAGCTTTTTAAGACGTCGTGCGTAATCCATTGCCGCTTCTGGGTCATGGATAGAGCATGGGCCTATAACCATCATCAGGCGATGATCGGTTCGGTCAATAATATCGCGTACTACTTTACGACCTTCCAGTAAAGTCGCTTTTGCGGCCGCTGTGATGGGCAGTTCCTGAAGCAAATGCGCAGGGGACAGCATAGGCGTCAATGAATGAATATTAACGTCGTCTATTCTGTCTGTGGCTTGGTTAGCCCCAGTTTTCGAATTTACAGCCTCTGAACTCATAGTATTTAGCAAGGTTTTACAAAAAAGGGCGGGCAGTTTACCAGACTCCTAGCCCCTAAGGTGCGCAACTTATTTATGGCTTCAATAGTGCTAGGGCTGAGTCTAAATAATGACCTCCAGATGGAGGTTGGCAGCGGGGAAATAAAGTAGCGTTTTGATCTCTATTTTCTTATCAAATAGGGATTTGTATCGGGTCATTTGCGCAGAATATTTATTCTTCTGAACAGTCAAAAAACCTTCATCTGATTGGCCTTCGGCGGGAGCGGCAGATTTGTAATCAATAATCCAACGAACCTCAGTCTGATCAGCGAGTTCAATAAAAGTCCGATCGATAATGGATCGAATCAAAGAACCGTCAGGCAGCAGTTGTTCGATCTCAAGCTCGCTGGCTGATTCCTTGTGGTCGGAATTCAGTATCCACTTTCCTATATCGCTGGTAGTGGCATTTTTGTAAGCCTTATCCAATCTATTCAAAGCCTCGTCGCGACTGGCTTTGTCCAAACCAGAGAGACTCAGCTCTTTTTCCCAGTTACTTACCCGGTTTTCTTGGCTTTGGTTTTTGGCTACTCGCATCAGATCTTGATGTAATAGGTTGCCTATCAAGCGTTGCAGTAAATTTTCACGGAAGCTATAGCCCGAGCCGAGATCGAGATCGATATTGCTCTCGCTCTCGTTTGAGACCTCGGTTTCAAGTTTTACGCTGGCACGAGCAGAGAATCGGCGTATGCCGTTTAATTCCAAGGTTGGTTTATCGGCCGATAACCAGGCTTCTGCCTCCAATAAAGGTGCAGGGTCTAGGCCAGCGCAAAACTGCGGCTGATGGATTTGCCAGAGTAGTGCCATTAGCGAGTTGGTCCCCGGCGCTTTCCAATCTTCGTTTTTCTCATCCCAGTTGTCGACAACGCCGGTCAGATGCAGGGTTTTTATGGCTCGGGTGCTGGCGACGTAGAGCAATCGAGAGGATTCATCCCGCACGCGCTCTTTCTCGTCCGCTAATAGCCATTCGTATATCGCATCGGCTTCGCCGCGTGCAGGCTTGGCGGCAGCTAAAAACCCGGTGTGACCGTCTGGGTATTCGCGCTCCTGCCAGAGCAGGGCAGGCCTCTCTGAACGGCCACTGCGTCCTCTTTGTAACTGGGGAAGGTATACATGATCGAATTCGAGACCTTTTGCCGCGTGCATGGTCATGATTTTTAGCGGCGTCTGAATATCGGTATCCGGCTTCGCAAAAAGTTGATCGAGCTCGATTTGAAAATTTTCCAAGTCCGCTATTAGACCGCCAGAACTGTGTTGCTCAGCAAGGTCTAGATAGTCTTCCAGGTCTTGCTGGTGAGTCGTATTGAACAGACTCATATCGCCCTGCAATGCCTGCCATTGGGATCGCACCAGACTGCGCAAATCGACTAGCCCCAACTGCAGCTTGGCCTTATCCAATACGAGCCTTAATTTGGCCAGAATTTGTTGCCCTTCAGTACTGATACCTTGAATTGCTGCACTTGAATCTATGCGCGTCCAGAGATTGTCGGATAGGTTCTGGGAATTGTCGTTGCAGAGCTGGTGAAGATCCGACATATCCAACCCAAGCATGGGTGTGCGCAACAAGCTAAGCCAGGCAATCCGGTCAGCAGGGCTATGCAGCGCTCGCACCAATGAATGCATGTCCAAGACATGCATGCGTTGACCCAGGGGTTCAATTTTTTGCGCTTGCCATGGGATATCGCGTGCTTTTAGTGCAGGCACCAGATCCCGCAGATGGGAACGTGCTCTCACTAGAACAGCGATAGACTCAGCGCCGTTTTCTAGCTGTAGCTGAATAGAGTCGACTATGGCTTCTGCTTCTTCACTAGCTTGCAGGTATCCCACAATAGCCACTTCAGCGTCTGCCATTACCGGTTTTTGTGCGGTACTCGCTCGATAGCTAACACGGCCACGGGTCCGGTCGTCTTGGTCCGGCAGGATTTCAGAAAAACTCCTATTTACCCACTCGACTATTTGTGGCGCTGAACGAAAATTGGCGGCGAGATCTAAAGACTCCGGCAAAATTCCGCCGATGCCGAGCTCCCGAGCGCGGATAAAAAGTCCTACATTGGCTTTTCTGAATCCATAGATGGATTGCATGGCATCGCCCACTAAAAACAACGTGCGGCCATCACCGGGTTCCCAGCCCGCCATTAAGCGTTCAAGCAGGCTTACCTGCAAAGAAGAGGTGTCTTGGAACTCGTCTACCAGGATGTGACGAATACGGTAGTCGAGGCGCAGATTGAGCCGGGTGGGGTTGTCCGGTTCACCAAGTGCATCTAGCGCAGCAATAGAGACAGCGGCAAAATCTACTTCGCCGCCATGGGCAAAAATCAGTTTTAACTCAGCCGCCAATATTGGCAGGCAGCTGGCCAGGGCCGACAAGCTTTGGTTGCCTTCATCCGCATCTTGATTAACCAAAGGCAGCAATCTAACGCGATTAAGCTGGTCTACTAATATTGGGTGATCTTCAAGTAGGGGCAAAAATTCCTTTATTCGCGCTATCATCGCCGCTTCTTTTGGTCCCGCATTCTTTGGCGGGAAACCATTTTTCTTATTGATTCCCCCCGGTTTACGAGCAGTGCCGCCTTTGGTAAGCAACATATTTGCCAGGGCTTGCCAGTTCGCTAGGTATGAACCATTGGAAAATTCTTTATCGCTAAACTGAATCGCAAAAACATCATCTTGTGGCTCCAGGTTACTAAGAGAGTATTCAAATAGTACGCCCAGCTCAGCCATATCAATATGAGTAAGTAGCTGCCTTAGCCGCACGAGCTCTTCGTCTATTAGCCGATGTAGGTTCTCTGATAGCTGATCAGTGCCAAATTCCGGATTAAGAATAAGATCCAGCCAACTTGCTCTCGATCCGAGCATATCCGCGAGAAGCCCGGCGAGGCTGTCTTGATTGCCTTCAAAGTGGCGCACTAGGTGCCGAACCGCCTGACCAAGCTGGTCATCCCTACCTATGTGTGTGAGTAGGGCCTCAGCGGCTCGGCGGTAATGATCATAGGGGCGTTCCGTTAGCGCTTCCGGAGTACTGGCTCCGGTTTCCAGACTCAGTCTTTGAGTTAGATAGCTGCAAAACCCATCAATGGTTTGCAGGCGCAATCGCTCGGGGTTTTCGAGTAGATTCCAGCCTTGCAGCCGGTCTTGCTCTAGTGCCTTTAAGGCATCTAGGCGAACCGATTTATCGTGTTCATTCTCTTTTTCGTTCTCTTGTTGCGAGCCTGCTTCCTCATCATCTACAGCACTCCTCAAAGCCAATAGTATTCGATGGCGCATCTCTGCGGCAGCTTTTCGCGTGAAGGTGATTGCTAGTATTTCTTCCGGTTGTTCCGAGATCGCCAACAGGCGCAATATTCGTTGTACCAAAAGTGACGTTTTACCTGAACCCGCGGGCGCGCTGACGGCATAGGATTGACTGACATCCAGAGCTGCCTTTCGTTGGCTTTGATCGGAAGGCCGATTAGAAGCAGAAGTATTGGCGCTGGTCATGGCGAGTCTCCAACTTTTCCTTCCAATCCATCTTTCCAATCCTGTATATCTTGATATTCCGGCATGCGATGCAAGCCAACCAGTTCGTCTCGTCGAGCGAAATTGCTTTTGGTTTCAAACACCCTGGAATCGCCCTCGGCGTAGGCTATGGCCAGAGCCGTTAAATCTAACTTCCATTGATCCATTTGCTCAGACCAATCTTCGATCGGTTTTAAAGCGCGTATTCCGGAATCACTACTAATGCCTTTAAGGCTTGTATTACCAGAAACCACTATGGCAAAGGCGAGCCCCGCAATGTTCTGGTCTAGGCTGATGGCGTAAAGAGGCAGCTGTGCGGCTGATGGAGGAGATGAAAGTAAATCTCTATCCGAAGCGCTGGCCCCGGACTTGTAATCGATAAGTAGCTTGCTGCCTTCTTCGAGCTGGTCAATACGGTCTATACGCAAGCTGAGATTAAGATCTCCTACTTTGGCATGTAGCTCCTGCTCTCTGGCCTCAACAACAAAGGCTGGCCTGCTGCGCTCAAAGTTAAGCCATTGCAGCAGCACAGCGCAGAAGCTGTGTTTAAGCTGGTCAAAGTAGGCTAATTCCAGATTAAAGTTTTTGCTTTGCCAGATTAGTAATTCTTCACCAACAATCTTATCGATAAGCTCGCGAAGCTGGTCTTCAGTAGAGGCATTCAGCGCGGCAGAGTTTCCAAGGTTTGCCCAAATTTGATCTAAACAGGCGTGCAGAATATTGCCGCGATGGTGAGGGCCGATACCAAGGAAAGCCTCAGCAAATGGCCTGGCCTTAAGTCTTAATACCGCGAAAGCACTGAAAGGCGATGCCGCCATCAGGTTGAAAAGCGTGCTGCCGCCTTTTGTGGTTCCGCCATTCTTTTCCGGTGCAGAGCCGGTGTTTTCGAGAGCCGGGCCAGAACTACAATCTACCCACTGCCAATGCTTGGCATTGTGCACAAGCCGATTTTCTGTCACTGGCTGTGCATCGGCATAAAGGCCTGGATCGAGTGTCGGATAGCTGGGAAGCAAGGGACTGAACTCAGTAATTCTGTCCGCGTCATTTTGCGCAATGCTAAAAACTAGCTGTTTACAATTGCCACGAAGTTGCTCAAACAAGTTTATACAAAAGTCGCGTTCCTGTTCCGGTTTCGATCGCGGCATTGCCTGCTGAATTTGAAGCTGAATCGGCACTAGTGGATCCGGACGCACCATGGAAGGCCAATGGTCAGAGTCGGCACCCAATAGCCATATATGCTCAAAGCCCACCGCACTATCGATGGTATTAAGCATGTTGATGCCTGCCGAGGGTTTGTCGGCACTGATCTGTGCAGATTGAACGAGTCTTCGCAGAAGTCCTAATGCACGGGAATAGCTGGTTTTCTCCTCGATGGCGCCCAGAGAAACAAGCTCTGTGAGAAGGTCGTTCCAAAGTTCCACCAGATTGGAATGTTCAGCACCCATTGGTCGCTGCCCCGGCCAACCAAAGGCGGAAAGCTGGTGGCTAAATTGCTCTGCCCAGTATTGAAGGCTGTGCTGAGAATCATCAAGTACAGCGCCTTTTTGGGCGTCGGTTAAGCGCTGTGCCAGTGTATCTTGGCGCTCTAGGCCAAGTGTGGTAGCGGTTGTTCTGGCCGTATTTAGCAAATCCCGGGGTTGAAGATATTTTCGTTCCAGCGAACATAGCTGGGTTTCCCAAAGACTGCGTTGCTCAATATCGGCGGGATAATTCCCCCAAAAAGGCGATCTGATAATTGCTCTACAATTGGCGCGGGTCAATCGGTGTTGGTTCAGATCTAGCAGGCGCAACGCGCTATCGAGAATACCGCTATCTTTGGCTTTTCTTGGAAAACATATGCGCAGTGTATTGGACGGCCCAAGATGGGAACTAAGATTACGAACCGCAGAACTCTCAGTTGCTGAGTCAGTACAGATGATGCCAATTTTGCTACTTTTCTTTTTGTCGGCGCCAATTGAGTTAGCCCAGAGCGCCGCAGCCTGAAGTTCCTGTTCTTGAGTTTCGAATTTGGCCTGAAAGCAATCGGCAGAAGAATCTTTGTCGCGCCAGGCTTGTTGTTGGAATTCTTGGAAAGCCGCTTCAACGCATCGCTGGTGCAGTGGAGGTAGGGCATCACCCGTGCCCAGATAAAGTACTGACCTCTGTTTAATCTCAGGCGGATGCTGTTTGAGCGCTAGGTCGGCCTGATTGAGGCCCAGAGTGTTTAAGCGGTCTTCAAAAGAATTACACCAGCTTCCTAGTTTTAGGTCGTTGTATTCCTCCAGCACTTCAAGCTTGGATCGTTCAACCTGCCATCTCAGCATATGTAGCCAGGCGCTGTGAGCTTGGGGTGCCAGTATAGAGGCCTGCAAGTCAGGGAAGTCCTGACTGTCTCGTTCGATGATCTGTTCCCACAACTGCAACATTTGCTGACGATTAGCCAGACGCTGATTAGTCTGTTGCAGGTATTCCTGAGCGCGGTTTTGAATCCAGCTTTCTATGTCAGAAATACGGGAAAAGTAACCTAGGTTTTGGTTTGCTCGCTCTAACAGCATAGTTTTGAGTTCTCTGGCGATACTTGCATTGGCAGTAATAACTTGCAGATCGGGCTGCTGTTCAATGCTTTTACAAAGGTTCTCGATATCAGTCATGGCAATCGATTGAAATTATTTGCAGATGGTCGCAATTAAGATTGACTAAGTAGGCTTTAAGCGCGTTGATATTTGCGTCATCACCGGTGAGCCATGCTTGGTGCAGACTTTTTCCGGTGAGCTCTTGACCCTGCTTGGCTTGACCCTGTTGAGGCAGCAGAGTCGATACACGCCGCGCGATAGCGGCGCCGGATTCTACCCAATGCTTAATATGCGGCATCTCTGCCTTAAGTTCATCCATCAGCAAAGGGAAATGGGTGCAGGCCAATACGACCGTGTCCAGTTGATCAGCCTTGGGATTCTGTAACAGGGGTTCGAGAATAGCCTTTAGTCGATCAGAGTCGGGCGATATCCCCCGCACTTTATCCTCGGCGAGTTCGACCAGCTCAGTGGAGCCCAGCAGCATAACTTCTTTGTCCGGTGCAAAATCAGCTATTAGCTGCCGGGTGTAGTCTCGTGAAACCGTTGCAGGGGTAGCCAACATGGCAATATGACCAGATTCACTAAGCTCTGCGGCCGGTTTTATGGCAGGAACCACGCCCACAAAGGGAATGTCATACTTTTCTCTAAGGCTTGGTAATGCGACAGTACTCGCAGAATTGCAGGCTACTACCACTAAATCGGGTGAGAATTTGATGATGAGTTGCTCAAGTACCCTGTGAACACGCCCGATAAGCGAGTATTCTGTGCGTGTGCCGTAAGGGAAGCCGGCGTTGTCGCTGACAAAGATAACCTCCAGACCAGGTATCTGTTCCAGCAGTGCGTGAAATACGGTTAATCCACCCACTCCTGAATCAAATACCAGTACTTTAGAGTTTTGGTTTTCTGCAATCATCGACAAATTCTGCCAGAGACATCCTTGGTTGTATGTGGACTCGAGAGTGTAAGCAATAGTGTAAGCAAGAGTTTAGGCTAATGCGCGTAATACAAGGAGTTTAAATTAGAGCGCGCTGAGCAGAAAGCCATGAATTTATTTTTGTTACGGCTGTGACCCAGTCCCCGTTTTGCTAAGTACCCCGTGGTACGACGGAAATGCATTAATTTGTTAGTTATAGAAGAGTAGAAAGCAGAGTAGAAAGCAAAATGGATAACTTAATAGAAAGCAGAACAGAAGAATGATCGATTTTCAGAATGAAAAAGACTTCGTCGCCTACAAAGAAGGCGATGTTATTTTTTCAGAGGGCGACCTCGGCAGCATTATGTACGGAATAGTTACCGGCGAAGTAGAGCTTCGTGCCGGTACTAAGTATTTGGCGACAGTAAAAGAAAATGAGCTGTTCGGTGAGATGGTGCTGCTAGATAGCCGTGAACGCAGCGCAACTGCAGTTGCTGTAGAACCCACAACCCTGGCCAAGGTCACCAAAGAAAGATTTTTGGAATACATTGCAGAAGATCCCAGCTTCGCTCTTAAAGTAATGGGCACTCTTGCGGGACGGTTGCGAGTCGAAAGCAAAATGCGCAGTTTGTAAATAAGCTTTTCCTCTGCACGAAAAGTTTTTTTGGTCTTTGCCGGTTTCTTCGGCACACTGATCGAGTTGTCATAAAAAAGAATATTTAACCGCTAAATGCTTATTCAATTACCTCTTTGGGGAATTTCTCTCCTTTGCCTTTTTCTAATAGCCATTAGTACATTGGTCACTCGCGCTCTGGTATCTCGTAATTGGCAAATTCAGGCGGTAGAAGCGCGCCTGGAGCTTGAGCGAAAAATCGTTGAGCTAACCACACAGCTAGCTGAAGAACAGCGACGATTCAAAGACTTCCAGGGCCAAGATCAAGACAGAGCGAAACACCTTCAGGGCGAATTTGAACGCCTCGCAAATCGTATTTTCGAAGATAAGCAAAGCCGTTTCTCGAAAGAGAGCAAAGAATCTATAGATACCACGCTTAAGCCCTTGCGTGAGCAGGTCGACAATTTCCGTAAGCGTGTAGATGAAGTGCATATCGCTGATGTCGCGGACCGCAACCGCCTAAAAGGCCAAATCGAAGAGCTGCAAAAGCAAGCGAGTCAGATTGGTACTGATGCGGTTAGCCTGGCAAATGCCTTGAAGGGCGATTCAAAAATGCAGGGTAACTGGGGCGAGGTAGTCTTAGAACGGTTACTGGAACAATCCGGTCTGATAAAAGGCGCAGAGTACAAAACTCAGGAATCTTATACGGACGAATCTGGAAGTAGAGCAATTCCGGATGTGATTGTTCAGTTACCAGAAGATCGGGTAATGATCATCGATTCAAAAGTATCCCTGAAGCACTATCAGGCATATGTGAACGAAGAAGACGAAGGCAAGAAAAAGGACTTACTCGCTCAGCATATAAATTCCTTGCGGACGCACTACACCGGCTTGGCCAAAAAGGAATATCAGCATCTTAAAGAGATAAACACGGTTGATTTTGTGTTTATGTTTGTACCGGTTGAACCGGCCTATCTTTTGGCGCTGAGAGAGTCTCCCGCTTTGTTCGATGAGGCGTTTGCCAAACAGGTAACGCTAGTAAGCCATACCACGCTGATGCCTATGTTGAAAACGGTGCAATCTTTGTGGCGCAATGAAAAGCAAAACCGCAATGCGCTTGAAATCGCGCGCAGCGCCGGCGAATTGCACGACAAGTTTGTATTGATGCTCGAATCCTTAGATGAGATCGGACAGCAGCTGGATAAAACTCAGGTGGCCTATCAGAAGACCAGAGACCGTTTGGGCGAAGGAAGAGGAAACCTGATCGGTTGGGTTGGTAAGCTAGAAACCTTAGGTGCCAAAACCCGTAAGGAAATGCCAGCTTCTGTAAAACACCTGCTCAAGAGCGAGCAAGAAGGAGAGCAAGAAGGAGAAGACAAGGATGATTAGTTTTATTCAGAGGGTAATAGCCCACCCAGCCTTGCAGTTATTGTTTTGGCTTCAGTTTGCGGCAGCGCTGACTATTTTTACCTATCTTACGACGACTCAGCAGTATCTACCCGCAGGTAATGCTGATGTTGTGTTGCATTTCACGGGAAACTTTCTACTGTTCCTATCTGCTCGTCTTGCCTTCCTGAAGTTTAAGAGCCACTGGTTTGTATTAGCTTTTGCGCTTATCTATGGATCCGCTATGGAGGCATCCCAACACTTTTTGCCGACCCGTTATTTCGATCCACAGGACCTGATGGCAAATTGGGCAGGTGTATTTACCGGGCTTGCCTTGGCGATTTTGATTGAGCTGGGTTGCAAAAAATTGGCCGCTCGGCAGAATCAATCATCGGACTAACGCTCTAATATTTTGCGACGCCCTATACCCGGCAGACCCCAATTGAATTTCCTATCCCGTTAATAAAACGCGCGACCTCTATCTTGAGGACTCGACCACAGGAGACACCATGACCTCAAGCACCTCACCAGTCAGCAATTGGAAGATAGATCAACTCGACGACCTCAGTGGCAAGCGATATTTCATCACCGGCGGCAACTCTGGCGTGGGCTTCGAAGCAGCAGCGCATCTCCGGCGATCCAACGCCTACGTCTTCATTGCTGCCCGCTCTGCTGAGAAGGGTAAGCAGGCCGTCATCGCACTGCGCAAGGTTACTGGAGCCGGAACGGTCAAACTCATCGAGCTGGATCTCGCCAGCGTCGACTCGATTCAGGCTGCGAACGCAGCGCTCCGCGAGCACACCGATGGGCTCGACGCAATAATCAATAACGCCGGAATCATGCAGACACCGCAACTGACGACTGCTGACGGCTTTGAGCTGCAATTCGGCACCAATCACCTTGGACACTTCCTTCTCAACCACCTGATGTTCGATCTGGTGGCGGCTCGTTCTGGACGCATCGTGCCCGTTAGCTCGATCGCCCACCACTCTGCGCCAGGCATCAATGTCGACGATCCGATGTTCTCGAAGGACTATTCGCCGATGACCGTCTACTCACACAGCAAGCTAGCCAATCTGGTCTATGGCTTCGAATTGGCGCGCCGGCTCGAGGCCGCTGGGTCGGACCTGAAGTCGGTGTCTGTGCACCCAGGTTACTCGGCGACCAACCTGCAGAGCACTGGTCCTACCGGAATCTTCAAGGCGATCTACAAGGTCAGCAATAAGCTGATGGCTCAGCCGGCCTGTGCTGGCGCAATCCCCGAGGTTCTTGCAGCAGCTGGAAATGAAGCGCAGAACGGCGCTTACTTCGGTCCGACCAAGTTCGGTGACATGCGAGGGCCCGTCGGAGAGAGCAAGATCTCCGATGCCGCGAAGAAAGTCGACGATGGCACTAAATTGTGGGAGTTGAGCGAACGCCTGCTAGGTATCGAGTGGAAGATCGGCTGACCTCCTGACCTCCTGACCTCTTCACCGCAGTCCGCAGTGGGTTCACCCGTCCATCACGAAGGTATGGCAAGCCGCTGGAACGCAGCGCGGTCCGCCTTTCCGACTGGTTTTATGACTTCGAATTTGAAAATTTACCAATAACTGCATAAGGCGATCAGCCTAATCACTTCTTCCGCAAATAAACGCCAGATTCCATATGCGGCGTAAAGGGAAATTGGTCAAATAGGGCGGTTGCAACAATCTCATGGGTCTCGCAAATCTGTTGCAGGTTGACCGCAAGGGTTTCTGGATTGCAGGATATATAGACTATGGACTCGAACTCTTGAGCAAAGGCGGTTGTTTTCTCGTCCATCCCCGCTCGAGGTGGGTCGACTAAAATATGGCTGAATTTGTAACTATCAATATCAATTTCGGCGAGACGCCGGAAAGGCCTTACTTTTTGTAGGGCTTCGCTTATTTCTTCTGCCGCCAAGCGCGCGCATTTTAAATTATCTACCGCGTTAGCCTCGATATTCCAGTTTAGCGCTCTGATGGAGCTTTTACTTATCTCGGTAGCGAGTACTTGATTGAAGCGTCTGCTAAGAGGGATGGTGAAGTTTCCATTGCCGCAATAGAGTTCGAGTAAATCACCCTGCTGTTGCCCGACCTGAGTTAGCGCCCAGTTAATCATTTCCTGGTTTATTAGGGCGTTTGGCTGAGTGAAGCTGCCTTCGATCTGCTGAAATTGATATTTCTGTTCATCAATATTCAGTACTTCAGTAACAAAATCGCTAGTCAGGCTTATTTTCTGTTTGCGACTGCGCCCAATAATCTGAATTCCAAATTCCTTCTGAAGTGTTTCTCCTACCAGATTCCACTCTTCACCCAAGGGGCGGTGATATATCAATGTGACCAACATCTGCCCAGACAGAGTAGATAGAAATTCGATGCTGAATAGTCTGGTTTTTAGTTCTGATGCACTGTTAAGTCGAGCCAGCAGCTTTGGCATTAGCTCATTGATCGATTCGGATGCGGCGGGAAGGTTACCCAGACAATATAGTTCTTTACTACCGGGCTTATACATAGCGTAGCTGGCGATATCCCCTTCATGCCATATGCGGAATTCAGCCCGCTGCCGATAATGCGCTGCAGGCGATTTGAAAGCGCTGGGTGAGGGTGCAGAGAAGGGCGCGAGTAGATTACTCAGGCGTGTCAGTTTCTCATTGAATTGATTTTCGTAAGAACAGTTCAAGGTTTTATCAGTGTTTAGGGAATGGATTAATAGGTGGCTGCATTATACGCAGCCAGTAGTGTTGTTGGTATGCAGCTAGATGAGTTCGTGAAAGGTTAGAAAAAAACGGGAGAGCAGCACAAGAACTAGCTAGTTAATCCTCAGTATCTCCTTATTTCACTCTGTGAGCAGGCGTACTATTTGCTCAGATATACATTTTGAGATAACTCAAATGAAACTGATTTATTCTTTACTTCTTACGCCGCTGTTATTTGCCTGCGCGTCAAATCAAAACTTTCCCGGATACTCTGGTGTGATCATCGATACCAAAGGTGTTGATATTGCTGCCTATGAACGAGACCTGAGCGACTGCGAATCCTATGCTGCACAGGTTCCCGTTGTTGAAAGAGCTGCGACAGGAGCTGTTGTTGGTGCGGTAATAGGTGGAGCCGTAGGTGCTGTTCTCGACGGTGGCGATGGTGCTGAGCGAGGTGCTGGTGTTGGCGCTGTGAGTGGCACGCTGAGCAATGCTCAGAGCGGTCTCAGCGAAGAAGAGCAAGTGCTTAAAAATTGCATGCAAGGTCGTGGATACAATGTTCTCAACGCAAATACCCAGCGCGGTTCATCAGGGCGCCGGATAACAAGCAGGTAGTACCTACCCTTATGCGAACCCTTACTTTTTAACTCCTGTTGCTTAACCTTGGGGGGTTGCAGGGAGAAGCTAGTTGCTAGCGCATTGATGCTAGCAACTAGCCTCAAACCGTTTAATCGGCTTGTGCAAGTGACTCTAATTGTCGGCGCAAACCATCTAAGTTGTAGCCAGCAGCTGCCGCATTCGTCATTATTTCTTCGGTAGGTTTATGACCCGCTGAAGCGAGAGCCCAAAGCATGGTGCATCTTGTGCCGCTGCGACAGTATGCCAATACCGGCTTTTCGGCCTTTTCCATTAGATCCTGAAAGTCCGCTACGTCATTAAAAGTGATGGCGCCGGATACTACCGGCTGCGAATGGAAAGTTAATCCAGCCGCTGCTGCAGCTTCCGCAATAGACACAATACTGGGTTGCTCCGACTCTTCATTCTCTGGTCTATTGTTGATAATGGTTTTGAAACCAAAGCCCGCCAAATCAGTAAGATCGGAGGGGTCAATTTGCGGCAGGACAGAAATATCTTCGTCCAGCATTCTAGGTAGTAAATCTTCAGTCATATCTCGGTTCCTTATTGCCCTCAATCAAGGGCGGTTTTTAGTCAATTAAAGACAGTTTTTCGGTTTGGGTAATCCCGCCAGGCGCGCCGCCATTTTTGCAGGACTGGATCCAAATAGCTTCATTAGATAAATACTCTTGGCTTTGTCCGGAGTCAATCTTTGGCGTACTTCTTTTACCAAACTACGCATAGACGGCGGTTCGTTGCCTTCAGCACAATACTCTCGCACCAAATTGATTATTTCCCAGTGGCTAGCGGAGGGCTCTATGCCGTGGGCCTCAAACAGCAACTCTGCAACCGCGGTCGACCAGGCGCCTGCATCAGTCAGAAAACCTTCATGATTGGTGTTTATGGTTATTCCATTGAGAATAAGTGGCATAAGGTGATGTTAGCTAAGTTCTGTAGGTAAAAAAAATCCCGGACGAGCCGGGATTATGCATTTTTAATGGCTTAAAGGTTAGTCGTTAGACATACCGATTAGCGAAAGCAACGACAAGAATATGTTATAGATGCTTACAAATAGAGTAACCGTGGCGCTTATGTAGTTGGTTTCACCGCCGTGGATAATACGGCTGGTTTGCCACATCATCAAACCGCTGCTGAGTACCAGAAACATAGAGCTTACAGCCAGCGCCAAACCTTGAATCTGCAAAAATACATTGGCGATACCCGCGATAAAGGCAACTAGGATGCCAGTCATCAAAAAGCCGCTCATAAAGTTGAGGTTTTTCTTGGTAGTTAGCACGTAAGCTGAAGAAACGAAGAAAATAGTCGCTGTGCCGCCTAAGGCTAAGGCAATAGGTTCAAAGCCAGTTGCGCTCATATAGGCATTCAAGATAGGGGCAAGGGTTAGGCCAAGCCAGCCAGTAAGGGCGAAGACCCAGAATATTCCCCAAACACCATTTTTGGTTTTCTCAACAGCGAAAAGAATCCCCACGTAGGGGAGCAGCATCCAAAGGCCCATATAAGGCATGTTTAGTGCCATTCCGCCGACCGCACAAAGGGCGCTAAAAGTAAGCGTCATGCCTAAAAGGAAATAAGTGTTTCGTAATACCTTAAGAGCAGAGTCGCTAATTTCGACGGCAGCGGTGCCCATCGGGTTGGCTACATTGTAATCGGACATATTGCTTTCTCCTGATTCAGTGAAAATGTCTCGCTACTATTTATTTCGATAGATAGCTTGTTTAGTTAGATAGCAACGAAGATGAATCGTCACTTGCATAGAGTATTGTGGCGCGCGTCTGCAATTTCAAGCAGGTTTTACGCAATGGTAATTTAATCCTAGTTGGCTTGTGGATACAGAGGCGGCAGAGCTGAGCTAGCAGGTCGGTTTTTTGGGTTAGATTTTCGTATTTTTTTAAGTTCAAGCGATAGCTCATTCATGCTTGGTACCTCTGCACCGACTTTACCGTAAACCGATTTTTCTAACTGCATTAACTCATCGGTAGCTTGTTTCGAAAGTCTTTGTTTAAGGTTCTGAATAGCTGAGGCCGGTTCGTCTGGCCAAAAGGCTCTAGACCAATTTTCTATGCTGGTTCTTAGGGGCATCGCACTAGCGTTCTTAAGGTCTTTCTGTAATTGAACCCAAACAGCTTTCTCAGCAGTATGTGTATTTTCTATTTCCGTGGAGGCACCTTTTGAAGATCTCGTGCGCCACAAAAGCCAAGCCAGCAGCAAAGACACAAGGGTCATAGTTGCGCTTATCCATTGCCAGATAGGGTTGCTGAAGTTAGAGCTCACCAATGCTAGATCGTTATTGGAATTTGCTAATTCAAAGCTCTCGGGTGGGGCGAGTGATTCGGTTAGCTCGGCTTCTAATATATTGATAGTCTGGGCAGGCAAAACGGCCTCTTTCCAGGCAGATTCTTTGGTATCCCACCAGGGGATACGTATTTCCGATAGTACCATCTCACCGGCTATGGTCGGGACTATTGCCGCTGATTCTCTGCGTATGCCAATAAGATTGTCGGCACTGGTCTGAACCAGTAGTTCCGGCTGATCCGCATATATTTTGAACTGATCGTTAGCAGGAGAGGGCAGTGGCGGAATGGTTTCCGGCCTTTGGCCGTATGCAACAACCGAAATACTGCGGGTTATAGGTTCGCCTACTCTAATTTGTGTAAGTCCGGTGGCACCATTCAAACCAGGCCATTCAGCTTCTATTCGAACATCTTCCGCCGGAAACCAGTTTTGCTCTGAGCCGGCAGCTTCTACCACTACCGACGTCGCTGGGCTCCGTGCCAGGGCACGCTGGCCACTGCCGCCAAAGGGATCAAAGACACTGCGGCTAGAACCAATAACGCCACTGAATAGTTGCGCCGGTATTTCCAAGGTTCCCGGTTGGTCGGCAAATACCGCATATACCCATTCAACTATTTGCCAGGTAACGCCATTTTGTACCTGCGTAAACTGTTGTTGTTCTAGTAAAGACACCTCGGCGCCCTGAATTTGAAGACTGTCTCCGGATAAGTTGCTGACCTGACTTGAAGCAACAAGGCGCACGGTTACCAAAAGCTGTTGCATACTAAGAATCGAATCTTGGCTGACTTCGAGCTCAGCGTTTATTGGTTGGCTGCGAGCTCCAGCCGCGCTGGTCTCATCAACTTGCAGATTGATGGCTTCACTAAAATTACCGTCGATCTGAAAACTTGGAATCACCAATTGGCCTGATCGCTTCGGCAGAAGAATTAGCGTCCACCGCGTAGTCACGTCCTGCCTGCCGTTAATTATGCTGACCTGAGAAGTGGTTGAGTTGTTAAGAATCTCAAAATCCTGTTGTAAAGAGGAAAAGTCGAGATTTTCGGTACCAACGCGCTCGTCGTATTCCAATACCAAGCTTAGGGTTTCGTTGAGACCCATACTAGCCCGGTCAACTCTACTGACCAAATTGTCCGCCATAGCGGCGCTAGTCAGAATCAGTAGAAAAAATAGGGCCAAATATTTTGCTGGTTTCACTAGTATCTTTCCTCCTCGGATTGCCCCGGTGTCGGCGGCAGGAATCGGCGCTGCTGCTGGTAGAGCTGGGATTCGTATTCAAATTTTCTGCGAAGCAATCCACTGGGATCATCGGGAATCGCACGTAACCATTGTTCACTGCTTGGAGATAGCTCTTCAGGTGTCTCTTCAGCCGCTGCCATGGCTGCTTGTGCTTCAGCCTCGGCCTCTTCTTCGCTTTGTTCTTCGGCGGCCTGCTGTTCCGATTCCGATTCTTCGGACTCTTCCTCTGAGGCTTGTTGCTCTTGTTCGTCACCGGGCTGTTGGTCTGATTCCTGCTGATCTGTAGATTCAGACTCAGAATTTGACTCAGAGCCTTCTTCGCCGGGTTCTCCCTGCTGTTGCTCTTGGTTTTCTTGACCTTCTTGCTGTTCTTGTTCTTGTTGCTGCAATAACTGCGCCACGATATCGCGATTAAATTGGGCGTTTTCGTGGCTCGGATTTTCCTCCGCAAAGGCGGTTAGCGCAGCCAAGGACTCTTCCAGAAGTTCAGCTTTAGCTAGACTGGTTCCCAAATCATATAAAGAGGATTCTTCTGTTTGTGCGAATAATTCAAGAGCGTTCTCGTAATCTTCGGCTTGATAGGTAGAAAAAGCTTTCCAATCCGGAGATTCGAACTGGGCTGCAGCACCCTGGGCATCGCCCTGTTCTAGTTTCTCTAGCGCTTGCTGATCTGGTGTTTGCCATAGGTCTTGCCAAATCCCTGCTTCAGCTTGGTTTGATGGCAATGAGAGGATCATTACAAAGGGCAGTGCAAAGATTAGGTCTCGACGAAATGCCATAAGCGCCAGTGGAATTAACAGAATAACCAGTAAATAGCCGGCATCGTGCCACGAGTCATAGCTGGTTTCTGTTAGTGCGTCCGCGTCTGCTTGTGGGCTATCGATATGATCCAGTAAATAATTAATATCTGAATCATCCGCTTGGATTTCTATATAGCGCCCGGAATTTCGACCGGCCAGTATTTGCAGTTCATTTCTGTTTAACCGCGCCAGCACAATGTCGCCGCGGCCGTCTCGATAGAAATTGCCTGCATTGACCGGGATGGGTGCTCCCTCAACACGGCCTACGCCTAAAATCGAAAGGTGAATGCCAATAGGTAGCATATCGCTAATGGTCTTTTGGGCCTCCGGGGTAACACCGTCCGTCACCAGTAAAAGGTGTCCGTTGTTTTCGAAACCAGCAGAAGCCAGTAATTCCAAACCAAGCTCGATGGCGGCCTCGGTATTGCTTCCGGGTTGCGGCATAACTTCCGGGCTAAGCGCAGGCATTAGCGCCTCGATAGTATTAGCGTCGTCCGTCAATGGGCTAACGCGATGGGCGCTGCCTGAATAGGCGATTAGAGCGGTCTGTCCATCCTCGCGTTGGCGTAACAGGTCAGTTATTTTTAGGCGGGCGCGCGTTATGCGATTTGGCGGTATATCAGCTGCCAGCATGGAAGGGGACAGGTCCAGAAGAACAACCAATGCCGCAGCATTTTCTGTGGTGGGTACCGGACGTTTTTCCCAGCTGGGGCCGGCCAAGGCTAAGCATGCAATTATCCCGGCCATGGCAAATATCAGGCTGTGTTTCCAATGACTAATACTGCTGCGATTTATTAATAGCCTTAGTTTGTTGGCCGCAATATGTGGTGCCCAGCTATTAGATGTTGTGGATTGACTGATAAAAAATGCGATCAGAATTACCAGGGGAATAATCAGCAGGAATAATGGCCGTAGAAAGTGAAATTCGCTCATGCGGATCGGCCTCGCAGAGCTAAAGTTTTGGACGCGATAACAGAAATCAGCGCCCAGAATAAGGATAGTCCGATTGCCAGCCCAAGGGGCCAGTGGAATAGGCTTTTTTGTGGCCTAAAAGTGACGTCTTCCGGAACGGGTTCCAGCTGGTCCAAATATCTATAGATATTATCCAGCTCTTCAGGGTCGCGAGCTCTAAAATATTGGCCACCTGTAGTTTCAGCTACTTCTCTGAGCGTAACCTCGTCGAGGTCGGCAGAAGGATTAACCTGTCTAGATAATCCAAAGAAGCTGTTCACCGAAATAGATTCCGCACCAACGCCTATCGTGTGAATACGTATTCCGGCTTCGGCAGCTACTTTTGCAGCCTCGCTGGGGTCGGTGCCGGCAGTATTTGCTCCGTCTGTAAGTAGAATAACTACGCGGCTTTCAGCTGGCCGGTCTCTGAGCCGTTTTACCGCTAGACCGATGGCGTCGCCAATCGCGGTGGCGTTGCCGGCAAACCCGGGCTGGGCTTCGAGCAATTGAGTTTCTACGGTATCTCTATCGAAGGTAAGGGGTGTCTGTAGATAGCCTTGCTGGGCAAATAGGATCAATCCGACACGATCTCCTTGTCTGCGCTGGACAAAATCGCTTACCACAGCTTTAACCGCCTCTACTCGCGATACAAGGCTGCCGCGTACCTGCATATCTTCTTCACGCATACTCTGGGAGATATCAACCGCTAGCAGAAGATCTCTGCCGGCTTGCGGAACAGGAACAGGTTCGCCAAGCCAGGTGGGTCTCGCCGAAGCTGATACCAAAAGTACCCAGATGATCGATGCCACCAGAAACTTTAACCAGCCACGACGTCTCACAGAGCTCTGTTGAGATTGCGCTCGGACCAATTGCTGGAATAGGGGGTAGCGAAGGGCCGGCCGTGAAGAGGCTTTACGGCGATCAATAAGCCATACCAGTATGGGCAGGGGTAGAATGGCAAAGGCCCATATCCAAAGCCACTCAAGCATGGCTAAAGCCTCGCATAGATTTGACTAGTGTTGCCAATGTGTTCAGTAGCTCCTCGATCTCTATTGATGGGTTCTCCTGATACAGAGAAAACTCAAATGGATCCAATTCTGTCGCGCTAAGGTATGGAGATAGTTCAGATAGGTAATTGCGCCAATTTCTGCCAGTTAATCCGGCGACTTCTTCACTGCCTTCAAAATTCACCGCCAGTCTTTTTATTATGGCGTTCACTTCTTGCAGGAACTCCGCTGTGGATTCAGGTTGGTCACCTCGGTCCAAATATGCTTCATGGGCAGATAAAATTTCCAGCTTAGCTTTGCGAGCCGCCGCTCCAGCGCGGTGTTTTCTAACTAGGGCAAGAATCGAGGCTGTCAGTCCAAATAAAATCAAACTCGCTAAAATCCACCACCCAAGGGCCGGTGGCCACCAGCTTAGGGTTGCTGGCGTATCGAGATTGCGCAGCTGAGATAGAAGGTCTTCTGGATTCATCTAGGGCTCTTCATCTCGGGTAATGCTTGCGCAGAATTGCCAGAGGGTTGTCGGTAGTCGTTGCGGAGATAAGTCCGGCTTTTGCCAAAGTTACTGCGCTAACAATCTGTTCGTTTTGTCGTTTTAAATGCGCTTGGATGCGCTTTACGCTGGTTGCATCCAATACAACGTCAGCTTCTTGTTGGCCGTCCGTAATACGCGTGCGGCCGACCCTAGGTATCTGCGTTTCTAAGGGATCTTGAATTCTGATTAGCGTGATATCGGCGTGGCGGCCAATCATGGCCAGTGACCTCTGGGCCGCTTCGTCAAAATCGATGAAATCGCTAATTACAAAGACTGCCGTGCCTGGTCGCACAAGTCGCTCACATTCTGTGAGCATGCCCGCAAGATTTAGCTGAGGCGCAGTTTCACCAGGCAGCTCATGGTTAAAGGTCTGAAGCTCTCGGATAAAACGCAATACCGAATGGTGTGATCGTTTGGCTCTAAAATCGGTTTCTCGTATATCGCCCACAATTTGGCCGCCAATTCGATCGCTTCCTTCAAGCGCCGCCCAGGCCAAAATGGCAGCGGTTTCAGCGGCGAACACCGATTTGAACAAGTTTTGCGATCCGAAGAACATATTGCTGCGCTGATCCACTAGAATATGAACCGGACGTTCGCGCTCTTCATGAAATACCTTGGTATGAGCCTTTCCCGTTCGAGCGGTTACCCGCCAATCAATGGTTCGTACGTCATCTCCAGGCGCGTAAAGACGGGCTTCTTCAAATTCCATACCGCGCCCGCGAAAACGTGATCGCGATTCGCCCTGCATTTGCGCTCGGGCAGGAGCTCGCGCAAACAGATTGATATCTTTAGCAAGTTGGCGAGCACCAAGCAGTCGGCTCATCTCGGTATAGGAGCCAGGTGGCGATTTTGATCCCGGACCCGAGTTTTGAGACTGTTCCGATCGTGTTTTCTTAGACGTACTAACGAGAGACATTAGCTGTTTATCCGACTGCTACCTGTCGAATTAGCTCATCTATCACTTGGTTGGCAGTCACTCCATCTGCTTCAGCTTCGTAACTTAATATCAGACGATGACGCAAACAGTCATGCAGAACCGATTGAACATCATCCGGTGAAACAAAGTCCCTACCATCTAACCAAGCAATGGCTCTGGCGCAGCGATCTAAAGCAATAGTTGCTCTTGGGCTGCCGCCGTATTCGAGCCATCCATCAAGCTGTTCGCTATATTTTTCAGGTTGGCGCGTCGCAAGGACAAGCTGTATCAAGTATTCCTCAACAGCCTCAGCCATATGTACTTGAAGCACCTGTTTACGAGCTTGAATAATATCGCTTTGCGAAATTTCCTGGGCGGGAACGGGCGCCCTTGAGGCCAAAGCCTCGCCTCTGGCTAGGGCCAGAATTTGTTTTTCCGAACCGTGGTCTGGGTAGCCAATGCTTACATGCATTAAAAATCTATCCAACTGAGCTTCAGGTAAGGGGTAGGTGCCTTCCTGCTCAATGGGATTTTGGGTAGCCATAACCATAAATATTTCTGGAAGCTTATAGGTTTCCCGTCCAACACTGACCTGACGTTCGGCCATAGCCTCTAGCAAGGCCGCCTGAACCTTTGCAGGCGCTCGATTGATTTCATCGGCCAAAACTAAGCTGTGGAATATCGGGCCCTGCTGAAACTCAAAGGTGCCATCTTGGGGCCGAAAAATCTCAGTTCCGGTTATATCCGTGGGCAGCAAATCCGGAGTGAATTGAATGCGTTGGAATTCACCCTCTACTCCTTCCGCCAAAGTCTTTACCGCTTTGGTCTTGGCTAATCCGGGGGCACCCTCAACTAGAAGGTGTCCATCGGCTAAAAGAGAAACCAGCAGGCGCTGCACTAAGTGTTGCTGCCCGACAATTTGACTGCTCATCCATTCTTCGAGCTTTTTAAATTCTTCTATCAAAACCTATGGTCTCCTGTTTCAGATTGCCGCTTTCAAACTAGCACTTTTAAATTACTGCTCTCAAATTCCATTCTCGAAATCTACTCTTGGAATTCGGTATGGTATTTCTAAAAAATATGGCTTCTGGTAAAAAATTCAACTGGGCAAAAAACCAAGGATGAATTGAATCCTGGTTTTATACGAAAAATTCAGTGATTTAGCTGTCCAGAAGGTGGTAATAATAACTATCTCTCCTCTCAATAGACATGGTTCTGGTAACAATAGTTCAGTAAGCTACCCGCCCAGATAAAAAGCATCATTCATGTCGCCTTATGTATAGCCTATTTCGTCCATTACTTTTTAGCCTAAATCCAGAGACAGCGCATTCGGTGAGCATGGCTTCTCTGGAAATGGCCTCCAAGTTGCGCATCACCAATGCGCTCTACCCGGCAGTTAATAATCCAGTTGATTTAATGGGTTTGACCTTCCCCAATAGGGTAGGCCTGTCTGCGGGGCTTGATAAGAATGGCGATCATATTGACGCTTTGGGAAGCCTTGGATTTGGTTTTATCGAAGTGGGCACCGTCACGCCAAGGCCTCAACCGGGAAATCCGGCGCCAAGGATATTCAGGTTGCCAGCTGCTAACGCCATAATTAATCGCATGGGCTTCAACAACTATGGGGTAGACCATTTAGTACAAAACGCTAAGTCCCGAAAATTTCCTGGCGTACTAGGCATCAATGTGGGAAAAAACTTTGATACGCCTCTGGAAAATGCAGCCGAAGACTATATTGCCTGCATTCGAGCGGCCTACGACCATGCTGATTATCTGACGGTAAATATTTCCTCTCCGAATACGCCCGGACTTCGAGATTTACAGCGTGGAGATGATCTAGCCCAGTTAGCGCAAAGTTTAGTTACTGAGGTTCGGAAACTGGACCAGCAAAACAACAGGCAGGTACCGCTGACCGTGAAAATTGCGCCAGACCTGGAGCGAGATGAAATACTGACAATGGCTGACACTTTAGTTGCCGCTGGTGTTGACGGAGTTATTGCGACAAATACCACCCTGGATAAATCTGCGGTGGTAGGAATGAAGCACGGGCAGGAACAAGGCGGTCTGAGTGGAACGCCAGTTCGAGATCAATCTACATTGGTTATTCGAACCCTTAGTGAACACCTGCAAGGTGCTATGCCTATTATTGGTGTCGGCGGTATTGAAACCGCTGAGCACGCAGTAGAAAAAATTCAGGCTGGTGCGGATTTGGTGCAGGTCTACACCGGTTTCATTTATCGCGGGCCGGCGATGATTTCTGAAATCGCCAAAGCGCTCCCAAAATAACTCGCCAAAGCACTCTAAAAAGGTTAAACCTAAGTCTATGCAATTCTTTCTGTCATGCGCCCGAGGGTTAGAACCCCTCGCTGAAAAAGAGCTTGAGTCCTTTGGTGCAAAGGATATCAAACCCACTGGTGCAGGTGTTTGGTTTGGCGATTCTCTTGAAGATGCCTACAGCGCTTGTTTGTGGAGTCGGGTGGGTAGCCGAGTATTACTGCCGCTTTTTGAATCTGATGCAACGCCAGATGCCATGTATGACGCAGCGGTTGCATTTGATTGGAGCCAACATATTCCTGCAGTGGTGTCGGAGAGCGGGCTCGAGAGTGATGCAGAAGGCTGTCGGCTAAAAATCGATTTCAGCGGCACCAACGCAGAAATACGAGATACCCGTTTCGGTGCTCTCAAAATGAAGGATGCCATTGCAGATTGGCATAGGCAAGCGGGTTTGGCGGAACCCATTATGGACAATGACCAACCGCAAATTGGTCTTTCTGTGCGTCTGGCAAAAAAACGTATTTCTGTTGCGCTGGATCTAACGGGTGAAGGGCTCCACCGTCGTGGTTACCGCGCCAGGCAGGGTATAGCTCCCTTGCGCGAATCTCTCGCGGCCGGGTTGCTAATTCGAGCGGGTTGGCCCGAAGCAGCTGCGCAGCAAAAAAATCTTATTGATCCAATGTGCGGAAGCGGCACATTGGTTATCGAGGCGGCCTTTATGGCAGCAGATCGCGCCCCGGGGCTCAAACGAGAGCATTGGGGCTTTGATGCATGGCCGGGCCATTCCGCGGACACCTGGCGATCAGTCTGGCTGGAAGCACAGCAGAGGTTTGAGACCGGTAGAGCACTCGTAAAAAGCGAGATCAAAGGTCTTGATATAGATACCCGAATTTTAAAAGTGGCTAGAGACAATGCTTCCACCGCCGGGGTTCAGGATTTAGTCAGCTTTGACCGAGGCGATGTACGAGAGCTTTACCCTGATATGTCCGAAGGAACCGGGCTTGTGATAGCCAATCCGCCCTATGGTGAGCGCATGGGCGATAACCAGCAGGCTATTGATTTATATGACCAAATTGGTCGCCAGTTACGTGATAACTTTGTCGGCTGGCAGGCTGGTATCTTGGCACCGGATCCGCAGTTTGGGCGTGCGATGGGTATGCACAGCCATAAGCATTATCAGGTAATTAACGGAAAGCTGGATTGCCTGTTCTACCTTTTTGATATCACCCCGGATGTTGAGATATCACAGTCCGCACCCTCAGCTCCATCAGAAGGCGCTCAGATGGTTGCTGCGCGCATACGCAAAAATAGAGCGCGGTCAAAATCATGGTTGGCACGATCGCAAATATCCAACTACCGAATATATGACGCGGATATACCCGAATACTCCGCTGCGGTAGACCACTACTCTATCTTGCAAGAGGGAGAAGATCCTAGAAGCATTTTGGTAGTACAAGAATACGCGGCACCAGCAGAAATTGAAGAAGGTAAAACCAAGCATCGTTTCAACGAGCTCTGCACTGGTGTGAAGCTGGCCTTCAATTGCGAAGATGATCAGATCATTCGAAAAACGCGGCAGCGTCAAAAGGGCAGCTCCCAGTACCAGCGTGCAGAAGATATTGGATCATCCGAACAAATAGTTCATGAAGAGCAAATTCAGGCTCTGATAAATTTTGAGGATTATTTAGATACCGGTCTTTTTCTTGATCACCGGCCAATACGCCGTTGGATTGCCGAAAATGCTAAAGGCAAAAGTTTTCTCAACTTGTTTTGCTATACCGCCGTGCCTAGTTTGCACGCCATCGCTGGAGGAGCAAAAGAGTCTCTAAGTTTGGATATGTCGAATACCTATTTGGACTGGGCAAGACGAAATTATCGACTCAATAGCACTGATGTTTGGAAACATACATTGAAAAGGGCTGATTGCATCGAATGGTTAAAGCTTGATGCAGATGAGACCGGTAAATTTGATCTGATTTTGTTGGACCCACCGACTTTCTCAAATTCGAAAAAGATGGAAGGAACTCTTGATATACAAAGAGATCAGCTTGATCTAATTAGTGGCGCGATGAATCGGCTTAGCAAAGGCGGTGTTTTGATATTTTCCAACAATCACCGGCGTTTTAAACTGGACCCACAGGTATCTGAACAATTCGCAGTAGAGGATTTCCACAAGAAATCCCTAGATCCGGATTTTCAGCGCAATGCGCGTGTGCACCAGTGTTTTCTGATTCGACATGCCTGATTCGTCATGCAAGGTTCGGCATGGGTAACAGTAAAATAATTCTCTACACAGGACCTGGCTGCAGGCTATGTAGCGATGCAGAGAATTTGTTGTTTCAAGCTGGATTGTCGGTCTCACAAATCGAAAAAGTGGATGTCACTTCCAGCCTTGATCTGAAAAAGCAATATGGGCTAAAAATTCCGGTACTGAAAAACCAGGGTTCTGGGCAGGAGCTGTTCTGGCCCTTTGAATTTGAAGACTTAGGGGTTTTTCTGACCTAAATTGAAAAAGGCTCGAGCATTGGCGGTGCTCAATTGGGAAACTTGCTCTTGTTCAATGGCATAACATTCCGCAATTTTTTGAATTACCCAGGTTAAGTAAGCGGGTTCATTTCTACGTGATTTTGGTTTGGGCGTCATATTTCTGGGCAGTAAAAAGGGCGCATCCGTTTCCACCATAATGCGGTCCAATGGGATATTGGGCACCAATGCGGCCAGTTCCGCGCCGCGCCTTTCATCGCACACCCAGCCGGTAATGCCTATATGTAAATCTAAATCCAAATAGGCGAACAGAGCAGTTTTGTCACTGGTAAAACAATGGATAACTGCTTTTTCAAATTGGTCTCGATGACTGTGGAGAATATCAATTTGCGTATTGAAGGCATCTCGCTCATGAAGAAACAGCGGCAGCCCGGTGCTCGCGGCTAATTCTAATTGTCCTTCGAAGGCCTTAATCTGCATATCTCGCGGGCTGTAGTCACGATTGAAATCCAGCCCGGTTTCACCCACGGCAACCACACTCGGGTGCTTTAACAATTCAGCTAGTTGATTGGCGACTCCCTGATTCCAGTCTTTCGCGTCGTGGGGATGCAGACCCGCGGTGCTAAATAGTTTTTCTGGATATTGCGTGGAAAAGGATTCGCAGATGTGCACAGATGCTTTACTGGATTGCAGATCGGTTCCGGTAAGGACCATGGCTTGCATATCAGTGGCAAAAGCTTTTTCTAATACCCGCTCAAGATCAGTTTTGAACTGGTCATTGGTTAGGTTTACGCCAATATCTATCATTGCCGCTAAGGAGAGCCGGGCAAGAATAGCGCTGAATCCAAGTCTTCTAACGGAGAGCTTTGGTCGATTTTTGCACCGTAGATAACCGCAAAGGCCATCAGGTTTTGAACGTAGTTTTTAGTCTCTTCAAAGGGGATGGTTTCCACCCAAACATCTAGGGGAAGCTCGTCACGGCCATTTCTAAGCCAGCCTTTTACCCGGCTAATACCGGCGTTATAGGCAGCTGATGCATAAATCGGATTTTGTTCCAGCTGAAGGTATGCTTGCTGCAGATAACTGCCGCCCAATCGGGTGTTGTAATCGGGGTCAGACAGTAGATCCTGATCGTATCTTATGCCCACTCGCCTAGCCTCTTGTCGGGCGGTCCCGGGCATTAGCTGCATCAATCCTCTTGCCCCTGCGCCAGAACTAATATCCCGTGCAAAAGCGCTTTCCTGTCGGGATAGCGCATATAGCCAAGCTAAGGGTAGATCGAATTCCGTCGCAACGTTTTGATAGGCTTCTAAATAGGGCATGGGAAAGCGTAATTCAAGATAATCCCAGCTCTTTGCCGTGATCGTCGCGCGAATAGACAGGTAGTCCAAATTTTCGGAGGCGGCCCACTCGGCTGCGGCAAGTAATTCAGCCGTATCGAGCTCGTCGTTGGCGTGCTGCCAGGTGAGACGAGAATTATTAAAGTATTCCACTCGCTCTAACTCGCCCGCTCTCTGCCAAGCCTTGATTTGATTCTCTGAAATTTCCAGGCTTGGCTCAGCAGTTCTCTCGTTTAAGCTGAAGGCACTGTCCTCGAGCAAGCTCGCTAGAAAGCCATAGTAGTCCCGACGATCTCGAATTTTATCGTAATACTGTGAACCGCTTAGACCAATCTGATTCATAGATCGGCCGCGCCAGTAGGTCCATCGAATTTCTTCTTGCTGCAGGCTGGGCATAAGATCCAACCAGTCTAATAAAGCTTGCCAGTCGGTTTCAGCGAGGGCGACAAGTGCGCCATCTTCAAAGGCTTGCTCAGACAGAAGTGTGCGGTTGGCGACAGCGAACGCATAGAGGTCGTCAATGCGGCCAGAATCAATCAGTTGCTCGACTAGTCCTTCAACGCTGTAAGTAAGATCTTCTTGAGTGAATATTGATGCATCTCGGTAAGCCGGCCAAATAGCGAGCGCAGATGACATATCCTTTGCTGCTAAGTTAAGTAATCCCTGAGCGATTACCGAAGAGTAGCTGGTTCCTCCACCGAGGAAGGAATCGACATTTTCAATAATCTCCGGTTGAGATCGGATAGTTTGGTATGCCCGCAGACGTAGCTCGATTGCGTCATCTCGGATCAGGTTGGCCAGGTAGTTGGAAAATCGAACCTCGCCTTCTCGACGCGCCAAAATATATCTCTGCCAGATATATTCTTCGCTGAATAAATCCGAACGACGCCAGCGATCAAAGGTGTAATCACACTGATCTGGTTGAGATGCGCCAACCAGCCACATTTCTTTGGCACCGGCATAAGCTTCTTGAATGCGATCCAATCGGTAGAGCGCCTCAATAAAATAGCACTGCTGAATTTTGTTGCCCGTTCCGGGAATAAAATTGTCCACATAGCCCTGATAATTACGATCAGATCTCAGGGTATAGAGCCAGTTCAGGCGTAACTTCTCCGACAGCCATGTGCCGGAATACTGGTCAATAAAATTGAGAATTTGTTCGTCATCTACCCGGTTTGCACGAGCGATTAATAGGCTCATCTCCAAATAGGGCGCTAAAGGATAGTCGGCGCTGATGAGTTGGTCGTGCAGATCTTCAGCGATTGAATAACGTCCGCGGCTAGTTGCTTGTTGGCCTTCTAAAAAAACCTCCCGAAGCTGCTCGAGGTCTGCTTCAGAAGTAACCATTGGTTGGGTCAACAAGTTAGGACTGATTAGCAGGATACTGCAGACTAAAAGCCTTCGGATATTACTCAATTCAAATATTCTGTATAGATTTGCATGGACGGCTAATTTACTCTGACGGACTTCGTGCAAGCAAGCCAATATACAAGGCTTAACTTTATGGTGTGGATTGTTCTGATAGCGAGCCTGATGTTTCTCTACGGTTCTTTTTTGATGGTTCTACCGAGTCAGCGGCAGCGCCATATTGCGCGGTTGCGTGAGTACGCCATTCAGCAGGGCTTGGAAGTTCGATTGGTGTCCCGCTTAAAACTGCCGGAAGAACTTTCCAGACCGGACATGGCTTGCTTGCTAACATCTCGCGATGCTGATGTTGATGCAGTGGGAAGCAGCTTTAAAAACCCTGAGACCGGCAAGGTTCGTTGCTACGGAGTGTTTGCTACAAAGGAACCTCAGGTCGCAAGTCTGTTCGCAAAACTTCCCATCGGCGCAGAAGCCTTGATTTCCAGTGAGACATTCGTAGGAGTCTGCTGGGACGAGAGAGGCGATCAGGAAAGCGTGGATATTATTGGAGCAGAATTGCCCGCAATTCTGAGCCTCACATCTAACCTTTAAATATGATGTTTAACTATTTTTAGACATTTTTCTTTACATCCGCAAAATCCCCATGCATTAATAAAAAAGGAAATCACTTTTATATACCTCAGAAAAAATTGAGGCCAACCTCTAATAAGGCTGTATCTATATTTATGAGCAAATCGCTCGTTATTGTCGAATCACCGGCAAAAGCTAAAACAATTAATAAGTATCTCGGTGACGACTTTGTCGTTAAATCTAGTGTAGGTCATATTCGAGATTTGCCGACTGGCGGATCTAGTTCGACTACCACTCCAGCGCAACGTGCCAAAGAAGCGGCCAAAACCCGCAAGCTATCGCCACAGAAAAAGGCAATACATAAAATCAAGAAAGCGCGGGAGCAGTTAGTAAGGCGCATGGGTGTAGACCCGGATCACGACTGGGCAGCCCGTTACGAAATACTGCCGGGTAAAGAGAAAGTAGTATCTGACCTTCGCAAGGCGGCCGAAGGTGCACCTACTATCTACCTAGCGACGGATTTGGATCGCGAGGGAGAGGCCATTGCTTGGCATTTGCGCGAAGCTATTGGCGGTGATGACGCTAGGTATCGTCGCGTTGTCTTTAATGAAATTACCAAAAAAGCAATTGATGAAGCTTTTTTAAAGCCCGGCGAACTCAATATTGATCGTGTAAACGCTCAGCAAGCGCGCCGGTTTTTGGATAGAGTTGTTGGTTTTATGCTTTCTCCTCTTTTGTGGAAGAAAGTAGCTCGCGGCTTATCCGCTGGCCGGGTGCAGTCCGTAGCTGTAAAGCTAATCGTCGATCGCGAAAAAGAAATTCGTGCCTTTATACCCGACGAATATTGGACCCTGCACGCTGATCTTCTAGCTCAAATTGCTGATGAAGCCCTCCGCTTTGAAGTGGTTCAGAAAGACGGCAAAAAATTCCGCCCGGTTTCCGAAAGCGAAACGCAGCTATCGGTGGATATGCTCGCCGGACAATCCTTCAAAATTACCAACCGGGAAGATAAGCCCTCTTCATCGAAACCTTCAGCGCCCTTTATAACCTCTACGCTCCAGCAAGCTGCGAGTACTAGACTGGGATACAGCGTTAAGAAAACTATGACGATGGCACAGCGGCTATATGAAGCTGGGCACATTACCTATATGCGAACGGATTCGACCTTTTTGGGTGCGGATTCTGTTGCCGAGTGTCGTCAACTGATAGAGAAAGATTTCGGGTCAGACTACTTGCCCGATGAGCCTATGCGATATTCCAGTCGAGATGGCGCTCAGGAGGCTCACGAGGCGATTCGACCCAGTCAGCCTAGCCGGTATGCCGCCACCCTGATTGAGATGGAAACAGACGCACGCAGGCTCTATGAATTAATTTGGCAGCAATTTGTTGCTTGCCAGATGGTTCCCGCTGAATTTTTAGTGACTCGTGTGGAAGTAGAAATCGCCGGTCACAAACTACGTATCAATGGTCGGGTGGTTAAATTCGCCGGTTACCACAAAGTGCTGCCACCAGCCGGTAGTAAAGAAGAAGACAGAAGCCTTCCGGATATGCAGATCGGGCAAATATTAAACCTTGAAAAACTTGATCCGGTTCAACATTTCACCAAACCACCGGCTCGTTTTAGTGAAGCCGCTTTGGTTAAAGAACTTGAAAAGTGCGGCATTGGCCGACCTTCAACCTATGCCAGCATTATTTCTACTATCCAGGATCGCGGTTACGTCCGATTGGATAAGCGTCGTTTTTACGCTGAGAAGATGGGCGAGATTGTTTCTGAACGGCTAACCGAAAACTTTGCCGATCTTATGGACTATTCCTTCACCGCTCGCATGGAACAGTCCCTAGATAAGATCGCTGAAGGTGAGCTCGATTGGAAACAAACCCTAAGCGTTTTTTATAAGGGCTTTGCTAAGCAGTTAGAGCAGGCAGATGCAGATATGCGTCTAAACGAAGCTACGGATACAGATATAGCTTGCGATAATTGCGGTCGCCATATGATGGTTCGCACGGGCACTACCGGTGTATTCCTTGGTTGTTCAGGTTATGCGTTGCCGCCAGCCGAGCGCTGTAAAAAGACCATGAATTTGGCTCCAGGTGACGAGGCCGTAGAAGCTGATGCGGATGACGAAGCTGAATCCCGCCAACTGAAAGACAAGCACCGCTGTAGCAAATGCAATACTGCTATGGATAGTTATCTGGTCGACGAAACTCGAAAACTACATGTCTGTGGTAACAATCCCGACTGCGATGGTTTTGAAGTGGAAACCGGAACATTCAAAATTAAAGGCTACGAAGGCCCCAGCCTTGACTGTGACAAATGTGGTCACGAGATGCAGCTCAAAACCGGGCGTTTTGGCAAGTACTTTGGTTGCACCAGCGAAGACTGTAAAAATACCCGTAAGTTATTGCGTAGTGGGCAAGCCGCGCCTCCCAAAATGGACCCTGTACCCATGCCGGAACTGCGCTGCGACAAAGTCGATGATCACTACTTACTGCGAGACGGAGCAAGTGGATTGTTTTTGGCCGCAAGCCAATATCCTCGGCATCGAGAGACTCGGGCTCCATTGCTTAAAGAACTGCTGGCCCATCGCGAAGAAGTGGACCCAAAATATGAATACCTGATGAGCGCTCCTCAGGTTGCACCGGACAATAACGAAGTAGTTATTCGCTTTGATAAAAAGGTAGGCCAGTCATATGTTCGCGGTGAAAAAGCGGGTAAAGCCGCTGCCTGGAGAGCTGACTATATCGACAACAAGTGGGTCGAAAAAAAGAGTGGTAAATAACTCTTTTCGCAGCCTGGTGAATGCGCATTTGCGCAAGGCAACCGCGCTGTTAGAGCACTGCAAACTGATACAGCAGGAACAGGGTTCTCGATTGACACAGGATGCATTAGTTGAGAGCAGCTTATTCCAGCTACACCTGACGCTTATGAATTTTCTGCGAGAGATTGCAGAAAATTATCAGGTCGGCAAGGCCGAGAATATTTTTTGTACCGCTGATCTTGCCGCTGCGTTGCAGCAAATCGACAAACAGCCTGCAGAACTTACTGAGATACAAACCTCGGAACAGGAAGGCTGGTTGTCAGAGCTAAAGGCTGCCTATACGGCAGTTATTTCTGGTGAGTCTTCTAACAAGAGTTCCGCAGCGATTCAGCCCGCGGGAATGATCCAAACAAAACAGCTTGGCAATGAAACGTTAAATATTACGAGAGCCGAAGACTGGCTAAACAAAACAAGGGAACTCATCGAACGTCAGCGAGAGATGATGGTGGAATGCTGATATGACAGAAATTTACGAAATTATTGAAACCTCTGAAGGCGAATATTCCCTGCGCAGAGAAGATACCAATGAAACGCCTTTGGTAACCATTAGCTTCTCTTCGGAGGCACAGAAATTTCTAAATGATGGTACTGGCGAGATTGCCAAAACCATGATTGAAGCGGGTATTCGCCAGGTTAAAGCTATGATGGAGCAGGGTATGGAAAGCGATGATTCAGAAAAGAAACAGGAACTAAAGCCAATAGTACATTAGAGTTTCCCGCTCAGCACTGTCGTATAACCCCAACAGCGCGACCTTCAACGTTTACTTCAACATCACCAGAATGCAATTCGATAGGATCGTAATCGTCGTTCTCGGCAATTAGTTGAATATGGTCTGGTCCAATTCGATTCCAACGCTTAAGCGTCACATCTTCATTGATGCGAACCACAACAATATCGCCTTGGTTTGCGATAGGGGTTTTATTCACGGCAACCAAATCGCCATCGTGAATGCCGATATTGATCATACTGTCACCCTGTACGCGCAATAAATAATCCGGAGCAGGGTGGAATAGGTTCGGGTCTAGATTTATTCTTTTTTCTACGTTTTCCACTGCTAGCACCGGAGAACCCGCCGCTACACGTCCAATAACAGCGAGACCATCGTTGGCCGCTTCCGCCGGCAATCGAATGCCACGGGAAGTTCCCGGGATTAGTTCAATAGCACCTTTGCGCGCCAACGCTTTTAAATGATCTTCAGCTGCATTGGCAGAACGAAAGCCGAGGGCTTTTGCAATATCGGCCCTGGTTGGAGGCATGCCTGATTCGATAATGTATTCGCGAATATAAGCGAGAACTTCAGATTGACGAGCAGTTAAATTTTTCATGACTGTGATTATATACAGTATTCCATGAAAAACGATAGCGCTATTTTAGTCTTGCTCTAAAACCTGCTGACTCTCGAGACGGTCCAGCATTTTGTTAACTAGCCAGAAAGCAAAAACAGCCGCAATAACATTGCCGAGAACTGATCCTGCGAATAGACCTGGGATATCTGCCAGCAATCCGCCAATATAGGCGCAGGGTAAAACCAATAGAAACAGTCTAACCAGGCTGACTATTAAGGTTTTACTCGATTCGTGTGCGGCATTAAACGCAGTGGCGATAACAATCACAATCGCATAAAAAGCGGCGCCCGCCGGCATAATTAGCAAATACTGCTTAGCCACAAGCAGTACGTCCGGGTCTGCGCTAAATATTCTACTTACCAAAGGCGCGCTTATGGCCAAGACCAGATAGCCTACAAACTGAACCAGTAGGACAAATTTCAAACTGAGGTTTAGTGCTTCACGGGCTCGAGTCACATTTCCGGCGCCAATGTTTTGCGCCATAAAGGGCGACAAAGTAGAGGTCATCGCAAAGGCAAGTATCATCGCGAATGCTTCAATACGACCACCGGCGCCGAAACCGGCGACCGCGGTCTCGCCGTAACGTGCGACCAGGGCAGTAAGAAACAATATGGTGATTGGCGTAAGCATATTTGCCAGAGAGATTGGCGAGCCAATGCGAATTACCTTGCCCCAGGTGTCCTTAACTTCTTTGGCTGTTGGCGGTTTAAATGTTAGTAGTTTTTCGCGATGGCCCAACAACCATAGAGCTATTACAAAGCCAATGGCCCAAGAGATAGCTGATGCGTATGCAGCTCCAGCTACGCCTAATTCCGGAAATGGCCCGATTCCAAAAATAAGAAAAGGATCTAGTATCGCGTTAACGACGCCGCTGCTCATCATCAGAATACTGGGCCACTTGGTATCACCCGTAGCGCGAATAGCCGCGTTGCCGGTCATGGGAATAACCAGCAAGCCTACGCTCAGGTACCAAATAACCATGTATTCATGAATAAATGGCAGCGTATTTTCTGTCGCCCCAAGGGCGATGAATAGTGGGTCAATGGTTAGTACACCCAGGCCAGCAACAATTACCACAATTAAGGTGCTAAACCACAGTGCATCGGTGCAAACGCGCTGAGCGGTTTGCATCTGCTGCCGTCCAATAACCTGAGCGAGAATTACCGAGGTGGCAATGCCCAGGCCAATAGACAGATTCATAATGGTGAAGGTGACAGGGAAGGTAAAACTTATCGCCGCCAGTTCATCGGTTCCCATCAGGCTGATAAAGAAAGTGTCTACCGCACCAAACATCATCATGGAGAAGATGGCCAAAATCATAGGGCCGGTCATACGAACTAGAGTGTCTTTGATCGGGCCGTGCAAGATATCTTCTGATGTAACGCGCATGTTTAGAGCCTGTTAGTACTTATTGAATAACCACTGCTGGAGGTCATTTTTTTACCCAGCGAGGCAGAAGAAGCGCGATGTATTGAATATACTTGAGCGACTAATAACGGTGCTGGGTGAAAAATGGCTCCAGCCCTTCGGGTAGCGGCTAAAAAAGCACCACTCCGTGTTAATCGTCGCTTATTTGGAACTACCAAACTGCTTTCCTCTCGCCGTGATTGGCGCTTTTTTAGTCACTACAGTGACTATTCAATAAGGCCTAACAGGCCCTGCTTTATTATTGCTGAGAAGATTAGATTTTGAATCGATCGAAACTAAGGCGATTTCCCCAGTAATTCCGGAACCGGTTTACAATCTCGCCCGAGCAAATTTAACCGCACAGACATGACGCCAGAAAGATACCACAAAATTCGCCAGACACTGGAGCTACGACAGCCCGACTTAACACTTCTTACGGATCAGGTGGAGAAAGGCAACAATATAGCTGCCATGCGCAGAAGCTGTGATGCCTTTGCTGTGGGTGAGATGCACGCCGTGGTGGCCGAAGATTATCTCCCTCGGCGACATGCGGGCATTACTGCCGGCACACACAAGCGGGTGCGACTATTTCACCACAAGACTCTGCAGCAGCCTATTACCGAATTGCGAGCTCGCGGCATGAGAATAGTAGCGACGGATTTGAGTGATCAGGCGGTGGACTATCAGGAATACGATTTCACCCAACCAACGGCGATTCTGATGGGCTCGGAACTATTTGGCGTAAGTGACGAGGCACGCCAATTCGCCGACGATTTTATTCATATTCCCATGCGTGGTTTAGTGGAATCGCTAAATGTTTCTGTGGCGTTTGCCCTGATCCTTTCGGAAGCCTGCCGGCAGAGACAAAAAGCGGGTATGTTTGATAGTCCCAGATTGACCAAACAAGAAATTGATCAACTGGCATTCGAGTGGGGTTACCCCAGACTAAAGACCCACTATCAGGGTAAAGGTTTGCCCTATCCTGAACTAGATGATGAAGGGCAAATTATTACACAGTAGACTAGATCAGCGCGGTGCTACTTAGTTAGAAACTAACCTCATACTTAAGTCGGCATCTCTTATCGCAGTAGTTGATCCATCAGCCTGCTGGATTTGTAAAACGCCCTGGTCATCTACGCCTCCGCAAGTGCCGCGAATTTCATCGGTAGTTTGGCTGAATAGCCTAACTTCTTCGCCTATATATAAACCGCGTGAATTCCAGGCCTCTTTGAAGGGCCCGAATCCCTGTTTTTCAAATTGCGGTAACAGGTCGATAAAGCCTTCGGTAATAAGCGCTGCCAGCTGATTGCGATCAACGGTATGCCCTAGCGCTTGAAGGTCGATCCAATCCTGATCTATAGCAGCCCTTTCATTCTCCAAAATATGATGATTGATGCCTACTCCGACGACTAAATCGCAAGCGCCACTGGCCTCTCCTTTAGCGGATACCAGCAGGCCACCAAGTTTTTTGTTGTTTAGGTAAATATCGTTTGGCCACTTAATTTTTACATGGGCAACGCCGCATATTTCCAATGCCTCAGCAACTACCAAACCCGACAATAAACTGACTGCAGATAATGAACTTGGCCAGTTGGAAAAGCGCCAAGCCAGAGAAAACATAAGGTTCCGATAGGCCGTACTGTGCCACTGGCGTTCGCGGCGTCCACGTCCGGCAAGCTGTGCCTCGGATACACAGACAACCGCTTGGTCCTGATGGAATTCCTGATCCAAAAGCCACTGATTTGTGGACTCGATTTGTTGATGGATGTGGATCTTCACCAACTGATCAAGGTGCTTTTCATCGATGTAAGCTTCGATGGATTGGCGATTGAGGAGAATTACTCCTTCATCCAATCGATATCCCTTTCCGGCCACAGAGATTAGCGGAAGACCTTTTTCTCGAAGGCTAGCCATATGTTTAGAAACAGCAACTCTGGAAATACCGAGTTCTTGGCCGAGCTTGTCGCCCCCATGGAATCCTGGGGTGCTCAATTGTTTGAGCAGGAATTTTTCTGTATCGGACATTTAGTTTTTTTGGCTTGGCCATGGAGTTAGTGGGTTGCAGCCTAGCGTGGATTGTGATGATTTTGTGAGTTTTCTTGGTTGGCTCATGCCTACGGCGGGTGTTGATTAACACTTAACCATTTCCACTGCCGTGGCAGCGGAAATGGTTAAGTCGAGTGAATTACCATCAGTAAATTGAGAAACAAGTTACCCAAAAATTAGCGTCAACATGTGACGACAAAAAACAAGTCTGTTAACCTATCGACCAAGTTTCGGTTAACAGGTTACCTCCAATGCCTTCGGCAAACCCGGTCCAATATATACAACCCATAAACCGCCATCAGTGGGGCCAGGCGGAAGTGGCTGATCTCTTCGCTCAACCCTTTATGGATCTGGTGTTTCAAGCGCAACAGGTACACCGCGAAAACTTTGAACCTAATCAGGTGCAATTGAGCACTTTGATTAGTATTAAAACGGGAGCCTGCCCGGAAGATTGTGCCTATTGTCCGCAAAGCGCGCATTACGACACCGATCTGGAGAAAGAGAAGCTCCTACCCATTGCCGAAATATTGGAAGCCGCACAGAAAGCGGTTGATGCGGGTGCTACCCGATTTTGCATGGGCGCTGCCTGGCGTAATCCTTCTGATAGAGAGCTCCCACAAGTTTTGGCTACTATTAGCGCGGTCAAGGAACTTGGTCTGGAAACCTGTGCCACGCTCGGCATGTTAAAACCTGAACAAGCGCATTTGCTTGCCGAAGCCGGTTTGGATTACTACAACCATAATCTGGATACCTCTGAGAAATATTACGATCAAATTATTACTACCCGTACTTATCAAAACCGCTTAGATACGCTTCAATCGGTTCGCGATGCAGGTATGAATGTGTGTGCCGGTGGTATTGTTGGCATGGGTGAAGATGAGTCAGATCGAATTGGTCTTCTGAGAACCTTAGCTAACTTGCCAACCGCTCCGGAAAGCGTGCCGATCAATATGTTGGTGAAGGTACCCGGCACTCCACTAGAAGATGTGGCTGATCTAGACGACTTTGATTTTATTCGAACCATCGCCGTTGCCAGAATTCTTATGCCGCAATCGTATGTTCGGCTTTCTGCCGGTCGCCACGAGATGAATGATCAAATGCAGGCGCTTTGCTTTATGGCCGGCGCCAATTCGATTTTCTATGGTGAGGAACTGCTTACCACGGAGAACGCTAGCAGCGATCACGACCGGCAATTATTTGATCGTTTAGGAATTAGCGCCGAAAAGGCGCAGCGTTAATCGCTCCCTAATGAATTGGCACCAGCAGCTTTCTTTAAGTTTGGAGCAAGCCGAATCCGATCATCTGCGCAGGTCCAGAAACCTATTGGACGGGCCTCAGGGGCCGAAAGTTCAGATTGACGGAGCTGAGCTCAGCAACTTCTGTAGCAACGATTATCTAGGCTTTGCAAGCCACCCCAAGATTAAAAAGGCGGTTATAGATGCGGCCAAAGAGTGGGGCGTCGGAAGTGGTTCATCGCATCTGGTTTGCGGACATCAGGGTCTGACAGAAAGCTTTGAACAGGATTTTGCCGCCTTTGTTGGTGCTGAGTCTGCGTTGCTTTTCTCAACCGGCTATATGGCAAACTTTGCCGTTCTTAATAGTTTTGTTGATCGCGACGCTCTGATTTTCCAAGACAAATTCAACCATGCATCCCTGATTGATGCTGGTCGCTTGAGCCGCGCGGGCTTTAACCGATACCAACATGGCGACATGAATTACCTCGAGCAACAGCTCAAAGCAGCTGGCGAGAAACCGACTTTGGTGGCAACTGATGCGGTGTTTAGCATGGACGGAGATTTGGCTCCCCTTGAGCAGCTATCAGAGTTCTCTATGCGCTATGACGCACTAACTTATTTTGATGACGCTCATGGGTTTGGCGTACTTGGCAATCAGGGCAGGGGTAGTCTAAATTCCGTTGGCCTTGCTCCAACGGGGAATCGACTATTATTGGCCACTCTGGGCAAAGCGCTCGGCTCATTCGGCGCAGTAGTTGCGGGTGATAAGGTTTTTACCGACACGCTAATTCAAAAAGCACGGCCCTATATTTACACAACCGCACTTCCGCCTACGGTAGTTGCCGCTAGCTCAGCGGCTTTGGGTCTAATGCAAGAAGAAGATTGGCGGTTCCAGCATCTGCATAGCCTAATAAAAATATTCCGGAATTCCGTTGCTACCTTAGGCTTACATCTAATGGACTCGCAAACGGCGATTCAGCCTATTTTGGTTGGCGACAATCAAGCTGCTTTAGATTGTTCCAACAAGCTTAAGGACCTGGGTTTTTTGGTAACCGCAATTCGCCCGCCAACGGTGCCGAATGGCACCGCTAGACTGCGTATTACGCTTTCGGCGGCGCATACCGAGGCCGATGTAGCAAGTTTGGTAGAGGCTCTGAAACAGCTACAAAAGAGTGACTTATTGTGAGCACCCCACAGGATGCGGATCTGGTATTGCTGCACGGCTGGGGCACTCATTCCGGAGTTTGGGGTCAGGTGCGAAGCCAGCTAGATGCACAGAGCCTAGCCTTAGATTTTCCCGGCTATGGCACGCAGATCAAGCGCAAGTTTCCTGCTGATATTGATGTTCTTGCTCGCGATGTCCTTGATAGGGCTCCAGAGGTGGCAATTTGGGGTGGTTGGTCTCTGGGAGGAATGGTGGCATTGCGGGCCGCGACAATCGCTCCAGAGCGCGTCCGAGGCTTAATGTTGGTATGCAGCACTCCTAAGTTTGTTGCTTCTTCTGACTGGTCTGCAGGAACAGATATCGAGGTATTTGAGTCGTTTGCAGAAAGCTTAACCAAAGACTATGCGCGCAATTTGCGACGATTTTTATTGTTACAGGCGGGAGACAGTAAGAGGGCTCGCCAATTCAGCGTTCCGATACGAGAAATAATTGAATCGGCGCCGCAGCCAAGCACTGAAACCCTGAATAATGGATTAGCGCTGCTTAAGAATCTCGACATGCGTGAGCAGCTGGGTAAATTGGATATTCCCCTGCGATTAATATCCGGGCAAAAAGATCGAATTTGTCATCCGGACGCTTCTAAGTGGTTCGCCGGCAAATTAGGCGGGCGGCATACTAAATTACCGTCGGGCCACGGGCCATTGTTGTCGCATCCGCAAGCATTGGCTGAAGACCTTACCGCCTTGCTAAATGAGGTAATGGCACCCGCTGCCGGTAGAGCTTCTGCGACCCATAAATGATGCAGATAGATAAGGTACAAGTAGCCCGACAATTTAGCCGTGCGGCGGCCGAATACCATAGTGCCTCACAAGTTCAGAATGATATGGCTTGTGAATTATTAACGCGTATTCCAGAACAGATGATTAGGCCCGCAAATATTCTAGATCTAGGCTGTGGTAGCGGTTTTTTGACCGGCTGTTTAATAAATAGATTCAGTGATGCGCAAGTTGTGGGGCTAGATATAGCGTCGGGAATGCTGACGGCATCAACCTCCTATTTTGCTAAATCTTTAGCGCAGACCAGTTCTTCGCCTTTTTTGATTCAGGGAGATATGGAGTCATTACCCATTGCTTCACATTCTTTCGAACTTGTGGTCTCGAACGCCGCTTTGCAGTGGACCAATTATGCGGCCTCTATCGCGGAGGTTGAAAGAGTCCTGGTGCCTGGTGGTTTCGCGGTAATGGCCACTTTTGTAGAGGGTACTTTGGCCGAGTGGCGCAGAGCTTTGCAAAGTGCAGGCCTAAATCTGGTCCACGAAATGCTCGATCAAGAATATTTGGAGATGACCGCTAAGCGAACTGGTTTTGAAATACTTGCTAGTGAGTCCATGGTGCATAGGCTTGCGCATACGGATATCGCAGATCTAATCAAGAGCACTAAGCGTATGGGCGCAACCAACGCGCTAAAAAATCGCAGCCGGGGGCTTATGGGGCGGGGAACATACGCGTCCTTGGTACAAGCCATTGAATTGGAATACCCCCGCACCGAATATTATTCCAATTACCGAAGCGGCTATTTGGTGCTAAGGAAATCCGCATGAAATTGGCTATCGACCCAGGTATCAATCAAACCAGTAACCTATCTGGGGAATTGCCAAGGCAGTTCTTTATAGCGGGCACGGATACCGATGTGGGTAAAACCTATGTATCACTAGAGCTAATACGATTCTTGGTCGAGAGCGGTGATCGAGTAGGTGTTATGAAACCGGTTTCTGCTGGATGTGAGTTGGTTGCAGGGCAGTGGCAGAACGCCGACGCATTGGCGCTAATGGAAGCTAGCAACCTGCAGCAATCCTATGCTGAAGTGAACCCCTATGCCTTTGAGTCGCCGGTTTCTCCGCATATTGCTGCCAAGATTTCCGCTACAACTATAGACCTAAATCTTCTGTTGCAGACATTTGAGAAAATCAAAGCGCGTTCAGATTCGGTTTTGATTGAGGGCGCGGGTGGTTGGCTCGCTCCCATAAGCGAAACCCAGAGCATGGCGGATATAGCCATAAAGTTAGATATTCCCGTGGTACTCGTAGTTGGCATTAAATTGGGTTGTTTAAATCACGCACAGCTTACGGCTCGGGCAATTAAAGACTCCGGCTTATCTCTTACTGGCTGGATCGCAAATGAGCTGGATCCGGAAATGTCCTATCCGGATGAAAATATCAAATGCTTAGCAGATCGGATAGATGCACCGCTAATTGCTCATATATCGCACAAAAATAATTGATTTTTGTAGTTTAGCTTGTTGGCTATTGGCAGTTTCCTGCATACACTGGTCCGAAATAAAAAAAGATACTGCCTAAAACCGTGAGTGGACAAATGGATCCGGGTGCGCAGCGCACCTGAAGCAGCAAGAAATGCGGCGTTGTACGAAAAGATTTCAGGCTTACTCAGTCTGGGTGCGGCTATCTGCTTTTTGGTACGTTTACAAATTGCCCCGGTATCAGATACCACTACCATTGCTTCGTCTTTGGTGTGCGTCATTATTTTTATCGTCTATATCTGCATCAAGCGGCAGTGGGCGGCGCACTTTTCTGGCGTGTTACTGGTAATGGCCTGGGTGGCCTCTCTGCTGCTAGTGGCAGCCCTTAAGGACGGCAGCAACAGCCCAGTAATGGTATTGGCGCCAATCACCCCATTAATGGCCGCCATTCTAAGGGGCAAGGATTGGGGTTGGTATTCCTCGATCGTTATAGTTCTGGCGATATTCATATTTGGTGCATTGGAAGAGCGTGGTTACTACGCCGATGCTTCGTCTTTATATGCTCACCTCGAATTAGATCTTTATGAATTTTGGTTGATATTAGCGGTATTGATTGGTGCTTTAATCGGGCATCACCTGGCCACAGAAAATACTCGTCTTAGTGAAACACTTCGACACCATGCGCGAGTGGATTTCCTTACCGGTATACCAAACCGCATGTCGATTAATGAAGCGCTTAATAACGCCGCCAGAGAGTCCAAACGCAATACCAATTGGATGTCGGTGATGATGATTGATATCGATAATTTCAAGATCTACAACGACGTCAATGGCCACGCCGCTGGAGATAAGGTACTGCGGCAAGTAGCGCAAGCCTTTAAAGATGTGCTCAATCGCCCCTATGATTTTGTTGGCCGCTATGGCGGTGAGGAGTTTTCGGTCATCTTGCCCAAGACTGATCCAGAGGGGGCTCGGTTTGTGGCGGAGCGATTGCGTTTAGCGGTAGAAAAACTAAAAATACCCTATCGAGCCAGCAAAAAAGAAGAGGTGATAACCGTTACAGTGGGTTTGGCATCTGCTCCCGGGGCCTTGGATGGTCGTGGCGATAAATTGATTAAAGAGGCCGATTCAGCGCTATATACCGGTAAAGAGTACGGGCGCAATCGAGTAATTCCGACGGTCTTAGATCAGGCAGGCAATCTATCTACGGGAGGGCCTGATTAGCCCAAGCGTCCTAGTCTGGATTGATAGGTTTAATCGAGATTGCTAGCAGAAACATTGAGGTCTTTGATTAGGCCGTTCTGCAAGCTATATACCCATCCATGCACACTAATCTGTTGGCCGCTGTCGGCAGCTTCCTTCAGATATTGGTTTTGTAATAGCGTGGTCACCTGATCTTCAACGTTCATTTCGCAGACTCGATTGACCCAGTCTTTCTGGTTATCAAAATCTGACTGTAGGCATTTTTTGTCTAAGGCGAGCGCACGTATGGGCGAGACCCAGTCCCTTAGGGGGCCATCAGTACTGCGCGTCAGCGCAGCGCCAACGCCACCGCAATCGTGGTGACCACAGACAATAATATGCTTAACCTTCAGAGAGAGAACCGCGAATTGCACAACCGCAAGGATGTTGCGGTCGGTATTTTCAACTCGGTTTGATACGTTGCGGTGAACAAATACTTCGCCCGGAGCAAGTCCAGTTATAACGTTTGCCGGAACGCGACTGTCAGAGCAGCCTATCCATAAATATTTGGGACGCTGCTGCGCAGCCAATCGTTCAAAGAATTTCGAATCTTCCTGTTGGATCTTGCCTGCCCAGCGCGCATTGTTATCCAGTAGATCACTAATAGAATCTGACATAGGTAACTTTATCCCCCTAATTTGGGACGGATTGTAAGGTAATTGTTGTCTGGTATCAGCAGCAATCTACATCTAAAAGCCACAAAAAAGGCCGGCAATATGCCGACCTTTTATAGCGGGGGTATCTACAGGGTTAGCTAGGACGAACCACAAAAAGTAAATCGCCGGAATTAACCTGAGCTCCATTGGCTTGATTAAGGCGAACCACCTCATAGTTTTGATCCGCCTGAAACAATTCTCCTGCGCCAATAACGCTGGAAAGCGAAATCTGGGAAAACAGCTTCATCGCTTCTATCTGGCAGAGCGCCGAAGACAGGTTGATCTGACTGCCAATTTCGACATACTCGGGATCGTTCGGAGAGGGCGTTGAATAATAAATACCGGTCATTGGCGCCAGAACCTTAAGCTCGTTGGTGCCTTCGATACGCAGGGAGTCGAGACTGGTAGCAGCGGTGTCTACCCCGGTATAGGCCATTTCCACGATCAATTTATCACTATTCAAGCTCTTCAGGAATTTCGGTAGATAGCCTGTGTCGTACTTACCCTTCACAAAAGTTGGGTCAACCAATATTCGTTTCAATAAAGGGATATTGGTACAAACGCCCTTAATGCTAACTTCTGCCAATACCTCTAATAGTTTTGCGATAGCGTCGTTGCGGTCTTTCCCGTGCACAATAAGTTGCGCGATCATGCTGTCATAGAAAGGAGAAATGGTTTTCCCCTCGTCGACTGCAGATATGATTTCTATATCATCTCTCTCGGGGAATCGGCACTCGGTAACCAATCCTGGAGTGGGAATAAAGTCGAATTCACCTTCATCATTTAGCTTGGCTTTCTCGGCAGTAATTCTCGCCTCAATCGAAAAGCCATTGTCGCCAATTTTCAAATCGGCAATAGAGCCGCCTTCGGCAATATTAAACTGCTGCTCGACAATCTGAACACCAGAGGTCCACTCGGTGACAGGATGTTCTACCTGTAAGCGAGTATTCATTTCCATAAAGTAAATGGTTTTGTTTTTTAGATCGTAGATAAACTCAACGGTACCAGCGCCAATATAATCTACCGCATCAGCCAGTTTTCTTGCGCTACTAAAAGCTCTTTTGGCTAGGGCTGCGGTCAACATAGTAGAACCAGATTCTTCCAGTACCTTTTGATTATTGCGCTGAACAGTACAGTCTCTCAAGCCTATAATTTGCGTATTTCCGTGGCTGTCTCGAAGAATTTGAATCTCAATATGACGCATAGATTCAACAAATTTCTCCAAATACAGATCGCCATTTCCAAAAGCAGATTTAGCCTCAGCAAAAACCCGATTAAATGCAGTCTTTACTTCCGAAGCTTCACGAACTATTTGAATACCCTTACCGCCACCGCCGTGAACCGCTTTTAGCAATACCGGATAACCGATTTCATCCGCCACTTTCGCGGCGACACTTGCGGTAGCAAGAATGCCGTGGCTGCCGGGTACAACCGGCACGTCGTTAGCCATGGCCGTATGGATAGCAGTGGACTTGTTGCCCATCTGGTCCATGCTCTGTGCACGAGGGCCCAAAAAGTTGAGTCCTCTAGCGCGACACAAACGCGCAAATCCAGCATTTTCAGACAGGAAACCAATGCCTGGGTGTAATGAATCGGCGCCTTGGCGCGCAGCGATAGCTAACACGGAATGAGCGTTCAAATAGCTCTCATCTGGCGTTTGTCCACCGAGACACACAAGCTCATCATTTTCGTCCAGCATGCTCGCTGGTGCCGAATCCATATCCGGATCCGATTGCACCAGTAATACGCGTTTGCCTAATTTTTTAGCAACGCGGATAAGTTTAGTAGCCGTACAACCGCGAGCGTGGATCAAAACGGTTTCTATGGGGCGCATAAGATCACGCGCTTGCGCTGGTTCCGGAATATCGGCAGCAGCCTGAGTATCTACTCGACCCGCCAGAGTCTTCTCTAGCACGTCTTCAATAGATTCTTTTGGTACTGCAATGTCAGGATCAATTTTGCGCAGCTGGGCATCTAAGTCATCAGCAAAGGGATGTTTCACAATGCCGTGCATCGCCCCTTCGTTTTTCACCAAGTAGTTAGACACGGTGCACATAGAGGGCAAGAAAGAGGGCACTACCACTCGACCCGCGAAGGGTAAGTCAGTGCCACTCAGGTAATAGGTTTGCACCAATGGGTGAGTCACAAAGCTTGCCTGTGAACCACCGGTACAGTCACCGAAGCCAAATACGATTACCGGCAATCCGGTTTCGCAAACGAAGCGTGTGATGCGGTCATTAACAATGGCCATGGAGAAAAGTGCATTTGCGCCTTCTTTGGTTTGCATTCCGCCGGATGAAACAAAACAAACTAAAGGTAAGTTCTGCTGAGCACAGGTAACCATTAGGTCACACATTTTTTCAGCACTGGCCATATCAAAGGCGCCAGCCTGGAATGAGACATTGGAGATAACCGTACCTACTCGAGGCGAACCTTCAATGTTCAGGTTGCCGATGCCGGAAATTACGCCACAGGGCGTAACCTTATTGTTGAGGGCTTTTTCAATGGAAATCCGGAATCCGGGAAAAGACACCGGGTTTGCCGTCATTAGATCAGCGTTGGTTTCCTCAAAGTTTGAGAAGAACTTCTCCTGAAATGCCTTTGCCGTAGTAACTTTTTTACGCTTGAGCGTATCCAGGGTTTTTTGAACTAGTAGATCACGATAAGCGATATTTAGCTGGTTCCAGAAATCCTTGCGCTTGCCAATGCGAACCGGGTTTATTTCGCCCTGATAGGTCTTGCCTTGAAGTTGCGAATTTAAATATTCGGGTACCAGCTCTTCAAAGAAGAAGGTGATTAGCACTAATAGCGCATCAGACAGCCGTGGAAAAATAACGCGCTTCCATTCCTCTACTTCTTTAAGGAAATCACCGCGGCGTCTATAACCAACAAAGCTGTTTAACCAGCGGGCAAATTGGCCAGATTTTATTTCGGCAGAAGCGGAGTTATCCATAGAGGCAACGTGTGCCGTGGCGTTTTCAATCGAGCTATCCAGAATACGCTTCAATGATTCAGCGCTTAGGGTATGGAACTCTCTAGTTTCTGCGGCGATTTCGCCAAAGTTGCTAACGATGCTGTCGTAGAGCGCATTGAAAATCAGAATGTTTTCGAACTGAGATAGAAAATGCGCCTTCAGATCTGAATTGAAAATAATTTCTGAAATGGTGAGATCTGTTTCGGCTATCTCGTAGATCTTAGAATTACCACCTTCAGAATCTTTAACCAACTGAGATAGTTTGACGAAGTTAAATTCACAATCCGCTTTCCAGCGGTTGTACAAGTACAGCGTGGTGCGAAAACAAAGTTTTTGCCGCGCATCTTCGAAATTTTTCTGCGGGTCACCTAACAGCAGGGTAGTAAATCGACCACGCTCTGCAGATAGTTCGTTGCGTTTTTCTTTGTAAGATTTCCAGGCTCTAAACAGGTCGTCCTGATATATAAGTTTTTCCGGATCACTGTTCCAGCGCTCGAACCCTTCTTCCCGGGCCTTTTGCGTTCTGTCGCTTAGGTCACCTTTGGGGATTTCTTGTTTCGATAAACGGCCATAGGCATCGGTCGTGGAAGACATAATCCGTGTACGCATAGTCAAGTAGCGTTGATGACGGCATGCGTGAGCAAAGATATTTGGATATTCAGTCGGGAAATCTTCCACATGGAAGTTGGCGACTTTTTGCAATTTGGTGAAGTTCTCATCCGGGTGCAGAAATCGCTGCACCTGAGTTATATAGTCTTCTGAAATATCGCCCTGGGCGCCGACCATATCAACACAGATGTTTTCAATGGCATTGATGCCAGTGAGGATAGCGCTGACCAGCGGCTCTATGCCTATGCTAGAGTCAGCCGGAGCCCAATCGATAATTCCGTCGAGCACGCCGCGGTGGTTTAGCTCGGCGGGACTAATGCCAACATAGCGAGCGCTTTCCTGCCAGGACAAATTGTATTGGCGAGCAATGCTAGCAAGGCCCTTAGGCTGAATAGTATTGAAAACCCCGGTCCGGACCGAGAGAAGAATATTGGTAGCCGCTAGTGGTATAGCTCCGCCGGAATACCCAAGACCATAAACGATGCCTACGGTTGGAACATGTGTATTGGTCATTTCGGCAATCAGGCGCGAAATAGCGTGCGCCTGATTGTTTTCATTCGCTTCGGCACTGGCGTCTGCTCCCGGTGTATCCATAAAGGTAACAATGGGAATATTGCGGCGATTAAATATTCGTACCAGGCGAGCGGCTTCCAGATGGTGTTCTGGTTTCCACACGCCATTGCCAACGCTGCGGTTTTGCGCAATAACGCCAATACGCCGGCTGCCATGAACAGAATCTACGGCAATTTCCACGGCGTAGAGGGGGCCCATATCAACTTCGTTATAGGTCTTGCCGTTGATCATGCGCACGACATTGCGTGCGCTTACCATGGTATTTGATTCCGCGGGTTCTAGAACCCGGGCGATGTAATCATCTACGGACAAGTTCTTTAGAATATCCAGCTCTTTGGCAACGGATTTCTCGGACATTAAGCCCTGAATTTTTCCTTCCCAATTAAATGGGCGCGTGCCCGATCCAACTTTAAAATCTCGCACTTTTTGCTCAACAGTAGTGAACAGGCTGTCTTTTGCGGCCGATGCTTTGTTTGTTGCCGGCATAACTGGTTTTTCTCCGTACTTTTTGGGAAATAACGTGTACCGCTTGGGAAGCGGTCAATTATCTATCTTATAGGGTATGCAGTATCAGGCTCAGTGCGCCAACTGTCTAGTTTTAGCGGGCAAGATTGCTCTAGTGTTGACGGCAAATAGACGACTATCTCTGAGCCGCGTTCCCGATCGCCATTATAAGTCCATTTTCAGTCTATTTCGGATACAAAAGATGGGTGCCCCATAGGCAAAAACTATACCCCTTTTCCTGTACAAGCCTGTGCTTGTCCGGTGCATAAGTTGTGCATAGATTTCATTGGTCACGCCAGCAGTGGTTTTGCGCGGTAGTGAGACACCCCGGTTACCCCCAATACACAAGATATAGTGCCAAATTGAAATAATTTATCTATATATGGTGTTTTTAACTTGTGTGAAGCCGCAAGTTGAATCAGTATATCGGACTCGAAAAACGTCTTATATGGGGAAATGATGGGAGAAGTAGCCAAGGTTCTGAAGCGCAGTTCAGAGATTGAAATGCAGTCGACTTCGCTTGATATATGGGACAAAAAGTATCGTCTTAAAGATAGAGCCGGTGAACCGATTGATCGAGACATCGCCGATACCTTTAAGCGTGTCGCTACGGCGCTTTCCGGGGTGGAAAAAACCAAAGCCAAACAAAAACAGTGGTACGAACGCTTTTTGTGGGCTTTAGATAATGGTGCACTTCCCGCTGGCCGCATTATTTCTAATGCCGGTGCTCAAGCATACAAGCCTGCGACCTCAACCATTAACTGTACGGTTTCAGGAACCATTTCTGATTCCATGCACGAAATTCTCGACAAAAATTACGAAGCGGGCATGACCCTAAAGGCGGGCTGTGGCATCGGTTACGAATTTTCGACGTTGCGCCCCAAAGGTGCTTACGTCTCTGGCGCCGGAGCCTATACCTCTGGGCCACTGTCCTTTATGGATATCTACGACAAAATGTGTTTTACCGTGTCTTCTGCCGGTGGTCGTCGTGGTGCTCAAATGGCGACTTTTGATATTAACCATCCAGATGTGATGGACTTTATTCGTGCCAAGCGCGAAGACGGTCGGTTACGCCAGTTCAATTTATCCCTGCTTATAACCACCGAATTTATTGAAGCGGTTAAAAATGATGGGGATTGGTGTTTGAGCTTCCCGGTTTCGCAAAAAGAAGCGGACGAAGCAGGTCTGGATTTGAACGATCCAGCGCAAGTGGTATGGCGGTCTTTCCCCGCGACCAAAGACTATATAACCAACGATACGGGCATGGTTGCTTGCCGCATCTACAGCACTATTCGTGCCCAGCGTTTGTGGGACGTAATTATGTCTTCCACCTATGACTTTGCTGAGCCCGGTTTTATCTTGATCGACAAAGTTAATGAGATGAACAATAACTGGTGGATCGAAGACATTCGGGCCACTAACCCCTGTGGTGAGCAGCCTTTGCCGCCCTACGGAAGCTGCCTACTCGGCTCGGTGAATTTGACCAGGTTGGTGCTGGATCCCTTTACTGAGAATGCCCGATTTGACTGGGAAAGATATCGCGAAGTGGTAGCAGTATTTACCCGCATGTTGGATAACGTTGTTGAAATCAATGGCTTGCCTTTAGATAAGCAGCGCCATGAGATTGAATCCAAGCGTCGTCATGGCATGGGCTTTTTGGGCTTAGGATCTACGATGACTATGCTCGGCATGAGCTATGGCGATGACAAATCCGTAGATTTCACCGATCAGATTGCCCGTGAAATGGCGGTTGTCGGCTGGCAACAAGCACTAGAGCTTACCGAAGAAAAAGGTGCCGCTCCGGTAATGAGTGATGAATTCGAAGTTACCTCAGCCATGCTGGCCGCTCGCCCGGAAATGACAAAAGACGGTATTAAAGTTGGTGATAAAGTAGCCGGTAAAGTCCTGCACGCTCGCTATAGCCGCTACATGCAGCAGATTGCAGAAATTGAACCTGAGCTCGTTGACCAGTTGGCAGAGAAGGGGGCTCGGTTTAGTCACCATAGCTCAATTGCGCCAACGGGTACCATCTCACTATCTCTCTCAAATAACGCCAGCAACGGCATTGAGCCAAGCTTTGCACATCACTATTCTCGCAATGTGATTCGAGAGGGGCGTAAGACCAAAGAGAAAGTAGATGTATTTTCTTTTGAACTGTTGGCCTATCGAACCTTGGTAAATACCAAAGCCATGCCCACTAGCCAAGACGAAGGTGAAAAGTTGCCGGACTATTTTGTGGTTTCTGACAACATCACGCCTAAGCAACACGTAGATATTCAGGCGGCGGCGCAAAAGTGGGTAGATTCTTCTATCTCAAAAACTGCCAACGTACCCACCGATCACCCCTACGAAGATTTCAAGGATATATACCTCTATGCGCACGAGAAAGGTCTCAAAGGTTGTACGACATTCCGCTTTAACCCAGAGGCGTTCCAGGGTGTTCTTGTTAAAGAAGAAGATCTTGAAAACACCCTATACGAATTCACCCTCGAAGATGGCTCCACGATAGAGCTCAAGGGTAACGAAATGGTCGATTACGACGGAGAAACTCACACAGCTGCCAACCTCTTTGATGCGCTGAAAGAAGGTTACTACGGCAAATTCTAATATGACTTCGCCAGTTCTCGTCATGCGTCGTTGTGTCGTTTTGCTCACATCCTCATTACCAGCATTGGTAACTGCGGTGTTCGCAAAACTCACGCCTAGCCAGACAAAAACTGGCTGTGTCATCTATCCAGCGGCTATATCCTGGGGAAATAAGGTACAAAAATTATGACAGTCAAGTTAGATAAGAAAATTGTTAGCTACAAAGTAGTAGATAAAAAAGCGGCTGCCACTGCGGCAGCGGCAGCGATTGCAGCAGAAGTTGAAAGCGCGAAAAACAATGTTGTGCATATGCACGAGTCTTTTGAGCGCCCGGAGCGATTGATAGGTTCTACCTACAAAGTTAAAACGCCTATGTCTGAGCATGCCATGTATATCACTATCAATGATGTGCTGCTAAACGAAGACACAGAACATGAATCGCGACGTCCATTTGAGGTTTTTATAAACTCAAAGAATATGGAACATTTTCAATGGGTTGTAGCGCTAACTCGTCTAATATCTGCGGTATTCCGCAAAGGTGGGGATGCTACTTTCCTGGTAGAAGAGCTTAAAGCAGTATTTGATCCTAAGGGCGGCTACTTCAAAAAAGGCGGTGTCTTCATGCCGTCGATTGTTGCCGAGATAGGGTTCGCTATCGAAGATCATATGAAGCACATTGGTCTAATCGACAACGGCCTGGATGAACATCAGAAAAAATTCATTGAAGACAAGCGCAAAGAATACGAAGTTGGTGTTCCGGCAGCGGCAGCAGCGAGTGCTGAAGCTGAAGATGCGAGCTATCCACCGAGCTCGACCCTGTGTATGAAATGCAGTACCAAAGCAGTGGTACTCATGGATGGTTGTATGACTTGTTTATGTTGTGGGGATTCTAAATGTGGCTAGATTTTCTAATCTAGGTTGCACCTAAAAGGGCGCTATATGCGTCCTTTTTTAATCTATATATTTAGTTAGTTCACTACAGTGCTGTATGTACTGCTGGTTAATACATACTTTTATCTATTTCCGCTCCCGTGGCAATGGAAATAGTTATATTTGAATCAAAATTAGCAGAATGCTGAATCTCAAAATAGATTTAACCTAGTGCCCATGGCAATGGAGATATCTAAGGTTTACCCGGATCTCAATCAGCGAGATCAATAATAACCGGACAATGATCTGATGGCTTCTCCATCCCCCTAATCTCATGATCAATGGTCACAGACTTCGCCTTAGGCAAAAGGCTATCCGTAACCATAATGCTATCGATACGTAGGCCGCGCTTGGGATCGTCATCAAAACCCTTGCTGCGATAATCAAACCAGCTCATAACATCAGATACGTCTGGATTGAGGTATCGGTAAGTGTCTGTAAGACCCCAGTTTTCAATGGCCTGCAGCCATTCCCGCTCTTCCGGAAGAAAGCTACATTTACCGGTTTGCAGCCAACGCTTTTGGTTCTTCTCGCCAATACCAATATCCAGATTCGTTGCTGATATATTGATATCGCCCATCACAATAACCTGGTCGCCAGGATCATGATTGGCTTTCAAATGCTCAAGAAGGTCAGCATAGAACTTTCGTTTGTAGGGGAACTTGGTCGGGTGGTCGCGGCTTTCTCCCTGGGGGAAATAGCCGTTGTAGATTGTTAGGTTGCCGCCGGCGTAGGGAACGTCTATGCCAACAAGGCGCTTCTGAGACTCCTCGGTGTCGTGAGGGTAGCCTTTCTGTGGATTAGCTAAGCCCTTGCGTGACATGAGGGCAACGCCGTAATGGCCTTTTTGGCCGTGATAGAGCGTTTCGTAGCCAAGTTCATTAGGTATTTCTATGGGAAACATATCGTCGTGCACTTTAGTTTCCTGCAAGCCGATAACGTCCGGTTGATGTTTTTCAACAAGGGCGGCCATCTGATGTGGCCGTGCCCGTAATCCGTTGACATTGAAACTGACGACTTTCATACCTGTTACTCAATAGTTTGCGCGAAGAATGATTTTACAGAATTTGTCTTGCTTAGTGCTGATTCAAAGGCTTAGTTTGCAGATTCAGACTGGAGTCGCTCAACGAGCCAGACTTTAATTATTGACTGGCGAGTAACACCAATGCGAGCAGCCTCTCGATCAAGAGAATCAACTACCCACAAAGGGAAATCTACATTAATGCGTTTTTGATCTCGGTTAGTACGACGCATAGATGAAACATCGAGATCATCAATGATGTCTTCTTTGCCTTGATCAAACTTTTTTTCGAAGTCTTTAGCTTTCATATAGATCTACCTCTTTCTTTCGTGCACGCCGGACAGAGATTAAGCGAATTAGTCCATTTCGGTAGGTTATTACCGCAGACCAATGTTTCTCTTTGATTCGTCCGATTATCAGAAACCTTGTTTCATCTTCCGAATTGGCCTGAATTTCGAGCAAGTCTGGGTCATTCCAAATCTCTTGGCTGCTACGGAAATTGAATCCGTGTTTCTCAAAGTTCGCTTGGCTCTTGCCGTCATCATATTCGAATCCATTCATGAGTACAAAATATACCCTTATTACTCACTCGGCAAGACAGACTTAATATTGAACCATAAAAAAAGGAGCCATATAGGCTCCTTTTCACAGTTAGAAAACTAACTTCTTTTTAGCCGGTTCCAAGATAAGGAATCAGTCGACCAAAGATAATAATGAAGATCCACATTACCAGTGATACGCCGCCAACAACGCGAGCAATTGTAGGTGGGTTTCCATATTGGTCCCACTCGTTCCAGGTGGGTTGCAGCTTGAAGGTAAAGAACAAAGCGTTCAATCCAGCCAAGAGCAGCAAAACCATTTTGATCTGAAAGCTGATGTTCGGCGCATAGCGGAAAGGGTCGCCGCAGAAGAACATAATTCCGGTGATCAGGTTTAGAGAAAAACCTATAAGTGCGATATTGATTAGTGTGTGAGTCGCTTTAATCGGCATTTTCTTTAAAAATCCAATAAGGCGTAAATCTGTAATGGCGATAGCGCCAAACAGAATGGTCATGCCGAAAAAGTGAACCGTTTCAGCTATAGGCCAGCTCCATGCCCAACCGAACATAATGCCGGCGACCCATGAATCTTGAAGAGATAAAAGTATTGATTCCATTGCTAGGCCCCTTTATAAATATGCGATGAAGCGACCGCCGATCATGCCGATCGACCATCCAACAAAAGAAATAATTGCGAAGGCTTTGAGCTTTGATGAAGCCTCGTCCAACGTATCCCAGCTGTTGCCAGCCAGTCTGAATTCTTTTTGGACCAGAATCATGGTTACTACACCAACTACAATGCCGCCGATCTTAAGCAAGAAGGGTACGTTTGTGACATACCAGCTGGCTTGAAGCGTAAACAGTGAAAATCCCGAAATGGTGTTGATGGCAAAGCCGAACCAGGCAAAAGCAAATATTTTGCTCATTGACCCAATCGGTACGCCTTTCATAACGCCCAGAAAACGAAGGTTCATCATAAAGACGAGCCCCACAACAATTGCTAGGCCAACTGAATGGATGGTTAGCATGATTGGATAGCCCCAAATCGAGGCGCCGACCCAATCGGCTAAAGCAGTCGATTCAAGCCAATATAAAAGAGCCATAGGTATTCCCCTAAAAAAATTAAGACAGTGCGCCGGTTAGAATATTTTTATTTACTACCGCGGCCGACGGCGCGAATAATGCCAAATTTAGCTTTCAAAATCAATGAAATATAAGGCTTTCCAGCCGGTTTCGTTTGATTTAGGTCAAGCCAGAACGGCGTACATTCAATCCGGATGAGACGAGTGAGTGGGTAAAGATAAGTAAACGTTTAAGAGCCTTGTTAGCGCAGTGTGGAGACACTGCACCAGGTCCAAAAATTACCCGGCTTTCCCCTGATTAGCGACCTCGGCCATTAACTTTTCGAGCTGCTCAGGTTCGCAGAGATACTTCTTACTGATAGGCCTGAGGTTATCGTCTAGCTCGTAGGCTATAGGTAATCCGGTGGGGATATTGAGCTTCAGGATTGCTTCGTCACTCATATCGTCAAGGTACTTAATAAGAGCGCGCAGACTGTTTCCGTGAGCTACCACCAAAATGCTTTTACCGCTTCGCAAATCCGGAACGATCTGGTCATGCCAGCAGGGAAGTACTCTCTCAACCGTATCCTTTAGACACTCAGAGCGAGGTATGGCAAGCGGGTCCAACTCAGGATAGCGCTCCAGATAAGCCAAGTGACGCTCGTCATTGTCTTCTAACGCGGGAGGCGGCACATCGTAGCTACGGCGCCAGATTAATACCTGGTCTTCACCGTGTTCAGCGGCAGTTTCGGCTTTATTTAAACCCTGCAAGGCGCCGTAGTGTCGTTCGTTTAAGCGCCAGTTACGGTGCACGGGTATTTGCATCAGATTCATTTCATCCAATACAGACCAAAGCGTACGAATAGCGCGTTTCAGAACCGATGTGTAGCACACATCAAACTTATAACCTTCGCTTAGCAGCCGTTGCCCCGCATCGGCAGCTTCGGTGAGGCCCTTATCCGTGAGGTCAATGTCATACCAGCCGGTAAAACGGTTATCGAGATTCCATTGGCTTTGGCCATGACGAATAAGAACAAGTTGAGGCACTGGATAATCCTGATATGCGGGATGGGGTGGGGATTTTACATTGGAGACCTAAATCATGCGAGGCGACTTTTCGACAACCGGTATTGTCGGAGTAGGTTTAGCGTAACCAGAGAAGGTTGGTTTTCGATTACACCCAATTGTGTTGTATTTTGTATTAATGTATTTCTTAACCATTTCCGCTGCCACAGGGCGTTCTTTTCTTTGCTTGCCCACAAATTCGCAGAAAATGCAGGAGCAATTTTCTGGAGATCTAACTGCTATCTCCCAACCTAGACCGGGGTGCCTTTTCTTTTGGTTCGTTTCGCTGACCAGCACCGTCCTTGGCGCTGGGCCTTCGGCCGGTCTAAAGTCCGCCCAAATTTGTTCCGGCAAATTTGTGGGCACGCAAAGAAAAGAACGCCCCCATGGCAATGGAAAAGGCTAAATAATACGAATTTATTGTTCGTAAATACCCAGCTATCAGGTGCTCACAAGAGCACGCTTAAGTCCCAATGACTATTGAGCCGCCAACGTCTTGCGTCCTTTAAGAAGATCCAAAAAATCAGCAAAAATATTCGCCGTTTCATTCAGCAAAGCTTCAGAAAGATCCGGATCGTTACTATCCTCTTCGACAGCGTCGGACCCATCAAAATCTATATCCTCCGTAGTCACGGAAGCAATTTCTTCTGATTCAGATTCAGGGTCCTCTAATGGAATACCCTTAGCAACCTTCCAGGTGTTTAGCAGATCTTCGTCTCGGGCTTCCCAGTAGTCGCGGTCGGTTTCGCGCTCATCCAAATTAAGCGAAATGGTCTTTCGGCCGCGGCGTTCATCGCTGGCGTCCAAAACACCCATCAAATAGATCAGGTCAGGATCAGTCTCCAACCGTTGCTCATGCAAGGCTACCAAATAAGGATAATGTGGTGAGTAGTCTTCGTAGGTTCGGTGCGGAATACCGCCAATTTCGTCCCATACCAGAGGGTTTTCATAAGAGCTTTCGCCTATGTCGTCTTCATCGTAAAAGCCAGGTAAAAAGATATCTGGCACTACGCCTTTGTGCTGGGTGCTTTCGCCGGTTATGCGATAGAACTTAGATTCAGTCAGTTTGATTTGACCTTCAGGTAAATCTTGTACGGTTTGAACCGTACCTTTACCAAAGCTTCGCGATCCAATAATTACTCCACGGTTGTAGTCTTGAATAGCCCCGGCAAAAATTTCAGAAGCAGATGCACTAAGGCGATCGATCAATACCATCAATGGGCCGGTATATTCCTGGCGGCTGCGAGCTCTTTGGTCACGATAAACATTGTTCTCAGAATCGCGGATTTGAACCACAGGGCCCGGGTCAACAAATAGATCCGTCAGGGTGGCAGATTCGAGCAGAGAACCACCGCCGTTATTGCGCAGATCAATAATTACTGCATCAACTTCCTGCTCCTGGAAATCTCGCAGGATCTTTCGCGTATCGTTAGTGGTGCTGCGGTAATCAGGGTCTCGATTACGCAGCGCTTCAAAATCTAAATAGAAAGAAGGGATATCGATAACGCCAATACTGTAGCTTTCAATCCCTGTACCAACTTCAATAATCTCGCCTTTAGCGGCATTCTCTTCCAGCTTAACTTCGTCGCGCACTATAGTGATTACTGTGCGCTCTTCGCTCATTTCATCAGCATCCGCAGGTATAACCTTTAAGCGAACGGTGGATCCTTTTTCACCACGAATTCTGTCAACGACCTCATCAAGCCTCCAGCCGACAATATCAATAAAGTCGCATTCCAAGCCTTCGCCAATTTCAACAATGCGGTCAGCCGCTGCTAGCTCGCCATTCAAGTCGGCCGGCCCGCCTGGGACCACGCTAATCACCTCAGTGAACTCTTCTTGAGTAGACAGCACCGCGCCAATGCCTTGCAGCGACAGCGACATATTTATATTGAAGTTTTCTGATTCTCGTGGAGAGAAATAATCGGTATGGGGGTCGTAAAGACGGGTTAGGGCATTGAAATAATATTCAGCGACATTACGAGCATTCTGCTGGCGCAGGTTGTTCTGTTGGGTGTGGTACCGGCGAATAAGCGCTTCGCGGGCTTCAGAATCTTCTTGGTCACTTAACTCCAGATTGAGCATGCCCAAGGTAAGAGTTTGTAGCCAAAGCTGTCCGGCTGCATCTGCATCTGTTGGCCAATCGATATCGTCCCTGTCGACAGGCAATGTCTCATCGGTGCTGTAATCAAATACAAATTCAGGATCTTCCAATCGAGATAAAGTAATTTCGATTTGAGCCAGGGCACGGTCACGGTAGCGGTCGTAAATTTCTTTGGCCGCATACATATCGCCTTCTTCGGCTAGATCATCTAGCTGGTCAGAATACTTTTGCCGAAACTCCTGAACATCCGATTGCAACAAATAAGCATGAGCGGGGTCCAGATTCTGCAGATACTTTTCAAGCCAGAGCTTAGAAAGTGCATCATCAATCTCTATTTCGGCAAACGCCTGATTCGAAAGCACCTCTAATATTGCTCGCTGCGTAACGCCTTGGGCACGTTCAAACTCAATGGGCTGAATCTCAGACACCGAGTTAACAATGGGAGCAGGACATTCTTCAACTGCATAAAGGGCAACAGGAAAAATTGAAACAAGAACTAACAAAGGGGCAGATACCAGACGGCGCACGCTATATTTAGAAAACATTAAAACTCACTATTTAGTAGTAATAAATCGTCAGACATAATGTAGCCAAGAGAGTTCGGCAGTGCAAATAACGAATTGTTAAGGACTGTATTTTTTTGCGGCTAGACCGCAGAGATTGGTCTCGATTTGGTTGCCAAAAGTAAAGAGCCAAAAGAACGCCGCGTGGCAGCAGAAATGGCTAAAAATAACCTTCTATCAACAGAAGCGGTTTGCCGTCCAAATATAAGAAAATAAGATTTATGGCGCGGAATCTATTCCAAAGATTCCCAAAACACAAATGCTATGGCCAGTCCAACACTAACATAATGATCAGTTTCAAAAAGCGGACTATCCCGATTTTCAATCCCCGACAAGTTGTCATAACGCACATAACCCTTTAACCACCAATTATCGATACGGCGATCCAAGCCAACCTTAAAAAACGCACCGCTATAACCGCTCGACGCTTCAAATTCTGCGCGTTCGGCAGTCGCATCTAGGGCAGACACGCCATAAAGGTATTGATGATAATCCGCATCGCCAAATACAAAGCCACCATCAAACTTAAAATTAGTACCGTTCCAGAGATCTCGGTGCTTATAGGTGAGTTTCGGATTTGCCAGTATTCCCACATGGCTAATATTGGGCGCATCTACAGCAAATACGCCGCGAACGGGGAATCTGGCTAGCCAGCCATGGTCGAGATCGTCTCCCGAGATGTTAACCTCGAGAGAAGGGCCGAGCTCAAAAGTGGGGTCTAAAGGCTCCATACCAACGCGAAGAGGGTTTTTTTTACTGTCCTCGGTATAAGAAGCGTCGGCGCTAATCGCCAGCTCTATACGGTCGGAAGAAAATATCTTTCCCTTAGCGCTGTCACGGTCCAGTTCAATAAAATCGCCTCGATATACAACGTAAGGGAAGGGCAATGCATTAGTTTGGTGCTCAGTAGAACCCCGGTAATCGCGTAGAGATTGAACCGCGATGCCCGCGCCTAGCGCGATTTTTGGCTCAAACACTGCCGCATCTTCTTGCGCCGACACCGCAGCGCATACTAGAAGAATAGATAAACAGGCTAGGTATTGCGTAAAACGGTAATTCAATTCAGGCACTCCGTGCTTAAGTACTAAGCAGTAGCTATTTCAATTTTGGATATTATTCTGGCTTGGTCAAAGCCGGGCAGTAGCTTACCATTCTGCCCTTACTAAATTCTTTAGTTCTTTTATGTTCTTCATGCACCAATTTGTTAACGACCACCGATCTCAGCTTTCAAAGCTATGGCCATCGGTATTGCTGATGCTTGCTTCGTGCTTGGCTTCGTCCGGGGTGCATGCAGAGCACAGCTACCATTTCCACTGGGGTAAAATTCCAGTTGCAAGCTTTAGCCTTGCGCTACCGGACGCAGACAGTCAGATAATTAAGCTAGAGGGCAGGACTGTGGGTTTTGTCGGGGCGATATTCAGCTACGACGGAGTCATTCAATCGGACTACAGCGATTTAAACAGCGTAAATTTTCAGATTAGCGGTATTGATAATGGTTTTTCTGAACGCCGCGAAATAAATTTTTATTCAGATCGTCCCGCGGAAATCGTAGATTTTTTAGATGATGAGCAAGAGCAACCAGCGACTGAGATTGTTGAATCCATGGGTATTACCGTGGACCCGTTGCGGGTGGTCTTTGCTCTGTTATCTGGATCAAGAACTGAATCAAAAGTTGGGACAACAACTGAAACATTATCCGCGCGCGACCGCTGCAACGGCGAGTATTCGGTTTTTGATGGCAAGCGGCATTATCGGTTAAAGCTTGAAGCGGCAGAGGACGAAACGCTTAAAGCGGATCGAGGCTGGGGCTACACAGGGCAAGCGTTTCGGTGCGATATACTGGTTGTCTCTTTGGAGGCCACAAGCGGGGAAGAGCAGAACCCCTGGTATGAAGATGATACGGATACGCGATCGCTTTGGTTGGCTGAAATCGATGAACAGCTGACGCTGGTTCGAATATCAATGCCGGGGCCTATTGGCCGGGTAACCGGGCGTCTGGAAATGCTTAAAGAGCTTTAATGATGGAGACCGATAGGTTGTTGTAAATGTTGGTTTTTGTGAACTATTTCACATGTCTATCTTTCTTGAGTATTATTTTTGTCCGATTTGGGAAGTGCGGAGTATTTCAGGGGTGTAGGCTATCATTACAAAAATACACAATTTCTACTTACTTTTAGTTGGTAGAGCCCATATAATCTAGGCTCGGACGAGTTTTCAGTAAGGATTAAACAGGAATTAGCAATGCATACTTTTACAAAAAGAATAAATTCAGGCTTTGCTGCGATGGTTTTCGCGGTGATACTTTCTAGTAACGCCTTCGCGCAGGCACCCGTTGCCGCTGCGCCTGCTGGCACGGTTACTATTGTAGGAGCGACAATGTCAGTCGCATCAGCAATCGCGGTTGGAATAGTTTCCTTAGTTGTTGTTGGTGCTCTTGTTCAGGTGGTTGACGAAGATGACAATGTGCTCGTAGTCACTCCTCCTGCGCCTACGCCTACGACTACGACTACTCCAAGTACGAGTAGCACAACTACAACCGGAACCTAGGTTTTTAGTAGGTTAATAAAAAGGCGGCATTTGCCGCCTTTTTTGATGTGTATTATTGGCAGAGCCCCCTAACCGATGCATTCATTATTGTCACGCTGTGTTATTTTCCTGTGGTTAGTGGTAGCTACTTCAGCGCTGCTAGCTGCTGATTTGGGGACCACTGGGTTGATTGATACTCCCACCGCCCGAATGCGTCCAGATGGTGAATTTTCTGCCGTTATAAGCAAGCAGCCACTGGTTGATATCTATTCCCTGAATTACCAAGCCACCCCTTGGTTAGAAACTACATTTCGGTATTCTGTTTTTGATTTTGGTCTTTATGATCGCAGTTACGAAGTTAAATTACGTCTGATGAAAGAGCGCGAGTTAATGCCAGAAATATCTGTTGGCGTCCGGGATATATTGGGTACCGGGGTTTTTGGCGCAGAATATCTCGTCGCTAACAAGACTTTTGGGCCGCTAGATCTTTCTCTGGGGATTGGCTGGGGACGCTTAGCGCATCGTGCTGCCTTCTCTAATCCGTTGGCGCAACTTGCTGACCGATTTTCCGAAAGAGATCCAGATGTTGGGAAAGGTGGCACAGTTCAGGTAGATTCTTTTTTTGCAGGTCCAGATGTGGGTGTATTCGGCGGCTTATCCTATGATTTAAGTGAGTACAACCTTCGGTTGCTGGCCGAATATAATTCTGATAACTATAGCCGTGCGCGCTCAACTGGCTCTGTTGAAGACCCCTCGCCAATTAGTTACGGCGTTGAGTGGGAAGTTTTGCCCGGTATCAAGTTGGGAAGCAGTCATCAGTTTGGCGAGCAGTGGGCATTTAGTATTGAGTCCAGTCTAGATTCAATATTCACTCCCGAACCTTACGCAATCATGCCCTTTATCTCTTCGGGAGAGCTTGTTACAGGGCCATACGGCCTAAATCTGAACAGCTGGTATGACCGGCTTCTATACGATGTTGAGCGTTCCGGATTGCGTTTACACGAAGCCAAAAGAAGTGCGGATCAATCGGAAGTATCACTAGTTATTTCTAATAGCGATTATCCTCTGATGGCGGACGCTATCAAGCGTGCACTTGTTCTAGCAGAATTACATTTGCCGGTTTCCTACCGATCATTAAGCTTGGTAATAAATGAAAATGGAATCCACCCAATAACTATCAATTACAGCCGTCAAAGAACCGCTGAAGGTTGGGTACAGCAAGGTGCGTCAAGCATTGATCTGCTCGCAGGGCGAGAATTAGATAGTCCGCAAAATCTCACTGGTTTTACAGCCAGAAAGTTGGCTTTCTCGGCAGATATTGGAACTAGATTTCAATTTTTTGACCCGGACAATCGACTAGGCTACCAAATAAATTTGGAGCTTGGTGCGTCTTCATACCTTGGTTGGGGGTGGAACCTTTATTCCCTATATGTTCTTGATATAGACAATAGCTTTGGTGAGATTACAAGGGGGTCGGATTCTGTTCTTCCTCATGTTCGATCAGACGTCGCGCGATATTTGCTAGAGGCTCCAAGTGGACTGGAAGCGCTTTACTTGGATCGACAAGATAATTTTTCCAGTGAGGTATTTTACCGCCTCTATGCTGGCGTGCTGGAAGAGATGTATAGCGGCGCTGGAGCGGAGGTGCTTTATCAGCCCTTTCGCTCTCGATTAGCCTACGGCTTTAGCGCAAATTGGGTTAAGCAAAGAGACTATGATAAATCCTTTAATTATCTGGATTACACTACGACTACTGCCTTTGCCAGCGTTTATTGGGCCACTCCGTTCTATAACTATGATATAGCAGTACACGCAGGTCGGTTTCTCGCGAAAGACTTAGGAGCGAAATTTGAAATTCGCCGAACTATGGATAATGGATGGTCGATTGGGGTATGGGCGACACTTACCGATGTCCCCTTCGAAGACTTTGGCGAGGGAAGTTTTGATAAGGGCATGTACTTGAAAATTCCACTACAGGGCTTGCGAGCTGATGCCAACACACGGTCAGCTTATAACACCGCACTTAGATCAACTCAAAGAGATGGTGGCCAGATGCTAGAGAATTTTAGCGGCAGGCTTTGGCACGATCTGCGCGCCACAAGGTATGACGCGCTAGATAATAATCGAAGCCGGATGGCTCCCTAGTTCATGCCTTTTCTCCGCAACATTGCCTTGCTACTAGTGACCACGCTTTTATTTGGCTGTTCTTTCCACTCTCGACAATTGCAGGCGATTCAACAATTGGTATTGAGGGAGCCGGACCCTCTCGAGGAATTTGCCTGGACAGCGAGCTGGAATGGAAATCAACATAGGCTTTACGCGATAGCTGTTTCGGAGAATCAAACGCTTTTTGCTTTCGACAGTTATTATCTGCTCAATATTGAGAGTGGGTATCTGCAAGACGTTCAGGGGTTTTTGCCCAATGAGGATGCAGGGCGCATTGAGCTGCAAGGAGAAGAGTTACTGTACTTTGTGAACGATCGATTGGTGGCACGGCATCAATGTGACCCTTGGGTGCAAAAAGAAACCTACCAGGGTGGAACTCAACATTCTCAGAATTGCAATGGCCGTGAACCTTATATCAACACAATTGATTTGGATTCAAATGGATTAACTTCTCGACTAAGTTTTCTGATGCATCCAGAATACCCATCTATAATACTAATGCCGAGCAATAGCGGCAACTAAAGATACTGACCGCCGAAGACTAAATAAATGAACAGAAAAAAAGAAATACAATCCAGTTTATCGCTAAAAATATTGGTGCTCATGGTTATGGCGGGACTATCGAGCCAAGCTTTGGCGCAGAGTATTGACGATATTACGCCCGAACAAATAGCTCAGTTCTCTGCGTTGCCTGCATCGCTTCAGCAGCAGTTGGCCGGGCAGCTGGGCGTTGACCTTAGTGCTCTGCAAGCTTTGTCTGCTGGAGGAGAAGTAAATCAGGCACCTGCGGTGGGGCAACCGGGTGAACCCCTTGTGCCGTATGAGGCCGATGAACCCCTAGAATTGGCTGAAGCGCTTGTTGAAGAAGCGGCGTCGGAGTTGGTTCGTTATGGTTTAACGCTTTTTGATAGAGAGGTTTCTACCTTTGCGCCGGTAGATAATGCGCCTGTCCCCAGTGACTATGTGGTTGGGCCAGGAGATTCCTTTAATGTATTGCTATTTGGTGCGGATAACCAAAGTCTGCTTCTCTCAGTGGATCGTGAAGGCGTTATTAATTTCCCCCGGTTAGGGGCAATCTCAGTAGCGGGTTTAACCTTTGCTGAATCTAAACGCCTTATTGAAACCAGAGTAAATGAACAACTTATTGGGGTTGATGCGGTTATCAGTGCCGGCCGCCTTCGCGCTATCAATGTATTTATGGCGGGCGAAGTAAAGACTCCTGGGGCTTATTCCGTATCTGGATTAACTACAGTTACTCAGGCGTTGTTTGTTGCCGGTGGAGTATCAAATATAGGTACACTCAGGAATGTTCAAGTACTGCGCCAAAATGAAGTAATAGCGACGTTTGATGCTTACGATTTGCTGCTGCGCGGAGACGCTTCTCAAGATATCCGTCTTCAATCGGGAGATGTGGTATTTGTGCCACCTTTATCCACCGTGGTTTCTATTGACGGAGCGGTTAGAAGGCCCGCAAAATACGAACTAATTGCAGGGCAATCCGTCACGGACCTTGTTGAAATGGCGGGTCGCTTCGAAACCAATGCCTATATCAAGATGGTCACCCTGAAGCGCTTTGATCGCAATGATGCTTTGCCGAAACTGATTAATCTCGACTTAACGTCAGCTGAAGACAACGCCCTTAGTTTACTCGACGGTGATTACATACAAATTCCTGTTGCCGGAGAGACTTTCTCCAACAACATTCAGATTAAGGGCGCAGTGATTCGTCCAGGGACCTATGCGTATGAAGAAGGTATGCGTATTTCTGACCTGTTGCCAAGCGTGGATAGTCATTTGAATTTTGACGCTGATCTCAACTATGCCTTGCTTGTTTCGATTAAAAATGAACGGCTAGACATAGAAGTCACCAGCTTTGACTTGGGCAGAGCCATAACTAATCCGGGCTCGGAATGGGATCCCATGTTGAGTTCTCGAGACGAAATTCTCGTGTTTGATCTCACTGAGGTTTCGAAAGAAGTCGTGGCAGGAGTGCAACCAGATTTATCTAATCAAGGAGACGAGACTCCGGTGGCCATAACGATCGGGGAAAATACCGCCTTGGCCGCAGCTCAAATTCAAGAGGCATCTAATCGACGAGAGCTTTTAGCTCCGGTAATTACTAAACTTCGGCTGCAGTCCCGCGAAAACGAGCCCGTGCAAATTGTTTTCGTAAGTGGTGCTGTGAAAGCTCCCGGAGAATACCCGCTAAAACCCGGAGATCGACTATCGCTTCTTTTAACCGCAGCTGGAGGGTTGAGGGGCGATGCTTTCCTTAATGAGGCAGAGTTGCGCAGGGTTATGGTTGATAATCAAGGCTTTGCAGATATCGAGATTACTGCTGTTGATTTAACGCTAAGACTTACCGACGATCAGCATAATCCCATTCTGGCAAGTCGAGACCATATCTTTGTGCGTGCGATACCAGAATGGACACCCAGTCGCAGTGTAGATATAACGGGAGAAGTTCGCTTTCCTGGAACCTACCAAATCGGCCCGCGAGAGACCATTAGAGATGTAATTACGCGCGCCGGCGGGCTTACTAATATTGCCTTTGCTGCGGGGGCGATATTTACAAGAGAAAGCGCTAGAGACCTGCAGCATGCGCAACTTGTAACTTACGTCGATGATATTAGAAAGACTATTGCCGCAAAGTCACTCACCTTAGAAGCGCAAAGTGCCGACATTCAAGAGCTGGAATCCATAGTTAGTTTGTTGATAAATAAAGAGCCTCTTGGTCGCCTTATCATCGATTTTCCAGCCATTTTTGCCGGTAATACGGTATCTGATATCGTGATACAAGATGGCGATAGTATAGAAATTCCAAGGGTGAGCAACACGATATCGGTAATAGGGGAAGTTCGTCGAGAAGGTGTCTATCGATATCAAGATAGCCTGACCTTAGATGATTGTTTAGAGCTAAGTGCCGGAACGACCGTTCGAGCGGACGAAGACGCGATTTACGTAATCAAGGCTGACGGGTCGGTAGATACCCTGCAGAATAATTTGTTTAGCTTTAGTGGTCCGAGCAACTCGTTAAGCCCTGGCGATACAATAGTGATTCCGGTTAATTCTCAATACCGAGATACTATTTCCTATTGGAGTACCGTCACCGGAATTATCTATCAGACTGGTATTGCCGCTGCGACAGCTATCGCGTTATTTTAGCTAGATATTTGACATTTTATGAACTTTACATCTGTCACCTCGGCCACTACGAATAGCCTCTTTAAAGGGCTAATCTTAGTAGTCTTGTGCGCAGTTATTGCGGGAATATCTGGAATTCTGACGGTTCTTTTAATGTTTTGGTTAACCCGTCAAAAAATCGCCCAAGACTGCCATGAAAAACACGGGATTTCTCATCAATCGGCGTCCCGGCTAGGTGGAGTGGCTGTAGGCTTTTGTGCGTTTTGTATCTATTGGGTATCGGGGGAAATGCAGCTGCCGTTAGAGCGTGTTGAGGCTACATTTTTTTCGAATCTAACAATCTACGCCCTGCTAATTGGTGCAATTGGATTCTGTGATGATATTTATGGTCATATCTCGGCAAAGGTGAGAATTCTTGTAACGACACTAATCTTTGCTGCCTGCTTGATTATAAATCCGGGATATATTCCGACGGATATTGGAATTCCTATTATTGATACCGCACTGGATATTTGGCCTATCGCTTTTGTACTTTGTTTGGTGGCGTGCATTGGAATGTTGAACGCAACTAATATGGCGGATGGTGCGAACGGTTTAATGCCCCTGGTTTTTATGGGCACTTTTTATGGATGTGCACTAATCACGGGTGAGCTGATTTATTTTGCATTGTCCATTGGTTTAATGGTCTTTAGTCTTTTTAATGTGCTTTCAGGAAGGCTATTTTTAGGGGATGTAGGTTCCTATGGGCTTGGAGCGATGGCCGTGCTTGGCGCAATAAAAATAATGAGCGAAACTGAAGCAGAGGTTTGGCTCTTCCTGTGTCTTGGCGCCTATCCGACTATCGAATTCTTTGTAAGTGTATCCAGAAGAAAACTGGCGGGCAGATCTCTGTTTTCTGCAGATAGTGACCATATGCATAACAGGCTTTATGCATACATCCGACGATTCTTAAAATCTCCATTGGTAGCAAACTCAGTCTCTGGATTAACTATTGGTCTTGCTTCAACAGGTGTTAGCGTTCTTCTGCTTAGCCAATGGGACACCAACGCTAACTACTGGGCTCTACTTTTTGCGGCGCAGATTAGTGTGTACCTCTTAGCGTTCTATTTACTTCCATCCAATGAAGTGGCTGCCAGTGAATAGCAAAACACCCAAATTGGTCGTCGCGGCAACCCATATAACTTCGGCCCTAAATAATGCCCCAAGAACCTAATAGAGCAGCCGAATACCCTGAGTCGATGTCGAACCAGTGCCTGCAGATCAAGCAGCGCAAGCCATAAAATAAACATCCCTGTAATCATGACTCAACACATGGTTTCGGGCGAGAGTAATCATTTGGTACCAGAGGCCTTAAAATGAAGTGCATAGTGAGCAGGTTTTTTGTTGTAGCAGTCATAACCGCCGTTATCCTGTCTCCCGTCAAATTATCTGCAGAACCCTGGGTAGATACCCGTGATCCCTGGATGCGGGCGGATATTGAATACCTATCTAAAATTGGGTTGATCCAGGTCCCGATCAACACCTGGCCGCTGATGTGGTCGGCTATCCTGGACGATTTGGAGCGCGCCGATCTTCAGGGCCATCCCCAGCGAGCAGTAACCAGCTATGAAAGGCTAATGGTTGCTGGAAGCAGGGCCACGAAAGTCAATCGACCCCAACAGAGTCTGCAGCTAGCGGCTGCCACTGATTCCCAACTGTTCCGCCACTTTGGCGATAGCGCCAGAGACAAGGCGCAACTGACACTGGGCCTTCATGGTTTAACTCGGCACTTCGCCTACAATATCGAGGTCAGCAAAGTGCAAAACCCCTGGGATGGGGACAGCACACATTTTGACAATAGCTATCTGGCCGCGGTGTGGGGCAACTGGGTGGTGGCTGTGGGCAATATACAGCGCTGGTGGGGCCCGAGTTGGACCAGCAGCCTAATACTCTCCAATAACGCGCGACCCACCCCTAGTCTGATGCTGCAGAGAAATTATTCCGAGGCCTCTGAACTGCCAGCGCTAAAATACCTAGGTCCCTGGACCCTCAGTGTCTTTGCCTCGAAATTGGATGATGACCGCCATATTAGCGGTGCCAAACTGCTGGGGATGAGTTTGGGGTTTAAACCCAGATCAGATCTGGAGATTAACCTGCGGCGCACCGCCCAGTGGGGTGGGGAGGGCAGACCCGAGAGTTTTGATAATCTACTTAAATTGCTGACCGGCAATGCGGACAACTGTGATACGGCTGAATGCAGGCTCGATGAGCCCGGAAATCAACTAGCGGCCATAGATTTTAGCTGGCAGATGCCGATGTTCGAAGCAACCCTGTATGGGCAACATCTGGGGGAAGATGAAGCCGGTTATATGCCATCGAGAAGTTCCCAGCAGTGGGGCATTAAAAGACCGATTGCCGGGCAGGGTGCCAGCGGTACTCTATTCCTAGAATTTGACGATACCACCACGGCTTACAAACGGCGATACAACATTCTCTATGACCATAGCATCTATAAAACCGGCTATCGCTACCGCGGCAGAGCTCTGGGCGCCACCTGGGACAATGATTCCAAGATAACTAGTGTGGGTTTTGTCGGCCAATTGGTTAATGGCGATCAGCTTGATATTCGCTACAGTCGTGGTGAGATCAATATGGACAGTCTCAATGGCGCGCCAAGCAGGCACAGCATTACTACAACCGGGGGTGAGGTGAGTCGGCTCTCTGCCAAATGGCGGCGATCTTTTACCTGGGGTGATGTCCAATTTGCAAGTTACCATGGAGACCGTCTGCTGGATGAATACGGCCGGCAAACTAAAAAATTTAGCATAGAGGCATCGGTTAATTACAAGTTGTACTAAATCGGAGGATGCTCCTCGCTTGCCTCAGATAACAGAGGCCTGCACACTACCTACTTCCATCCAATGAAATGGCTGCCAGTGAATAGCAAAACACCCAAATTGGTCGTCGCGGCAACCCATATAACTTCGGTCCTAAATAATGTCCCAAGAACCTAATAGAGCACCCGAATACCCTGAGTCGATATCGAACCAGCGACCATACTACGAAGACGAAATTGATCTCCGTGAACTCTTTATGGTTCTCTGGAAAGACAAGTTATGGATTGTCGGAATTACCTTCTGTGCAGCGATCATATCTGTTGCAGTAGCTCTTTGGCTGCCGAATATCTACCGAGCAGAGGTACTTCTTGCGGCAGACGAAGAGGGTGGTGGTGGCCTTGCAAGCTTGGCTGGACAATATGGCGGGTTGGCCAGCCTGGCTGGCATATCCCTTCCTGCGGGTGGATCGAGCGAAAAAGCCATAGGCCTTGCAAAACTGCAATCGCGACAGTTTTTAGCGGGCTTTGTGGAAAGGCACGATATTCTTCCGGAGTTGATGGCAGCTGAATCATTCGATTGGAATACGGAAGAATTAAGTTACGACAAAAAAATCTATGATGTGGATGAGCAAATTTGGACCCGCAAGGTAAGAGCCCCATTGGAGTCGAAGCCATCTGCGCAAGAATCCTTAGTTGAATTCCGAGAAATTTTAGCGGTTTCAGAAGATAATGAAACGGGATTTGTCACCATTTCAGTTGAGCATCTTTCTCCCATAGTCGCTCAGCAATGGGTAACTTGGATGGTTAATGATGTGAACGAAGAAATGATGTTGGACGCCACTGCCGAGGCTCAGCAATCGATCGACTATTTAACGGATCAGCTCAAAAACACCCAGGTTGTTGCGCTGGAAGAAGTGTTTTACTCGCTTATAGAAGAGCAGACGAAAACCATTATGCTGGCAAATTCCCGCCCAGAGTATCTATTCAAAACTATTGATCCGGCCGTTGCGCCCGAAGAAAGATTCAGTCCCAATCGCGCGTTAATCTGTGTATTGGGAACGCTTTTGGGAGGCATGTTAAGCGTATTAGGGGTATTGATTTTGCACTACGTATTCAAGCCTGAAGGGGCGGTCCAGCGAAGTTGAATATCCAGTGGATCGCGGTTATGACCAAGGCGCGACAAGAGCGCAAGGCGGTCACGAATCTGCAAGATCAAGGCTTTAGTGTCTACCTGCCCAGCACGCCAAGGCGTGACCCATTTGGCGAGGCGCTTGGCCTTGAGCCGCTATTTCCCGGCTACTGTTTTTGCGCTGCACACACTGAGCAGCCCATCTCGCCACTGAGATCCACTCCGGGCGTTTTGTCTGTGGTGCGTTTTGGCCAGCAGATTGCCTACATCGACGCGCTAGCAATCGACCGCATAAGACTGGCAGAATCCTATTTGGCCGAAAATCCCACAGAGGGTTCTATTCAGGCCGGCGACAAGGTGAGGATAGTGGATGGCCCACTGGCAGGGCTGGAAGGGTTAGCTTCGAACACCGGTCAAAAGCGAATCGAGGTGTTGATTGAGATGCTGGGTCAGCACCAGCGGTTGCGATGTGACCGGGATCAAATAGTCAAAGCCTGATTTCCCCAAAGGCCGAAGCCTTCGCTGAAGCCATCAAACCAGCATAAGAAACTGCCTGTGGGCTTGATAATTCGCTGTAATTAAGTAGTATGTTCACTGCTTGAACAGCCTTCTGTGTCTATGGCTTCAAGGAACTAGCGGGAGTTTTCCCTGCGGTAGCCTGCCCGAATTAAACCTATGACCGATATCGAACTTCAATACCAAGCCCTTAAACAGCTGCAACGTAACCCAAAGCTCACTCAGCGCCAGCTGGCCGAGATCTTGGGCGTGAGCTTAGGTAAAACCAACTACTTGGTTAAATCTCTGCTGGATGTGGGCTGGTTAAAGCTCGAAAACTTCAGAAAATCAGATAACAAGATGGGATATATATATCTGCTGACCCCCATGGGTATAGCGGAAAAGGCGGCGATTACGCGGCGATTTTTGGAGAGAAAACGATCTGAATACGAGCGATTGGTGCTCGAGATTGAGGCGCTCGAGAGCGAAGTTTCTGCGCCCGAGGCTCAAAAATGACAAAGCCGTTGCAGAGATCGCTTACCGGATTGCACGGTAAGGCTTGCGCCCGATAATGGCTCTTATCGCGTGCTATCACCTTTTTTATCGAGATAAATATGTCTCGATACTAACTAACAGAAGTAATGCAAATTTATGTGCGGGATTGTAGGTGTGGTCGCAGAGCGGCCGATCATAGAGATCTTAATTGAAGGCTTAAAGCGCCTAGAGCACTGCGGCTATTATTCGGCAAGTAGCGTGGCAGTTTTTCACCGAGAAAACTTGTCTCAGTTGCTGGTCGTAAACTAATTCATGAGAATTTCGATTAAGGTTAAGAACTCAGCCTTAAATATGGTAGGCGGCGCTCTGCCTGGTCTTATAGGATTGGTGGCTCTTCCCGAAATTCTCGCAGAGCATGGAGACGTCTTTCTGGGCATTTATATGCTACAGATAGCACTACTTTTCGTGCTTAGCCTAACAGACCTGGGTGTTTCGAGAGCAATGATGCTTGTTAAATTCGACGAGCAAGTTAATCCAGGCGCAATGATTGGGCCTCCATTTGCTGTAGCAAAGGCACTGGTATTTAAGTTGTCTATTTGGTCAGCATTAGTTGTCGGGCTGATAAATGTCCTTTTTCTATCACAGTCTAATCAAAATGATATTGCCGTAGCTAACTTTGCATTAATAATGGCTGGCCTTATATCATTAAATACACTTCCACATAGAGGTGTTCTGGAGCTCGAGGGGCGATTCCTGCTACTGAATGTGATTAGAGGGCTCAGTGCATGCGTCATCTATGTTGCGCCTCTTATGTTCGACAAAAATACAAGTGATTTATTCTTAAAGACTGCCCTCGTTATACTGTGTGCTCGGATAGTGACTTACCAAGCTTATCGCGTTGTCACGTTAGGCCAATCAAAAATTTATAGTAGCGATATGATTTTAGAGCTAAAGGGGGTCATGTTTAGCAGAGCTAAGTGGGTTGGCTTGACTAATATTTTGTCATTGGGCCTCACATTTGTAGATCGCTATATCGTTGCTGTGGTTGTATCAGTGGGAGCAGTTGCTAGCTACACGCTTGCAACAGAGCTTAGCACCAAGGTTTGGCTGATTACAGGGGCTGTAATGTCTGCAGTCAATCCTGGTATCGCAAGCAATTACTTTTCCAAACTCAATCCTGGTGATTCGATGATTCGAATAGAAAAGTGGATTGTATATTTTAGTATCATTTTCCCAGTGATCCTATTTATTTTAAACTCTCAAAGGCTCGTTGAATTATGGCTGAAGGATAGTCTGGCAGAGAGTGTCGGGTATATTGCTGTAATTCTTTTGGTTGGAATTTCAGTAAATTCACTGTCACAGCTAAATTTCACCTTACTCCAATTGGCTGGTCGTGAAAAAGTTGGAGCATACCTTCAGATTTATGGTTTTTTTGGGTTGGTGGTGATGGCGTCGATTCTAGGGTTTACATATGGAGTTGTCGGAGTAGCCTGTGCATTTTCACTTCGGTTGATTTTAGATGCGCTAGCAGTCTCTTACCTGGTTAGCCTTGAAAAGAGTATTAAGAAGCCCATTTCTATATATGAATTGATGTTTGTTGTATTTTCTTTAAGCACATTGGTGGTCACATTATGAATAGTTGTAATTTTAAAAATTTAAAAGTAAGTGAGGAGCAGCAGAATTCTTACTCTTCAGCTAGCCCGTTCCCCCATATATTTATTGACGATTTTTTAACGAACGATCGTTATTCTGAGTTGGCTGAGCAATTTCCTGGTGTGACTGATACTACTTGGTACAAGTTCCGATCTGCGATGGAGAACAATAAGCGAAATAGTACTGATCTAGAATCCTTGCCAAGCTGTTTCCAGGAGGTCATGAGAGATTTTAATGGTTCTGAGTTCATAAAGTATTTAGAGGAGATGACAGGTATTACAGGATTGATTCCAGATCCTGAATTTCTTGGAGGAGGGCTACATAAAACTGGAATTGGGGGTAAGTTAGGCATGCATATAGACTATAATTTACACCCTACTCTAAAGCTTGATAGACGCCTAAATGCAATTCTATATTTGAATGATTATTGGGAGGACTCCTGGGGCGGAAGTTTAGAGCTCTGGAATGAGAATGTCACAGAATGTGTTACGAAAATCTCTAATAAAGGTAATCGATTGGTCATCTTTAATACGGACGAGAGAAGTTGGCATGGTCATCCCAATCCACTTGCATGTCCTGAAGACGTTTATAGGCACTCAATCGCATTTTATTATTACACTGAAGGGCGGCCAGCGAATGAAATTGCTCCTGAGCACAATACAATTTTCAAACTTCGTTCTGGGGAGGTTTTAAAACATACAGTTTATGATCGGTTATTGGTGCTAATACCTTCGTTTGTGAGAAATTTTTTACGTAAAGTTAAAGGAATGCTGTAATTAGATCGAGAGCCAAGGTTACACTGATTACTCCAACATACAATCAATGCGAGTTTTTACCAGCAACCATTGACTCTGTTTTGGCTCAAACTTATCGTAATATTGACTATGTTGTTGTTGATGACGGGTCGATCGATGATACATCCAAAGTGCTCTCAGAATACCAGGATGCACTAACAGTTAAATCTCAAGAGAATATTGGTCAGGTCCGGACCCTTAACAATGAATGGCTTAACAGTGATGCTGAATTTTTTGCCTATTTAAGTTCTGATGATTTACTAGATCCAAGAGCGGTGGAGGTATGTGTTACTTACTTACAGTCGCATCCTACCTGTGTATGTGTATTTCCAAATGCAGACCTTATCAATTCTCATGGTAAGGTAATAAAAAAAGGTGTTTGCAGAGAGTTTGTGCTGGAAAAGACAATAGTCGAGCAAGAATGCTATATTGGGCCAGGTGCAGTATTTCGTAGAGATGCATTTTTGCGAGTAGGACCTTGGAACCCTCTATTAAAGCTTGCTCCTGACCGTGAGTTTTGGATTAGATTGAGTCAGGCAGGTTCAGTTGATTTTATTAAAGAAACTTTTGCGCAGTATCGAATGCACAGTGGCTCGCTGTCTTTTGCCGACAAGAGTGCCGAGACTGCGATGGAGTACATAAGTGTACTCGATGATCTGTTTTTAAGTTCAGGGCATTCTATTTCGCACTTAAAGCAGCCATCCTACCAAGCGGCATATTTGTTGGTTGCACGCAATTGCTTTTTGGGAGGAGAGACTCGAAGAGGTTTTAATTATATATTGAAAAGTATGAAGCTTGGCATTGGTTTTTTGTTTTTTAAGAAAATTTTGTCACTCCTTAGAGTTCTTACAGCTCGACTATATTGGAAATTAAAAGCTTAATGGAACAGCCTTCAAGTACCTCCAAGATGTCAAAAAAAAAGTGGTTTTTCCCACTTATAATGTTTCAAGCATATCTTTCGCTCACTGTAGTTTTATATTTTTATGGGCCGTGGCCTTGGCCGACCAGCGATCCGTTTCGTCTAGGTGTCTTCCTGCTTTTATCGCAGATTTTCATCTTTGTCGGGTATGTTGGCAGTTATAGTCACTTTAAAAAGCGCAACAACAATTTAATCGGTTCATCCGTTGGGAATGCGCTGAACGCTCAGCGTCTAAGTATGATTGTAACAGGGGTTTTTATAGCACCAACTGCTCTTTCCCGGTCAGGAAGCTTTATCCCTGACATGATCTCAGGAATACTGTCTTCAGGACAGGTATACAATGAGTTCCAAGCCGTTAGCGGTTCATTTGTTATTGTGGAATATGGTCGCATCGTTTTTGCTCCACTTTTAGTAGCTTTTTTCCCATTAACCATTTTCTTCTGGAAAGATTTAAGTAGGTTAAACAAGCTTTTATCGACTACTTTAATTTTCTACTGGTTATCCATATACATTGCATCAGGGACATCTAAGGGTTTAGCAGATTTTATTATTACATTCCCGTTCCTGTTAGTTGTGCGCCGATTTTGGATGCCACCAAAATCCCTAGCTTGGAAAAAGCCTCTAGCCGGACTAATAGTAATATTTTTAGCTTTTCTAATGTTTTTTGGCGAGGGTCAGAAGGGCAGAGAGGGTGGCGTTGGAGAAAATGGTGTGTTTAATGATGGGGCTGATCTAATTACGAGTGATCGCTTTTCAGGTTTGAGCGCGGTTTTAGGGGATAATCAACTAGTTATTTACGAATCTTTAACGAGATATGTCGTCCAAGGATATTATGCACTTGATATGGCTTTTGATATAGAAAGCAGACATACCGGATTCTTGGGGCATTCGATGTTCCTGTCTGCACAAGGGAATACAGTGACCGGCTCAACGTATTTTACTGATAACTCTGTTCCTGGTGTTTTAGAACAGGAAACAGGGTACGGAATGTACTCTCTTTGGCATTCTATATATGTTTGGCTAATGTCCGATTTTGGATATTTCGGGACTCTGCTTTGTATGATGGTTTTTGGATATTCACTAGCGATTTTTTGGATTGAGTCGATGTTTAGACCTTCAATGTTTAGTTTAGCTGGACTTTATCTATTAGTTATCTTGTTTTTTTATATACCTGCAAATAATCAAATTTTTCAAAATGGCGAGTCAACTATGGCATTTCTCTTTATTGGAGTTATTTTTGTATTGAAAAAAATTCAGAGAAAAATATAGAAAGATAACTGGGGCAAGGAGCATAGGATACTATGAATAAAAAGTTGGTGAATTTAATCCGGGAAAAATTGGAATCTGAAAGTCTCACCTTGTCAGAGAAATTTCAAGAATCATCTCGCCATGTAGGAGTGCGATATGTGGCGATTGATGATTTACTACCCATCGAGCTTTGTAATGAAATATATTTAAAATTTCCGAAAGTTGACAAAATGCGATTCATGTCGTCTTTCAGAGAGCAAAAATATACTAGCAAAAACTTTGATGAATTCGACCCTATTTTAGCCGAAATAACTTTCGCACTTCAAGATCCCGAGGTTGTAAGGTTGATAGAGACTATAACGGGTATCGAGGATCAGTCGGCGGACCCTTCTCTGTATGCTGGCGGTTTAAGCGCCATGACTAAGGATAATTTTTTAGGCCCTCATATTGATAATTCCCATGATGGTAATAGACAGCTTTATAGAACCCTTAATTTACTCTTCTACGTTACCCCAGATTGGGATGTTGAGTATGGCGGAAATCTACAGCTGTGGGACCAAAAGGTTAAAAATAATGTCACCATACATAGTAAATTTAACCGTCTCGTGCTGATGGAAACAACGCCCACGTCATGGCACTCTGTCAGTCGAGTTGAAAGCGCGCGCGCTCGTTACTGCGTCTCAAATTATTATTTTTCAGCTCAATCTCCTACAGGAAGAGAGTACTCCAACGTCACAAGTTTCAGTGCTTTACCGTCGCAGCGATTACTTAGGATATGGTCAAAGTTAGATTCGTTTGCTCGTCAAATGGTGAGGTCTTTTAAACCTGGCGGTGTTGGTAAAAAGGATATATTTGAGAGCTCAAAAATTGGAAAGTAGAGTCATTTTTTATGCTCCAAATTAGATGTTGGTTTCGCAATTCCTCACCCAAATAGTCTGATTAAAGGCTAGTCGAAAGTGATTGCTCTCTACCGACGCCATTGCTCTGGTGCCTTAGCAGAGATGATGTAGTTTTTAAATTGGGAAGTTTTTAGTTAACTATCACGGAAGTAATTGATCTTGGTACACAAAAATAGAAAGGTTTTGTTGAACTCGTTTGGCGTTCATGCTGGTGGAGGACTGGTGCTCCTTAAAGAATTGATGTGTGAGCTTCGAGGCTATATCGATGTTGCGCTGCTCGATGGGCGCATTAAGCACCTATTCGATGAGTTCGATCAGGGGTCTAAATTAATCTTTGTCCAGCCGTCATTAATAACTCGAGTTCTAAATTTTTGGAAGTTAGCAAGTAGATGTGAAAAAGGTCAGGTTTTGTTTTGTTTTAATTCTCTTCCGCCTTGGAGAAAGTGCTGTGGTTATGTGATAACTTATGTGCATGCTCCACATTTTGCCAATATCCATATTGGTGTGAAATATCAATTCAAAGCACGTTTGAGACATTTGCTTGAACGGTGCTGGTTTAAATTATTTTCGCAAAATGTGGATGAGATATGGGTCCAAACTGCGTCTATGTCGTCCGCGATGAAGAGTCAGTTCCCAGGTATGAAGATTAGGCAAGTGCCGTTTGTCGATGATCATTTAAATAAAATTTTAAGCCAAAATGATCGTCAGATTACACCCCTCCCTTCTGGAAAAAGTGATCAGCAGTATAAATTCTTTTATCCAGCTGATGGAGTGGGCCATAAGAACCATGTTGCCTTACTTAAGGCATGGGAGCTTCTCTCTCAGAGAGGTTTTTCTCCTGTTCTCACGCTTACGTTGAGTAATTTTGAATATGACAGGCTTGTGAACGAAAGCGGAATTATAATCGCTAAGAATTTAAATATAAAGAATGTTGGTCATATCAGTAGGAGCGGCGTGTTAAATATATTAAGTTCTAGTTCAGCTCTTATTTTCCCTTCATTAGCAGAAACCCTAGGAATTCCTTTGTTGGAGGCCACTGCCCTAGGCGTGCCTATTGTTGCATCAGAATTTGATTACGTAAGAGACATTGCGAGTCCTATCGAAACATTTAATCCACACTCACCAGTATCAATTGCCGATGCAGTGCAAAGATTTGTGGGTTTTGAAAGAGCATTGGATACGAAGTTTTTTTCTGCCAAAGATTTTGTTGAGGAAATTCTTAATGTCAATGAACAGTTCTAATAACAAATTCATTTCATGGTCATTAGTTAAAGGATCGTATCGGTGGAAATTTTGAATAGAAGTAATAAGCATGTCTTAGTTTTAGGTGCCTCTGGAATGTTGGGTAATGCGGTGACTCGGTACTTTTTCCAGGAGACCGATTTCCTGGTAACGGGGGCGGTGCGCTCAAAAGACAGCATAGGTCTTTTCCCGCAAAACTTGCAGGAACATATCGTTTGGGGGGTTGATGTTGACTATTTTGATACTGTGCGTGGATTTATCAAGGAACAGCAGCCAGATATTGTTATTAACTGTGTCGGGCTGGTGAAGCAATTATCGGATGCGAACGACCCTCTCATAGCGTTGCCTATTAATTCACTTTTTCCTCACATTTTGGCGCGATGTTGTGCTGAGTTTGGTGCTCGGGTAATTCATATGAGCACAGATTGTGTATTTAGTGGTTCCAAGGGTGGATATTTAGACAATGACATTCCGGACGCTCACGATTTATATGGAGTGAGTAAGCGCCTTGGCGAGGTCGATTATCCCAATGCGGTAACTCTTCGCACGTCTATAATTGGCCATGAACTCGATGGGAATCGTAGCCTGATCGATTGGTTTCTTTCTCAAGAGGGGAGTGTTAAAGGCTTTAGTGAGGCTGTTTTTTCTGGTCTGCCAACTGTAGAAATAGCTCGTATAATTAAGGATTATGTAATTCCAAATAAAGAGCTTCGAGGTCTATACCATGTGTCAGCGGAGCCAATTAACAAATATGACCTACTGTCCTTAGTTGCGGATATTTACGGCCATAATACTAAAATAATCAAAGATACCTATTTCAAAATTGATCGTTCGCTTGATTCTTCTCGATTTCGGGCTGTTACAGGTTTTAAGCCAGATCCGTGGCATGAAATGATAATTACGATGAAAAATTTCGGTTAATTTTACTATAGGAAATTAATAATGTTTAAAGATAAGGTTTTGATGATAACGGGTGGAACAGGATCGTTTGGTAATGCTGTTCTTCGTCGATTTTTGGATTCTGATTTTGCAGAAATCCGCATCTTTAGCCGAGATGAGCTAAAGCAAGAAAATATGCGAATATCGATAAATAATCCCAAGGTAAAGTTTTATATTGGAGATGTACGTAATTACCAGTCAGTCTTCGATGCTATGAATGGGGTAGACTATGTTTTTCATGCCGCGGCTCTTAAGCAGGTGCCTTCCTGTGAGTTCTATCCCATGGAAGCAATCCGCACGAATTGCTTAGGCGCTGACAATGTTATGTCTGCTGCCATAGCTTGTGGCGTGGAGAGAGTTGTTGTGCTTAGTACAGATAAAGCTGTATACCCCATCAACGCGATGGGTATGTCCAAAGCTATGATGGAAAGACTTATGGTTGCCAAAGCGCGAATGCGACGACCAGGTGAGACAGTCCTATGCGCCACAAGATATGGCAACGTTATGGCCTCGCGAGGTTCGGTTATCCCTCTTTTTATTGATCAGATGAAAAAAAACAAAACGCTCACGGTGACAGATCCGAGTATGACGAGGTTTCTAATGTCATTAGATGACTCTGTGGATCTGGTTATTCATGCATTTAAAAATGCTGATCAGGGCGATATTTTCGTGCAAAAGGCTCCGGCATCTACCGTTCAGGATCTGGCGCAGGCTTTAAAGGAATTATTCCGTTCAGATTCAGACATAAAAATAATTGGGACCCGTCATGGTGAAAAGCTGTATGAGTCCTTGCTCTCTAGAGAAGAAATGGCAAAAGCAGAGGATATGGAGCGTTACTATCGGGTGCCCATAGATGGACGAGACCTAAATTACAATAAATTTTTCGTTGACGGCGCGGCGAGCGTATCTTGCGCCGATGACTATACTTCGCATAATACTACACGGCTCGATGTTTCGGGAGTTAAGGAGTTGTTAATGAAGCTCCCTTTAATCAGGAGTGCCCTAAATGCTTAAAGTAATGACTATAGTGGGTACACGGCCAGAAATCATCAGGCTCTCGAGAACTGTTAGTAAGTTAGATCAGTTTTGTGAGCATGTTCTAGTTCATACGGGTCAAAATTATGACTACGAACTCAATGAAGTTTTCTTCAGTGACTTAGGGATTCGAAAGCCTGACATATTTTTAGAGGCCGCCGGCAAAAATGCCGCAGAAACAATTGGGCAGGTCATTATTGCAGCTGACCAAGCCATGGAAGATTTCAAGCCTGATGCTCTATTACTACTTGGCGACACTAACAGTAGTTTGTCTGCTATTCCTGCTAAACGTAGAAAAATTCCCATATTTCATATGGAAGCCGGTAATCGTTGCTTTGATTTCCGTGTGCCAGAGGAAATCAATCGTAGGATAGTTGATCATACTGCTGACATAAATTTGACATACAGTGAAATTGCTAGAGATTATCTTCTAAGGGAAGGACTTCCCCCAGACCAAGTGATAAAAACTGGTAGTCCCATGCGCGAGGTTCTTGACTATTATGCTTCGGAAATAGATTGCTCAGATATCATTAACAAGCTAGGTTTAGTTCCTCACCAATATTTTATAGTAAGTTCGCATCGTGAAGAAAATGTAGATTCACCTGAAAATCTTATTAGACTAGTCAACATATTAAATGATTTAGCTACGCGCTATCAAAGTCCTATTATATTTTCCACCCATCCTCGCACTCGAAAGCGGCTTGAGAGTCTTGGTGTGGAGACAAACCCGTTGATACAGTTTCTAAAGCCATTTGGATTTTTTGATTATATAAAGCTTCAGGTGGAATCTAGATACGTACTTTCAGATAGTGGCACCATCACAGAGGAATCCTCGATACTCAATTTCCCAGCGTTAAATATACGTGAGGTTCACGAACGCCCTGAAGGTTTTGAGGAAGCTTCGGTAATAATGGTTGGGTTAAATTTAGATACCGTTATTCAAGCATTAAATGTTCTGGATTCACAGCCAAGAGGAGCTTCTCGATTATTGAGACTAGTGGATGATTATGCCCCCCAAAATGTTTCTGACAAGGTGCTGCGGATTATTTTGAGCTACACCGATTTTGTCAATAGAAAGGTTTGGCACAAATTGGACAAGGGTGGTTTATAAAGCTCTATGCGGATCGCCATTGTTGCAGACGCTTATCCTCCGATGCAGAGTTCTGCAGCTGTTATGTTGCAAGACATAGCTATTGAGTTTCGCGCCCAGGGTCATGAGCCGGTTGTCATTATCCCTGCTCCCGATATAAGGGATTCGGTTGTTAGATCGATCATCAAGGGCATAGAGGTTCTTCGAGTGCCGTGCCCACCAACAAAAGACATAAATTATTTTCAGCGGACCCTTTGTGAACTTTATATGCCGTTCGCAATGAAGCGACGCTTAAATAAAAGTGGCTTTTTATCAATCAAGTTGGATGGAATAGTTTGGTATTCACCCTCTATCTTTCACGGGCCATTGATAAGGGCTCTTAAGAAATCCCATCATTGCAAAAGTTACCTTGTATTAAGAGATATTTTTCCTGAGTGGGCCGCAGATTTGGGTATTATGCGAAGAGGGCTTCCTTACCGCTTTTTTAAGGTTATCGAGAGATTGCAGTATTCAGTGGCTGATACGATTGGCGTACAAACTCCTGCGAACTTGCAGTATTTTCATAGAAATCAATCTATTGCTCCTTGCCAGGTTGAGGTGCTTCATAATTGGTTATCAGTATCAGAGTCAAAGGAATGCACTATCTCTTTGAGTGACTGTTCATTAGCAGGTAGAAAGTTATTTGTATATGCAGGGAATATGGGTAAGGCGCAAGATATTGCACCTTTTTTTAAAGTTATTGCAACTTTAGACCAATCAAGAGACGACATAGGCTTCGTATTTGTCGGCAGAGGAAGTGAAGTTGAGTCACTTAGTGCCGAGATATTCGATCGAAATTTGAGTAATGTTCTTATCTTTGATGAAATACAGCACAGTGAAATACCGGGTCTTTATGCGCAGTGTGATTTTGGCATGGTGTTTCTAGACTCTCGGCACAAAACTCATAATATCCCTGGTAAGTTTATTTCGTACATGCATTGTGGACTGCCGGTTTTGGCCTGTATCAACGAAGGTAATGACCTTTTTGATATTATTAATTCCGAAAGTCTAGGTCTTGCATTTTTTGGTGTCGATGCTGAAAGAGTCGTTTTGGCAGTTTTGGAAATGGTGGACGATCCAAATTACGTTACTCAAATACCAGATAACTGTCGAATTTTAGCAAAAGAAAAATACTCTTCGAAGATTGCTGTTAAGCAGATTGCAGCTTCTTTAGTGCAATGATCATGGACGTTTTTTCAAGCAAATATCTTAATACTCTTATCTCAGAGGCAGGAGTATCCGATAGAAAAAGGCAACATCGAAATATTCATCGTTCTTTTGACGAAAAGTGTCAACGACTGATTAATGCAATTGGTGTTGACAGCTATATCGCTCCACATAGGCATCGTTTAGATCCCAAAAGTGAGTGTTTGATTGCAGTAAGAGGACTTTTCGCTGCTGTAATCTTTTCGGACAAAGGTACTGTCGAGAAAATTGATTTTTTTGGCACAGAAAAATTTAAGAATTTAAGCGTTGGATTAGAATTACCCCCCGAAGTGTGGCATACGGTTGTTGCACTTACGCAGGGCTCGATACTTTGTGAGGTCAAAGAAGGACCGTTTGATCCAAAAAAGGCAAAAGAGTTTGCTCCTTGGGCGCCTTCGGAAGGATCGGCTGATGCGCAAGATTACTTTGATCAATTAAGAGCCTTATGTAAGCAGAGGCTACTAGAAAGTTCGGACGAGCGTACTTTTGAAACTTATTCGATAGCTTAATATATCCAGTTTCTAAGATATTTTATGGCCGTCGAATCCGTCTGCCATCCTCCTCTCAACATAATCTTTTCCAATGGCTCACCTTGCTCTAATAGATCAAGTGCAGCGCCCACCCTAAATGAATGGCCGCTGAGTGGTTGTTCATTTGGCCCAGATTTTAATTCTTTCTGTAGCGTCTTTAGTATTGTGCTGATACTTGCTGGGTTTAGGTTATTTCCAATATGCCCGTGTTTGTTAATGGATCTTAGGATGCTTCCCTCATCGCCAACTATCTCTTTCCATGTTTCTAATAAGTTAAGCAACTCCTCGCTTATAGGTAAAACCTTACCTGTTCCAAATTGATCGGTTTTTGAGAAGTTAAGTCTGATAATAGGTTTACCGTTTGGTGCTTGGTCTAAATCTTCAAACTTAAAGATGCAGAGTTCGGATCTTCGCCGCATTGTTTCGTAGCCGAGTCTTAATAGGACTTTATTCCTTAAACCCCTAATGCTCTTATCGCAGTTATTGAGCAGTTGGTTGAGTAAGCTTTTGGTGAGTGGCGTAGCTTGCTGCTGTGCCCATCCAATTTTTCTATGCATTCGCTTAAGGGCCAGTATCACTTCCGGCTGTTTGGTGGGGTCATGATTTTTTGATAGCTTTAGTACTGTGCCGAGGCTATTGATACGCCTGCGGATGGTAGCACTTTTGTTGTTTTCACTGAGGTAGTCCACGTACATTGCCATAGTCTCTGCTGTGGCGGGAATTGGTTCTTGGTTATTTTGTAGGCACCAGTTTTGGTATTGGATAAAGTCTGATCTGTAGGCCCTGATGGTATTTTGTGCAAAGGCGCCATCAAATTTGGCTAAGATATCGTCAATCATGTTATTCTCCATAAAAGGAAATTTAAGCGCTTTAAATGGAATAATATACACCATAAATGGATAATAAATGATTTCTGCTGAACAAATCAAGGCTTCTCGTGCATTAATTGGCTGGAGTGCTGCTGAATTGGCAAAACGAAGCTCTGTTGGCGCTACAACGTTGAGGCGGTATGAGATGATTGGAGGGGTTCCAAGTGCTAATTTGTCGGTATTGATGAAGCTAAAATCTACGTTAGAAGCAGCCGGCATCGAATTCACTGGTGACCCTTTAGTTAATCCTGGGGTTGTCCTGCACCTAAAACGCGACGCCGACCGGGCAAGTTAATTGTTGTCAATACCTTAAAGTGTAATTTTCGCCGATCTTATAGTCATAACGGAGGTGTTTATATTGAAGAGTTCAGTCAAATCTATTACCACTTTGCTGCCCACACCTAGGCTTCTCCCTAATGAGTCTGAGGCAGAATTTCAATCAAGCCTACAGGGCTTACTCTCTGAGCTTGAAATCCCATCTCCGCTTAATATTGCTCTGGTGATCCAACTAAATGAGTGTCTTTGGTGGATTAAACGGCATACGGTCGATAAGGAGCTCTTGTTGCATGAGTCAATGGCTGGAATATTAACCAGGTCTGCTGAATTTCCTCAATCCTATGATAATCGCCGGGTTTCCATGGCTCTTGAGGGTTTCCTTGCTGGTAATGCAAGTGAGGAGGATGAACAATGGATTGACGAGTTGTTAAACCGTGCCGAGTTGACCGTGTCTGATCTTCGGGCACGTGGTTTTAAGGGCGCGTATAAACACATTAAAATGGCGGATGATCTAATTCATCGCCAGTATCAGACCATGCGACATCTACAGAAGAGTATTGACTCGGTGGATTTTAAGTCCAGATTGATTAAACGCATGGACCTTGAGTTGGCCGTGCTTGAAAATAACGCCCTGGCTATCGATGCCAATCCCTCCTAAAACCCATACCAACCGTCGCAATGCGCAGCGATCAACAGGCCCTACAAGCACCGAGGGTAAGTTAGTTAGCAGCCAAAATTCCCGTAAGCATGGCCTAAGTAGTGCCCCCGACTTTGAATCGTCGCTTGAGTATCAGACGCTTGTCGATCTCATCGCGGAGGAGGGGTTCTCTGCCTTTGCCTGTGCCGATATTGCCGCGGGACTTCTCAATTATCGACGTGTGATGGATGCCTATTACGATACCTATACCAGCCCCGAGCCGGTCAATGAGTTTATGCGTGATATGAACGTGAAGGCTTCGATCCCTATCTTCAGAGAGCTACTCAGTCCGTCGGGCAGTGAGCCCCAAGATGTGCGCGACATGGCAGCTTTTTTTGCGAGCATGCAAAGACAGGAGCGGCGCAAGGGTGGGCCGGTATCCCGTCGCTCTGCGGACACCCACAAGCTGATACGCTACCAGCGCAACGGCATCGCTCGGTTATCGAGAGCGGTTCGCCAAGGCTAGACTAAAAAAATAACAAAACGAAGCCAAATCCCAATCCCAATCGTGGCCTGCGATAAATGCCTTTATCAAGCTTAAAGTGATTTATTTTTTGGTCACGGAATATATTCCCCATTCCACCGTCTTCTCAATCTTTTTTTCTACTGAAACCTACTTTACCGTGACTGAATTGATTTTCATGTAAGTGTTTTTTATTTGTTATTATTTCTTGCAGAATGCCTCAAAATTCTTTGCCGCATTCTCAGACAACTCCGAATAAAACAATGCTGCAGCATATGACTTTTCAGATTCTTCCTCGTTTCCTGCTATTCTCTCTTTGTCTGCAGTTTTTAATACTTCTCCAGACGTATATAAGAAAAATTCTGCGGCTTCACTGACTTTTTTACAGTCTTCAGTCTTCCAAAATCCTATATCGGACTCTTCAACATCGGAATATCCTGAGAGGGGAATAAGTAAAATTAATAGACAGAAGAAACAGGTAAATTTATTCAAGATGTAGCCCTAGTACCGGAAAGTTTAGATTAGCACACTAGCACAGACGACATAAAAATATTACTAGGTCTGACTAGCCAAAATAGTGGTATTCGAGAGATATCTTGGACATCTTGATTGGGTATTGGTGGTTTCTTGACTCTTCTACTCTAGAATCTCGTTGATTCTTTCTCTTCAAAACTGAATGAACTGATTGAGGTAACTACTTGTTACCTCTTTGAGTAGGAATACCCCATTCATTCATCTTCCTACTTATCCTTCTGTACCCCAATCCTCCCATATCATGAAGAAATGTAATAACTGATGGATTACTTCTTGTTTCTTAGAGTATGTTTGGTGATGTGTGAGGTTGTTTGATTGACCCTCGATGGTGAATTCTAGGTGCGGGATTGTTCCTTGAAGAACCCCGCTACCCAAAACTATTCCACTGTTACCGACTTCGCCAAATTCCTCGGCTGATCCACATCCGTACCCTTAACCAGCGCGATGTGGTAAGCGAGTAACTGCAATGGAATGGAATAAACTATAGGCTCCAAAAGCTCAGGTACATGCGGCATCGGGATTACGTGAATCGTTTGATCACTACTAAATCCGGCATCAGAATCAGCAAATACATAAAGTTGCCCGCCTCTGGCTTTGACCTCCTCAAGGTTTGATTTCAGCTTTTCCAAAAGTTTGTTGGATGGAGCTACTGCGATAACCGGCATGTTTTCGTCTACAAGGGCCAGTGGTCCGTGTTTAAGCTCCCCTGATGGATAAGCTTCAGCATGAATATAGGAAATCTCTTTTAGCTTTAAAGCTGCTTCCATAGCAACTGGGTAGTGCACACCCCGACCTAAAAATAGTGCATGGTCCTTATCCGCAAATTTTAGGCTAGTCCGCTCAATAATTGGTTCGATACTAAGTACTTGCCGGCAAAGCTTATTTAGCTGTCCAAACAATTTAACCGGTTTAATTTTTTCGTCTGATATTCCTTTTGCCTGCATCATGGCGCAGGTCATTAGAAGGAAGGCAACCAGCTGTGTGGTAAATGCTTTTGTCGAAGCGACTCCGATTTCTGGGCCTGCATTGGTGGAGATAAGTAGATCGGACTCTCGTACCAGGGAGCTACTTGTCACGTTACAAACCGCTAGGTAACTTAGATAGTTAAGTTCTTTGGCTTTGTACAGGGCTGCCAATGTATCTGCAGTTTCGCCGGATTGAGAAATGGTTACAAAGAGTGTTTTGTTGGGGATTACTACTCGGCGGTATCGATATTCACTGGCCACTTCTACGGTAACCGGGATATCCAGGTATTTTTCCAGCCAATAGCGCGCAACAATGCCCGCGTGATAGCTGGTTCCGCAGGCAACAATGCATATGCCTTGAGCTTCCTTAAAGAGTTTTTGGGCTTCCAGTCCAAAGGCTTCAAGAAGCACTCCTTCGCGGCCAAGGCGACCTTCTAGGGTACGTTGCATGGCTGCTGGCTGCTCATGAATCTCTTTAAGCATATAGTGCCGATATGTGCCCTTGTCGGAATCTCCAGCATCTTCTTCAATATGGTGGGTATCTCGTTCGGTTTCGCCGTGATTATCGTTAAATAGTTGATATCCGTCCGCAGATACTACGCCGTAGTCGCCTTCTTCGAGGAAGATAAACCTATCGGTCACTGGCCTTAGGGCCATTTGATCAGAAGCGACGAAGTATTCACCCATGCCGACGCCAATTACTAACGGGCTGCCTTTGCGTGCGATGTAGATTTCGTTTGATGCTTCTACGTTAATAACTGAAAGGGCATATGCGCCCTGCAGCTCGGCGATGGATGTTTTGAGTGCTTCTATCATCTCACCGGTTTTGCTCCAATGTGAATGGATCAGATGGACAATAACTTCGGAGTCGGTCTCGGAGAGAAAGGTATAACCCTGTTCTTTAAGACGCTCTCGTATTTCTACATAGTTTTCAATAATACCGTTGTGAACCAGCGCAATGGGTCCGGACAGGTGGGGGTGGGCATTGGCTTTAGTAGGTTTGCCATGAGTGGCCCAGCGGGTATGGGCTATACCTAGGTTTCCCGTAGATTGGGCCGTGATTTTAGACTCAAGTTCCGCCACTTTGCCGATGGTTTTTGTGCAGGAAAGTTGATCATTGTTGAGCTTAAGCGCTATACCGGCGGAATCGTAACCACGGTATTCAAGTCGACGCAGTCCTTCGATTAATATTCCTTCCACTGGTCGCTGAGCGATGGCTCCGACAATTCCGCACATGTATTGATTTTCCTATTTGGTATGGACTTTAGTTGGTTGCGTATTTTGCCAGAAAATTTATGCTGAGTGTGTATCGCTTACTGGAATGCATTATTAAAGGAAATCTGAGCGATATGTACTGATACTTTTATTAGGATCCAAATATTTTCGCTGCCACGGGGGCGGTCGTCGCTTCCCGCTTGGCACGCACTTTCCTGCACGTCCAAGTGCCCTCAACCCCAATAAATACCTCTCCGCTCAGCAAACTCAAACGAGGATAGAAAGGGATTTTAATGCAATATAATTACAAACTGAGGCTTGAGCTACGTGACTCTTCTAAGTCGCGATAAGACCATTGGCGCCGATAATTTCCATTACCCTGTATAAAGCTGTGAATCATAAAGGCTATTGTCGTCATTGAAACCTCCTGCTATCTATTGCTAATTTGAAAATCAAGATATATCATGAAAAATAAAGTTATATCATGATGGCGTCAGTTATGTCAGTAGTAAGAGAAAAATTTGCAACTCAGGTCGACTCAACGCTTTTGGGGGCTGTGCGTAAGCTAGCCAAGTCAGAGGGGCGTCAGATTCAGGCAGTAGTTGAGGATGCACTTCGGGAGCATCTGGAAGCAAAAACTGGTGAGAATGTTCGGGGCCGAGAACATGTTATGGCCGCGTATCTGAAGAGTACGGAACGGTTTTCCGGTTTGTATAAAAAGTTAGCGCAATGAGATTTGACTACATTCGCGTTGATGACATTCTTGCTATTCATGCGGATCAGATAGCGCGGTATGGTGGTGGTGAAGGAGTTCGAGATCCAGGCCTCTTGGAGGCAGCGCTCTTTAGACCTCAGACCGGGTACTATCCGACCTTGATCGATGAGGCTGCTGCGTTATGGGAAAGTCTCTCGCAGAACCACCCCTTTATTGACGGAAATAAGAGAACGGCTTTTGCAGCGACCTATGTATTTTTGGCGATTAATGGGCTCGAGATTATTGCCACTGATAAGGATTCTAAAGCCTTTCTTATAGGTCTGTATGAGGTGGGCGGCGTGAACTTTGAAAACCTGCGCGGTTGGCTTACAGAGAATACTAAGTCAAATTAGTTGTTGCTAATAAAATTACCCTTGCGCTGATACCAGACTTTCAAAATAAGGCCGCATTACATTTTTTACCCGAGACAATTGTGAATCGCGTACCAACTCATCGGTGGTAAAACGCTTTTCGCCCCAGCCTTTCCTCAGTGCTTCCAGTGCGACATCAAACCCGATTTTACTGCGATATCTAAAGCAGTTTGCCATCGTCCTGCCAGGCTAAAGGCTTTTATTTCGACTCCATCCACCCTGTGACGCTGGGCGATCGCGCCGACAATTCCGCACATTTATTGGGGTTCCTGTCGGATGAGGACTTTAAATCTGGCGGTATTCTGCCAGAAAAGCCCAATTCAGTAATTGTCGACTGCTTGTAAGCAGCTATTTCTTCTCTGGGCGTTTCCATCCAGAAACCTGGATTTGTTTATTTCTTGTAAGCGCCAGAGTCTCTTTTTCTAGATCTTTGGTAATGGTAGAGCCTGCACCAACGGTTGATCCATCAGCAAGCTCTACAGGCGCAACAAGCGCCGTATTGGATCCAACAAATACATTGTTACCAATTTTGGTTTTGTGTTTATTTACACCGTCATAATTACAAGTAATGGTGCCTGCACCGATATTGGTATTTTCTCCAATGTCGGCGTCACCAGCATAGCTTAGATGGTTAATCTTGCTGCCTTTGCCTAACTTGGTCTTTTTGGTTTCTACAAAGTTGCCAACTTTGCTTCCGTCCGCCAGTTCTGATCCGTCACGCAGTCTGGCGTAAGGGCCGACAGTGACCTGTGCGCCTATATTGGCGCCCTCTATATGCGTAAAGGCCTTGATCGTTGAACCTTCGCCTATGCTTGCGTTGCGAATAACGCAGTTGGGTTCGATAACTACATTGTTGCCAAGCGTAACCACACCTTCAAAAACGGCATTAATATCGATTTCTACGCCGGTACCTACCGACAGCTCTCCGCGGATATCAATACGATTTGGGTCTGCTAGGCTGGTACCGTTACTCATCAGCTTATTTGCGAGACGAAGTTGAAAGGCGCGTTCTAGCTCCGCTAGCTGTATTCGATCATTTGCGCCCATAACTTCCTCGGAACTTCCTGGATTTGTGGTCTTTATGCTTATGCCTTCGGATACGGCCATAGCGATAATATCTGTTAGGTAGTATTCACCTTGGGCATTCTCATTTGAAAGTTGATTAACCCAGCGCACCAGATTTTCTGAACTTGTTGCCAGAATTCCGGTATTAACTTCGGTGATAGCCAGTTCTTCGGTAGAGGCATCTTTATGCTCAACGATCGAGGTTACCGCGCCTTGGCTGCCTCGAACAATACGGCCGTAGCCACTGGGGTCAACCAGATCGACCGTAAGCAGCCCTAAGCCATTTTCTGCGGCAGTTATTACCTTACACAGCGTCTCGCTTTGAATTAGGGGTACATCGCCGTAGAGCACTATAGTTGTGGAGCCTTCAGGAAGATTATTGCCCGCAATTTGCACTGCATGCCCGGTCCCCAGTTGTTCGCTTTGTTCGACAAATACACATTCAGGATAGGCAGATTGCACCTGCGCGCTTCCGAATCCAGCGACTACGATCGGAGCTAAGGTATCTAGGGATTTTGTTGCGTCTAATACATGGCCCAGCATAGGCTTGCCGGCGATTTTAAGTAGCACCTTAGGCAAATCGGATTTCATCCGAGTACCTTTGCCGGCGGCAAGAATTAGGGGTTGAATCGGCATCGAATTAGTCAATTTTGGCCAATCCATTGAGAAAGGTCTGCAGGCCTTCTTTTAGTTCGGGGTGCTCTAAGGCCATAGCTATATTAGCTTTTAGATATCCCAGTTTATTGCCGCAATCGTGGGTGGCTGACGCCATACGGTAAGCATCAAGAGCATCGCTTTTTAGTAGTTCATCCAGTGCGTCTGTAAGCTGGATTTCTCCGCCAGAGCCGGGCTTAGTATCTTTTAATATCTGCATAACCTTAGCAGGCAATACATAGCGGCCGACAACGGCCAAGTTAGAAGGAGCTTCTTCAGTTTTGGGTTTTTCCACCATGGCAGAAAGTGGGGATGTCATTCCAATATTAAGAGCAGCGCCTCCCATATCTGCAATACCATATTGATGAATATCTTTATCGGGTACGGCTTCCACCATAATTTGGCCGTGACCGGTTTCATCCCAGCGGTTAACCATATTGGTAAAGTCGTTCTGAGTGCCTGGGTTTGTAGCGGGCATTACCAGTACATCCGGTAGCATTACAGCAAAGGGATCATCGCCAATAACTCTGCGGGCGCAGAGAATGGCGTGGCCTAGGCCAAGAGCCTCTGGCTGGCGAATTGAGACCACTTGAACATGGGGCGGAATAATATTCTTGATGCTGGTAAGAACAATATCTTTGCCTTTACGTTCCAGCTGGGTCTCTAATTCAAAATGGGCATCAAAATGGTTTTCGATGGCTTCTTTGCCAGAGCGGGTTACCAAGATTATTTCGTTAATCCCTGCGGCGATGGCTTCTTCAACCACGTGCTGAATTACGGGTTTGTCCGTAACTGGCAGTAATTCTTTTGGAATCGCCTTGGTTGCCGGCAGCATCCGCGTTCCCAGTCCAGCGACGGGGATAATGGCTTTTTTAACGGGTTGGATATGCGGCATAAAATGTCCTGAGTGGGCGGTTCTTAGTTGAATTTGAAGGTCGAAACCAAAATCTGAATTCGAATTTTATCCCATTCTTAGGCTTTGATGGGTTTGGATTAATCACTTAAGCTTCATGGCAGACAAGAGTCCGAGGTGTTTTACAAAAGGATCGAAATCCTTATCTGAGTAGAGCAGGGGTAAATGTTCGTGGATGCAGTAGGGTGCGATAATGGTACCTGCAGTTTTTCGGATAGTGATGCCTTGTTTTCTAAGTGCTCTAAAATTTTCAGCGCATTCGACTGCGCGTGTAGCATTAAGCATTGGATGAATATCTAGGTTTTGAAGTAGCCTCTTAGCCGAATCAAATTGAGAATCGTGACGAAACCCCTGTAGTACCTCTGTGAGTATTAAATCGCCAATGGCTATCGGGTTAATTCCAAGAGTCTTATCTAGTTTTTCCGTTTGTGCAGTGTCGATGCCACTGAAATAGTCAATCCATACACTGGAATCAACAAGGATCACGAAGCAGTACGCATCTCATCGAGATCACCTTCCCAGCTTAGCTTACTTCTGAAATCCCTTATTTCAGAGTGCTTTCTCAATCGCACTAAGGTTTTTAGCCCTAGTTCTACTGCGTCTTTTTTGTCTTTAGTCCTGAGGCTTTCATGGCTCTCTCCATCAGCAAATCGTCGATTTCTATATTGGTTCTCATACCGAACCCTCCTTAACATCTCCAAATGTGTATAAAATATGCCGTATATACACATAGGAGGCAATCTTTGTCCCTTAAAGCCCTAAACCAGTAAGCCTTTTAGCTCTTCTATTTTTTGCTCTAACAAGGTCTGATCACCTCGCGTTTCGACATTTAGACGTACCAAGGGTTCGGTATTGGACGATCGCAGGTTGAAGCGCCAATTATCGAAGGCATAGCTTATGCCATCGGTGGTATCCAAATGGCCACCCTGTGGCGCGTAAAAGTCATTCACTCGCTGAATCGTTATTTTTGCTTCTGAGATGGTGAAGTTGATCTCGCCGCTGCAGGGATAGGCTGCAATGCGCTCGTCAACTAGGTCTTTTAAGCTGTTGCCGCTCACGCACATAAGTTCGGTAATAAGTAGCCAGGGAATCATTCCCGAGTCACAGTAGGCGAAATCCCGAAAGTAGTGGTGCGCGCTCATCTCGCCACCATAGACTGCATCTTGTTCGCGCATTACTTCTTTTATAAAAGCGTGGCCGCATTTTGATAATATAGGCTGGCCGCCAGCTTGCTTGGTTTGTTCAATGGTATTCCAAGTCAATCTTGGGTCGTGAACAATTCCTGCGCCGGGATCCTTGGCTAGCATCATCTCTGCTAGCAGCCCAACAAGGTAATAACCTTCAATAAATCGACCTTCAGCATCAAAAAAGAAACATCTGTCAAAATCACCATCCCAGGCTATGCCTAAATCGGCGCCAGTTTCTTTAACTACCTTTGCGGTAGCTTCTTGGTTTTCAATTAATAAGGGATTGGGAACGCCATTTGGAAAGTCGCCGTTGGGTTCAGAATTAAGATGTATAAACTCAAAAGGTAAATGTTTTTCAAGCTGTTCCAGAATAATTCCTGCGCCGCCGTTGCCAGGATTAACGACTACTTTAAGTGGTTTAAGGTCGTCTATATTTATATAACCAAGCAGGTGTTGAATATAGGCGGACTTATCATTTTTAATATCGATTGACCCGGCTTTTGATCCGAGCCCATCCGAAGCGGTGGAGTATTCGTTTGTTTCCACCAATGCTTTTATATCTAACAGGCCAGTATCTTGGCTAATAGGTCTAGATTCTTGTCTGACCAGCTTCATGCCGTTGTGGCCTTTGGGATTGTGGCTAGCGGTTACCATGACTCCGCCATCTAACGGGCCATTAAATGTAGCAAAATAGACTTCTTCGGTGCCACATAGACCTATGTTCTCAACGATAGCGCCACCATCCGCCAGGCCGTGCATTAGGGCGTCTGAAATCACGGGGCTTTCTGTACGGATGTCAAAGCCAACGACTACACGTTTTGGGGCGTAGAGGTCGCAGTAGGCTCGGCCTACTTTGTATGCAATATGCGCATCGAGATCTTCGGGGACTTTGCCGCGAAGGTCGTAAGCTTTAAAAAGACTCATTTGGTGAATATCCTGATCAGAATGTGCCCTTTTTTGGGGCGTAAATATGGTGAGTTATAAAGCAGCGATTATAACCTTTGTTATCACAAATTTGGACATCAAGTTTTTCGGCTGATGCTCAGCTAACTAAAGTTTTAATATATTATTAGTTAAATAGATAAAAAGTTAATTTGTATAAATAGAATTCCTGTGAGCATAATAGTTAAATATATTTAAATATTATTAATGAGGGTATATGACTACTAATACATCTGCGCTTGAAGAATTGGCAAAATCGAGAGTTAAAGCAAAAGCAGCGGCGAAGAGACTGGAAGTTGCTGCGCTAAAAAAATTGATACTGTCATTAACAGCTGCATTGGAAGCAGAAGAAAAAAGAATAAAAGAAAAGGAAGAGAAAGACCGGCAAAATAAGATCGAAAAGATTAACCAGCTTTTGGCTGACAACGGTTTAAAGCTTTCTGATTTAAAACAGTCTTCCGGGCCGACCCGAAAGAAAGTGTCTAAAAAGCGTGGCGGCAAGCGCGGGCCTGTTGCCCCCAAATACCGTTTATTGGTGGATGGCGTAGAGCACATTTGGTCTGGTCGTGGCAGAACACCATTGGTATTTGCAAAGTACTTTGATGGTGGTAAAAGCCGGGAAAGTGTTGAAATTAAGTAGCTAGATGGTTTCTGGGTATTGAAAGCCGAGCCTTGCTCGGCTTTTTTGTGGGTGAGCTAAGAGGGATTCCCGGGCCAGCATCGGTTTAACAAGGGGCTAGAAAGAAAAACTAAAAGTCGGTTATTATCGAATTATCTCAATAACAGAAAGGATTCTGTGAATGAATAGTCCCTGCGTATATATCATTACCGATAGAACCAACTCCCATCTTTATACCGGCGTCACAAAGGATGTAGCTCGCCAGGTGCTTAAGCATAAGTGCAACCTTATCGACGGTGTTTCCAGCGGTCTTAGTCTTGATAAATTGGTCTGGTATCAGCCGTCATTTGATATGTCAGTGGCTATAGACGTTGATGCGCATTTCAAGACCGGGTCTCGTGATTCGATTCTAAAACTTATTCGTATCAGGAACCCGCAGTGGCGTAATCTGTACAGGGATGTTTTGGATTAGCTTATGGGGTAGGTAACTATATCCAACGTGCCTAAAAAAATTGGTCTGGGCGCGCGGGGTAGCTTCTGAGGTTACTGGGTGGGAAGTTCTGCGCTGCTCTGTTGAACCTGCGTGGGTTTCGCTCAAATTATAGATCTGGAGTGGAGTTAGGCATCGCGAGGGTGGGATTTACTGCGAGCTACGCTCTTGCCCTTCGGGTCGACCTCTTCGACGTCGATGTGTCGCCACTACTTGGCTCGGTTGAACCCGCGTGGGTGTATCGCACTAAGGCTATCGAGTGCAGATTCTGACATTGTGCGGGTGGGAATTGACTCGGATCATCCTTGATACTCGGGGCTTCGCCCCAGCCTAAAGGCTGTCCAAATTTGCGTCCTGCAAATTTGTGAACCGGTGGGTTCATTCACACACCGACTCAACAAATAAAAAACCCAGCGCTAGGCTGGGTTTTTTATTTGGCGGAGAGGGTGGGATTTGAACCCACGGACCCTTACGAGTCGCTGGTTTTCAAGACCAGTGCATTCGGCCGCTCTGCCACCTCTCCAAAAGGGCCGCAATTATACCGAGGATGTTGTGTTCGGCAATTGCGAAAGGTATTTATTTACTAGCTTTCTTTCTTTGCTGCCTCCGCTTTGCGTTTTGCTCGGGGGTCATTAGTAGGTCTAATGACATCGCGAGGTACAGATTTAACATCTACTGCATCCGCCGTATTAAGTGGTGCAGAGAAGTTGACAGTTTTTGCGACTGTCTTAACTTTAAACTCTGCTACCGGCTTAGGCGTTGCACGTGGATCGTTAGGCGAGCGTTTGAATTCCCGTTTTACGGATTTTTCCGGTACAGCCGTTGCTTGGTGCGCTACTGGTTTTAATGAGCTAGCGCGTTTCACTACTGGCTTCTTCGGTTTGGCTGGTTTGCTAGCTTTCTCTGCAACTGGGGCTGGCGCTTCAACTGGAGCAACGACAACCGCTTCTGGCTTAGCCGTAGCCTCTGGTGTTGCTGTAGCTGTTGTTTCTTCTGCCTTAGCCTCCAAAGGGATCTGATTCTGGGGTACGCGAGCATCGCTGCGATTGCGCTTACGCGGTGTTCTGCGATTACCTGATTCAGAGTTAGGGCGACGATCTGGTCGGTTTTGCGCAGCTGCGCTCTGATCGGTGTTCTGATCAGTAGTTTCACCTTGCTTTTGTTGCCCACGGTTCCGTTGGCCACGACTTTTCTGGCTATCATTTTGCTGTGAGGTGTCTTTCTGCGAAGCATTCTGATTAGGGTTATTCCGGCGGCGATTATTGTCTTGGCTGCCACCTTCATTATTCCTATTTTGGTTCTGCTCGTTACGTCCTCGGCCTTGGCCCTGGTTTTTATTCTGGCTTTGGCTTTGGTTCTGATCCTGGCTCTGACTTTGATCTTGATCCTGACCGTTGCGGTTGTTTTGATTGTTCCGGTTTCGGTTGTTTCTATTCCGGTTCTGATCATTACGGCCTTGGCCTTGGCCCTGGTTTCGGTTTTGGCCTTGTCGGTTGCCGCCGGAGCTAGAACGTCCTTGCTGGTTCCGATTGCGGTTCTGGTTATTCCGATTATTACGGTTGTCAGAGTTAGACGATTTCTTCGCAGCAGGTTTCTTTTTAGCAAATAAACCGGCAAAGAACGTGGAGAGCAAACCAGCCTTTTTAGGCGCTTTAGGCTTTTTCTTCTTGCTTGGAGTCATCTGCGTTTGCGCTATTGCCTGAACAGCAGCTTTTGGAGCTACCGGTAATTCAGCAATAGCGTCTAGCGGTGATACTTCTGTTTCAGCAATATCCGGATTTTTGGTCTGGTAGCTATTCTCGGTCTCTTCATGGTCTTGGCTTCGAACGCGTCGAATGCTGTAGTGCGGCGATTCCAGATCTGGTTGTGCAATTATTAGTACACGAACACCGGGATGGCGGCGTTCAAGATCGGTAATAACGTCGCGCTTTTCGTTTAATAGAAAGCTAGCAACATCTAGCGGCACAAATGCCTGAACCGCGCTGGTGAAGTCTTTTTGGGCTTCTTCTTCCATCAATCGAAGGATAGAGAGCGCAAGTGAACGGATGCCTCTTATAGTCCCTTGGCCTTCACAACGTGGGCAGGTTTCAAAGGTGAGTTCTTCAAGAGAGGGCCGCAAACGCTGGCGAGACATCTCTAGTAGTCCGAACTTGGAAATACGAGCCATCTGAACGCGCGCACGGTCAATACTTAGGGCTTTGCGCATACGTTCTTCAACGGCGTTGCGGTTTTTAGCCGGTGTCATATCGATAAAGTCGATAACTACCAGGCCGCCAATATCTCGAATGCGAAGCTGGCGCGCTATTTCGTCTGCCGCTTCCAGGTTGGTTTGTACCGCTGTCTCTTCAATGTCGCTGCCTTTGGTAGCGCGAGAAGAGTTGATATCGATAGATACCAACGCCTCAGTGACATCAATTACCAGTGAACCACCTGAAGGAAGTTTTACTTCACGTTCAAATGCCGTCTCAATCTGGTTTTCAATTTGGTAGCGGTTGAATAGAGGTAAGTCATCTTCATAGTGCGTAATGCGACTTTGGTAGTCGGGCATTACTTGGTTTATGAAGGCAGAAGCGAGCTGAAAAGAATCCCAGCTATCAACCATAACTTCGCCGATATTGGGTCGTAGGTAATCTCGGATAGCTCTAACAATTACGTTACTTTCTTGAAAAAGGAAGTGCGGGGCAGGGGAGCTATCGGATTCAGTTTTTATAGAGGCCCAAAGGTTGGCCAGATAGTCCACATCCCATTGCAGTTCTTCGGCGGTTCGGCCGACGCCAGCAGTACGAACAATAATGCCCATGCCGTCTGGAATAGTGGTTTCGGATAGTGCGTTTTTAAGGTCGGTACGTTCTTCGCCTTCAATGCGACGTGAAATACCGCCGCCAGGTTTGTTCGGCATTAGCACAAGGCATCTGCCGGCCATGCTAATGAAAGTAGTAAGTGCAGCACCTTTATTGCCGCGCTCTTCTTTGTCGACCTGAACGATTATTTCAGTGCCTTCTTTAATGAGGTCTTTAATTTGGCGTTTGCCAGAACTGCCTTTGCTTTCCCGGCAATATTCCGGAGCAATCTCTTTTAGGGGGAGAAAGCCGTGACGTTCGGCACCATAATTTACAAAGCAAGCTTCCAAGCTGGGTTCAACTCGGGTAATTTTTCCTTTGTATATATTGGCTAATTTTTGTTCTCGACCGCGATTTTCGATGTCTAGGTCATATAACTTCTGACCGTCGACGAGGGCAACACGAATCTCTTCAGGTTGTGTTGCGTTGATCAACATGCGTCTCATGGACGTACTCCTTTAATGGAGTGCGCGCGTGAAATTCGGCGGGAATAAAGACGTCTTTCGGTTGTAATTCACCAATAATCTAAACGGACTAATGGCGTTACCGAGGGCCGTTCTAGGCTTATAAATACGATGCGCTAAGTCAGCGCTTCTGTAAATACTGCAAATAAATCAATAATTTATGATACCTATTTGCAACTGAGCCGTAGCTCTATCTTTATTCTTATATGTCTTGGTGAGCTAAAGGTTCCAAACTAAGGAATTCCCAATGGGATTCAAAAGCTCAACAAGAAAAAATTCACGTGCCACTCTGGCTGTTAGGTGTTTGCATCGTTGCTACACCCTTTCTATTTCAAATCTTCTGCGCCGTCGCAGAAGGTTCTCGTTATTCGTAGTTCCAGTTCGCTGACCATGTATTGGGGTTATAATCCCGGCGCTTACTGGTGAGATAAAGTTGCTGGGTTACAGCAGGCTATTAATCTCGAGCGCGGAATATAGCAGAAGCGACGTCCACCCACAATCAAGCTACTTAAGCAGCAAGCCTTATATATGACTTCCCAGATAGCAGAATCCGTTCAGATGATTACCCTAACCGAAGCGGAAGATGGGCAGCGGGTAGATAATTTTTTGTGCAGCCGACTTAAAGGCGTACCTAAGTCACATGTATACAAAATCATTCGTTCGGGAGAAGTGCGGGTAAATAAAGGCAGAGTTAAGGCTTCCACAAGAGTCGAGGAAGGCGACGTAATACGCATTCCGCCGATTCGTAAAAACGAAGAACGAGCGGAAGGTCAGGTTCCGGACCGGGTGTTGAATGATCTACGTAAAGCGGTCTTATTTGAAGACAAGGCGCTTATTGTTCTCAACAAACCTTCTGGTCTTGCCGTCCATGGGGGAAGTGGTATTTCTCTAGGCTTAATTGAGGTTGCTCGACAGGTTTGGCCCAGAGAAAGTAAATTGGAACTGGTACACAGATTAGATCGCGAGACTTCAGGCTGTCTTGTTCTTGCGCGAACTAGAGCCGCGCTTCTTAATATGCAGCAGCAGCTGCAGCGACACAAAATCACCAAAGAGTACACCGCGCTTTGTATCGGAAAGTGGCCATCTCATATGCGCACTATCGATGCGCCACTTCAGCGGAATCAATTAAAGTCTGGCGAACGCGTTGTGCGTGTTTCTGAAGATGGAAAACAAGCGGAGACGCGATTTAGAGTAATTCAGCACTACAAGGCCGGCAGTTTGTTACGCGTGGGTTTGGTATCGGGTCGAACCCACCAGATACGCGTGCATTCTCAAGTTGCGGGCCATCCTCTGGCGGGTGATTCCAAGTACGGGGATGACGAAGCGAATAAGAACCTAAAAAAACTGGGACTAAAACGCCTGTTTCTGCATTCCAGTTATTTGAAGTTTAAACATCCCATAAGTGGTGAGCTTATTGAGATTGAAGCATCGCTGCCCGATGAACTGCAAAAGGTATTGGATAAGCTCTAATGCTTTTTATCTTCGATTGGGACGGCACCCTTTGTAACTCTCTGGATCGCATTGTCGCTTCTGCACAGCGCTCTGCGATAGATACGGGTTTATCTGAGCCTTCGACTGAGAGTGTGCGATCTATAGTGGGATTAGGCTTGTTTGAAGCCATAGACCAGATGTTTCCAAATCTTCCAGCAGCAGATCGCGAGCTAATGGTTAGCCGTTACAAGTATCACTTCGCTAGCCTGGGACAAGAAATCCCTTCACCTCTATATGACGACGCCCTGCATACATTAGAAACTTTGCGGGCTGGTGATCACCAGATTGCGGTAGCAACTGGTAAAAGCCGGATGGGATTAGACCTTGTGCTCAAGGAGATAGATTTGGTTGGTTACTTTGACGCTACACGCTGTGCCGATGAAACCCGATCAAAGCCGCATCCGCTTATGTTGCAAGAGATTTTGACGGAGCTGGATTACAGCGCTGCAGATGCCCTGATGATTGGCGATACTGAGTTTGATTTGGAAATGGCTAATGCAGCAGGCATGAAGTCTATTGGCGTTACTTATGGTGCACATGGGGTTGCTCGGTTGCGGAAATGCAATCCGGAAATTTTGGTGGATGATTTGAGATCAATATTAGAATTTGGTTTTTCCTAGACGGATAGTAATAAGCTCTTTTTAACCATTTCCGCTGCTGCTGGCCAAGCAGTAACAAATCCAATTCTCAAATTTAATAGCGAACTTCATCTATCGGCCAGATATAAACAAAAAACTCGGTTACGTCTAACAGGTAAAAACTGCTAAAGTTTCCCTTACTAATAATCGGAGAATGCTGTGTACGAAATCGTAGTGGCTGGTGGATGGTTGATGATTCCCATCTTGCTCTGTTCCGTTGTGGCCATTGCCATTGTTTTTGAACGTTCATGGACGCTAAGCGCTTCCCGTATAGCGCCTCAAAACCTTCTTTCTTATGTATGGGAAACCTACCGCGCTAAGAAACTTACGGTAGATCGCATTATCGAATTGCGTAATGACAGCCCTTTAGGTGAAATATTTGCAGCGGGTTTGGCAAATCTGAAACACGGCCGGGCGGTAATGAAAGATGCTATGGAAGAGGCGGGCAACAAGGTGACCCATGATCTTGAGCGTTTTCTCTCTGTGCTGGGAACCATTGCTACGGTTTCACCATTATTAGGACTGTTGGGCACTGTGCTGGGAATGATTGAAGTGTTTTCCGAAATCATGATTAGCGGTACCGGCAACGCGGGCGTTTTGGCTGGCGGTATCTCTAAAGCGCTTATTACCACCGCTGCTGGCTTGTCTGTAGCTATTCCGGCGATGGTGTTCCATCGTCACTTCGAACGAAAAATTGATGGCATTGTTGTTGAGATGGAACAGCAAGCTACTCGTTTGGTGGATGCGATCTTCAGTGATAAATCGCTTCAAACAGATTCCACTCCAGATGGGGCAAAGCCAGAGTGAAGTTTCGCTCCCGCCGGCGCGCGCCGGTTGAGGCAAACCTTACTCCACTAATTGATGTGGTATTCCTGCTGCTGATCTTTTTTATGGTGTCGACTACCTTTACTCACGAAAACCAAATGCGCATTAATCTTCCAGAGGCGCAAGCTGAAGCCTCTCAGTCGGAAGATAGCCAAATAAACTTAACGATCATGCAGGACGGTGCCTACAGTATTAATGGACGCGCCGTTGCGAATCGGGACATCCGTACGCTGATGGAAGCGCTAAGTTTAAAAGCAGGGGGCGATCTAGAGCAAGCGGTTGTTATCTCTGCCGATTCCGAGACATCTCATCAAAGCGTGGTTCGTGCGATGGATGCCGCCGGGCGATTGGGTTTAACCAAAATTCGCATAACCAGTCAGGAACCCTTAGCGGGGCCCTGATAGATAGATCCAGTGTTCAGAAAACAAATTGAGCATCAACTTGAACGTGCTTGGTACGGCGACGCAAAATGGAGCCGAGCGCTAGCTCCGTTAGAAGCGCTTTATGCTCGCAGTGCACTTAAAGCTAAAGTTCGTGGTCAAATTTCCGCGAATAATAGCCCTTTGGGTATTCCCGTTGTTGTCGTGGGTAATATAAGTGTCGGCGGCACCGGCAAAAGCCCTGTGGTAGTGCGTTTAGTAAAAGAACTGAAAAGCCGTGGTTACCATCCCGGAATTCTAAGCCGCGGTTATGGCGCAGAGAGCGAGGTTCATCCGCGCCTTGTTAGTTCTGAAGATGACGCAGCCAGGGTTGGCGATGAGCCATTAATGATGGCTGCCAGCCTGCCGGATACGCCGGTGGTGGTTGATCGGGATAGATTGCGTGGTGCGCGATACCTTAAAAATGAATACCAGGTCGATTTAATTCTTTGTGACGATGGTCTTCAGCATTACGCATTGCCGCGAGATATTGAAATTGTTGTATTGGATGCCGTGCGGGGTTTAGGTAATGGCCATCTTATTCCGGTGGGCCCCCTTAGAGAGTCTGCGGACCGTCTGAAGTCAGTGGATTATGTTTTATGCAATGGTCCACAGTCTTCTTTGACTGAAGATCTTCAAGCTTTGGTTAGCGCTGGGTTTTCTGTGCAACCTCGGTCCTGGCAAAAAGTTCAATCTGGTCAATCTATGGCTTTGCATGAGGTTGGTCTTAGCGGAGCTGTATTGGCAGTCTCGGCTATAGGGAATCCCACAAGGTTCCATCGCACATTAGAAGACTTAGGCTTACAACCAAAACCTTTAGTATTCGCCGATCACCATGTTTTTAAAGCAGAGGAATTAAAGTCTGCGGCTGTGGAATCTGGATTGCCTCTTGTGATGACTGCCAAAGATGCGGTCAAATGTAGATCCTTTGCCGAGCCGGAATGGTTGGCTTTGCAAGTAGAGGCTGAATTGCCGGATAGTTTTATCGACTCGCTTGTTAAAAAATTAAGAGCGCTAAAATAAAGTACTAAATTGGAAGCACTAGATTAAGAGCCCGAAACGAGAGGAGCTACGTTGAGTTTTATTGTTGTTATACCTAGCCGTTACCAATCCACTAGATTGCCCGGTAAGCCTTTGGCCGATATCTGTGGAAAGCCCATGGTGCAATGGGTTTATGAGCGTGCCAGTTTGTCCGGTGCGGATCAGGTGGTTATAGCCACAGACGATGATCGAATTAAACATGCCGCCCAGAATTTCGGTGCCAAGGTGGTAATGACCTCAGCGGATCACCCCTCAGGTACTGATCGTTTGGCGGAAGTAGCGGATATTCTCGAATTAACTGGCGATGCGGTTGTGGTTAATGTTCAGGGTGATGAGCCTCTAATTCCGCCTCAGGTTATAGATCAGGTAGCGGGTAATTTAATAGCTCATTCAGATTGTGCTGCAGCTACGCTAAGTCATGCCATCGAAAGTGTGCATGAATTCAAAGATCCTTCGGCTGTGAAAGTGGTATCCGACCGCAAGGGTACGGCTCTGTACTTCAGCCGCGCGCCGATTCCCTGGCCTCGAGACTTGGTGTTCAAAGGCGACAAACTTCCGGCGGATTTCACTCCGCAACGACACCTGGGAATATATGCCTACCGGGTGAGCCTTTTACGCAAATTTGTTACCTGGCCAAAGGGCTCTTTAGAGGCGTTAGAAAGCCTTGAGCAGCTGAGAATATTGCATCAGGGCCACAATATTCATGTTGAGCAAAGCGCTGTATCGGTTCCGGCGGGTGTGGATAATCCCGAAGATCTGCATCGGGTTAGACGTCTGGTGCAAACCTAATGCCGGTGCGTGTGCTTTTTGTGTGCCTGGGTAATATTTGTCGGTCACCTACAGCAGAGGGTATTTTTCGGTCCCGAGTTGAATCTGCGCAATTAGAAGATTCTATCTATATCGATTCTGCTGGCACGGGAGATTGGCATATAGGAAAAGCACCGGATCCTCGCGCTACAAAACATGGCTTAGAAGCGGGCTACGATATCAGCCAGCTTAGAGCGCGCCTGGTTAGGCCGGATGATTTTGGCGAATTTGACTATATATTGGCTATGGACAGGCAAAACCTCTCTGATTTGGAGGAAATGCGGCCGGCGGACTTTACTGGTCGGCTCTTATTGTTGCTTGATCTTGATGTTAGCGCCGCGGCTGAGGATGTGCCTGACCCTTATAGCCTTGATGCCTCAGGTTTTAAAAGAGCAATAAGCCTAATTGAAGGAGGCTGTGATGCCTTGCTATTGGATATTCAGCATCATCTTTTGAAAGAAAAATCTGCGAACCAGTAGTTATGGCCTCAATCCTGTCTAACTTCTCCCTCGACCAGTGCAACAGCCTTGCGGTTCCCAGTATCGCAGAATATTTCATGCGAATTGAAAGTATAGAAGACCTTGATGCTGCCAGAGTCTTTGCCGAAGAAAATACACTGAAAGTCATGGCAATTGGTGAGGGCAGTAATTTAGTTTTGCGCCCGAAAATTCCTGGCCTAGTGATACAAATAGCGCTTTCTGGGATCGCCCTTATTGAAGAAAGTATTACCGATGCGCTTGTTGAGATTGGGGCAGGTGAGAATTGGCATAAATCTGTTGAGTGGTGTTTGATAAACAAGCTTTATGGGATCGAGAACTTAGCTTTAATCCCTGGTTCCGTGGGTGCGGCGCCGGTTCAGAATATAGGGGCATACGGAGTAGAGATCGCTGAATGCCTCGAGCGTTTGGAGTACTTCGATCTATTTACTGGCGCTTTAGTAGGGCTCAGCGCTGGTCAATGTAGATTTGCCTATCGAGACAGTAGATTTAAAACGGACCTTAGAGACAGAGCTATTATTACTCGCGTTTGGTTGCGGTTGCGTAAGGAGGGCGGAACTAAAGCTAAAACAAAAGCCAAGGCCAAAGCGGAATACCCCAGTCTTAGAGCCTATATGGACGATAGAGGGTTATCCGAAACTCCTGAAAACGTTTTTGATGCTGTGTGCGCAATTCGTAAAAGCCGGTTACCAGATCCGTCTGCACAACCAAATGTAGGCAGTTTTTTCCATAATCCGGTGGTTTCTGAGACGCAATACAGAGACCTTTTAGAAAAGTTTCCGGACATGCCTGGATATGCGAATACGCAGGGGGGAATGAAAATTCCAGCGGCGTGGTTGATCGAATCTTTAGGCTTAAAAGGCCAAGAGATTTCCAAGGTCAAAATATCCGACCAGCATGCCTTGGTTCTGACCAATTCCAACCAGCAAGATGCAAACGCTGTGCTGGATGCGGCGTCTTCAATTCAAGACTTAGTCAAGGAAACCTTCGCGATTCAATTGAAAATTGAGCCGCGTATTTACCCAGAACATTAGTCTTAGTGTGCTAACTAGCGCTCGTTCTAACTCAGCTTTTGAATTCTTTTTATATTGTCTTCAATTGGCAGGTGGCGCGATGCTTTCGCGGCAATTACACCATCGGATCAAATCTTCGGAATGCGTATATTCCAGAATAGATAGGCTTTTACGAAGCCGTTTTTTTCGCAAATGAAACTACTAATTTGTTCTAAGTCGTGGATGGTTTCGGCGTGCTTTGCATCTGTGATTTTTTCGCACAGATGGCATCGCGTAACTACTAGGCGCATGAGAATCTCTCCGTGATCAAGCTCATATTTGGGTTTAAACGGCGACATCATTTCACCGGATGAAGACTATAGTCCGTAGATCAATAGTATACAACCGCTAGTGTTCTGGATATGGAAAAACTAGAACCTTATACAGCTTCCATGGGCCGGGTTTTGCGGGCCCAGCGCAATCAGAAAGGCTTCTCTCAAGAGGAGCTAGCGCATCGGGTGGGGTTAGATAGAACCTATATTTCTCTTTTGGAAAGAGGGCTGCGCCTGCCTACCTTGGGGACTCTGGTTAAGTTGTCTGGCGCTTTGGACATACCGCCGGAGGATTTTGTTGCCGAGCTGGGTCGGCCATATAAGGTGGATTGATTAATTGGGTTGGCCCAATCGGATCCACTTTTCAAAAGTTGGTAATAACTTTTTATCATTTCCGTTGCCACGGGGGCGTTCTTTTCTTTGGTTGATTGTCGCCATCCCTGGCGCCAAGCCTTCGGCCAGTCTAAAGCCTGTCCAAATTTGCTCCTGCAAATTTGTGCCCAAAGAAACGAACCAAAAGAAAAGGCACCCCGGTCTAGGTTAGTGTGTATCAATTAGAGCTGCAGAAAATTGCTCCTGCATTTTCTGCACTTCCGCCATCCATGGTGGGCGTCGCATCCTGCTCGGAACGCACTTGAACGCACATCCTTGTGCGTTCCACCCCAATAAATAACTATTCACTCGGCAAACTCAACGGGGCCCGGCACTCACCTTGGCGGGAGGTGAGAAGTTTTCTTTTTGTTTGGCGTTGGAGCGTGACGACTGATTGCGACTTGGAGTCGAGGACAGAGCCAAGACTTTAAATACCCGCTTCGCGTATAAATCTGGCTACCGATATGAGCGGTAAGCCAATCAACGCTGTTGGATCTTTGCTTTCGATCGAATCAAACAAGCCAATCCCCAGAGATTCACATTTAAAGCTACCTGTGCAATCCAATGGATTGTCCAATGCGATATAGGTAGAAATTTCTTGGTCTTCTAAAGTTCGAAACTTAACCAGCGTGGTAATCGTCTCTGAACGCGCAAACCCTTTTGCAGTATTAATAAGACATGCCGATGTGTAAAAGGTGACATCATTGCCACTAAAGTTTCTGAGTTGAGCTTCGGCATTTTCAGCGGAGCTAGGCTTGCCAATAAGTTGCCCGCCAAAGTCAGTGGTCTGGTCTGATCCGATTATCCAGTGATCTGGCCAGTTTTGTGAAATCTCAGTAGCTTTTTCTGTGGCCAATCGTTCGGCTATTTGGTTTGGTTTTTCACCCGCTTTGGCTGATTCGTCTATGTCAGGGCTAATACACTCGAAATCGCTCGTTAGGCGGCTTAGAAGCTGTTTTCTATAGGGTGAAGATGAGGCGAGAATGATCTGGGTCATCGGTGAAGTTTACTCTGCTGTCGAAATATACGAAATATCATGCACATAAGGGTGATTTTGCTTTGACAGAAGCACCGCATCTCCCTAGAATTGCGCGCCCGTGAGTCTGGGTCCGCATACCTTGCCATTTGATGTTTCATTTGGCTAATAAGTGGACCAATATATTAGGTAGAAATAGTGTCATCAGCATTTATTGACCCCTATAAAGTAGCAAAGAAGGCTGCAAAGCTGGAATTGCAGGTTAGTCCAGACTCAATGCCTCGGCTAGTTGAAGTTGTGAAAGAGGTGGGAGTTGTCTCAGTTGAACTAGAGTTCTTCTGGGATCAGCAAAAACGATTACGGGCACGTGGTCCGGTATCGACGCAAATTCAGATAGTTTGTGAGCGCTGCCTAGAACCTATGCCGCTATCTCTAAACATTGCAGTTGATGCTGCTATTGTTTGGGATGAAGAGCAAGCAAGTCAGCTTAGTTCTGACTTAGAGCCCTGGATGGGGCTGAACGAACTGATTGATATACATAGTTTGCTGGAAGATGAATTACTGTTGGCGCTGCCGATTATGCCAGCCCACGAACAAGAAAATTGTAAGGGTAAGTCGAGTTATACAACACTGCCCCACGAAGAACTTGGTGAACGTCGAAGACCTTTTGCAGGGTTGGCCTCACTAATTAATACGACTGACGACTGATACGGGAGATACCATGGCCGTCCAAAAGAGTAAAAAATCACGCGCGCGCAGAGATATGCGCCGCTCACACGATTCACTTAGCCTACCTACATTGTCTGTAGATTCTGTGACCGGTGAAAAGCATCGCCGCCATCACATTACGGCCGACGGTTTTTATCGCGGACGTAAGGTATTAGAAGAAAAAGTTGTAGAAGAGATCGAAGAATAGTTCTTTGTTGGAATATCCAGTCCGCCTTCAGCGCACTGATCCAAACTTACTATGATTAAAGTCGCTGTCGATGCCTCAGGCGGTGATTTAGGTAACGCACCGGTGCTTGCCGGTGTTCGCGACGCCTTAAAAGCAGACCCCGATCTGTTTGTGAGCCTTTACTGCGATGACGCTAGTCATACGGAAGCGCTCAAAAGTTCCAGTTTCCCCTCATATCTAAGAAGTCGTTTGTCGCTGCACCTTTGCGGTGAGTCTGTTGCTATGGACGATAAACCGATTCAGGCTTTGCGCAATAAAGCTTCAAGTTCAATGGCTAAGGCCATACAAGCCGTTGCACAAAAAGATGCCCAGGCAGTGCTCAGCTCGGGCAATACAGCTGCTTTGGTAGGCTTTGGCCTGCAGTTGCTTGGAACCATACCCGGCGTTACCCGGCCAGCCATATGCACCGCTCTGCCTTCTAGCAAAGGTCGTACATGGTTTTTGGATATGGGTGCAAATCTGGAACCCACACTTGAACAGATGCTCGCTAATGCACGCATGGGTGCTGGTCAGTGCCGATTGTTCGACAATATTCAATCTCCTCGAGTAGGCGTGTTGAGCGTAGGTTCAGAGGCTATTAAGGGTACGCAAATTCAGCAGGACCTTGCTGCTGAACTTGCGAAAGAACCGGGTGTAAATTTTGTTGGGTTTGCTGAGGGGGCCGATCTATTTTCCGGCGCCTTTGATTTGGTGGTTTGTGATGGCCTAACCGGTAATGTTGCATTGAAAACCGCTGAGGGTGTGGCCCACTTTTTAACGGATGAACTCAGGACGGTTTTGAGTCGCCACTGGGTGGCCCGTATTAGCTACTTATTATTGCGCGGAAGCTTGAAGAAATTCCGTCGTCGCATGGATCCGGCTCGCTATAATGGCGCAGCATTACTAGGGTTAGATGGGTTAGTTGTAAAAAGTCATGGTGCCAGCGATAGCGGGGCATTCGAGAATGCATTGCTACTTACGGCAGATATGGCCCGCTTAGATGCTTTGAATTTTCTCAAGGGAGAACTTCAAGGCGCATCTGCAGGCGTGAGCTAAAGCCTTGACTCAAACAAGCATTATCGAAAAATGCTACCGAACGGTTGTTGCTGAACTGTTAATACTGAATTCTCTATAATGGACAAAGGAAATATCTTTAATGATAAAAAATGATCTCGCTTTTGTTTTCCCCGGCCAGGGATCACAGAAGCCCGGAATGCTAGCCGAAATGGCGCAAAGCTCTGGATTGGTGGCCGCGACCTTTGCCCAGGCATCTGACGTGCTGGGTTACGACCTATGGGCCTTAAGCCAGAACGGTAGCCCGGAAGAATTAAGTCAAACTGAAGTCACTCAGCCCCTTTTAGTAGCCGCGAGCACTGCGCTTTGGCGCTGTTGGCAAGATGCTACTGATGTAAAACCCGGGCTAATGGCAGGACACAGTTTGGGTGAGTGGTCAGCCTTAGTCGCATCCGGTGTGATTAGCCTGGAGGACGGTGTTCGTCTAGTAAGACTTAGAGGGCAGTACATGCAGATGGCAGTGCCAGCTGGGAAAGGCGCTATGGCAGCCATTGTTGGTTTGGCTGATGAGGTCATTGCGGAAGTCTGTCAGCAAGCTTCCGGTACTGATATAGGAGGTGAGAGCGGAGCGGAAGTAGTGCTTCCGGTTAATTTTAATTGTCCGGGGCAGGTGGTAATCGCAGGACATGCCGCTGCCGTTGAGAAGGCTATGGCAGCCTGTACCGAAGCGGGTGCAAAACGTGCCTTGTCGCTTCCGGTTAGTGCACCTTTTCATACGCCATTGATGCAGCCTGCTGCAGATCGATTGGCCGAAGATATACAAGCCACAAATTTTCAAGCGCCCTCTATACCGGTAATTCACAATGTTGGTTGCGCTGTAGAAATGGATCCAGAGATAATTAAGCAGAGACTGGTAGAGCAGATTACTGCGCCAGTGCCCTGGACCCAGACTATTGAGAAAATGATCTCTGAGGGAATTGCCACCGCAGTCGAATGTGGCCCCGGCCGTGTATTGGCGGGCCTAAATAAAAGAATCAGCCGTGACTTAAGCACTGTAAATATTGAAGCTCCGGACGCCTTAGAAGCGGCCGCTGGCGAAATCTAAAAGATATTCAAGGGAGAAAAGAATGATTCCAGAAAATACAGTAGCTCTAGTGACGGGCGCAAGCCGAGGCATAGGTGCAGCCATTGCCGATCAGTTAGCAGAAATGGGTATTACCGTAATAGGAACCGCTACCTCAGACAAAGGAGCCGCAGCTATTGATGCGCGACTTAAGGCAAAGCCAGCGGCCGGTGCTGGTATCTGCTTGAACGTTACTAATGTTGAGCAGATAGCAGAAAAGATTAAAGAGATTACCGGAACCTATGGTGCACCTACGATCTTGGTTAATAACGCCGGAATTACCGCTGACAACCTAATGCTGCGTATGTCTGACGATGACTGGATGAACGTTATCCAAACCAATCTCAACTCCGTTTTTCGTCTAAGTAAAGCCTGCTTGCGCGGTATGACCAAGGCAAGATATGGGCGTATCGTCAATATCAGCTCAGTAGTGGGTAGCATGGGTAATGCTGGCCAGTGTAATTACGCTGCCAGTAAAGCGGGAGTTGCTGGTTTTTCGAGGTCATTGGCCAAAGAAGTTGGTGCAAGGAACATTACCGTGAACACTATTGCTCCGGGCTTTATTGATACGGATATGACCAAAGTTCTCACGGAAGATCAGAAAAATAGCATGTTAGTGAACGTTCCGCTGAAAAGATTCGGGGCGCCACAGGAGATCGCTGACTTAGTGGCTTTTCTTGTTATTTCAGGTGGTTACATCACAGGTGAGACAATCCACATTAACGGTGGAATGTACATGAGTTAGACATAGTTTTTGCAAGTGGGTCGCAAGTATGTAAAATGTCGCCTGCTCGCTTAAATGCGAACCAATTCACACTTTTGACAACCCTGGTCATTAGTTTTTATCCAAACTTTTGGGAAGAGAGATTCTTATGAGTAGTATCGAAGAACGCGTAAAAAAAATTGTTGCTGAGCAACTTGGTGTAAACGAAGCCGACGTGAACAATAGTGCTTCTTTTGTTGAAGATTTGGGTGCCGATTCGCTAGATACCGTTGAACTGGTAATGGCTTTGGAAGAAGAATTCGAAACGGAAATCCCGGACGAAGAAGCAGAAAAAATTACTACTGTTCAGTTGGCGATAGACTACATCAACAGTAATCAATCCTAAGAATAGCTGCTTACCAAAGAAGCCGGCTGATTATTTTGTCAGCCGGTTTTTTTGTGCCTGTAAGTTGAAGGTTATATTGCGATGACATTACTCGTTAATGGCAGGCTTCAGTCCGAGGTGCCTGCTGCTAGCAGGGCGCTCAACTATGGCGATGGCCTTTTTGAGACCATGCGCTTTGAATCCGGTGGCATAGCACTTTGGCGATACCACCTGTCCAGACTGGCGCTTGGCGCTGACCGTTTAAGCATCACTCAGAACCCAGACCTCATCGAATCGGAAATGCAGAGCTTCTTGACGCATCTAGCAACGCAGGGCATTCATCAGGGTGTTATTAAGCTTCGGCTTATTCGCGGAGGTGACCAAAGGGGTTACGCACCGGAAGCGAACCGGGAGCACTGGCGAATTTTTGAACTCTTTGAAGGATTGCCGGAATGGGGTACAGCGGAAACCGCGATGCTCTGCGAGCATAGATTAGCGATTCATCCCCAGTTGGCCGGGATTAAACATCTGAACAGACTGGACCAGGTGCTGGGTGCAGCAGAAGTAGCCGAAGCATCAGTTTCAACTGGACTTATGCTCGATGTAGCGGGCGCTCTGCGTTGTGGTATTGATTCAAATATTTATCTGGAAGTGGACGGCAGAATAATTACTCCACCCTTAGCAGAATCTGGTGTACTCGGAGTCTTTAGAAGCTATATGATCGATACTCTTTGCATCGATCTGGATATTTCTATTGTGGAACAGGAAATAGACCGAAAACAGTTAGCTAGCTGCTTGGGCTTGTGGCTGAGTAACGCGGTTCGCGGTCTTCGGCCAGTTAGTTCTATGCCGGGGCTAGCGGAATGGAACGCGCCATATTCGCCGCTTTTGTCAAAGCTGCAGCTGGCGGCACAAGATTCCCTTAAGGTTGTGCACAAGTGATCCGTCGGTTTCTAGCCTACTTTTTTGCCTCTCTGTTTCTATTCGGTTCTTTGGCAATTGGAGGGTGCTGGTATTTCTATCAGACCTATCTAGACACGCCGCTTGAGCTGGACGAGCGTGTATTTATTCTGCGCGTGCCTGAGAACAACTCATTAACTTCTGTCACGAGAGACCTTTGGATAGACGGTTATCTGCGTTATCCGCGACTCCTACTGCTGCAAGCAAAGCTGGAGAAGACACAATCTATTCGGGTTGGCGAATATGAATTAGTTAGGGAGGATACGCCGCGTATTCTTCTGCAAAAGCTGCATGGCGGAGACGTGCTGCTCTACAGAACTAGTTTGATCGAGGGCTGGAGTACGATGCAGATGTTGGCTCATCTGCAGGCAGATACGAGATTGAGCGACGACCTAGGTGAGGTTGAACTGGAAGACTTGGCTAGCCGGCTAAACCTGGATGTTGGTTTTGCCGAGGGTTGGTTTTATCCAGATACTTATGTCTATGCACGTGATCTACCAATCTCTGTACTGCTGTTGCAAGCTCATGAGCGCATGCAAGATATTCTGGCAGAAGAGTGGTTGCAGCGAGGTTTTGGTGTCCCTTATGAGACGCGGTATGAGGCATTGATAATGGCCTCTATAGTTGAGAAAGAGACGGGGGTACCTAGGGAGCGAGCTGAAATCGCCGGAGTTTTTGTGCGACGACTGCAGCTTGGTATGAGGCTGCAGACCGATCCAACCATAATCTATGGTCTCGGTGATTCCTACAGCGGCAACCTTACCCGTGCCCATTTGCGGCAGGCTAGCCCTTATAATACTTATTTAAACAACGGGCTTACGCCAACGCCCATTGCAAACCCGGGTCGCGACGCTATTCATGCTGCGTTGAACCCAGAGCAGGGCAGCGCACTGTATTTTGTCGCTCGAGGTGACGGAAGCCATCAGTTTTCCGATACGCTAGAGGCACACAATGCGGCCGTTAGACAATTTCAAATAGAGCAACGTGCAGTGGACTACCAATCTGCACCAGAGGGAGACCAGTAGTTGCAATCTGAAAGTTCAAAGCCAGGCCTTTTTATCACCGTCGAAGGTGTTGAGGGCGCGGGTAAATCGACCAATCTTTCTTTTATCGTCGATTGTTTAGAACAGTCCGGTATCGAGGTTGTCTGCACCAGAGAACCCGGAGGCACGCCTTTTGCGGAATCGGTGCGAGAACTGTTACTGGCGCCACGAGAAGAAAATGTTGACGCGGTGACTGAGCTTTTGCTTATGTTTGCGGCTCGATCTCAGCATCTAAATGCGCTTATTCGGCCGGCAATAGCTGCAGGCAAGTGGGTGGTCTGTGATCGTTTTACAGACGCTACTTACGCTTATCAGGGAGGCGGCCGTGAATTGGGCTTTGACCTGGTGGCAAAGCTTGAGGATTTAGTACAGGGGGACTTTAGGCCAGATCGAACTTTCTATCTGGATGTGCCCTTGGAGCTTGGCATGCAACGGGTAATAGCGCGCGGAGAAAAGGATCGCTTTGAGCTCGAGCAAACCAAGTTTTTTGAGCGGGTACGCAATACGTATTTGTCTATGGTCGATCGAGAACCCGAACGCTTTATTCTAATTGACGCTTCTCAGTCACTTGAAGCGGTTCAGTCCGATGTTCGGGCGAAGGTAGATGGTTTGCTAGCTGACTTTCAGAATGGATTTGAGAGTGCTTCTGATAACTCTGTCAAGAGCACTTCTGAATGATTTTACAGATGCCTTGGTTGCAAGGGGCTGTGGATCAATTCCATCAGCGCATGGTTAACCAGCGCTTACCCCACGCCATTTTGTTGCAAGGGCGGGCTGGCGATGGCGCTGAGATATTAGCGCAAAGTTTGGCCAAAGCAGCTCTCTGCAACAATCCAGAACTTGGTTACCCCTGTAATCAATGTAAATCCTGCTTACTGCATAGCGCAGAAACCCACCCGGATTATATGAAGCTAGAACCCGGTGGAGCCTCTGTGACTATTAGGGTGGACGATATTCGCTCGTTGGTAGATAGGTTTACCACTACAGCTCAAATCTCGTCTCGAAAGGTCGCGGTGCTGCTGCACGCTGAAACTATGAATACGGCCGCCGCTAACGCCCTGCTTAAGACACTTGAAGAGCCGCCGGGAGATTCGCTACTTATATTGGTAACGGAGGGAACTAAGCCCTTGCTACCAACTGTACGTAGCCGCTGCCAGCCGATTTCGATGCAGTCGCCTGACAAGGCACAGATAACCCATTGGTTAGAACAACGAGAGCTAGCTAAAGGGGCGTCGGAAGCCTTGATGCAGGCATTGGACTACCAACCATTAAAGATTGCCCAGTGGGTGGAAGAGGGTCTCAATAAAAACTGGGAGCACTTCCAAGCGATACTGACGGGGGTTGCCGGTTCGCAGTTAACACCGGTGATGGCTGCCACAGAATGCAAAGATATAGGGGTTAGTGACCAACTGGATTGGGTTGATCAGAAAATTTCGGCCTGGGTTAAGCAGCAAGCGAGTTCTGGACACGCGTTGGACCGACGGTGGGTACGTTATTTGGATCAGCTAATTGCCTTAAGGCGGGAGTTGATACATTCGGCGAACGTAAATGCCCAGTTGTTTTCAGAGAGTTTGTTTATGCTTTGGCAGCAGTTTAATCGTCAACTAGGTTGATTTGCTTGTTTTGAGGATGTGTCCTTTGACCTCATTAAAACCGCGTTCGTATCGTTTCTGATTATTTTTCGTTGAATGTAAACACTCTCACTGCCGTGGGGGCGTTCTTTTCTTTTGGTTCGTTTCGCTGACCAGCACCGTCCCTGGCGCTGGGCCTTCGGCCGGTCTAAAGCCCGCCCAAATTTGTTCCCGCAAATTTGTGGACAAGTAAAGAAACGAACGCCCCCGTGGCAGCGGAAATATCTAAATCTACAAAGTTCCCGATCTAGAGCCGGCGCTAGCCTACGGAATAATCGCGATCACATTGCTAAAACGAAAACCAACTTCGTCTTGTCTCTGACACCAAAGGTATTACAATCTACTGTACAAATAATAAATGAGTCCACCACATGGAAATGGGATTTGCCGGTAAAGGCGGTATTCTTTCGGTAACGTTGAAAGACTCCAGGTCTTTATTCAATGCCTACATGCCCTATGTCACCGGCGGCGGTTTGTTTATTGAAACTCAAAAGAATATCAAGCTCGGCGATGAAGTCTTTATACTGCTAGATATTCTAGATCAGGGCGATCCAACTCCGGTTTCTGCCAAAGTAATTTGGGTTACTCCTAAAGGCTCAACTTCCTTTAGACCGGGTATTGGTATTCAGCTTGGCGCAGAAAACCGTGAAGTTATGAATATGATAGAAACTCAAATTGCTGAGCTTCTTAACTCCCCAAACCCAACGTACACAATGTGAGACTTTTGCACGAAAGCTATTTCACTCCTGCGCTGCGTTAAAAACATGCTCAACCAGTCGTTTATAAATATAAACGCCCTCTTTGCGCGTGTTTTTGCTCTCGCTTCAAAGCGCCTACTTCTGGTGCCTGAAAGCAAAATATTCTTCCGTGAAAAGGTCTCAGCTTAGGTGTTTGTTGATTCGCACTGCCATCTGGATCATTTAGATTTAGAACCTTATAACAATAATCTCGATCTGGCTCTCGATGCGGCGCGCGAACGGGGTGTAAAAGGGTTTCTTTTAATTGGAATTGACTTTAATAAATTTCCCCAACTAATTGAAATAGAAAGCAAATACTCCGATGTTTGGTTGAGTATTGGCTGTCATCCACTAGGTAATGAAACCCACATAGATAAAGACCTCTTAACTAAACTGGCAAGCAATGCGAAGGTAGTAGCGCTGGGTGAAACGGGGCTCGATTATCACTACGCCGCCGAAAAAAAGGAATTCCAAAAGACTGCTTTTGAAGCCCATATGCAGGTGGCTTCGGATTTGCAAAAACCAGTGATAATTCACACCAGATCAGCCGTACAAGATACTTTGGATTTGATGCGAGAGTATCAAGACAAGGTCGTTGGCGTGCTGCATTGTTTCACTGAAGATTGGCAGATGGCTAAAACCGCAATTGATATGGGTTACTACGTATCCCTGTCTGGTATTGTCACTTTTAAGAATGCAGATGCACTGCGAGAAGTGGCTAAAAAGATACCCGCAGAGCGGTTATTGATTGAAACGGACTCTCCTTGGCTGGCGCCAGTGCCTTATCGGGGGAAGCAAAACGAACCTAAGTATTTGCCGGAAGTAGCAAAATGCGTGGCTGAATTACGCGATACAACGCCGGAAAAAATTGGCGAGACAACAACAGAAAATTTTTATCGACTGTTTCAACCATCCTGTTAATTCGAGATTCAATAAATAAGAATCCGTACTTTTGGCAAAAATTAGAAATTAGAATATAAGAGAGCACTGATGAGTCAACCGCAAATTAGCCAGATTCAAACCATGTTGGATCTGCAAAACTCAATGAACACGAAGGTAAATGCTCAGTGGCGCAAGCAGAACTTTGCTTGGTACCGAGCAATATGGATCGAATGTGCTGAGTTACTGGATCATTACGGCTGGAAATGGTGGAAGCATCAGGAGATGGACCGAGATCAAGTGATGCTCGAGCTAATTGATATTTGGCATTTTGGTTTGTCTATATTGATAGTCAAAGCGGCCGATGCTGAAGATTTGTGTCGTGAACTTACCTTAGGGCTGTCAGATAATGTGCATCTGGAGTTTCCAGAGCAGCTTGAAGCCTTTACTGAGGAAGTTCTGCACACCAAGTCATTTGATGCCAGGCATTTTGGGAGCCTGATGAAGTGCGTTGGTTTGGAATTTGAAGAGCTTTTTAGTAGCTATGTCGGTAAAAACGTTCTAAATATGTTCCGCCAAGACAAGGGCTACAAAGACGGCAGTTATATCAAAATTTGGGATGGCAAAGATGATAACGAATGGTTGGTTGAGGTTATGCAGAAGTTAGACCTAGCCGCTGATGATTTTGCCGAGTCAGTGTATCGCGCTCTAGATGAATCTTACCCGGACTAGTTCGAACTGCTACTAATCTATGAAAGGCTTCAAAATACTAGTTATCGCTCTTCTGGCTCTGTTGCTGCTATTACAGATTCGCCTGTGGTTTGGCGATGGCAGTATGGAAGATCGAGCTAGGTTGGCGCGGGATATTGACGCGCAGCAAAGCGCAAATGATCGTTTAGACGCGAGAAACGAAGTGGTGGAGCGCGAAATAGAAGAGTTTCATACGGATCCTGAAGCCGCCATAGAGGAAAGAGCTCGAGAAGAATTGGGCCTTATCAAAGAAGGCGAAACCCTATATTTATTGATAGAAGAAAATGCCAACTAAGCTTCATATACTAGTGCCTGCTTCAGGCCTGGGACTTCGCTTTAATGCGGATCGACCCAAGCAGTATCAACCCTTTCTTGGTATTTCTCTGTTGGACCATTGCCTATCTCAACTTTTGTCTCTGTCCTACACCGGCCAGTTTGTTGTCGGTTTAGCCGAGGATGACCTCTGGTGGGAAACGATGGATTCAAGTAAGTCGACTAGTATAAATACGGTTATCGGTGGGGCCACGCGAGCGGAGACCGTAAGCCATATGCTTGACGCTTTGCACGATGTTGACCCTCAAGACTGGGTGCTGGTGCACGATGCGGTGCGTCCCTGTGTTAGCAAAAGCAGTTTGCAGCCCTTATTGGACGTGATGCAGGCTACTCAGGCTGATGGGTTGTCACTAGGCAGGCCTATATACGAGGCGGTAAAACGAGTTTCTGATCAGGGCAAAGTGCTGGCTAGTGAGAGGCGAGAAGGTTTGTGGACTATTCAAACGCCTCAAGTATTCCGGTTTGAAGCCTTACAGAAATCACTACAAGCTTGTTTGGAAGAGTCCTTAAGCTTTGACGATGAAATGATGGCGCTCCACCATTTGGGTTATACCACTGGCATGGTTCAGGGGTCGGCGTTAAATATAAAGGTTACCACTGCAGAAGACTTGCCCCTTGCCGAACACTATTGGCAAATCATGCAAGCACAAGAGCAGGGCTAGAGGCACAAATATGAGAATAGGTCAGGGTTTTGATGTGCACGCCTTTGGTGAAGGTGATGAGATTGTTATCGGCGGGGTGCATATTCCCCATAACCGTGGGTTAGTTGCGCACTCTGACGGCGACGTGCTTCTGCACGCTGTTTGCGACGCTGTATTGGGAGCGCTTGCCCTTGGTGATTTAGGGCATCATTTTCCTGATACCGACGCACGCTGGAAAAATGCCGATAGCCGAGATCTTCTGCGAGCCGTGGCTGAATTAGCAAAGGCCCAAGGCTTTGCCCTAATTAATCTGGATTCAACAATTATTGCGCAGGCCCCCAAATTTGCCCCTCATATCGATGCAATGCGAAGTAATATTGCGCAAGATTTGGGTGTAAATATAGGTCAAGTTAGTGTCAAAGCTACTACTACAGAAAAACTTGGGTTTACCGGTCGTGGTGACGGCATAGCGGCCCAAGCTAGCCTGCTTATGCAGCCATTGCAGTCTTAAGTTTTGACCGTTTCTCTCGCTCTCAATCGCACTCCTGAGGTGGTTCGTGCTTTCCGCATTACCGATCAAGCAATTGCCAGCCTGAAGCAGGTTCCGGAAGATTTTGTTGTGGAAGAAATCTGGCAGCCGCAATTTAGCGGTGACGGCGAACATCTGTATTTGTTTATTGAAAAAATCGGACAAAATACTCCTTGGGTCGCGAAGCAGCTTTCTAAATCCTTTGGCGTATCTGAAAAAACCGTTGGCTATTCAGGCCTTAAAGATCGCCAAGCGGTTACCCGGCAATGGTTTAGCCTTCCAGTACCTGCACAAAGGGCAAAAAAAGATCCGGTAATTGAAGGTGTTCGAATTCTTCAGAAGGCCAGGCATTCTGGTAAATTGCGCCGGGGCAGCCACCTAGGTAATAGTTTTCAAATACGCTTGAGGGATCTTGACGCGGATAGGGTTCAACTGATTTCCAGATTGGGGGCAGTTTCTGAACAGGGCTTTCCGAATTATTTTGGCCCGCAGCGATTTGGACACAACGGAAATAATTTGCGAGCCGGTCGGCAGCTAGCAAAGGCACGAAAGTTAGTAGGGCACCCCAAAAGAGGGTTTTACCTTAGCGCTATGCGCAGCTCGTTATTCAATCAGGTATTGGCAGCACAAATGCGAGCGGGTAACTGGTCCGAAATTGTCGATTTTTATGTGCCCGCCACCGGACCTATGTGGGGTAGGGGGCGGCCTCTATCAGCTGAGATGGGCGTCGATATTGAAAATCAAGTGGTGGCAGACAATGCCGAACTATGTGACCTACTGGAACATGGTGGCTTAAGTCAGGAACGGCGGTTATTGCGCCAATGCCCCGAAAATTTTAGTTGGTCCTTTATTGAAAGGGAGGCTGAAGGGGGGCTCGAACGAGAAGTTGAAGGAAAGCAGCAGGATCTGCTTCTGCGGTTCAGTTTGCCGCCGGGCAGCTACGCCACAGTTCTAATAGACGAACTGCTAGCAATTAGGCCGGATGCCAAGGAGAAGGCTACTAGCTGATTTGCTTTTGCTAGCTGGTAGAAATTACTACCTTTTGCGTCGAATTATTCAACCGAGCCTGTGTTAATATTCTGCCTTTCTAAGCTATCACTTTTAACCGAACTCACAACCCTTTAGGGCGGCGTCGCACAGCTCAAATGAATCAGACAAAACAGCGCGGAATCGGGATGACGTCCCAACGTACGCGAGAGCGTCTAATTAGTCGACTCCGTGACGAAGGTATAGAAAACCAGCAAGTTTTGGACGCCATTCGCGACACTCCAAGGCATCTCTTTGTAGACGAAGCGCTAGCTCATCGCGCCTACGAAGATACCGCTCTGCCCATTGGTTTTTCCCAGACTATTTCTCAACCCTACATAGTTGCTCGCATGACAGAGCTTGCGCTATCTTTGGGTGTACCCGGACGGTTATTAGAGATAGGCACTGGCTGTGGTTATCAAACCGCCGTACTAGCGCAACTCGTACCCAGAGTATTTAGTGTTGAACGTATTGAACCACTGCTGGATCGTGCGATCGAAAACCTCGCGCAAATCGGTATAAGTAATGTGGTTTGTCGCTTGGCGGACGGAAAAATGGGCTGGGAAGATCGTGGTCCATACAATGTAATCTTAAGCGCGGCTGCACCCGAACAAGTTCCTGCTGAATTGTTAGAACAGCTGGCTCCAGAGGGCATGATCATTATTCCGGTAGGGCGAGAAGGCAAGCAGATGCTCACCGTTGTGCAGCGCAAAGATGACGGCAAAGCTGATGCGCGAGATTACCAGAGCTATGAAATTGAGCCTGTGCGCTTTGTTCCTCTGCTTAGTGGCATTTCGCGATAATGAATATGGCCCTGCTTAAATCTTGGCTGGGCATATTTTTACGAGGTTGCGCCATGGGTGCAGCCGATTTGGTCCCCGGCATTTCCGGCGGCACCTTGGCCCTTATTACGGGGATCTACGAACGGCTAATCAACGCCATTGCGAACATAGATATTAGCGCGCTGCGGATAGTGCTTAAGGGCGACATCAAAGCCGCATGGCGTCATATAGATGGTAGTTTTTTGCTGGCTCTGGCCTGTGGAATATTGACTTCAATATTTGTACTTGCTCATCTAATTGAGCATTTAGTTCAAACTCAGCCGGTATTAGTGTGGTCGTTCTTTTCGGGCCTGGTATTGGCTTCGATTATCTATTTGTTGCGGATAGTCTGGCCCGGCTCTTTGGGGACTCTCGGGCTAGGCGGCTCTGGGTTAAGCGCTTTGGGGTTTATAATAGTAGGCGCGGTTCTAGCCTTGAGTTTGAGTCAATTGCGCTTGGCAGAGTTACCCCTAACCACTGTATTTATATTTGTCGGCGGATTTATTGCTATTAGCGCCATGTTATTGCCCGGTGTATCAGGCAGCTTCTTATTATTGATGCTCGGCCTGTACCAGCCAACATTGGCGGCGGTTACCAGCTTAGATTTTGCCTACATCGCTATATTCGGTCTGGGCGCTGCCTCTGGGTTTGTGGTGTTTAGCCGGATAATTCGGTATCTACTCCGGTATTTCCATGAACCAACATTGTTATTTATAACCGGTTTGCTGATCGGGTCGCTTTATACGACTTGGCCTTGGAAATCTGCTCTTGAAGGTGCTGCGGCATCAAACCTGTCGCCTTCAGCTTATATTCAAACTGGATCTGATGCACAAGTCGGACCGGCTTTGATTTGTTTGCTCCTGGGTTTTATATTGGTGGTGGCGATCGCTGCCGCTGGATCCAAAAAAGATGCTATTACAAATATACAAAGCTAATAAAGCCAAGCTAACGGCGACTGGCTTACTCGCGCTTGTTTTGGTCGGTTGCACGGGACAGAGTGGCGGAGGTTCAGCTCCAATAGACGAGCGTCCGCAGCCACCTTCACAGGCATTGCGCCTTCATCTGGTTACCAGGGGTGAAACCCTCTATAGCATTGCCTTTCGCTACGAGAGAGATTTCCGTCAACTAGCTTCTATCAACGGCTTGAGCGGAGACTACACAATCCACCCCGGACAGCGGCTATACCTTACTGAAGCAGCGGCTAGGGACGCTGGTATTGTTGCTTCGAACGCGGCTTCTAATGCGTCAGCGACAGGAACAAGAGCAGCTGCTGTTACCAGACCAGTCGTGCGCAGCACGCCAACGGCATCAAACCCCACATCAGCGTCTAGTGCACCTCAGCCAGCCGCACCAGTGCTTGCGCCCGTAACCGACAATAGCTGGGTTTGGCCACAAACAGGCCCCATCGTTCGTAGCTTTGGTTCCGGTGACCCCGTGTCTAAGGGAATACAAATTTCAGCACCCGAGGGTAGCCCTGTTTTATCTGCAATCGATGGTGTGGTGGTTTACTCAGGCTCAGGATTGAGAGGCTACGGTAATCTGCTAATCATCAAGCACGATGATGCTCATCTAAGCGCCTACGCCTACAACCAGGAACTGTTAGCGCACGAAGGTGATTTGGTCCGATCCGGGCAGAAGATAGCGACGGTTGGCTCTGATGCCGAAGGCAATAATCGGCTGTATTTTGAGATTCGGTTGGATGGGACACCAGTTGATCCTATTCGGTATCTTCCACGAAGATAGTTCTTTTAGGGGTTTCCGTCTAAGACCCCATTTTTTGTTTGATTCTGATCTTGCTGATGGTAACTCACTCGAATTAACTATTTCCGTTGCCACGAGGGGTGTTCTTTTGGTTCGTCTCTTTGGGCAAGCAAAGAAACGAACGCCTCCGTGACGGCGGAAATCTATGGGTCTAATAAACAACTTTCAGAAATAACTATTCCAGCAATGGAATAGTGCTATTTAGTGGCAAGAGGGCTAGGGGACACATCCCTAATAGAGTGGTGAACCCTACCGACGGATCTCCGGCACATATGAATTCTGCTACCGTTGCTCCCTTCCGGGCCTGGCGGAGTTTACAGGTTCAAATTGCGAAGGGCCGGCAGGGACACCATAGCAACCAGCATTTGCGGATCCTTTAGATAAAGAATCGCGGTGAATGCGGGCTGCGCATTATGGTGAGTTGATATGGAATTATCAATTGATCTCTGCGCGCAATTTGCATATCTCGCTTAGCCAAATGTATTTGCTTATTTTCCCCAATCCCCAGAATAGCTTCGCTATAATTCGACGACTAATTTTTACGACATGTATTCATGAGTTATCAAGTTCTAGCGAGAAAATGGCGGCCTCAGTCCTTTCACGATGTAGTGGGGCAGGAGCACGTTCTAAAAGCACTAATTAATGCGCTAGAAAATCAGAGGTTGCATCACGCCTATCTCTTTACTGGCACGCGAGGCGTTGGTAAAACGACGCTGGCTCGAATCCTTGCTCGCTGTTTGAACTGTGAGACCGGTATCACTAGCCGTCCCTGTGGTGAGTGCAGCTCATGTAAGGAAATTACCGCTGGCAATTTTATAGATCTCATTGAAGTAGATGCTGCGTCTCGCACCAAGGTTGACGATACGCGGGAACTGATGGATAACGTTCAGTACGCGCCATCAAGAGGTCGATACAAGGTCTACCTGATTGATGAAGTTCATATGCTTTCGACGCATAGTTTTAACGCTCTGTTAAAAACCTTGGAAGAGCCGCCAGAGCATGTGAAGTTCTTATTGGCGACAACCGACCCACAAAAATTGCCGGTTACGGTTTTATCGCGTTGCCTGCAGTTCAATTTAAAAAATATGAGCGCTGCTCAAATATCAGAATATTTGGACAAGGTGTTGACCAGCGAGCAATTTACTTTTGACCAAAACAGTTTGGAGCTAATTGCCCAAGCTGCTTCTGGAAGTATGCGCGACGCTTTGAGTTTGACGGATCAAGCTATTGCGCATGGCAATGGGAATTTGGCAGAGAAAGAAGTCGCTAGCATGCTGGGTACTGTGGACCGTACTCATTTGCACGAGTTACTGGACGCCTTGGTTAAAGTTGATGGTCCGGCGCTTATCAGTACCTGTACCGAAATAGCCAGTCACTCAGTTGATTATCAGATTCTGACGGCTCAGCTATTGAATATGATTCACGCTATAGCGGTGCATCAGCAAGTTCCGGAAGCCGCAGTTACCAGTGTTTCTGCTGACCGCCTGCAGGTCTATGCGGATCAGTTTGAAGCAGAACAAGTGCAGCTGCTGTATCAAATGCTTTTGGTGGGTCGTCAGGATATTCAGATCGCGCCTGATCAGGAGAGCGGGTTCGAGATGTTGATGCTGCGTCTGTTGGCATTTTCGCCTCGTTCGGAAAACGCAGAAGGGGCACCCTCCGTAAAAAAGGGCTAGCGCCGGCGTCCTCTAAGGGGGTACCGGCAGAGAGTCAGACTGATACGCCCATAATAGATAGGCAGATAAGTCCTACGCATCAATCGGAAGACACTGTTGAAGGTACTACTGAAGATACTTCGGAAAGTACTTTGGTTACCTTAGTTGATCAGATAGAAGAAATCGAAGTGGTACCGGCTATTATTGAAGGGCAGGTAGCAGCCGTTGTTGAAACTCAGGTAGCCGCGGCTTTTGAATTACCGGTTACAGCTGATGTAGAAGTGCCAGTTGCATCCCTACCATCGATAGACTCCGCAGCAGCTGTCGCACTAGACATTGAACTTGAACCTGAACTAGTGCGGCCAAAGTCTGTCCTGGTTTATAGCGCAACAGATATTCAGAATTCCGAGGACTGGATTAGTATTTTCCAGCAACTGCTGTTGGAGGGAATGTTAAAGTCAATTTGCGGTCAGTTATCTTTTCGGCAGCGAGACGCAGACTTTTTGATTTTTGATATTGACCAAGCCGCTAGTGGCGTCTTGTCTGACAAGTACCAATCGAAATTTTGTGAGCTACTCAGTGAACATCTAGGCAAGCCGCTTCAGATTAGTATTGAGTCCCAGAATAACCATAATGAATCACCAACTCGACGAGCAGAACGATTGCACCAAGAAGCGCTCGAGAACGCAGAAAAAGATTTGCTTGGATCTGAGGCTGCGCAAAAATTAACGGAAACCTTTAACGCCCGTCTTGTTGCTGGTTCGATAAGCCTTAAGTAAGGCTGTAGGTCTAAAAGAAGTAGATAGAAGCACAGAGAGAAATCTATAGAATGAAAGATATGCGACATCTCATGCAGCAGGCTCAGCAAATGCAGGAGAAAATGAAGCAGGCGCAAGATGAAATTAAGTCCATCCAAGTGAAGGGTGAGTCCGGCGCCGGTATGGTTGAAGTGATTATGAACGGACGCCACGATATTGACCGGGTAAAAATTAACCCCGAATTACAGTCTGAGGATATCAAGGTACTGGAAGATCAGATTACTGCTGCCATCAATGACGCAGTGCGCAAAGTTGAAGTACAGACAAAACAGAAGATGGGCAATGTAACCGGCGGTTTGCAAATGCCCCCGGGCCTCGACCTAAACCTATAAGAAATAAAAGATGCTAAGTCCATTATTAGAATCATTAGTTAAAGCGCTTTCTGCCCTGCCGGGTATTGGCCGAAAAACTGCTCAACGATTGGCTATTCACCTAGTTAGTTTACGGCCCGAGGTAGCTAGCGAATTGAGCATGGCGCTTTCGGACGCGGTAGACCAAATCGGTAAATGCCAAAACTGCCGTAACCTAACTGAACAAGGCCTGTGTAATATTTGCGCTGATCCAAAGCGAGACGAAAAGTTACTCTGCGTAGTTGAGTCACCTATGGATGTTCTGGCGATAGAATCTGCCGGAGGCTATCGGGGGCGTTATTTTGTATTGTATGGTCGGCTCTCTCCTATCGATGGCATAGGTCCTGGCCAGCTCGGATTGCGAGATTTGGACACCTTAGTTAGTACATGTGGAATAGAAGAAGTGATATTGGCGACTAATTTAACGGTGGAGGGCGAAGCTACGGCACATTTTATATCGGACCGCGTTAAGGCACTAGGTGGGAAGGTAAGCCGCATAGCCCACGGCGTGCCTACTGGTGGGGAACTTGAGTTTATCGATTCACAAACACTTGGTTTTGCTATCCAAGGGCGGGCTAGCTACTAATGTCTTCTCCTGCTATTTGGATTACCAATAACGATCAGCTGGCGGAACTTAGTCTTGATCTAGTTGATTCGCCCCTGGCGATAGATACTGAATTTACTCGCCGAACTACTTACTACGCTCAGCTAGCGCTAATTCAAATAGCGGCTGGGCAAAAGCGCATATTGGTAGACCCGCTGGGAATAGATGATTGGCTGCCTTTTCAGAATTTATTGGCGAATTCTCATCGTAAGATATTTCATGCTGCTCTTGAAGACTTGGAAGTATTTCGAACCGATGTCGGTGTGTTGCCTGAGCCACTATTCGATACGCAAATAGCGGCGGCATTTTGTGGACTGGGCGATAGTTTGAGTTACGCAGCATTAGTAGAACTTCTGCATGGGGTGCAACTTTCAAAAGCTGAAACGCAGTCGGACTGGATGCGGCGTCCCTTGACCGAATCACAGGTGGGGTACGCTCTTGATGATGTCGAATGGTTGCAGCAAATCGAGCAGGAGTTAACCAGTCGTCTGTTGGGCGCCAAAAAGCTGGAATGGATGCAGGATTACTGTCGTCGTACCGTCGAAAACATGCGAGAAGAGATAGACCCTAAGCTGGCATACCGAAAACTAAAGGGGAACTGGAGATTAAATCCTGACCAGTTGCGAGTTGCAGCGCATATATGCACTTGGCGTGAGATATCGGCCCGTAAACTGGATAAACCGAAAAGCTGGATAATTCGAGATCCGGTTATTCTTGAGATAGCCCGCAAGGCTCCTCAAGATATGGCTGATTTAGAACATCGTGCGGGTTTGGCACCCGAGTCTGTGCGGCGATATGGACGGCAATTGTTATCGGAAATAGAAATTGCCTATGCCGACGCTCAAGAAGTTGCAGCGCCATCGCAACCGATCGAGGGCGCTCAGCGAAAACAGCTGAAGGCTTTGCAGCAAAAAGTGGAAGCATTGGCTCAGGAGAATCAAATCGCCAATCGGCTAATCGCCAGTAAGTCGGACTTGGAGGGGCTGATTCGTTGGCAATCCGAAGATCCTACTCAGGCCATGCCGGTAATGTTACAAGATTGGCGAGCGGAGACCCTTACCCCTCAGCTTATTAGCGGTGCAAGCTAATGCTTTTATGCCAGATATATCGCAGTACCAAAAAGAGCGAGACTTATCTCTACACGCGCTTTGAAGACAAACTAGAAAAGGTGCCAGACGATCTGATGAAAAGCTTTGGCCGCGCAGAGGTAGCCATGACGCTGCGGCTTACCAAAAAACGTACATTGGCCAGGGCAGACGCGGCTAAGGTCATCCAAGAAATAGAAGAAAAGGGGTTTTATTTGCAGCTGCCGCCGGTTTCATTTGTTCAAATGCCGGGGCAAGAGCAACTTGACGAGCAAATGGCCGAGATAGATGCGCTCAATGAAAAAATTCCTCGGGGCGGTTAGCGGCTTATGAGTCCCACCTATTACTACGGATTATGGATCTTCTACGCTCTGGGCAGTTTGGTTGCCTATCGAGTTCTCTGGGATTTTACTCGCTGGCCAAAAGTCTGGTGGTTGGGGTCCTTTATTCGGATTATGGCTGTGGTGGTAATAGTCACACCGGCTGCTCAGGCACAAGGCAGCGTCTATTTGGCTCCGGCCTGGATAACTATGGCGTTTGATGAACTTCAGCGGCTTGGAGATGGTTGGCTTCGAGCCGGAGTTAATTTGATGTCGGCAACGGCGATTGGATTATTGGTCTATTTTGTACATATTATTTATTCTTTTATACAAAGGCGTCGCAAGAAAAAACGGGCCTAATTGGCTCAAATCAAATAATCTGCTACAAACCGGTTTTAAATTCTCAGATGTTTAAAGTGGTAATACCTTTTCGAGGGAGGAAGGCATTGGAAAATACGGCTGTAATGGATGCGCTGCGAGGCGCTTGGGATAAATATGGTATTCATCATAAGTTACCGGCTTCGAATATCCATACCTTTGCTGACCTTTTCGCTGAGAGCCTGAGTAAGTTTGGTGACCGGCCTGCATATTCCTGCTACAAAAAAACCATTAGCTTCGCTGAGCTAGACCAACTTTCATCGAAGTTAGCCACGTCTCTTCAAAAAAGAGAGTTCCTGCAGCCGGGCGATCGTATCGCTATACATCTACCCAACTTACTGCAGTATCCAGTGGCCGCCATGGCTATTCTCAAGGCTGGAATGACACTGGTGAATGTGAACCCTCTATACACTGATAGAGAGCTTGAAGCAGTGCTAAATGATTCTGGCGCCAAGCTGGTATTTAGCTTCGCCAATCTGGCCACAGAGCTGAATCAAGTGGTGGCTAGGACTCAAGTCCAAGAAGTAGTGATCACTGAATTTGCCGACTTTCACGGAACAGCAAGGCGCCTGCTGGTTAATGGCGTTTTACGATACGTTAAAAAGCAGGTTCCCAAATTAACCTGGCCAAAGAGTAGTTCCTTCAGGAGCCTTATTAGCGGAGTCGATCACAGCAGTTTTACGATGTATGAGTCTAAACCGGAAGATATAGCGGTTCTGCAATACACCGGCGGTACCACTGGGAGAGCGAAGGGCGTAGTACTTACCCAGTCCAACCTGATTGATAATATGCGCCAGGTTTCTCAAGTTTATGAACATGCGAATTGGGATTCCGGCTGCATGCGCATGATGGTTCCGCTGCCTATGTACCATATTTATGCTTTTGACCTGAGTTTTTGCCATGGACTGAGCAAGGGCAATGAATCTATATTAATTACCAACCCGAGAGATCTGGATACTTTTATCAAAGAGATGAAAGACTATCCTTTTGATGGGTTTATTGGTTTGAATACGTTGTTTAACGGGTTGATGAATAAACCGGAATTCTGCTCCCTGGATTTTTCGCGACTAAAACTTTGCCTTTCTGGAGGCATGGCACTTACTAGACCTATAGCTGAGCGTTGGCATGAAGTTACCGGGGTTGGTATTTGCGAGGGGTATGGATTGACGGAATCTTCTGGAATATTGAGTGCAAATATTCCAGGTAATACGCGGTTGGGAACAGTGGGCGTAGCTTTCTCCAATACAGAAATCCGTTTGATTGACGATCAAAAAGCAGTCTGCGGTATTGATGAGCCCGGCGAGCTTTGTTTTCGCGGCCCAAATGCAATGCAAGGTTACTGGCAGCGCACCGATGCAACTGCTGAGGTAATCGATGCTGAAGGGTGGGTGCATACCGGCGATATAGCGGTAATGGATCAGCAAGGTAGTTTGAGTATTGTTGATCGTAAAAAAGACATGATTATCGTGTCTGGCTTCAATGTGTATCCAAATGAGGTTGAAGAAGTGGTGATTACACATCCGGATGTGATCGAGTGTGCTGTGGTTGCAGGCAAGGGTGAGGCGGGTGAGTTTGTTAAGCTTTTTGTTGTTTCCTCAAGAGCCGATTTAACCGAAGAAGAACTTTGTACCTACTGTCGCGAGAAGCTGACGCCATACAAAGTTCCTAAAGAAGTGGTATTTAGAGGCGAACTTCCCAAGTCAAACGTTGGTAAAATACTACGCAAAGAATTACGCGACGAGGCTTAAAGCCTCAACAGACCCTAGCTATTTTTAGTAGGTGTTCTGATACCCAGAGCATAAAAAGAATATGTCCTTTTGCGCCGATCAGGTGGCATCTCAAATAAGCCAATGTTTTGTAAAAGACCGTAAGGAGCTTTTAGTCCTTAGCGGGCGCATTGCGCGACGGCTGCATGCTGATCAACCTGCTTCAAATGATATTTCTCGTCTAGATAAGATGTTAGCGCAGGCTCAAAAGCGAGTAGTTGAGCGACGTAAACTCGTGCCGGATATAAATCTAGTAGCCGACCTGCCTATTAGTGGACACGCCAAAGAAATCACAGAGCTATTGGACGAAAATCAGGTAATTGTGGTGGCGGGTGAAACGGGATCTGGAAAAACCACGCAGATACCCAAAATATGCCTTTTGTCTGGACTAGGTGTGCTTGGACGTATAGCTCACACCCAGCCACGACGAGTAGCCGCTCGTACCGTGGGGCAGCGCATAGCAAAAGAAATTGGTACCAATCTTGGAGAGCTTGTTGGCTACCAAGTGCGATTTAGTGACCAAAGTGGCCCGGATACACTAATTAAATTAATGACCGATGGAATTCTGCTGTCCGAGATTCAAAGAGATCCGGAATTATTGGCCTACGACACCATAATTATTGATGAGGCTCACGAGCGCAGCCTAAATATAGACTTCTTATTGGGTTATTTAAAAGGGTTGCTGTCCCGGCGTCCGGACCTGAAGGTTATTGTTACATCGGCAACTATTGATTTAGCGCGTTTTTCTGAGTTCTTTAATAATGCTCCGGTTCTAGAGGTTAGTGGCCGGACTTATCCCGTCGAGATGGAATATCATCCTTCGCAGAGCGATAGCGATGAATTACTGGATCGAATTCAAGAAGCCGTGCATCACTGCCTGCAAAGCACTCCGCCTCATCGCGATGCTCGAGATATCCTGGTCTTCCTTAGCGGTGAACGCGAGATAAGAGAAACGGCCAAAAAGCTTAGGGATGCCAATATAAAAGGCCTGGACGTCCTGCCGCTATATTCCCGTTTAAGTGTTGCAGACCAGGACAAAGTTTTTCGCAGCGGTGGTCGTCGTCGAGTCGTTCTGGCAACCAATGTGGCGGAAACCTCAATCACCGTGCCGGGTATTGGTTTTGTGATCGATCCTGGTTTTGCGCGGATAAGCAGATTCAATGCGCGTACGCAGATCCAGCGGTTGCCTATCGAAGCAATTTCTCAAGCCAGTGCAAATCAGCGGGCCGGGCGCAGTGGCCGTATCGCCCCGGGAATTTGCCTAAGACTCTATTCAGAAGAAGATTTTATAGCTAGGCCAGAGTTTACGGATCCGGAAGTATTACGTACCAATTTGTCCGCCGTTATATTGCGAATGGCGGCCTTAGATTTTGGTGATATCCGACAGTTCCCCTTTATTGAACCACCGGATAGCAGGCAGATCAACGCGGGTATTAGGCAGCTTCAGGAATTACAGTTGCTCAATGCTGATTCGTCGCTATCCACCATTGGGCGAGAGGTTGCGAAGCTTCCGGTAGATCCACAATTTGCTCGTATGCTGTGGGAGGCAAGAACTCGACTCTGTCTCAAAGAATTGTTGATTATTGTCTCTGCTCTTACGGTACAAGACCCAAGAGAGCGCCCGGCAGAAAAACGTCAGCAAGCTGACGAGAAGCATCGAAAGTTTCATGATGAAAAGTCAGATTTTATTGCCTACCTGAATATATGGAATGCCTGGGAATCAGAGCGTCAGGCATTAACCAATCGACAGCTTCGAACTTGGTGCGAACGTAACTACCTTTCTTTTATGCGGATGCGCGAATGGCGAGATATTCACCGTCAACTTCGCATACTAGCGCATGAACAAAACTGGAAAGAAAACCAGAAACCAGCCCAGTTTCAGGAAATACATGAGAGTTTGCTGACGGGGCTGTTGAGTCATATCGGATTTCGTCGGGATAACTCGGAATACCTGGGTGCTCGTAACCGGATATTTAAGATTTTTCCTGGGTCTAGTCTCTTCAAAGCTCGGCCCAAGTGGATTGTGGCGGGCGAGATGCTTGAGACCAGTCAGTTGTTTGCTCATCAGGTGGCCGCTATTGAGCCTGAGTGGCTAGAACCTTTGGCCGCGCATCTCATTCAGGATGAATACTTGGAGCCCAGTTATGACTCAAAGCGAGGTGAAGTCACCGCGCGCCTGCGCAGAACACTTTTTGGTTTGCTGTTAAGAGATGATCAAAGAGTTAGTTATAAAAAGGTTGATCCTGAAGCCTGTCATCAAATTTTTCTGCGCGAAGCATTGGCCAATGGACGCTATCGCAGAGCCTCCAGATTTTTGCAACACAATAAGAGTGTGATTCTCGAACTGGAAGAGCTGCAAGATCGAGCTCGACGATCTGATCTTAGCCCTTCAGAAGAAGACCTATACGATTTTTATGCGGCCCGAGTAGATAAAGAGGTTTTGGACTACGCCAGTTTTGACTCCTGGCTTAAAAATATCAACGCAGAACAGCCAGAGCGGTTATTTCTGGACAGAGATAAACTGCTTCAGCGCGCAGAGCTAAACCTTCGGGATCAGTTTCCGGATCGTCTGCAAGAGGCTGGAATAACCTACCCGCTGCGCTATCAGTTTGATCCCAACGCAGATTCGGATGGTGTCACCGCGGAGATAAACCTGGAGTCTTTGCAGGGCTTTCCTCAATACCTGGGTGAGTGGTTAGTGCCGGGCATGCTAGAAGAAAAAGTTAGTCTGTTGTTACGGAGCCTGCCCAAGAAAGCTAGACGATCGCTTCTGCCCATAAATGACAAAGCGCAACAATTTACGTTGGATGTAACGGCGATAAATAGTCCTTTAACGGAAACTCTATGTAATTGGTTAATACGGTCTCAGGGTGTAGATCTGTCCTTTGATGATTTTGATAGCTCAGTATTGCCAGCGTATTTTCGAATGAACTATGCGTTGGTAGGTGATTCCGGTGAGCGGCTTGAGAATACAAAGGATCTAGCGGAGCTAAAAAACCGTTACCGACAACATGCCGAGGAAGCGGTTGTAACGCTGTCTTCTCAGGAAGACCTAGATGTAGAGGTAACCGAGTGGAGCTTTGGTGAACTTGCCGAGCACAAAGAGATACAGCATCAGGGTCGCACGCTAAGAGTTTGGCCGGGACTGGAAGACAGAGGCTCGTCGGTGCAGATTCGAAGTTTTAGTACCGCTCTGGAAGCTGCCAAGGTTAGCAGGCGCGGCCTGGCCAGGCTTTATTGCCTTTCGAATAAGCAGGCATACCAATATTTGGGTAAAGAGTTGTTTAAGGGGAAAACACTCCAGTTAATCTCTTTTGATCACAAGGATAAAGAGGCCTTAGTCGAAGAAATAATATTAACAGCAGTATCAGAGTGCTTTGAGGTCAACTTGGGAAAGGTGAGGAGCAAATCTCAATTCGAACAGGAATTGAATAAAGGTAAGCCTGAATTGGTTCCAAAAGCGTTGGAATTAGAAAAATTAGTATTGAAAATGGGTCAAACCGCCCAAGATATCAATTCTAGCTTGAAGGGCCTGGGTAAGAACTACCAGGATCTTAAGCAAGATATCGCTAATCAGATGCAATACCTGCTCTGCGCGGAAGTTTTTTTTGATACGCAGAGCAAATGGCGGACTCAACTACCACGGTATTTGACGGCGATTCAGGGTCGTTTGCAGAAGCTTGAGTCCAGAGGCGCGGATCCCGATGCGCAAGCAAGGCTGTTGGTAGATCCGGAGTGGCAACGCTATTTGCAACTTCATGACTATCGGCAGCAGGATAACCAAAGGGATTGGCCCGAATTAGACACCTATAGGTGGATGATTGAGGAGTATAGAGTGTCGCTTTTTGCCCAACCTATGAAAACGGTTTTACCGGTATCAAAAAAGCGTCTGGATAAATTGGTGTCAGATATGGAGAAGTCTGGAAAAAGCTTCATTGCGCGCGGCACTAAATAATAATTGTAGGCGCGTGTAATACGCCGCTAAAATGTACGTCTAGTAGTAGTACACAACCGACCCCAGGAGGGGATATGTTTAGACCCCACAGGTCAAAACAGCAAAGCCGAGAGAACAAGGGGTTCGCGTTCTCCGGAGCATTGGTATCCGGTATTTTTATGGTCGCTGCGCTTGTAGGCGGAATTACTGCTGCCTATGCGCAATCTACGGTTGAAGACGACCCCTGGGAATCCTTTAACCGGGATATGTATGGCTTTAATATTTTGGCTGATAAGTTTTTTGCGAAACCGATTGCCTATGCCTATAAGGCTGTGTTGCCTGACATCGCTGAACGAGCTGTAGAGCGGGTGTTTAATAATCTTGGTGATTTTGGTAGTGCGGTAAATAATTTGGCTCAGGGAAAGCTTGAGGCCTCTGCTAACAATACTGGCAGGTTTTTAATAAATTCTACTTTCGGAATCGGTGGCTTGTTGGATCTTGCAGATAATATCGGTTTGGAAAAGGAAGAAGCTGAAGACTTTGGTCAGACGCTGGCTGTTTGGGGAGTACGTACCGGCCCTTATCTGGTACTACCCTTTTTGGGACCTAGTTCTCTAAGAGATGCTTCGGCAAGAATAGTGGACAGCAATTTGCAACCGCAAATCTATTTAGAAGACGTTGGCGCTCGCAATACCGTTAGAGTAATAGATATAGTAACGATTCGAGCTAGATACATAGATATTGAAAAAACATTGCCAGAGAAAGACCCCTACACTTTCGTGCGGGATGCTTACCTTCAGCGACGTGCATATCAGGTATTGGATGGCGAAGTTGTTGATGATTTTGGAAGTGATGAATCAGGCAATTTTCTTGATTGAGGTAGAAATCTGAGTGTATCACCAGCGGATATTGCTAGCGCATGACGATCCGGAGATACGTTCACGTATTGCTTCGGTTTTGCGTAAAAACTGTTTTGAAATTGAAGTGCGCGATAGTATTGATGGCGTTCTAAGCTTCGATAGTTGTGAAAAACCAGATGTGGTGATGTGTCGGCTGGCTTGGTGCGACGATATCGAGAAGATTCTCAAAGAAACTGGCCCCAAAAGACATACCATTCAATTTGTTCAGCTTTTTGGCCCGCAGTCTGCGGAAATAGTTCTAAAAGCTTTCCATCGGGAAAATCACGACTGCCTGCAGGTACCCGCCAGCGAACGATCTATATTGCTGTCTATTGGCCGGGCTATCGAACGACGTGATCTGCTAGCCAAAAATTTAAGAGCAAAGCGCAGACTGGAAACTTCCAATCATAAGTTGGAACACAGTTTGGGGTTATTGGAAGCTGATGCTTTAGCCGGTCGGCAGATGCAGCAAAACCTTTTGCCGTCATCCCCAATTGTTAACCCGCCTTACTATTACGCCCGTTTGATTTGCCCGTCTCTTTATCTGAGCGGCGACTTCGTAAATTACGCGCGTGCCCTAGATGACTATTTGCTCTTTTATCTGCTAGATGTATCCGGCCACGGAGCCTCATCGGCTTTTGTTACGGTAATGGTTCGGCAGCTAATGCGCCGACTGGTTCGCCGCCACATCAAAAGAAAGGATCGTGAAGCGCTTAAGCGCGCTCCCGGCGGATTTTTGGAGCGCATCAACGAAGTGATGGGAGACAACGATCTAGATAAACATCTCACCATGTTTGCAGGATCAATTAACTTAAAAGAAAACCGCCTGCGCTATTCGATAGGCGCGCAAATGCCGATGCCGATCCTTATTACGGATGAGGGAGCTGAGTTTTTGCCGGGTAAGGGCAAGCCTGTTGGACTGTTCCCAGATGGTAAATGGGAAGTTATTGAACGCGAGATGCCTGAGAAATATATACTCATTGCTTTCTCGGATGGTGTATTGGAGCAATTGCCGGATATGAGTTTATTGGAGCAAGAAGCTTTTATGCTGAAAAAGTTGAAAAAATGCCCACCAGATATTAATAAAGTATTGCCGAGGTTGGGCATCAACGAAGTTGATAAACTTCCGGACGATATAGCCGTATTTTTGTTTGCCCGCGGATACCATGAAAGCTGAAAACCGAATTTTTTACGCCGAAGATGACGGCAACTACTATCTGCGCTTTTTAGGGGATGTGCGGGTTACCTTTTGCGTAACGCTAAGTAGTTACTTGGATCGTCTATTTATTACTGAAAATATAGAGTCGGTAGTTGTCGACCTTCTATCCGCTAAAGCAGTTGATAGCACAACCCTCGGATTACTTGCCAAAATGGCACTGTTTCTGCACAACAAAAGAAACTTACAGCCTCTTCTGCTAGTCGAAGACCCTTCCATGATTCGGCTGCTTGGATCCATGGGAATTGATGAGATTTTTAGTTTTGTTTCGGAGCTTCCCGAAAATGTCGAGCAGGTAAAAGAACTACCCTTTGCTTCAGCGGATAACGACGAAGCACGACTCAAAGTTATAGAAGCCCACAAGATACTAATGGGCATGAATAATAAAAACATGAATGCCTTTTCTGACCTGGTTAAAAGTCTTGAAGGTGAAGGCGCTAATTAGTCAGCTTCTAGACAGTTGTTCTAGCAAAAGCTTTTCCAGTTTTACCTGATCCGCAGCAAAAGACCTAATCCCTTCAGAAAGCTTCTCTGTCGCCATAGCGCTTTCATTTAGCTGTAGTCGAAAATCCGATTCAGAACTGATTCGACAGTCCGTATATTCTCCTACAGATTCCGGAGATAAAACTCGGGGCAGGTCTCCTTCGTCAGCGGATAGCTCCTGCAGAAAATTCGGTCCTATAGTTAATCTGTCACAGCCTGCTAGGGCTTCAATCTCGCCGGCACTGCGAAAGCTAGCCCCCATTACCAAGGTACTAAAACCACGGTCTTTGTAGAGGTTGTAGATATTGCGCACGGAAAGCACGCCGGGATCTAGTTCTGCTGGATACCCATCTACCGATTCAGATTTCTTATGCCAATCCAAAATACGGCCGACAAAGGGTGAAATTAGAAAAGCACCAGCTTGTGCAGCCGCAACGGCCTGAGCGCCGCAAAATAACAGGGTAATATTACAATTAGTGCCTTCTGCTTCAAGAATTTCTGCAGCGCGTATGCCTTCCCAAGTGGCGGCAATTTTAATTAACAGGCGCTCTTTGCCAACGCCTGCATCTTCGTACATAGCGAGAATTCGCCTCGCTTGATTCACTGTGGCTTGTGTATCGAAGGATAGGCGTGCGTCTACTTCCGTGGAAACCCGACCCGGCACTATTTTTAGGATTTCGCAGCCAATTTGCACTGCGTAGTGACCAGCGAGCGCATCTAATCTTTGTGTGTCCGGTAATTCCAATGCCTTCGCCCATCGGGCAGATTCGTTTATCAGAGTCTGGTATTGCGGCAGGGAAGCGGCCTTTAATAGAAGAGAAGGGTTGGTGGTTGCGTCAACGGGTTTAAAGCGGGCAATGGCTTCAATATCACCGGTATCGGCAACTACATCGGTATATTCACGGAGCTGATCAAGTTTGTTCATAAGTTAGTCTTTGGGCTTTTTGATTAAGTAGCGCTGAAGGCTCTTTATTACGTAAATCTGAGGGCTCTCTATTACGTAAAGTTGAGGACACATGGTTAGGCCACAGCAGATTCAATATTCAGTTTTTGGTGAGGCTCTCTTATATGAGACAGCGCATTTTCAATTACTTCAGTTCCAGCCCCCGCTAGATGCGCGTTCTCACTAATACTGCGACGAAAACCTCGCGCTCCCGGCTGACCGGAGAATAAGCCTAGCAGATGTCGTGATATGGCAGCTAGCTTGATGCCGCCGGAAAGCTGCTTCTCAATGTACGGCAACATTTTTTCCAGCACTTCGAACTCGCTTGTGGGAATCCTTGCATCATTGTAAAAGCGCAGGTCCACATCCGCCAATATCCAGGGGTTGTAATAGGCACTGCGGCCGATCATCACGCCGTCTAACTGTGCCAGATGTACTTCGCTTTGTGCCAAATTTTCCACACCACCGTTCAGAATTATTTCCAGATTGGGAAAATCTCTTTTCAATTGATATACGCGCTCGTGATCTAAGGGCGGAATTTCTCGATTCTGTTTGGGACTTAAGCCCTGCAGCCATGCTTTTCGTGCATGGACTACTAATGCATCAACCTTCGCATCAACAAGTTGCTCCACAAAGTAAGCGAGACTTTGATAGTCGTCTTGCTCGTCTACCCCAATGCGGCACTTAACCGTGACCGGAATGTCCACAGCCGCCTTCATGGCAGCAACGGATTCAGCAACCAGCTTTGGTTCTTTCATCAGGCAAGCACCGAAAGCGCCGCGCTGAACTCGGTCGCTAGGGCAACCACAATTCAGATTGATTTCATCGTATTTGTATTCTGCACCTATCTGCGCGCACTTGGCTAAATCAGAGGGTTCAGAACCACCTAGTTGCAAGGCTATTGGGTGTTCTTCGTCGTTATAAGATAGATGCCGGTCGATATCTCCATTTAGCAGCGCGCCCGTGGTCACCATCTCCGTGTAGAGAAGTGAGTGGCGTGTAAGCAATCGATGGAAATAGCGACAATGGCGGTCGGTTAAATCCATCATCGGCGCAATGGATATTCGCCGCGATAGCTTGGCTGGAGTCGAACTAGGAGCGGTAGACATAGGGTAGGTATTATAAATACTTAGGCGGCAGTTGTATTCCAAGTATTAGTAATAGCATTACAGATGCCTGTGGCATAATCGCCGCCAGTTCAAATAATGAAATAGATACCTATGATTCGTGTTCGTGTAGCGCCTTCACCAACAGGTGACCCCCACGTAGGAACCGCCTACATTGCGCTTTTTAACCTCTGTTTCGCTCGCAAGCTTGGCGGGAAGTTTATATTGCGGATTGAAGATACGGACCAGACTCGAAGCACTGTAGAGTCTGAAGCTACTATTCTGTCTAGCCTAAAGTGGCTTGGTCTCGATTGGGACGAAGGCCCTGACGTTGGTGGCCCCTATGGCCCATACCGACAGAGCGAACGCGCAGAAATCTACGCGAAATACGCCCACCAGCTTATCGCCAGTGGCAAAGCGTTCTATTGCTACCGTACACCGGAAGAACTCAATCAACTTCGCGCAGAACGTCGCGAGAAGGGAATTCAAAAGGCCTTTAAGTTTTCAGATCTGAAGTTAACTGCTGCCGAAGTACAACAACGCAAAGCCGATGGGCAAAAGCCCGTCGTGCGCATGATGGTTCCGGAAGAAGGCGTCTGTGTGGTTCAGGATCGGCTGCGCGGAAGCATTGAGATGGATTGGGATAATGTTGATGCACAGATTCTGTTAAAAGCCGATGGTATGCCTACCTATCACTTAGCCAATGTGGTGGATGATCATCTAATGAAGATTACTCACGTGATTCGTGGGGAAGAGTGGATAAATTCTGCGCCCAAACATCAGTTGTTATACGAATACTTCGGTTGGGATATGCCTGAGTTATGTCATATGCCGCTGCTGCGTAACCCGGATAAAAGCAAACTCAGCAAACGCAAAAATCCAACTAGTATTAACTTCTATCGAGACTCCGGGTTTTTGCCAGAGGCGGTGTTGAACTACTTGGGACGCATGGGTTGGTCCATGCCGGATGAGTCCGAAAAATTCTCTCTAAGGCAAATGATTGAAGCATTCGATATTGACAAACTTTCTCTTGGCGGCCCCGTTTTCGATCAAGAAAAGCTTAAGTGGTTAAACGGTATGTGGATTCGCGAAGACCTGTCCGCTAGTGATTTTGTTGAGCGCTACGCTGCCTGGGCATTCCCCCCGGAAAAGCTAGAAGCCATTATCCCGCTTATTCACGAACGAGTTGAAACCCTTGCTGAAGTGGCGCCTCTTACCGCCTTGTTTTTTAATTCACTTCCGGTTCTAGAAGAGAGTACTTTTGATGGACTAAAGCTTGATCGAGAAACCCAAGTTAAAGCCCTACAGTTTTCCTCTTGGGCACTGGATAACCAGGTTAGTTGGAAACGTGACGATTTGTATCAGCTCTTAAACGGCCTAGCCGAACATATGGATATTAAATTGAGGGACTTCCTACAGCCCTTATTTGTAGCTATGAGCGGCTCAACGGTTTGTCCTCCCTTGTTCGATACTATGGCGGTGCTCGGCCCTGACCTAACTCGAGCGCGGGTGCGGCATGCTTTGAAAAACTTAGGTGGCGTGTCTAAGAAAGGAGCTAAGACGCTGGAGAAAGAATTTAGATCTTTTGCTACCTAGCGAAACTGGTTTTAAACAGACAATAAAAAAGGGCAGATAAAATTTGCCCTTTTTGTGACCGCTATTTATGCCTAGTGATCAGTCATTTCTATTCGAGTACCCCAGCGCTGGTAGGCCAACGCTTCCTCGCTGCAAGGTTGTAAAGACAATGTTCTGATTTGGTGAGGTGAATCGCCATTGCGACCACCAGCCCAGCTTGATGGGCCCGCTGTTAGGCACATACTTGGAGCAGTCTCTGGTCGAATCTGTCCATTATCCGACATGGCAAAATTTTGCTCTTCGGCGTCGCTGCATTCATGCACTGCCATGGTGGAACCAGCGGTAGTGCCGTTAATACCCATACATACATCGAATTCAAGAACCTTGAACATTCCCTGATTAATATGCGCAGTTTCCATAGTTTGGTCAACGGCGAGCTGGCCTTGATAACTATAGCAAGTATGAGTTTGCAAATTGCCTGTAACGTCAGCGCGGTCTTGGAAGCCGAGCATATCAATACAATAGTGATTTAGATTCCCGTCCAGTTTGTCTAATAGATAAACCTCTACGTTGGCAGCATTAGCCATTGAAGGAAAAAGAAATGAACTGGCTAGAACCAAAATTAGTTTGTTGATAATACGCATTTAGAAACACCCCCAAGAGTTACTATTTTAAGTGGCCTGAGTCTATCTGGAGTTTGTGGGAGGGCAAAGGAACTCTACATAAATTAATAACTGAGATTGCACTTTTAATGAGGCTGTTAGAGAGAACTCGGTAAGTAACCATCAGCACCGGATAAGTTTCTGATTTGGATCATATTGCTAAGAGCCAAAGCGGGTTAGTCTTAGGTCTTAAGCAATAACCTAAGGTAAAGATTTATGAGTCTAGAACATCACGATTTGGTGCATGATTTTCCGGAACTTCGAGATCAGATACATGAGTTAAAGATAAATAATCGCCATTTTCGAAAGCTTTTTGATGAGTATCATGAGGTGACCAGCTCTGTTGAGAATATGGAAAAAATGCGATCCCGGTTACTACTGCAACGGAGGAGACTGCTAAACTTCGGCGCGTGCATTTAAAAGATCAGCTCTATCAGATGTTAATAGCCTGAGGCCGTTATGGATAATCAACAAGCGAAACAATTTCTTAGTAATAAGCTTAAAAAGCTGAATTATAGACTTGAGGAAGTAAAGATCGATGTTCGGAAGCCCCATTCCAGCGACTCTTCTGAAATGGCACAGGAGCGAGAAAACGATGAGGTGATTGATGCTATCGGCAGGAAAACCCGCGAAGAGATTAGTCAGGTGCGCAGGGCTTTAGCTCGAATTGAGGATGGCACCTACGGCCTCTGCCAGCAATGCGGCCAGACGATTCTAGATGATCGACTAGACGCACTGCCAGAAGCGACTCTTTGTCTGAGTTGTGTCCAATTAGCCTAATTTTAGAATATTTTTATATGCTGGATAATTATTGGAGCAATAAAAAAGGGCAGATTTCTGCCCTTTTTCTCAAGATAAACTTGAACCAATTACTTCGGCATCTCTGTACGCGTGCTCCAGCGTTGGTAGGCCTCAGCTTCCGGGCCGCAAGGCTGAAGATTCAGTGTGCGGACTTGATGCCGTGAGGGTGGTCCGCCTGCGCGGCCTCCAAGCCAACTAATCGGACCGGCTGTCAGGCAAAGTTCGGGGTTGAGTAGATCATAGTTAGAAGAATCCCACACAAACTCACCGGTTTCTCTTAATTCGAAACGCTGCTCTTCAATGTCTTCGCATTCAACAAGACTTACTGTCGCTCCTGGTTGATCACCACTTACCTGACCGCAAAGATCTATTGCCATCATGCGAATCCTACCCATAGCTATATCATCGGTATTCATTGACTGATCTACAGTTGGATCTCCTCGATAGCTATAGCAAGTATGAGTTTGAATAGGTACATCCAGTTCCAATCGGGTTGGAGGGCCATTTACATCAATACAGTAGTCGTTCAAATCACCGTCCAAACGATCTAGTAAATACACTTCCACAACATCTGCAGAAGTGTGGACGGAAAAGAATGAAGCAGCTAACACTGCTGTGGCTAGAAAGATTTTAACAATGTGGATCATTTGTACTCCCAAGGTTTAAATAATTGAGCTACCGGTAGGTATTTTGAAGGTTAACAGACCTGTTCTACCTGCGGAAAAAGAAAATTAATTCTTGTACACGCATGAGCATGTACATAGAGCTCATAGAACCCTAATGGTAGGACAACAATGTATCTAGGAAATATACCTGACTTAACAAAATGAATTCCGAATTGGCTGCTCGTTAGTGACCAGAGTGTTTGCTCTATTTGGTGGGGCTAGGCGGGATTGACTCGGGATTCTTGTGACCAACAAAGATGTTGGTCACAAGAAATTACAGGAGCAAATTTCGCCCCTCGGGTCTTCGACCTAGTTCGTAAACTCGCGCACAAATTTGATTCCGTCAAATTGGTGAACCGCCTTATTCCGTCGGTTCGACCCGCGCATTAAAGCCACAAATAAAAAACCCGACACTAGGTCGGGTATTTTATTTGGTGGAGCTAGGCGGGATCGAACCGCCGACCTCCTGCGTGCCACGCAGGCGCTCTCCCAGCTGAGCTATAGCCCCGTAAACTGGTGTGCAACCTAAGGGAGCGGGAATTCTAGGGATGGGGTAGGTAGGTGTCAACAGAGCATTTCATTGATCTGCTTTTTGTTAAGAGCATTCGCATCATGACGTGGATTCTCTATAATGCACGGCCGCGATTGTGCGGCTCTGTTTGTATCAATCTTGTTTAACGAATTAATGTTCTGGAGATAATCTGTGAAATCACCTGTTCGTGTCACCATTACCGGCGCCGCCGGCCAAATTAGTTATTCACTACTGATGCGCGTTGCATCGGGTCAGATGTTGGGAATGGACCAACCTGTGATATTGAATCTATTGGAAATTACGCCAGCGCTAGATGCTCTAAAAGGCACGGCAATGGAAATTGATGACTGCGCTTTCCCTTTAGTAACGGGTATTGTGATGACGGACGACCCAGCGGTTGCCTTTAAGGACGCGGATTACGCTCTCTTAGTAGGTGCTCGCCCTCGCGGGCCTGGCATGGAGCGTAAAGACTTGCTCGAAGCCAATGCGGCGATCTTCTCAGTCCAGGGCAAAGCGATTAATGACAACGCCAGCCGTGATATTAAAGTATTGGTGGTAGGTAACCCTGCGAATACCAATGCACTTATCGCTCAGCGCAATGCACCGGATATTGATCCACGTAACTTCACTGCCATGATGCGCTTGGATCACAATCGATCTTTGAGCCAGCTGGCGGAAAAAACTAATAAACATTCTACCGACGTAAAGCATATGACGGTATGGGGAAATCATTCAGCCACTCAGTACCCGGATGTGCATAACGCGACTATTGCCGGCGATCCCGTTCTGAATCTTATAGATCAAGATTGGTACGAAGAAACATTTATTCCGACAGTTCAGCAACGCGGAGCGGCCATTATTGCTGCACGTGGTGCTTCATCTGCGGCCTCTGCGGCAAATGCAGCGGTGGATCATATGCGGGACTGGGCTCTTGGCAGTGCCGAAGGCGACTGGGTCAGCATGGGTGTATACAGCGACGGTAGCTACGGTATAACCGAAGGCCTGATCTATTCTTTCCCGGTTACCTGCAGAGATGGTGACTGGAGCATTGTTCAGGGCTTGGATATCAATGATTTCTCTCGCGAGAAAATGCAGGCAACGCAAACGGAGCTGACCGAAGAACGTGACGCCGTAGCGCACTTGCTGCCATAGCCGTATACGAACTATGCATACATTAACTATTGGGACGAAAGCCCCGGATTTTACCCTTGAAGATCAAAACGCTACTCCAACTAGCCTTAGCCAGTTTCGTGGCGAGGTTGTGGTGCTATATTTTTATCCAAAAGCCATGACGCCGGGCTGCACCGTTCAAGCCTGTAGCCTTAGAGATTCTAAGGCGGAGCTAAAGAAAGCCGGTGTGGTTGTTCTGGGCTTGAGCCCTGACCCAGCAAAGCGATTAAAGAAGTTTGAGGAGCGCGATGAGTTGAATTTCACGCTACTGTCAGACGAAGATCACGCAGTAGCTGACAAGTTCGGTGTTTGGGGGTTAAAAAAGTTTATGGGTCGTGAGTACGATGGTATTCATCGCATGACCTTTATTATTGATAAAGAGGGTACTATTGCCCACGTAATGAACAAGGTGGCTACTAAAACCCACCACCAATTAGTCCTTGATTGGATTTCTGAAAACCTAACCGGAGAATAATCTGTGCTCGAATTTTTAATACCTGCCGCCCACGCTCAAGACGCGGTTCCCGCTGAAGGCAACCCTATCTTTTCGCTCGTTATGTTTGGCGGCCTGTTTGTAATGATGTATTTCATGCTGATTCGGCCTCAAAAGAAGCGTCAGAAAGAGCATAAGGATTTGATGGGCAGCCTGAATAAGGGTGACGAAGTAGTGCTCACCAGTGGATTGATTGGTCGAGTAATTAATTTGAGCGATGACTACCTCACTGTTGATACAGGTACTGTGGAGCTTAAATTTCAAAGAGTTGCAGTACATGCGGTTCTTCCTAAGGGAACCATTAAGAGCATCTAAATGAAGGAAGCTCCGCGGCTCAAACTGGCGCATCTGCCGACACCGCTGCAGCTTCTTTCTAGTGTTTCTGAACAAGCCGGTCGAAACGTCTGGGTAAAACGAGACGATTTAACCGGCTTTTCTGTGTCTGGAAACAAAATACGTAAACTCGAATACAGCTTGGCAAAGGCCCGCTCTGAAGGCGCTGATGTGATTGTTACTTGCGGCGGCATCCAGTCCAACCATTGTCGTGCAACGGCCATATTGGGCGCAAAGCTGGGCTTTAAGGTGCATTTATTGCTGCGAGGAGAAGAACCTGAGGAAATCGAGGGCAATCTTTTTCTAGACCAGCTTGCTGGAGCTGAAATCAGCTACTTTGCCAAGCGCTATTATCATGCTCACTTGGACTTCCTCGCCGAGGAAACTTGCGAAAAGCATCGACAGGCCGGCGAAAAACCCTTCTTTATACCTACAGGGGCGAGTGATGCAGTTGGTGTTTGGGGCTATGTGAACGCCGCAGAAGAGCTAAAAGCGGACTTCGCCCGACTGGGAATTCAGCCAGAACATATTATTTCAGCGACGGGCTCAGGTGGTACCCAGGCTGGATTGACTGTGGGTACGTTGCTGCATGATATGCCAGTCCTGGTAACGGGCTATGCGGTTTGTGATGATGAGGCCTGGTTTGTAAATAAAGTGGATACAGATATACGAGATTGGGCGGAAAAATACGAAATAGATGTGGATTTATCTAGGCTAAAGATCTCGGTTCGAGATGCCTATATTGGTGACGGCTACGCTATCGCTGGCAAACCGATATTTGAAACTATCACCAAGGTTTTTCGAAGCGAATCTCTGCTACTTGATCCAGTCTATTCCGGCAAAGCCTTTTACGGAATGCTATGTGATATTGAGTCACAGGAGCTGCATGGCTCAGGCGATATTGTGTTTGTCCACACGGGAGGAGCCTTCGGCCTATTCGCCCAGCGCAAAGAGTGGCTACGTCACTCTATATCTTAGCCAAATTTTATATAAAGGCTAATATTAACAACAATGTATACATTTTGGTTAAAGTGATAAATAGACAGAAGTGGAGTGATTACGGATGTTTGAAACATGGTTAGGGCAGCTCAACGGGTTAGTTTGGGGAGTGCCAATGTTGGTGCTTTTACTCGGTACCGGAATTTATCTAAGTGTTGGATTAAAAGGGCTAACGCTTAAGCGCATTAGCAGCAGCTTTAAAGAACTCTGGGCCGGACGGTTTGGCGAAGGCGAGGGAGAAATTCCACCCTTTAGAGCCTTGATGACTTCGCTTTCTGCGACTATAGGAACGGGCAATATTGCTGGTGTCGCAACCGCTATTGGAATAGGTGGCCCCGGAGCGCTCTTTTGGATGTGGATGACAGCTCTTGTAGGCATGGCAACTAAATACGCCGAGGCCGTTTTGGCTGTTGAATACCGACAGAAAAACGATAAAGGCGAAAATGTTGGTGGCCCTATGTATTACATCCGCAATGGTTTGGGTAAAAAATGGGGTTGGATGGCCGTTGCCTTTGCCCTGCTATGCGGGTTAGGCGGTTTTGGTATAGGTAACGGCGTTCAGGCCAATTCCGTAGCAGATGCGCTTAACCTTTCTTTTGGCGTTCCAGAACTGACAACAGGTCTTATTCTTGCGGTGCTTATTGCCTTAGTAATATTTGGTGGGGTTAAGCGCATTGCCGAGGTTGCTGCAAAACTGGTACCCATTATGGCGATTGCCTATATTCTTTGCGGCCTAATTGTACTGGCGCTAAACGCTACTGAAGTGCCAGCGGCTTTGGTAACTATTGTTAAATCTGCCTTTTCGCCCGTAGCTGCTACTGGCGGCTTCGCGGGATCTGCTGTGATGTTGGCAATCCGTATGGGTGTTGCTCGTGGCGTATTCTCAAATGAAGCAGGTTTGGGTAGCGCGCCTATTGCTCACGCCGCTGCACAAACCGACAGTCCCGTGCGCCAGGGGCGAATTGCCATGTTGGGCACCTTTATTGATACCATTATTTTGTGTTCCATCACCGGCTTGGTAATTGTTGTTACCGGCGTATGGACTGGGACGGAGCAGGGCAGCGCTATGACAGCCGCGGCTTTCGCAATGGTATTGCCTGGCGGGGATAAGATGGTTGCGCTTGGATTGGCGGTTTTTGCTTTTACCACTTTGCTGGGTTGGAGTTATTACAGCGAGAAATGTTTTGGTTTCTTGTTTGGGGTTAAGGCATTGATACCTTTTCGTGTCCTATGGGTGCTTATGATTCCCATCGGTGCGACACTAAATTTGGGAATGATCTGGACTATTGCCGATACTATGAACGGACTAATGGCTTTGCCGAATTTGATAGCCCTGCTGCTGTTAAGCCCAGTGGTATTTCGACTAACGCGCGCAGATGCCCTCAATAGTCCCGCCGTCAATAATTCTGCTGGAACTTCGGATCCTGAATGAGAAAACTCCGTGAATGACAATAAGCTGACAATAGCCATCTCGTCTCGAGCGTTATTTGACCTTGATGAAAGCCATAAGGTTTACGAATCCTTAGGTGTTGATGCCTACTCTAAGTATCAGATAGAACACGAAGACGAACCACTTGAGCCCGGGGAGGCTTTTGGATTGGTTCGAAAGATGCTGAATATAAACAAAACCCTTGATGAACCAGCAGTAGAAGTGATTTTACTGTCGCGTAATAACGCGGATTCAGGTCTTCGTATATTCAATACTATTGAGCATCATGACTTGGCGATCACCCGTGCAGCTTTTTGCGGTGGTCAGGATCCATGGCGCTATGTAAGGGCCTTTGGGTGCGATTTATTTTTATCTCTGCATACTGAAGATGTGCGGGGAGCATTGGAGCAGGGTGTTGCTTCAGCAAGCCTGATGGCAAGTTCAGCCGATCAGGACGATGCAAGTAAGGAAATACGATTCGCTTTTGATGGTGATGCTGTTTTGTTTTCGGATGAGTCTGAGCGTGTGTACAAAGAGCAGGGCTTGGAGGCCTTTACGCAAAATGAAAAGGATTCCGCGCGCATGCCGCTTTCTGGCGGCCCTTTTCGAAACTTCTTAAGCGCGCTTCAGCATTTACAATCGCGTTTCCCAGCGGGGGCCTGCCCGATTAGAACCGCCCTGGTCACGGCCCGATCAGCGCCAACCCATGAGCGGGTGGTGCGTACGCTTCGAGAGTGGAATATTTTCTTGGACGAATCTCTGTTCTTAGGCGGATTGCCTAAAGGTGAATTTCTGCGCTCCTATGGTGCGGATGTGTTCTTTGATGATCAGCAAGCGCATTGTGATTCTGCTAGTGAGCATGTGGTTGCGGGACATGTTCCAAGTGGTGTGGCTAATAATTAGCCGCTGCTCCGGTTACACCGCCCGCTGCGCGGGTACCCTGCGATGCTCGTTTAGATCCTAAGCGTGAGCCGAGCTCAGCAAGACAACGCCCATAGGGCGGCCCGAAAGGCGAGGGTTTGCGAGAGTAAACTCGAAAGCCTTAGGGTTTTTCTCGGACAGTCCTGGCTTTATACGGATAGAAACTGCGCTTCTCGGCGACTCCAAGTCGCGACCTAGTCGTTGCGCTCAAAAATTAAAAACCAAAGACAAAAATAAAAGAACTTTGACCCTCCTGTCGAGATGAGTGCCTGGCCCCGTTGAGTTTTCTGGGAGTAGAGATATTTGTTGGGGTTGAACGCACAAGGATATGCGTTCAAGTGCGCTCCGAGCAGGATGCGACGCCCGCCATGGAAGGCGGAAGTGCAGAAAATGCAGGAGCAATTTTGGATAGGCTTTAGACTGGCCGAAGGCTTAACGGCAGGGATCGCGACAATCAACCAAAAGAACGCCTCCATGGCAACGGAAATGTATAAATGATTATGCAAATTAACTAAAAAGCCTCAGCTTTTACGCTGAGGCTTTTTAGTTAATTCTTGGATAAAAGAAGTAGGGCAAAAAATTATCGCCCCGGGCCAAACACCTCAATGGTCACGAGATCTTCTAACGCTTCATAGCGATGCTCAACATACGCCGGAATAGTAATCATTTCTCCCGGTCCGAATGGAAACGCCTCGTCGCGCATATAGGCTATCGCGCTACCTTCCAACATCAAGACTATTTCTTCGTCGGCATGGTTGTGCGAAGGCGTCGACGTGCCTTTGGTAAGTTCTATACGGCTAATGCGAACCGTGGCCATGGCTACATTTCTTCCAGTTATGCCTTCTCTAAAATTACGGCCTTCTATGCCAAATAAATCATGCACTTCTATTGACGGCTCGATAAGTTCTTGTGGTCCAGGCTGAGCAACGCTGAGTTGTGAAAAGCCAAAGACTGACAAGGCGATAAATGTAGCAAGAATTTTATTCATGATAATGGTGTAGCCCCCAGTTAGATTCGAGTCGATCATAACTACAGAGGACTTCGGAATACGAGGCATGTTTCGTTAAGAAAAATGAAACTTAGATGTTTGATTAAATTCTCTTCTGATCCGCAGTCACTTCTTGACCTCTCACTAAATTGAGATCAGTCTTGTTCTTATTACTTTTTTGAACGAGCTGAATGAAACTTCAACAATTACGTTATATCTGGGAAGTGGCGAGACACGACTTGAATGTGTCTTCTACTGCGGCTAGCCTGTATACATCCCAGCCGGGAATATCTAAGCAAATCAGGCTATTAGAAGATGAGCTTGGTGTCGAGGTTTTTTCTCGCAGTGGCAAACATCTGACCAGGGTTACTCCGGCTGGTGAGGAGATTCTGCGTTTGGCGGGTGAAATACTTCACCAGACCGAAAACATCAAAAAGGTGGGTAAAGAATTCAGTAATCCGGCGGAAGGCACACTTTCTATTGCCACCACCCATACTCAGGCACGTTACGCCTTGCCGTCTACTATCAAAACCTTTATCGAGAAGTATCCAGGTGTAGCATTGAATATGCATCAGGGAACTCCCATGCAAATTTCAGAAATGGCCGCCGAATGGAACGTGGATTTTGCGATAGCAACTGAAGCCTTGGATCTGTTCTCTGATTTGATCATGATGCCTTGTTACCGCTGGAATCGATGCATATTGGTACCCAAGGATCACCCACTGTGTTCGACTTCATTTTTAACTATTGAAAAACTGGCGAAGTATCCGCTGGTTACTTACGTATTTGGTTTTACTGGTCGCTCTCGTTTAGACGAGGCTTTTCAGGATAAGGAGCTGACGCCCAAAGTGGTATTTACCGCTTCGGATTCTGACGTTATTAAAACTTATGTGCGGCTGGGCCTAGGTGTCGGCATCGTTGCACATATGGCATATGACCCGGTTGCCGATAGTGATTTGCAACTGATCGATGCCAGACATCTATTTAAAAGTAGCATTACCAAATTAGGTTTCCGGCGCGGAACCTTTATTCGCAGTTATATGTACGACTTTATTGAGACGTTTTCACCGCATTTGACGCGGGAAACTGTGGACGCTGCCCATCAGTGTCGCAGCGCAGAAGAGCTGGATGAGCTCTTTTCCAAGGTAAAACTACCGGAATTATAGGCGAATTATCAGTGCTATAGAGTTCCAATTAGCGGAGTAATGAAAATGAAAGGCGATTGTTTGTGCGGTGCTGTTAACTATGAGGTTGACGGCGAAATCGGCGACGCGGTTCGTTGCTATTGCCGAAGTTGCCAGCAGGTGACCGGTTCGGCGTTCGCAAGTGTTGCCCTTACTACGGCGGATAAATTCCGCATTACATCGGGGCAGGAATCTATTGCTTCTTTCGAATCAAGCCCCGGTAAACATAGGCACTTCTGTAGCGGTTGTGGTTCAGCCGTTTATACAAAAACTGAAGCTGATCCAGATGTTATCCGAATTCGTTTGGGAGGAATTGAAGATCCTGTGGGCGTAAACTTTAAACATCACATATTTGTGACCGAGAAAGTTGATTGGTATGAGATTACTGATGACCTGCCACAATTTGATGCATGGCCTACAATGCTGTAAAACCTATATTAAGTACCCGGACAGCGAAGTCCGGTAAAGATATCAATTTTTGATAAAGGAACAGTCCAGAGAGGACTGGACATGAAGTATTATGGAAGCACGTATTGTAAAGCTGGCGGATGGTCGCACGCTCGAAGTTAGGCAGGCCAAGCAAGAAGACGCTGATCAATTATTGGCATTTTTACCCTCAGCCTTTGAAGAAACTGATTGTTTGTTAATGACTCGCAAGGAGTTTGACAATACATTGGATCAGGGGACAGATTTTTTGGGGAAGATAGCCGCATCACAAACCCAGTTGGCCCTGGTCGGTATTCTGGACCATGTATTAGTCGCAGTACTTACCTTCACCGTTCGTGATTTGGAGCGGGTTCGCCATGCGGGCGAAGTGGGTCTTATTGTAAGCAAAGACAGCTGGGGCTGCGGTATAGGTAAGACTATGATGAGTTGCCTGCACCAGTCGGCTGAGGGCAATTCGGAAACCACGAAAATTGACTTGCGGGTCAGACTTAGTAATCGCAGAGCGATAAAGCTATACGAAAACTTGGGCTATCAGGTCGAAGGTTGGATTCGCAAGGCCGTTAAAATTGGCGACCAATACGACGATCACTATTGGATGGGCAAAGAGATGCCCTTTGATGATCGTTATTGATTGAAACTTTGCGGGCTGAATAATTTAGTAGTAGATCCACCTACTTTTCGGCAGGTTTAAATTGGTTCGGGTCTAAGCACATAAGCTTGATACTTATATTGCCAGCGGTAGTTTGTCGCACGGAACTAACCAAAATGTTAATTTGATCTTGCGATACGACTACACCGGGATGGTGGAATACCATCTCCTGCCGTTCCTGATTCATAAACAAATTTAAGTGGTCATCCTTTTCAAGAGCCTCTGCCGCGCTGTGCAGGTGGGATGCCAGCAGGCTCCTGAAGGCAGAAAAGTCCATTTTTCCAATGTGCTCAGAATTGTCCAGTTCAAGTGTGCAATCAAGGTCCCCGGATTTGGTTTCAAAATTCAATATTTTAGGGGCCTGTCCGGCCGCTATCTCTTTGTATAGCGATTCGGCATCTTCTTCACTTACGCCGAAGATCAACTGATTCAACCCCTTGATGATTGCCATCATCAGTTCAGTGGGCTGAATTTCGAATTCTTGCGTCATATTGGCCGAGCCTTGATGTTAGAAAAATGTAAAATACAAAGGTTGCAGCTAGCCTACGCTAGGCACTTGAGTTTTTGCAATATGCCTCTATGCTTGCCGTCCCATTTTTTTGATATTTCAGGAGATTCTAGTGGAAATCGCATGCCTCGACCTTGAAGGTGTTTTGTTGCCGGAAATTTGGATTAAGTTCGCTGAGGCGACTGGTATTTCTGAATTGAAAGTAACTACCCGTGATATCCCTGATTACGACGAGCTAATGCAGCTTCGGTTGTCCATTCTCGATCAGCATGGCTTAGGTGTAAATGAAATTCAGGAGGTAATAGCTACCTTGTCTCCTCTTGAAGGTGCTGCGGAATTTTTAGATTGGTTACGTGAACGATTTCAGGTGGTCATTCTGTCTGACACTTTCTATCAGTTCGCTGGCCCACTGATGGCTCAACTTGGTAATCCCACTTTGCTTTGTCACAACCTGGAAGTAGATGCCACTGGTCGAGTGGTTAATTACCACCTGCGGCAAAAGGACCCTAAGCGTCAGTCGGTAATTGCGTTGAAGAGCTTGTACTACAGAATAATCGCAGCGGGAGATTCTTACAATGACACAAGTATGTTGGAAGAAGCCCACGCCGGAATATTGTTTTGCCCACCACAAAATGTAATTGATGAATTTCCTCAATACCCTGTGGCTAAAAATTATGAAGAATTTAAGGCCGAATTTGTTCGCGCCAGCAATAGAGATTTATCTATATATCTTGGAGGTCTAGTTTGAAAGTCTAGCTGGATAGGCCACGTTCCATATGTCGGAGCAACGGCCTTATTTTATCTAGAGTCTCCTGATATTCCGAATCTCTATCGGAATCTATAACAATTCCACCACCGCCCCAAGCATTGAGCCGCTCTCCATCGGCCTCGAGGGTGCGAATTGCGATATTGGTATCCATAGAGCCGCAAGCACTTAAGTAGCCGACGCAGCCGCAATATACACCTCGATCTTGTGATTCCAGCTCTGAAATTATTTCCATAGCGCGACGCTTTGGCGCGCCGGTAATTGAGCCTCCAGGCAGGCAGTGCTCCAATACTGAGACTGCATCCTGATCTGAGGATAGCTCGCCAGTTATTCTACTCACCAAATGATGAACTGTAGGGAAGCTGTGTAATTCATATAGTCCGGGCACTCGAATGCTCCCGGGTTCACAGCATCTACTTAGATCGTTGCGCATCAAATCCACGATCATAAGATTTTCAGCTCTATTTTTTTCGCTGTCAGACAGTTGTCGGGCTAGCTGAGCATCTTCTGCCGGGTTTTCTGATCTAGGAGCGGTGCCTTTGATAGGCCAGCTTTCTACATGACGCCCCCGAATCTGAATAAATCGTTCTGGCGATAGAGATAAGATCTGTCGGTCAAAGCCCAGATAGGCTCCATGAGGAGTAGGGGTCAATGCGCGCAGTTGGATATAGGCATCTGCGCAGTCTCCCTGATAGGCCGCTGAAAAGTGTTGTGCCAAATTGACCTGATAACAGTCACCTGCGCGCAGATAATCGAGAATTCTATCGATATTTGTGCCGTAGTCGGCTTGTGACTGGCTCGCTTGAAATGGTTCTAGTAATCTGAAGTTGGATTTCTGATTGGTTGCTTCGTTGATAGTTTGAGAAAAAGTAAGGTGACAAAAACGATCTACTATTTTGGCGGCTTTTTCCTCATTGCAGTCCGGGTGAAATACTAGCTGCGCCGTCTTTTTTAAGTGGTCAAGAATTAGTGCCCAGCTATATAGCCCCATACATACCTGCGGGATATAAGTCTTTGTTCTTGCAGGTATTTGGTGTTGTAAGTGATTGGTCTCGTAGCCGAGATATCCGATTAGGCCCCCACAGAAAGGAATATCTTCTGAGGGCTCAACGGGTCGTAGAATTGATAAGGCGTCGCGTAGGCTTTGCAGGTTGGATGAGTTTTTCTGGCTTGAATATTGTGTGGTGCTGAGATTGAGAATGTGTTCAGGAGAAGCCGACAAGATATCAAAGCGACCGGTACTCGCTGGTGAGACACTTGAATCCAGTCCGGAATCCAGCCATATCGGATAATCAAGATTTCTTATGCTGCTGAAGTAGTCAGCTGCGGGGCGATATTCGAGTGGCTCGGTCCGAACTTTGGCGAGATTCAATTCAGAGGTTCCTTAATGATTCAGCTCGCTGGTTTCATAGCTTTAAGCATAAATCTCTGGGTTCTTCCCCGCACGGCTTCATCAAAAATAGCAATGCTGGGGTCATCTGAAGAAACAGTAAGAATGTCACTTTCGCCAACAATCGTGAAGCCAACCTCCTCAAGGAGGCCGCGGACCACTGATGGCTCAATACGATGTAACTCGGCGTTGTTGTTTCCAGCAGCGCCTTGGTGATCGACAACTATCCAGAATCCTCCGGGAGTCAAAATGTCGTATGCGGTCTGTGCTAGTGCAGTGGCAGCCAGTTCGCCTTGGTCGTTGTAAATATCGTGCATATTGTTAATCAGCGTTGCGGCGTCCATACCATCAAAGTTATCCCGTAATTCAGAGTAGTCCATTTCCGCAGTTTCTATCTGGGGTAGTCTATTATTCGCGAGGCGTGCGCTCTGACCAGCTCGATTTGACCCGTCTCGAAAATCCAGAGTGCCGGAGGTGTTCTGGGCTACAACCCATCCTTCAAATCCAACAGCCCAAGCCAGGCTTTCGGCGTAATATCCGTCTGAAGAACTTAGATCGATAACGCTCATGCCGTCTTCAATTTCTGCCCAACCTAGTACTTGATCAGGTTTTCTTCTCGCATGTTCTGCTGCGTCTCCGGCTGGACGTCCAATAGACAGATATCCAGATTGAACTCTTTCAGCGATAGACAGGGAATCCGCCAGAGTAGCGTTGTTCATCTGCTCTAGAAGCCCTAGAGCTTCGTCTACAGACTCTTCAAGAGAATCGCTGGCGATAGTTTCCGGCGCGGCACCTTCTGACGTGGGAGTAGCGGTTGCTTCTTCATTGCTGCAAGCAAGCAGTATCAAGCTTGCCGCCATACAGAAAATTAGTGCCATTTGTTTTTTGATCATGGTGTTGCCTCATATTTAAAGGGTTGTACAAGGGTATTGAATATATTCTGGGCTCTGATTCGCATATATAGGCGTCCGGTGCAGATGCATTCCTGTGTCTACTTTCTATGGCCACTTGGCCAAAGCCAAAAGGACTCGATCGCTATACCAGTTCTGGCCATAACTACCGTTGTAACGGGCTAAGGCGGGTTCAACCTCGCCGGATTCAATTTTTAAATAGTAAGCCAATATGGCACAGCCATAGCGAAGGTTGGTAGCCACTTGGGTCAAATTGACTTCTTGCCTACCCAGCTCCGCTTTCCAAAATGACATTACCTGCATTAATCCCTGAGCGCCGGATCGTGAAACGGCATAGCGATCAAAACCAGATTCAACCTCTATAAACGCGAGCACCAAATCAGGGTCTAGGCCTGCACGGCTGGCCTCAGAATGAATGGAGTTCAATAGTGAGACTCGCTCTTGCGGGTCGTCCACATATAGTTCGAGCCAAGTAGAGCGTGGCACTAACCAAACTTCCGCATCAAAGCGATCAATAAAGCTGTCAGATTGGTGCAGTACCTCCGACAAAGCTTGCCGAAGCTGAGGATCTACATCTTGAGCATGGCTAGCTGCAGGGACTGCTAAGAATAGCAGCGCCAATAAAAGGCTATAGCTTCTCGACATTCTCATTAATAAAACTGTGTAACTGGTCAATGGCGACATCACGGTTTTCAGGTTTGCGCCTATTTCGATATTCGATCGAGCCGCTTTCTAAGCCTCGATCGCCGATCACTAGTCGATGCGGAATGCCGATAAGCTCAACATTGGCCAGCATTACGCCGAGCCGGGCTTTTGGTTCATCCATATAAAGTACTTCATAACCCTCTTTAGTCAGCTGCTCGTAAAGGTTGTCGCAGGCCTCGCGAACTGCTTCGGATTTATGAGGGTTTATCGGAATAAGGGCGATCTGGAACGGCGCAATCGATGCTGGCCAGATAATGCCCCGGTCATCATGGTTTTGCTCAATAACTGCGGCGACTGTGCGAGTAATGCCTATGCCATAGCAGCCCATAGTGAGCGTTTGGGATTTGCCGTTTTCGTCAAGAACCTCTGCCTTGAGTGCCTCGCTGTACTTCGTTCCGAGCTGGAATATATGACCGACTTCAATACCTCGTTTTATGGTTAACGTTCCCTGACCGCAAGGGCTTGGATCACCGGCAACAACGTTGCGTAGATCAGCTACCTCAGGTTCGGCACAGTCTCGTTCCCAATTAACACCGATTAAATGGAAATCGTCCTTGTTCGCACCACAGGCAAAATCAGCCATGGTTACCGCTGATCGATCGGCAATTGTCTTCAGGCTCAAATCAACGGGACCTATGGAGCCCGGCTTGCAGGATAAGGCCTCTTGGATTCTGGCTTCAGAAGCAAACTGCAATGGACTGGCGACTGCCTCTAGATTCTCGGCCTTGACTTCATTAAGTTGGTGATCACCTCGCAAAACCAGCGCAATTAGGTCGCCCTCGGCTCCTTCAACTAGCAGCGTCTTAAGGACTTGCTCTTGGGGAAGTTTTAAAAATGTCGAGACTTCTTCAATACTGTGTTGGTCTGGAGTAGCGATTTCCAGCTTGTCGGCCGAGGCTTTATGGCGCTCATTTGTTGGTGCCAAAGCTTCGGCTTTTTCTATATTGGCTGCGTAATCACTTTGGTCACTGAAAACGATATCGTCTTCGCCTGATTCGGCTAGAACATGAAACTCATGAGACCCGCTGCCGCCGATACTTCCGGTATCTGCGAGAACAGGGCGAAAATTTAAGTCCATGCGACCAAATACAGCGGAGTAGGCGCTGTGCATGCGGTCGTATGTTTCCTGCAAGCATTTTTGGCTCAGATGAAAGGAGTAGGCGTCCTTCATAATAAATTCTCGTGAGCGCATCACACCAAAACGAGGGCGAATTTCGTCGCGGAACTTAGTTTGAATCTGGTAAAAGTTAGCTGGTATTTGTCGGTAACTAGCGAGGTCCCGCCGCACCATATCGGTAACCACTTCTTCGTGAGTAGGACCCAAGCAGAAGGAACGACCGTGACGGTCGTTGAATTTGAGTAGCTCTGGACCAAACATATCATAGCGGCCTGATTCCTCCCAGAGTTCCCCAGGCTGCACTACTGGCATCAATATCTCTTGAGCCCCGGCAGCGTCCATCTCTTCACGAACGATCTTCTTCACTTTTTGTAAAACACGCACGCCCAAGGGGAGCCAAGTATATAGCCCGGAAGCGAGGCGGCGGATCAATCCGGCACGCAACATTAGTTGATGACTGATTACTTCAGCGTCGGCTGGTACTTCTTTTTGTGTCGCTAGTAGAAAGCGGGATGCGCGCATTTTGTTAATTTGATCCTATTTTGGGGTGATCATTGTACGTATAGAAAGCCTCTGCTGTCAGAGATATAGAGGCCAATACTGAGATTTTTAGTATTTGGGTTAACGGCGCAGCAGCTTAGATAGAAGCCCGCTAGTGCTGCGTTTCTTTGGGCTGTCGGACCTCAGCTCTTGATACTTATCCTGAATTTTTTTGCATATCCAAGTCTAGATTGTCGGCAGATAAATCGCGCATGACTTTGGTTATGGCCGGTTTGCCTGCTTCTTTTGAATCGCTTTCCGTGGTCTGACTCAGTTTTACTATGCGCCAATCTTCTATTGGCTTACCGAATTCATCTGCTACCACCATGATGGTTGGTTTTAATCGGGCTTTTTCATCGTGATCAACTACCACACCGATTTCTCCAGAGTCTAACTGAAGTAATGTACCAAGAGGGTAAGTCCCCAACGCTTCGATAAATTGCACTGCTAATTCATCTTGAAAAGCGCGGCCGCGCTGAGCGTAGATATACCTGGATGCCTCAGAGGGCGATAAAGCTGCGCGTTCAGGGCGGACCGGGTTGAGCAGTAAGTCGTAGGCAATAGCAATCGATGCGATACGAGCTAGCAGGGGGATTTCCTCCCCGAGCAAACCTTTAGGCTTACCAGTGCCATTAAATTTTTCGCGATAAGTTTCAATAATAGAAATTACTTTTTCGCTTTTAGTGGATTGTTTAACCAAATTAACAGTCCTCGCGATAGCTGCCTCTTCGCGAGTCATGCCCTCAGTATTTACTTTCACTTTTGAACTGTTGCTTTTTAGATTGCCAATATCTTTCAGTAAAATAGCGAGAGTTAGATATTTGAGTTCTGATTCTTCAATACCGATATGCCGACCACAGAGTAATGCCCAAGTAGAGGCTCGCAGAGCATGGTTGTAGACCTTGTCGCTTCGTTTTTGCATTAGCGCCAGCCAGGATAGGGCTGAGGGGTAGTGCACGGCACTGTTTACTAAGGCGTTCGAGGCTTTTTCTATTGATTTGGAATCGACCCCCGAACTAGCTGATACACCCTTAAAAACGTTGCCTATGGAGCTTTGGACGTTCTTGTATGATTGGCGAGCGGTTGCCACATCTGCTGTTGTCATTACTGGTCGGCGAGTATATTGCTCTCTATTAATGTCTAGGGGCTTGGTTGATTTTCTAATCGGTTCACTAGACTTACTAGTATCAAACTTGGGTGCGACAGGAGCCGTATTTAACTTCTGATCAACGGCAGTACCAATTGAGTTTGCGGAATCGACCATTACAAATTCGCAGAGTTCTTGGAGCTTTGCTAGAACTTTTGGAGAAGTTACACAGAAGCCTTGCATCAAAAATGGTGACTCCGACCAAGGCCGGTCTAAGGCAGACACATACATGCCCATTGCGATGTGCATAGCGGGAACTTTTATCTGTTTTAGCTCGGTACCGCCACGCATATTTGGTAGGCCTCCATTGTTAATTTTTAACGCTAGAGAGAAATATACTAGTTTTATGAAACTAGGTCACTTGCTTCAAGTGGTTTCTAGATCGATTGGTAGGAGCAGAAACCTTGGATTAGCGTTTATTGACGGCCTGTGTCTGGGGTATAATCGCGCGCCGCTGAAAACTGGATTTTAGTAATGCCGATCTATGAGTATCAATGTGACCAATGTGGTCATCAATTCGATGCCATTCAAAAGTTTAGTGATGCTCCTTTGCAGGACTGTCCTGAGTGCGAACAAAGCCCTCTGCGGAAAAAAATATCTGCTCCGTCATTTAGGTTGAGCGGCAGCGGTTGGTACGAGACAGATTTTAAATCTGACAAAGAGAGTAAGCGTAATCTTGCTGGTGATCGAAATGAGCCTTCGGCGGGCAAAGAGCCCTCAGCAGGAAAAGAGTCATCAACGGGAAATGAGCCTTCAGTAAATAGAGAGCCCTCAGCGAATAAAAAGTCTTCAACGAATAAAGAGCCCTCAACGAATAAACAATCTCAAGAGCCCAACAAAAAAGCAAAGTAAACTCGACAGCAATAGGCCGGTAACTGCGGCTAGTAAAAGCTGAATATATAACAACTGAACTGGATTTTAATTATGCGTTCCCATTATTGCGGCGATATTCGTCAAGGTCATATCGATGAAAATGTCACCCTCTGCGGCTGGGTAGACCGTCGCCGAGATCACGGTGGAGTTATCTTTATTGATTTGCGAGATCGCGAAGGCATCGTTCAGGTCGTATTTGACCCGGACGGCGGCGAGTTTTTTGAATTAGCAGATACCGTGCGGGGCGAATATGTATTGCAGGTTACCGGTAAAGTGCGGGCTCGTGATACTGCGACGGTTAACGCCAGCATGGCAACGGGTGAAATAGAAGTATTTGGCACTGAACTAAAAATACTTAACGCCTCTGAAACGCCACCCTTTCAACTTGACGACCATATCCAGGTCGGCGAAGAAGTACGACTTAAATACCGATACTTGGATTTGCGTCGGAAGGAAATGCAGTCGAGCCTGCAGCTGCGGGCTAAAATTAGTAGTCAAGTGCGCCAATCTCTCGAAAGTCAGGGTTTTCTGGATATAGAAACGCCAATTTTAACTCGCGCCACTCCAGAAGGTGCTCGGGATTATTTGGTTCCCAGCCGAACACATGAAGGCAAGTTTTTTGCGCTGCCGCAATCGCCGCAATTATTTAAACAGCTATTAATGGTTTCCGGATTTGATCGCTACTATCAAATTGCCCGTTGTTTTAGGGATGAAGATTTACGAGCGGATCGACAGCCCGAATTTACTCAGATTGATATAGAAGCTTCCTTTGTTGAAGAGCAGCAGGTCATGGACGTTGCTGAAACTATGGTTTCTGATCTTTTTTCCAAGGTTTTGAATGTTGATCTTGGCAAATTCCCGCATATGACCTATGCAGAAGCAATGGATCGATACGGTTCAGATAAACCAGATCTGCGTGTTCCACTAGAGCTAGTGGAAATCGGCGATCTCATGAAAGGCGTAGAGTTCAAGGTTTTTTCCGGTCCGGCGAATGATCCCAAAGGCCGTATCGCAGCCATGCTGGTAGCTGGCGGTAATGAGAAAATGAGCCGCAAGCAGATCGATAACTACACTAAGTTTGTGGGGATTTATGGGGCAAAAGGGTTGGCCTATATCAAGTGCAATGATATTGCCGACTTGGAAGAGGGCTTGCAGTCTCCTATCGTTAAATTTATTCCGGTGACGGTTCGAGCTACCCTTATTGAACGAATGGGAGCTCAGAATGGCGACCTTATATTCTTTGGTGCCGACACTATTAAGGTGGTAAATGAATCTCTGGGTGCGCTGCGATGCAAACTTGGAGAAGATTTGGACCTATACACATCAAAGTGGGCACCACTTTGGGTCATCGATTTCCCGATGTTTGAAACTGATGATAAAGGCGGTTTAACGGCTATACATCATCCTTTTACTGCTCCTTCGGTGGGCGTAGATGAGCTACTGAAAGATCCGGAAGAGTCGCTTTCTCGTGCTTATGACATGGTTTTGAACGGCACTGAACTAGGCGGAGGCTCGATTCGTATTCACGATCAGGGTATGCAGAAAGCGGTGTTCAAAGTTTTGGGGATATCAGATGAAGAAGCGCAGGAGAAATTTGGATTTCTATTGGACGCCCTTAAATTTGGAGCACCACCTCATGGCGGAGTGGCATTCGGTTTAGATCGCATTGTTATGTTGATGACAGAAATGGAATCAATCCGCGACGTTATTGCCTTCCCCAAAACGCAGTCGGCTCAATGCCTAGTAACAGATGCTCCGGGAAGCGTTGACGCAAAGCAACTAAAGGAATTGCACTTGCGCTTGCGAGCTCCTCTAGCGCCGAGCACGGATAAACCGGCAGAAAGTTAGGCACTAGTGAGTACCAAGATCATCCGCGAGCATAAGGTTGCGACAAATCAAAGCCTCGACGCAGATATGCCCAGCCAAGCCTACAAAAACTAATTTTTAGTATCTTGGTTGGAGCGGTGATCTCAAGCCCTAATAGGGCTAAACTGCGGTACTGATTTAAAGCTAGTATTGGGCGGGCGCCATGTTTATTCGTTTTATGATTGCCATAGTGGTTATTGCAGTTGTTGCACCGTTTATGATCCCCGGTCCCGACGGCCGGCCGATAATGACTTTGGATAAGCTCAATTTCAGTAAGCCTTCCTTGCCGAGTTTTAGTAATGGTGACGCTCGAGCATCTAGCGAAACGCTGTATCGCTATCAAGATGGGCAGGGTGTATGGCATTACACAGACCAAGAACCAGCGGTCAGCAATGCAGAGCAAATTGAGGTAAGTACCGATATCAATTTGATGCAAGCGGCAGCCGCTGCTCCGACCCGAACAAGCCCCGAGTCTAATATTTCTGCCAATCCGCTGACAGCTATTACTCGCGGCGGTGAAGTGCTGGAGGATGCACAAGCCGTTCAGGGAATGTTGGACGATAGACTTGATCAAATGGATCAGTCGTTGAACGATATTCGTTAAGAAGGCATTTTTTTGCAGACGCGGCGTATATTGGGTATAGATCCAGGGTCAATAAAAACAGGTTTTGGTGTTATCGAAGTTCGAGGCACACAAATTTTTTACATAGCTAGTGGTGTGATTCGTTTGCCGCGCAAGCCATTGCCAGAAAGGTTAGGTATTATTTTTCAATCGGTGCAGGAAATTATGCAAGAGCATCAGCCTGACGAGATGGCGGTTGAAGAGGTATTCCTGGCCAAGAATCCATCTAGCGCGCTTAAGCTTGGACAGGCACGAGGCGCCGCAATTACTGCTTGCGTGAACAAAGGGCTGCCTGTTTCAGAATATGCGGCGCGACTTGTTAAGCAGTCGCTGGTAGGCAGTGGCGCTGCGGACAAGTCACAGATTCAATATATGGTTACTAAACTTCTAAAGTTATCGGCGGAGCCTGGCGAAGATGCTGCCGATGCTTTGGCTATTGCCATTTGTCATTACCACCATGGGAGAGGTCGATCTTGATAGGACACATTCGCGGAGTACTGTTAGATAAAACTACCCACGATATATTGGTAGAAGCGGCCGGCGTCGGCTATGAGATATCTCTCACAATGCCTGCTTGGTTCGCTTTGGCGGAGATTTCGCAGGAAGTCAGTATTTGGACTCATTTAGTCGTTCGAGAAGACGTACAGCAACTCTACGGATTCCAAGATAAAGACGAGCGGCTTATGTTTCGCGAGTTAATTCGTGTATCTGGCATTGGCCCTAAAGTCGCCCAAGCGATACTTTCTGGTATGGAGATTTCTGCCTTAATAAGTGCAATTCGAAATGACGAAGTTGCGGCGCTTGTCAAAATGCCAGGCATCGGCAAAAAGACCGCAGAGCGGCTGATAATCGAGTTGCAGGACCGCCTCAACCAGTTGGACTTTGAGGGTGCCGTCGGGTCTCAATCAGATTTAATCGGATCCATGCCTGCAGCAACCCGTCAACTAGAAGAAGCTGAGCAGGCGCTGGTGGCCCTTGGCTACAAAACGGCAGATACGAAAAGAATGCTGAAGTCGCTTCCCGCTGAATGCGAAACTGTGGAAGATATGGTTCGTTTTGCCCTTAGACGTGGAAATAGATAGGAAATGGAAATTTTAAGATGATCGAAGAAGATCGGATTATATCTGCAGAGCCCGCTAACCTTGAAGATCGGTTAGATCGAGCAGTGCGCCCGACTCAACTGCAGGGATATATCGGCCAGCCAGCCGTGCGAGAGCAGATGGAGATCTTTATCGGGGCTGCGAAAAACCGCAAGGAACCTTTAGATCACACGCTAATATTTGGGCCGCCCGGATTGGGTAAAACCACCTGGGCAAATATCATTGCTACGGAGATGGGCGTAAATCTGCGCTCCACTTCCGGGCCGGTATTAGAGAAAGCCGGTGACATGGCTGCGATCATGACAAACCTTGAGCCGGGCGATATTCTTTTTGTGGATGAAATCCATCGGCTTAGTCCAATAGTAGAAGAAATACTTTATCCAGCGATGGAAGATTTTGAGCTGGACATTATGATTGGTGAAGGTCCCGCTGCCAGATCTATTAAAATCGATTTACCTCCTTTTACCCTAGTGGGAGCTACTACCAGAGCCGGCATGATGACTTCACCTCTGCGTGACCGGTTCGGTATTGTGCAGCGCTTGGAATTCTATTCTGTCGAAGATCTCACCAAGATTGTTACCCGATCGGCAAAATTGCATGGGTTCGAAGCTGACTTAGATGGCTGTAAAGAGATTGCTCGACGTGCTCGGGGAACTCCACGAATTGCCAATAGATTACTTCGCCGTGTCCGGGACTTTGCGGAAATGAAAGCTAATGGAAAGGTGACTTTGGATATTGCTGATCGGGCGCTAAAAATGCTGCAGGTAGATACCAAGGGATTTGACCACCTCGACCGTAGATTGATGACTACGCTAATTGAACAGTTTGAAGGTGGGCCGGTTGGCATCGATAATCTGGCTGCAATACTCAGTGAAGAACGCGGCACCTTAGAAGACGTAATTGAGCCCTACCTTATTCAACGTGGGTATCTAGTGCGAACGCCCAGAGGTCGAGTGGCGACTAAATTGGCCTATGAACACTATGGAAAAATACCACCTGAATCAGGGTTACTTGCTGATTCCGGGGAAAGGTAGTGGGAAACTAGTGGAATTTTCTCATCCGGTCAGAGTCTATATCGAGGATACGGACGCTGGAGCCATTGTCTTTTACGTTAATTATTTGAAATTTATGGAGCGGGCTAGAACGGAATGGCTACGTTCGCTTGGTTTCGACAAGGCCGGGGCAAATCGCGGAAGCTTCCAGTTTGTAGTGCGTTCAGTACAGATAGACTACTTGTCGCCGGCTCGATTGGACGACCAGTTAGCGGTTACCGCCGAGCTTATTAGCTTTGGAGGAGCCAGTATGGAAATAGCGCAGAAAGTTTGCCGAGGTGATAGCATTCTTTGCCGGTCCAAAATCAATATTGCCTGTGTTTCTGGAGATACTCTTAAGCCAACGAGAATTCCCAAAGAGCTCGCAGATAAAGTAACGAACTTTTGAATTAAAAGGAAAAATTGGTGGAAAACTCCCTATCTGTTTGGTCGCTAATCGCAGATGCCAGCCTTGTGGTTAAGGCCATTATGGCTATTCTGGTAGCGCTTTCGGTGGCGTCGTGGATGGTTATCATTCAACGCGGTATTGCGCTTAGACGAGCAACCCTTGAATCTGAAAATTTCGAAGAGAATTTTTGGTCCGGCCTCGATTTGAGGCAGGTATATGCGGACGGTGCCGAGCGCCTAGCCGATGGAAAGCCCTTACTTGGATTGGAGTCAGTTTTTCGAGCTGGTTTCAAAGAGTTTAATCGGCTACGCAAAAAAGAAAGTTATAGCCATCAAATGACCACTGAGGGTATTCAACGGGCGATGCGTATATCTATCAGCCACGAAATGGCGAGCCTAGAGAAGCATTTACCCTTTCTTGCGAGTGTGGCTTCCGTTAGCCCTTATATCGGCCTTTTAGGAACAGTCTGGGGGATTATGAATTCTTTTATGGGGTTGGCCTCGGTTCATCAGGCTACATTGGCCATTGTTGCTCCTGGAATCGCGGAAGCCTTGATCGCGACCGCTATGGGGTTGGTGGCGGCTATTCCGGCTGTTATCGCTTTTAATCGCTACGCCTCAGACGTAGATACCCTGCTGAATACATACAGTACCTTTGCGGATGAGTTTTCGGCGGTATTAAGCCACAGCGTGCCGAGCAAGTAGATACCCATGCAAGCAACTTCAGGCAGAAGACGTCGCTTGGTAGCGGAAATTAATGTTGTTCCCTATATCGATGTGATGCTGGTATTGCTGGTGGTCTTTATGATCACGGCTCCGATGTTAACGCAGGGTGTTGATGTGGAACTGCCGGAAGCGCCCTCTGAAGTGCTGCCGGAAAATGATGACGAACCAATTCTTGTATCCATTACTGAAGATGGCAGTTTGTTTGTGGATCTTCTCGAAGATTCGGATCAAGCCCGCACCGCGGAAGAGGTCGCAGAGCTTATCGGCAAGATATTAGCGGAAAAGCCGGATACGTCTGTGCTGGTATGGGGTGATAAGAATGTTGCCTATGGAGAGGTGGTTGGCCTGATGACGCTAATACAGAATGCTGGCGCTGTGCGGGTTGGTCTGGTAACAGAGCCTCCGGTGTTGGGGAACTAATATTGCAGGCCGTTAACCGCACAGATTACGCTATTGCGACAACGGGAAGTTTAGTGTTGCATGTGTTTTTGATAGTAGGTGTTTTTGTATTTTCTCCCTCATCCAATCCTTTGTTGCAGACTGTTGAGCCCAATATTATTCGTGCCCAACTGGTATCTATCGATGACTTAAGGCCACCTGAGCAACAACCTCAGCAGCGCATTATTGACCTAACCAAAGTCCCGCCAGCGACAGAAGTTCCAGCGGCGGACCGTCTGCAAGTTCCCACAGAACCGATAATTCCTGAGGAAATCATAGAGCCTGAGCCTGAGCCTGAGCCTGAGGCAGAACCCGAGGCACCAGTAGAGCCAACAAATAGCGTAGCTGAAGACAGAGCAGCACGTGATCAAGAAGAATTATTACAACGGCAAAATGATTTAGCATCACAATTGGATGCGGAGCTTGGCGCGCTTGAGCAAATCGAAAATCAACAGATTGTTATGTCCTATGCGAGTTGGATCAGTGAGCGAGTCGGTAATAATTGGAGCCGCCCTCCGAGTGCCCGTAGTGGCATGATTGTCGAATTACGTGTGAATCTAGTACCGACCGGCCGGGTTGTTTCTGTCGATGTTGTTGAAAGCAGCGGTGATGACGCTTTTGACCGATCAGCGGTTCAGGCCGTGCGTAAGGCAGAGCCTTATACCCGTTTGACGGAACTAAGTCCTGAAATATTTGACCAACAGTTTCGACAATTCCTATTTAGTTTTAACCCACAGGATTTACGACTATAACTATGCGCGATTCTTTAATATTTACTTTGGCCCTCAGCCTGTTTTTGTTTAGTGGTCCGTCTCAAGCGGAGCTCACTATTGAAGTAGTTTCCGGTATAGATCAGCAAACGCGGATCGCGGTGGTTCCCTTTGAATGGAAGGGCAGTGGTTTATCTCCAACAGAGTTCGATCAAATAATTTCTAATGACCTTCAGCTAAGCGGTCTTTTTGAAGTAATAGCTCCGCGGAATATGCTTTCCTTCCCGTCGCCAGATACGGATGTGAATTTTCGTGATTGGCGAATATTAGATGCCGACTATCTTTTAGTGGGTAGCGCAGAAGTAGTGGCGGGGCGCTTAGTTTCGGAAGTACAACTATACGATGTACTTAGTGGGCGCCAGGTCATGGCGCGGCGGATTACCGCTGGACCCCAAGACGGCAGAGATATATCTCATCGGATTAGCGATTTGGCTTACGAAGAAATTACAGGAATTTCTGGTATTGCGGAGTCACGTATTCTTTATGTTACGGATTTCCTTAATGCTAACGGTGAACGGCGTTACCGGCTAATGCTAGCAGATCAGGATGGTGCTCGAGAGCAACTTGTTATCGAGTCGGCAGAGCCAATAATGTCGCCAGCCTGGTCCCCCAATGGGGAAGATATTGCCTACGTTTCCTTTGAAACAGGTCGCGCAGCAATATTTATGCAAAGTTTAAGCACGGGTGTGCGTGAGCAGTTAACCAGCTTTGTTGGAATTAATGGCGCTCCGGCATTTTCACCAGATGGGACAAAGGTAGCTCTGGTATTGAGTAAAGACGGCAATCCCGAAATTTATGTGCTGAATTTGGCAACGGGCGACTTTAGCCGAATAACAGATCACTTTTCGATAGATACTGAGCCAAATTGGACACCTGACGGACAGGGATTGGTATTTACCTCGGATAGAGGCGGGCGCCCGCAGATTTATGAGATAGACCTGCAAACCGGCCGTATAGCGCGACTTACCTTTCGGGGGGACTATAACGCAAGACCTAGATTGTCTGCTGACGGGCGATTTTTGGTCATGGTTCACCGCAACGAGGGCGTTTACCATATAGCTGTGCAGGATTTGACGGATGACACGCTAATTATCGTCACACAAACGCAATTAGATGAATCGCCAACAATCTCGCCAAATGGGGCTTTGGTAATGTATGCTACAAAACTTAATGGCAATAGTATCCTCGCAGCTGTTTCACTTGATGCTGGGGTCAAATATAATCTGCCTGCAACCTCGTCATCCGAAGTAAGAGAGCCGGCGTGGTCACCTAATTGATAACAAACAAATATGCAAACGGGAACTCACAATCATGAAAGCTAAATTGAATCTTCTTCTGGCCGGTACCTTCGCTGTAATGCTAGCGGCTTGTTCTTCAACCAGCACGATGGATACAGCTGATTCTTCGACGGAAGATGCGTCGGCTCGTGATACCGCCCCGGTCGTTGTGGGTACTGGTAACGATACCTCTGTTGACTCTATGGCAATGCCTGCAGATCAGAAAATTATCGGTGGTTCTTCTGTTTCTAACGGCGGCACAATGGTTGCCATCGCGGACGCCACACTTTACTTTGGCTTTGATCTCTCGACTTTAAGTCCACAAACTCGCGCAGCCCTGACTCGTGTTGCAGCTGCTCTGCGCACTACCACTGGCGATATACGCGTTGAAGGCCACGCCGATGAGCGCGGAACGCGCGAATACAATATTGCGCTAGCTGAACGTCGTGCAAAAACTGCTGCAGACTTCTTGGTGCTTCAGGGCGTTAGCTCTAGCCGCATCGAAACCATCAGCTACGGTGAAGAACGTCCCGCAGCAAATGGAACCGGTGAGCGAGTTTGGTCACAAAATCGACGCGTAGAAATCAAATAATAAGAATGATACCTACGCGAACCACGTCGGCTTATGTCGGCGTGGTTTTTTTATTCCTGCCTTTTTTTATTCCTGCTGTTGCCCAAGCTCCGGTTGAAGACCTCTCTGTGCCTGGCACTCAGGCCCAGCAAGCAGCAACACAGGAGCAATCCGCTACGGTTGCTCTGTATTTGGATATTCAAACTCTTAGAGTGGAGATATCTGCGCTTAGAGGCCTTGTTGAAGAACTAACTTACGAAGTTCAACGCCTTCAGTCTCGACAATCGACTGACTATGCGAATCTTGATTCACGCCTATTGGAATTGACCAGCGGAGCGAATGGAACAACCGCAGCAGTGGATTCAGGAACAGGTTTAGCAACAGGCTTTGGAGTGGATACCCTAGAGAATTCCCCTCCTGTCGTTGTTGCTCCGCAAATAGACAACGAGAGTGCTGCTGACCTCTATAGTGAAGGCTTGGCAAAACTACGAAACGGAGACCGACAGGGTGCCCTTGCCAGCTTCGGTAGCCTGATAACTACTTACCCAACAGATCCGATCGTCGCGGACGCTTATTATTGGGTTGGCGAGACTCACTGGGTGGCTGGAGAAAATGAAGAAGCACGCGAAGCCTATGCAGGTTTAGTGAATGGTTTTCCAAGTAATAGAAAGTATGGCGATGCGCTATACAAATTGGCTCGGGTATATCTGAATTTGGATGACCGGGCTCAGGCAATTATTCTTTTGCAAGAGGCTCAGCAGTTAGGCGGTGATGTTGGTGCCCGTGCCTCTGAACTGTTGGAAGAAATAAGCCAAGCTCAAATTTAGCGGACCACTGTTTTATGTCTAGCCAGGTTCGTATTACCGAAATATTCCATTCCTTGCAGGGCGAAACCACTCGAGTTGGTTTGCCGACCGTATTTGTTCGCCTTACGGGGTGCCCGTTGCGGTGCGTTTATTGCGATACCGCCTATGCTTTTGACGGCGGTGAACGCACAGATATATCTGCCATTATCGAGCAGGTGCAAAAATACGGAACGCCCTATGTAACCGTTACTGGCGGTGAACCGCTGGCCCAGCCGGAATGTCTGACATTGCTCAAAAAGTTGGCAGATCAAGGTTTTGATGTGAGCCTTGAGACGAGTGGGGCGATGCCCATCAACGGCGTTGATGAGCGTATTAGCCGAATTATGGATTTAAAAACGCCTTCTTCCGGGGAATGTCATCGCAATCTCTATGAAAACATTGCCTACCTAAATAAAAGTGATGAGCTGAAGTTTGTTATAGAAACTGAAGATGACTATCAATGGTGCAAAAGCAAACTAATAGAACACCAATTAGCCGATCGTGTATTAGCCGTTCTGTTTTCGCCGGTTCACGGAAAGATGGACGAGACAGAGCTGGCGAACAAGATAGTTGCAGACAAGCTGCCAGTGCGGTTCCAAACACAGCTGCATAAGGCCCTTTGGGGCGACGAGAAAGCGCGATGAGTGAAACAAAAAGTGCGGTGGTGCTTTTTTCCGGAGGCCTGGACTCAACCACCTTGTTGGCAAAGGCCTTGGCTGAAGGCTACAGGACCTATGCACTTTCTTTTGACTACGGGCAACGACACAAATCGGAACTAAATGCCGCCTTGACACTAAGTAAGTCGATGGGCGCTGAGGACCATAAGGTCATCTCCTTGGACTTACGAGCGATAGGTGGGTCAGCACTGACGGATCCGCTAATTGAGGTGCCTGAGGGCGCATCAGAGGGGATTCCTGTCACCTATGTGCCTGCTAGGAACACTGTCTTCTTGAGTATCGCTATGGGTTACGCAGAAGTGCTGTGTGCACATTCTATATTTATTGGAGTAAATGCTGTTGATTACTCTGGATACCCCGATTGTCGTCCGGAGTATATCCAAGCTTTTCAGCAGATGGCGGACTTGGCTACTAAAGAAAGCGTGGAAGGGCAAAGCATACGAATTGAAACTCCACTGATAGATTTGTCAAAGGCGGAGATAATTCGGCTTGGTATGGGGCTCGGCGTAGATTATAAAAAAACGGTTTCCTGCTATCAAGCAAATGCGCAAGGTATAGCCTGCGGAAAATGCGATAGCTGCCGACTTCGTAGAGAGGGATTTGATGCTGCAGGTGTGTCAGACCCAACTCCATATATATAAGTAAAAGATTGCCCAAAAATCGACTTGTTTTTTGGGCCTTTTGCTATACTATACACGCCTCATTTTTGGGGCCTTTTAAGGCATAAAATAACACCTAAAAATGATAAAAATGTGGGGCCGTTAGCTCAGCTGGTAGAGCAGTTGGCTTTTAATCAATTGGTCGCTGGTTCGAACCCAGCACGGCCCACCAAATACAAAAGAGCCTCCTTCGTGGAGGCTTTTTTGTATTTGTTTGATTTGTACAGGTTTCTTCTTCAACTGGGTTCGAGCCAAATCAAGCAGGGTGCGGAAGCTTATTAGGCAGCTATGACGCCAACAATCTCCACATGAACCAATTTCATATCACAACTGAATCTATACCATTTGAACGGAATTCCTTAAGCCATAGAATACTCTCCAATTGATACAGGTGTTCACAATGATTGTTGTTCCAATGGTTTTTTTAATAATAGCTTTTTTCGGTACCCTAGTAGAGCAGAGTCAATTCGAATCTGAATAAGATTCTAAGAATCAATTGCTTGCGAGTTTTTTGTCTGTAGGTGAAAAAACCTAGAGACACAAAAAAGCCCCCAGCATGGGGGCTTTTTACTTTGTAAATAAATTGGCTTGAGAGTCTTCCTTGCGGAGAGTTTTAAGTTCGGTGACTAATCAATGCCAGAATTCATGTTTGACCCAGTCAACTTCCATTACCCAGTCCCTACTGGTCATGGGTGAGTCATTAATCTTGGCAAAATTGAGGATAGCAAAGAGCGACTCTGGAAATTGATCATCTGCATCTAGGGTTCTAAAAACCTCAATTTCATCTAGGCGAAACACAATGCTGCCCTCACTCCACTCTACTGAGTAATCATGGAAATGATCAAGGTTAGCTTGTCGCACCAGCATCAAGGCTTGCCAATCGCCGCCGCCGCAATAGCCTAAACTCTTGATTGCACGGGCTGCGTAATGGTCCGGTCCGCCATCACTATGGTGCTCAAAAATATCGATTTCACCTGAGCCAGTCATCGGCCAGCACACGATTTCGTCTGGCTCTTCAACCGGAAGTTCATTGTTCTGGGCGCCTAGCAGCCACCATGCGGGAAACATTCCCGGCTGACCGCTATTTTCGACTTTTAGCCGAGCGGTCCACTTACCTTTTACAAACTCCTGGCGATTTTTGGAAGCAATACGCCCGGCAACGTATTGGGTGTCCGGGTGTTGCTCCCCGAATTTGTTTAGGTTATCACAAGGTCGCTTTTCGCCAATATCTATAACCCTCAGTTTAAGAGTCCCGTCACTGACTTCCCGGGTATTAAGTTGATTGTTAGGCAGGTAACACTGATCTTCAGAATTGACCCAAATCATCTGATCTTGCCAGTTATCGGTGTTGAACGTGTCGAAGTCATCGAAAAAATCTACTTGCCAGCCCTTGGCAGCAGGCGACTTTTCGTTGGGGATTGAGTCAGAACACGCGTACAGCATTAATGCCATTGAGATAGTCGATAGAGCTAGTTTCATACCGCTTCTAGGAATAGCTTAAGCCAAATCCATAGGGAAACAGTGGATCATAATTCTCGTCTCCCTTGTTGATTGTAGGTCGAGTCTGTTTTGGCCAGGTAAAAGATAGTTTTCCGTGGAAATCAGTATCGCCAAATAGCACATCTGCTACCCCCTGACCTTCAGATCCGGGAAGCCAAGCAGCAACAAAGGCGGTAGCTTCTTCTAGTTCTCTATTGATAATTACTGTCCTTCCGGATACGAGAACCACCACCGTAGGAATTCCCTGTTCGGCAATAGCGGTAATAGTACCTAGGTCTTCTGGATGAAGGTCCGCAAGTTCAAGTGTATGTCCATAAGGCTCTAGCACCTTCAAAGCTCCTTTAATCTGGGAGCCAGCTTCAATAATAACGTCATCACCAGAACGTATGTCACCCATGCCTTCGGCATAGGGGCGCTCACCGATCACCACTACAGCGACATCGTAATCCTGTGGATTTGTCATTGCCGCAGAAGCATCACGGCTAAGAACAGCTGTAGGTGATAATCCTCTAATTCCTTCCCAAATAGAAGTACCACCTTCAATAAATTCGTTACCACTAGTTCCCTGCCAAGCTACCGTAAACCCGCCACACTGATGGCCGAGGTTATCGGCATTTTTGCCCGCCACTAGAATTCGAGACCCCTTGTTTAGGGGAAGTAAATTGCCCTGGTTTTTTAGTAGAACCAGAGATTTTTGTACCGCTTCACGAGCTACCTGTCGGTGTTCGTCTGATCCAAAGCTTTGGTGATTTGACCAAGAACGCTCGGCAGGGCGTGGTTTATCAAATAACCCGTAGGCGAACTTAACTGAAAGAATTCTTCGCACCGCATCATCAATGCGATCCATGGAAACGGTACCTAATCGAACATGGCTACTAAGGTGACTAATAAAGGTTTTCCAGTTTTCCGGCACCATAAACATATCAACACCGGCATTTACGCCCATGCCGACAGCTTGATAGTAGTCTTCCGTAAGGTAGTCAATGCCATCCCAATCAGAGATGACATATCCATCAAATCCCATTTTGTCCTTTAGTACATCGGTAACCAGAACTTTATGTCCGTGACATTTGTTCCCGTTCCAGCTGTTAAAGGAAACCATTACCGTCAATACGCCTGCTTCAAGGGCGGGGTAGTATGGGCTGATATGCAGGCGCTCAAGTTCAGCCCGACTTAGAGTGGTTTCGCCCTGATCGATGCCGTTAGAGGTGCCACCATCACCGACCCAGTGCTTAACGCAGCCGACAACGCTGTCTGTACCTAAATCACCTTGCAGGCCGCGAACAAATCCACCGGAGTAGGAACTGACAATAGCTGGATCTTCGGAATAGCTCTCATAGACACGGCCCCAATGATTATCTCTGGCGACGGCCAATGTCGGAGCAAAGGTCCATTCCACGCCGGTAGCCAAAATTTCTTTGGCAGTAACTTGAGCAATGCGCTCCAAAAGCCCAGGGTCATTGGTAGCGCCTAAGCCAATATTGTGCGGGAAGACAGTAGCTCCTCGAATATTATTATTGCCGTGAATAGCATCGACGCCATAGATAAGGGGAATTGCCAGATGATTCGTATCTTGTTCCATGGACGCCCCCCAATAGGCGTCGCTCATATCCACCCAGTCTGCAGTTAGGTTTTCGCCTGGCGCTGAACCACCGCCGCTCAATACAGAGCCCAAGTGATAGTTTTTAACGTCTTCTGGAGTGCATTCCATGCGCTCGGACTGCGTCATTTGGCCGATTTTTTGATCTAGGCTCATGCGAGAAAGTAGATCTTCTACTTTTTTCTTTACTACCGGGTCCTGAATGGATGGATTCATAATTTATGCGGCCAAAGTCTAGTCGTTAACGTAAAAAGGAATGTTGGCATGAGCTGCGTGATCATTGCCATCGTAAGCATATACGAATAGGCGATAAGGGCCTTCTTCACTGGGAGTTCTGAGGAGTATTTCGCTATCCACGGTATTTTCAATCAGGCCCTCGATAACGGTAGGGATTTCTTCTTGGGCACCGCCGCTTTCAGTTGAAGTACTTTCTTGGCGCAATTCCCAATGATAGGAAAGAGCGTCTGAGTCGGGGTCTACCGCCACCAACTTGGCGCCATATATTTGATTCGAGCTCAGGGTTACATTGTCGTGGGAGGTTTTGCCATTAAGCGTCATAGAGTCAATCGCAGGTGTGCGGTTTTCTGGCCACTCGCCATTCCAGATATAGTGCATAACATCAACCGGCTCGGTTTCTTCACCATTGGTTGTAAATAATCCGTACCAAGTCCCGGTGCGTTCTTGCTTTTGCCCCCATAGAAATACATAGCTCCCCAATACTTGCTCGGGAAAGGGGCGAATAACTTCATTGTAGCTACGCAAATAGTTTGCCGCTTTTTCGGTGCTGGTCTGTTCAATAGGCGCGCCCCAGGAAGTTTGAGCAACTTCCCAATGGCCTACGGCACCCCATTCGGTGATGAAGTAGGGTTTTGTGAAGTTATCCCGAGCGAGCCACTCAGGTAGAAGGACAAGAGATCCGTATGCCTGAATACTGACAAAATCCAGGTCAGATGCCCGGGTTTGAACAACTTCCATAACTTCCGTGCTGTAGCCTGCGAGTGTGGTACTTGTCGGATGATTTGGGTCCAGCTCGTGGATCATTTTTGAGACTTCATTTACCGCGTCATAGACTTTAGGGTTTTGGTAGTCGTAGTTCAATTCGTTGCCGATCACCCAGGCTAGTAGAGCTGGATGGTCTTTCAGGGCCAATACTTCCTGTTTCGCAAATTCGAATTGAGCGGCTACAGCGGCCTCATCGTCGTAGTCAAAGCCCCAGTGCTCAACTCCCATGACTATGGTCATAGCAACTGTCAACCCAAGGGAGTGCGCAATATCTAGCACTTCCAATCCGGTTCTGCCGTGGCTATCTGTAGACCAGGTACGAAACGAATTTCCGCCATGGCGTGCAAAAGCTTCGTAGTCGCCATAAGCTATACCCGCTCCCTTCACATGGTAGGGCTCTCCGCCTCGCAATAGTTGGTAACTGCCCGCGCTTCCTACTACCTCTGCTTTCACTGCGGTAGAAGGGCTTTCGCTTGGCATTTGGGCCAAAGCTATGGCGCTGGGCTCGCTTGTGGCGGCACCGCCGCAGGATTGGCATAAAATAAGCACGGTCAGTAGTAGCCCTCGAAGTTTGAACTGTTGGATTTTGGATGCTCTGATATTCAGTTTGAAGATCATATTAATCACTCTAGGGCTATTCGTGGACTTCAAATTCAGCCCAAAGCGGGGCATCGGAATTCCCGCCAATCCATGCATGGAACTGGCCAGGTTCGGTTACTAATTTCATATCTCGGTTATAGAAAGCGAGATCGTCAGTATGGATCGAAAAGCTAACTCTTTCGCGCTGTCCGGGGTTCAGTTTTACTCGTCTGAATCCCTTTAGCTCCTTAACGGGGCGCGTTACGTTGCCGACTAGGTCGCGAACATATAGTTGAACCACTTCCTCAGCTTGCCGTTCACCGGTATTTATTAGGTCTACGGCGATATCAATCGACTGCCCCAAAGAAATATTACTTTTGGAAGTAGTGATTTTCACATAGTGGAATTCACCATATGAAAGTCCATGCCCAAATGGATATAGGGGCGTGTAACCGGCGTCCAGATGAAAAGATGCCATGCCCAAGGATGTTTGCGCTGCACGCGCGGGCACGTCGTCCATTTGGATGCAGCTTTCTGCCGAGGGTGGTCGACCGGTATTTTTGTGAGAATAGTAGATAGGAACTTGCCCCACCATTTTTGGAAAGGTTACTGGCAGCTTGCCTGACGGAGATTCCAGTCCAAATAGCAGATCTGCAATCGCGGGACCACCCATTGTGCCTGGGTGCCATGCGTACAAAATAGAATCGACTTTGTCGACAATATTTTCTAAAGTCAGGGGTCTGCCCGCCATGATCACCAGAGTTATTGGTTTGCCGGTTTCAGCCAAGGCGTGAATTAAGGCTTCCTGGTGGCCGGGTAGATCGATATTTGCACGTGAGTGTGCCTCACCGGACATAAATGATTCTTCGCCAAGGACAAGTACTATCGCATCAGATTGATAAGCCGCGTCGATGGCATGTCCAAACCCTTCATGGTGCTTACATCTTGTTCCGTCTAAGCCTCTACTGTAATTAACTGTGACGTTACTACCAACTAGGCTTTCGATTGCGTTTTTAATAGTTATGCTGTGTTCCGCTTCCCCATCGAACACCCAGGTACCGAGTTGCTCGTATCCGTCGTCAGCTAGCGGGCCAATAACAGCAACAGAATCTAGTCCGCTTATCGAAAGTGGAAGTGTCTTATTGTCATTTTTTAGGAGCACGCAACTTTTAGTCGCGGCTTCTTTAGCAATTTGTAAATGCGCTTCGTTCAATAGGTCAGGAAAGTTTTCGATATCGGTATAGGGATCTCTGAACAAGCCTAGTTTGAACTTCAACGTCAGAATTCTAACCACCATACGGTCTATATGTTCAAGATCGACTTTGCCCTCGGCGACCAAGTTTTCCAGGTGGTCACGGTATGTGGAACTCGCCATTTCCATATCAATACCGGCATTAACCGCTTCAAGAGCTGCCTCTTCGTCATCGCCGGTAAAGCCATGAACGGACATTTCTATAATTGATTCCCAGTCACTGACAACAAATCCTTCGTAGCCCCACTCTTGACGCAATACCTGATCCATTAACCATGAGTTGCCCGAGGCCGGCACACCATTGAGGTCACAGAAGGCTGACATAAAGGTCGCAACATTTGCATCTACTAAGTCTTTAAAGGGGCGCAGGTGCACATTACGCATTTCGTTTTCGGGGATATTTGCTGTGTTGTAGTCGCGACCACCCTCTGCGGTTCCGTACCCCGCAAAGTGTTTGGCGCACGCTGCGATAGATCCATTCTCCGCCAAATCGGTACCTTGAAAGCCCTTGGTCATCGCTACACCAAGTACTCCGCACAAATAGGGATCTTCGCCCAGTGATTCAGCAATCCGGCCCCAGCGTGGATCCCGGGTAATATCGATCATGGGCGCAAAGGTCCAGTTAACACCACTAGAAGCAGCCTCAACGGCACTAATACGCGCGCCTTCACTAACGATCACAGGGTCCCAACTAGCGGCCTGACCCAGAGGTATCGGCAAGATAGTTTTGAAACCGTGGATAACGTCACGGCCGTTTAGTAGGGGAATACCCAGTCGGCTTTCTTCCACGGCGATACGCTGTAATTCATTTACGGTATCCAAGTCGACTTCGTTTAAAACGGATCCAACCTGTCCAGATCGAATGGCTGCGGCAAGATGATCTGGTACCCAACCGCCACCTCCGCACAGCTGACTCATTTGACCAATTTTTTCGTCTAGGCCCATTTGAGACATTAGCTCACTCACCATGCCCTGAAGCGAATCTTGGTCGTGTATATCCTGATGCAAAAATTTAATCGAGTGCATATCCCATCTCTTATTTTGTGGGGTAAAAAACAATTCTATTTTTAAGCGAATAACAAGAACTAGGTCCAATCGGATCTATTGAGAAGTCGCCCCCCGCATGCGGGATAAAATTTACCTTACAGCTCACGACCATCTATGAAGATAGGTTCGCGACTGCTTATATAGGAGGAAAAGATACCGGTGCACCAACTAGGAACAATCTAAATGAGCTAAAAGGCACTATATCTGAGACCAATCGGCATATTTCGATAGAATTGGCTTTTCGCTATAAAATTAACGCGATATAGCCTGTCCACTGGTCTTAGGTATTCGACAATTTAAGTCAATATTGTGACAAATTCGTCCAGACTGTCTCAATGTCAGGTCCGCTCGCCGTTTTCTCGTTGTTTTATGAAATAGACAGGGGGAGTCTACTTTCATATCTCGATAGAGCTGAATCGCCGGAGGTATTAAGTTTGATTGGAGGGGCCGAGTTTCGAAGGGTCTGAAATAGAGTATCGAAGCGCCGCATGGATCACACGCATGGATTACAAAAAAACCCATAACAATAATCCCAAAAGGATAACTATCTAATGAGCCAGAATGAGCATTATCAAACTGCTCCAGAAGATCGAATCTCGCTTCCGCAAAAAATAATTTATGGATCCGGTGCCTTTGTAAATAATCTACTTGCTGCGGCTATTGGCGGCATGGCAATAATATTGAATTTGGGTCTGGGGATGAATCCCGCTTTAGTAGGTTTGCTAGGCGCTTTGCCTCGGCTTACCGACGCTATTACTGACCCCTTGATGGGATATATCTCAGATAATACCAAGTCAAAATGGGGACGCCGCCGACCCTATATGTTCTTTGGAGCTATCGCTGCCGGAGTGATCTTTGCGCTGCTTTGGCAGTTGCCAGAGGGCCGGAGCGAAATGTTCTATTTCTGGTTTTTCCTTATTGGTTCTCTAATTTTTTATCTTGCCTACACTATATTTGCTACTCCCTGGGTCGCCATGGGCTATGAGTTAACGCCGGATTACCACGAGCGCACGCGTCTGATGGGCGTGCAAAATTTTATGGGCCAGTTGGCCTACTTGGTATCTCCCTGGTTTCTCTGGTTTATGCAGCATCAGATATTGTTCGGTGGTGACATGGTTAAAGGCGCGGGTACGCTCGCCATTATCATCGGTGCTTTCACTATCTGTGTTGGCGTATTGCCAGCAATATTTTTGAAAGAGCGATACCTGAAAAAGGAGACTGCTCAGCCCACTGCAGTCGTTGAAAAGCAAGTAGAAGAAGTTCAGATAAAATCTCTCGAGACCAATGTTGAAGAGTTTCCTGTAGGTATTGCTGGGTTTTTCAAAGGGTTCGCAGCAACTATCAAATTTAAACCCTTCTTAAGTCTTTGTGGAGCGACATTCTTGGTTTTCAACGGATTTATGTTGATCTCTTCTTTTCAGTTTTATGTGATTATTTTTTACGTGTTTGGCGGCGATCAATCTCAGGGAGCCGAGTTTGCCGGATGGGCGGGCACCCTAGGCGCTATATCCACTTTTTGCGTAATCATTCTGGTGACTTGGATGTCATCAAAAATAGGTAAGCGTCGTGCATTCTTTTTTGCTATTGGCGTTTCCATATTTGGATACGGTCTGAAGTGGTTTTGTTACACACCTGAAAACCCCATGCTCTTGCTGCTTCCAACGCCATTTATGGCTTTTGGTTTAGGTGGCCTGTTCACCTTGATGGGATCGATGATTGCTGATGTATGCGACATGGACGAGTTGGAAACTAACCAGCGTCGCGAAGGTATGTTTGGCTCAATTTACTGGTGGGTAGTTAAGCTTGGCATGGCAGCAGCGCTCGCAGGTGGTGGGTTTCTATTGAATGCCACCGGATTTGATGTGGCGCTTGGCGGTAATCAGGCGGCCGAAACTATCTTCTTGATGCGTGTATTCGATGTAGTTGTGCCTATGTTGGCATCGGCACTGGCAATTTGGATGATAGTTACCTATCCGATAACCGAAGAGAAAGCACATCAGATTCGTCTCGACCTCGAAGAGCGCCGCGGGCAAAACTAGGAACCGCTCCAAGGGTGATGGTCGCCAACCTTATCTCGACTTAGAGAAAAGGTTGGTGTAATCCTATTCAGGCTATCGCCTAGGCCTTTATCAATATTTCTTCTAGTTCTTCTAGGGATTTGCCCTTGGTCTCAGGTAGAACCCGCATGATCACAACCAGTCCCACAAGAGCGAAACATCCATATATTAGAAACGTTAGGGCATTGCCTAATGTCGCCAGCTCCCATGGAAATATCAGCTGAACCAGGAAGCTAACCGCAGAGTTGATTAGGCCAACAAATGAGATGGCGATTCCCCTAATATGGTTGGGGAATATTTCTGAGAATAGCACCCACATTACCGGGCCGAGAGAGATCGCAAAGCAGGCGACAAAGCCTAAAATGGCTAGCAATATCAAATTGGGATTCATATTTACTGCTGCCTTCACGAGGTCGGTTTCAAAAGCTAATGCCTGCTCAGCGCCAATCTGCGATGCGATGGCTGATTTAAAGCCGAGGTCGCTGTCGTAGCTAATGCCCTGAATTGGCAAAAGTGCAGACTTATCTATCTGATCCGACAGGCTAGCTATAGAGTCTCCGGAAAGCTGATAAGTAGCTGAATTAAAACCATAGGCCAGGGTGAACATGCAAATTGCGATTCCGGCTACTCCAAAGCCTAACAAGGGTTTTCGACCAATTTTGTCGATAAGATAAATAGCCACCAAGGTAAATATTAGATTAATCAGACCCACAAATATCGCCTGCATAAAGGAAGCATCGGTACCAATGCCGGATTGTTCAAAAATCATCGGTGCGTAGAAAAATACTGAGTTAATACCAGTGATCTGCTGAAGGATAGCTACGGATATACCAATAACCATAACCAGCCTCATTGAAGGTTTTAGGAGTTCTTTAAAAGAGGCTTTTTCAGTCTTGACGCTCATACTGCTTTGAATTGAGGCTAAGTCTTTTTTGGCCTGTTCGTAACTTGAGGTTTTTGCCATTACCTCTAAGGCTTCGTTTTCTCTGCCCTGCATAATAAGCCATCTAGGGCTCTCGGGAACGAGGGAGAGGCAGCCGAAGTAAAGGAGAGCGGGTAGGGCTTCTAAGCCAAGCATCCAGCGCCAGTTTAACCTGTCGAACTTAAGGGTTTCTGTCCAAAAGGACTCAGTCTGGCCCAGCCTCAAAATAAGGTAATTGGTAAAGAAGGCTACGGATATTCCGATAACGATATTTAATTGATTAAAAGATACTAGTCGTCCGCGTAATCTGGAAGGGGCAATTTCGGCGATATACATCGGCGCGATTATTAACGCTGCACCAACGCCCAACCCACCAAGCATGCGAGCAATGATAAGAGCAAGAAAATTAGGTGCCAGCGCCGAAGCTAGCGCAGATATAAAAAACAGCAGCGCTGCAATTTTTAGAACCGGCTTGCGACCTATTTTGTCACTAATCGGACCTGCGATCATCATGGCAAGGCTGGCGGTAAGGGCCAAAGATGCGACCGACCAACCGACCTGTATTTTTGAGAGATTGAACTCTGGTTCGATAAAACCAACCACACCAGAAATTACTGAGGCATCAAATCCCATCAGAAAGCCGCCGAGAGCAACAATAAGGGCCACATAGACCGTATAGATAAGGGGGTTGGATTCGCTGTCTTGCATCGTTTTCGCCTTTTTTTTGTGGCAATTAAAAGTTAAAGTTTTGATTAGTTTAAGTTTTAGGCTCCTATAAACAACGGTAAATGCGGCAGAGGGTGGTTTTATTGCGGTGAGAATCTGAATCTAAGGGTGTTTGTATCGATTGTCACCTCAGATCATTAAGTCGATCATGCTTGCTGCGGTGAATCGGGTCAATTCTGCGACGAAGCGGAATAGACACAAAGCCAAATATTTTCTGAGGTGTACCATAGGGCGCAATTCCTATGGGGGGAAGCTATGCCTGATAGAGTCATAAAGAAGGTTGTTGAAAGTTTGTATCAAAGTCCAGCATACCAATTTTGGTTACTGCAGCTTGTGTATTGGTCAGGTGTTAGTCTAGTTACCTTTTTTACGCTTACTCTTTGGTACGGTCACTATGGCTGGATGCATATATCGCACACTATTTTTCAGGGGCTACTCGGTGCGGCACTAGCACTGCCATTGCGCAATTTCTACGAGCGGATCTGGGATAAACCACTATTTATTAGAAGCTGTTTTAGCTTGGCCGGTTTAGTCGGAATCGCAGCCATATGGACCCTGGTTCGCATGCAGACTTTTATTTGGATATCTGCTGAAGAGAATGTCTGGGCGGATTTTGGCGGATGGTATTTCGGCGCTATATTTATATTTTTGGGCTGGGGTAGCCTCTACCACGGCATTAGGTATTTTCAATTGCTTCAAGCTGAACATTTGATGATGCGTAAAGCAGAAGCTGCCGTAAATCGAGAGCAGCTCAAGCGGCTCCGCGCTGAATCTGTGGCTAGGGATTCCCAGATGATGATGCTGCGGTACCAGCTAAACCCGCACTTCCTATTCAATACGCTTAACGCGATTAACGCCTTGGTGCAGATGCAAGAATCGACCAAGGCGCAGCGCATGATAGTTCAGCTAAGTCAGTTTTTGCGTTATTCCCTAGACAACAATCCAGACGTAAAGATAGCGCTAGAAAATGAAATAGAAGCCCTAATGCTGTATCTGGAGATTGAAAAAACACGTTTTGGCGACCGCCTAAAATTGGATTTTCAGATCGACGACAATACCAAATCCGCGCTCGTTCCCAGTTTGTTACTTCAGCCGCTTATTGAAAACTCATTGAAATACGCTATCGGCAAGAGTGAGTCCGGCGGTGTTATCCGGTTAAGGGCAACGCGAGACGATCAAAGATTGGTGCTAGAGGTCAGTGATACAGGTTCCAAACAAGGGGTCGCAACTAGTAAAATTAAGAGCGAAAGCGGCAGAGGGATAGGTTTACGAAATACCGTCGACCGACTAAAAGCCTTATATATTCATGATTATGAATATGATTTAAGTATTGAGCCTTCTGGGGGGCTAAAGACTACTATTCATATCCCCTTCGAATTGTATCCATCAGCTAAAACCGCGAAAACTTGAGTAACACTATGACTAAAGTTCGAACTATTGTTGTTGATGATGAGCCGCTCGCATTAGAGCTTTTGTGTTCATATTTGCAAGCCATCCCTGAGATAGAAATAGTCGCTACTTGCAAGAACGGCACTGAGGCAATTGAGGCTGCAACAAAACTTGAGCCTGACTTGATGTTTCTTGATATTCAAATGCCGGGTATGACCGGTTTTGATGTCGCAAAGAACCTGCAGTCAGATTTAATGCCCTTGGTGATTTTTGCTACCGCCTATGAGCAGTACGCCCTAGATGCTTTTGAAATTCACGCAGTAGATTATATTCTAAAACCCCTGGATCAGGAACGAACAGAGCTATCGGTAAAGCGTGCCTCTGAGCGTATGGCGCTGGAAAAGGATACTACCGCTAATAAAGGAAATGTGCTGCGGGCCATGGATGATATGGCGCAGGGAGCTTCAGCATCGGGCTCAAATGAGATGGGGTTCGGTAGCCATGAAGCTCCCTCTGCAACGGGCAAAATCGTTATCAAGGATCGAGATACTATTAATCTGATAAGCCAGGAAGATATCGCTTGGGTTGATGCGGCGGGAGATTATATGTGCATACATGTAGAGGGCGAAACGCATATTATGCGAAGTACAATGAAGAGCCTCCTGGAGCAGCTAGACGGCAGTTTGTTCAAAAGAGTACATCGATCGACCATTGTTAACTTAAAACATATTAAACAGATATTTCCCCATACCAAGGGAGAATGCTTTTTGCTTCTGGGTGAACATGATCGAATTAAAGTAAGCCGGAATTATCGGGATGTGGTCAAACAGTTTTTAGCTCAAGTTTAAGATTTATGTCAAAGCTTGCCATTTTCTAATTCCGACCTATGCTATCGCCTGATACAACCGTCCTAAAATTTCGCTCATGAATGCCAATACTCAGCCTCTTGCGCAGGCTTTAAATAACGCCATAGCCCTCCGTCAAAATAGTGAGACTCTCTCGGATGCGGAAAGGATCGCCTCGCTAGGTCGAGTTAAAGACTTATTGGCGCAAAATAACGCGACACTTATTGCTCATTATTACATCGACCCTGCGCTACAAGCCCTAGCGGAAGAAACTGGTGGCTGCGTCTCAGATTCCCTTGAAATGGCTCGCTTCGGCGCCAACAGTGCCGCAGATACCTTAGTGATTTGTGGTGTTAAATTCATGGGAGAGACGGCAAAAATACTTAGCCCTGATAAAAGGGTGTTAATGCCAACCTTGGAGGCGACCTGTTCTCTCGATTTGGGCTGTCCATCCGATGAATTTTCAGATTTTTGCGACCAGCATCCAGACCGCCAAGTAGTGGTTTACGCAAATACATCCGCCGCTGTGAAAGCTCGTGCAGATTGGGTAGTTACTTCGAGCATAGCGGTAGATTTGGTAGATCACTTGGATGCGGAGGGACACAAAATACTGTGGGCGCCGGATCGCTATCTAGGTGACTACGTCCAGAAGCAAACAGGCGCTGATATGGTTATGTGGCAGGGCAGCTGCATAGTGCATGAAGAGTTTAAGAGTATTAGATTGCAAGAGTGCAAAGTAATCTATCCGGATGCTGCGGTATTGGTTCACCCGGAATCGCCGGCATCTGTAATTGCCGAGGCTGACGCGGTTGGTTCTACTTCACAGCTTATCGAAGCAGCGATACGGTTACCGAACAAGCAAATGATAGTGGCCACAGATCAAGGTATTTTCTATAAAATGCAGCAGGCCGTGCCCGACAAGGAACTTATTATTGCGCCGACTGCTGGACAGGGAGCCACCTGTCAATCCTGTGCAAATTGTCCGTGGATGGCAATGAATTCACTGGATCAGCTTGAGACAGTATTTGAGATAGGAAGAGAAAACGAAATTTTTGTTGAGGCAGAAACCGCAAGACTCGCAACTAAGTCACTGCAGCGCATGCTTGATTTTAAGAAAACCCTAGACTGATTTTAACCAGGCTCTAAAGATCCATTTCTTGGGACTGAGTCCGGGCGATTTGACGGATTCTCTGATCCAGCACGGCTTGCTCAATTTCATTGTCCCCTAGCTGCCTTTTTGCTAAGCGAATGTGCTCTATGGCCTGTTGAAAGCTCCCGACCAACTCAAAGTATTTAGAGCGGGCGAGGTGGAGCTCATAGATGTCACCAGCCAGTCCATATGCTTCGGCCAGTTCATACCAAACTATAGGGTCCTTGGGGCGCTCCTGGCTATGTGCCTGAAGTATTTCGGCTGTTCTCTCAAATTGATTCTGCGCTTTATAGGTGTCCGCTAGCTGCATAGTAATAACGTGATTTTGCGTTCCCGGAGTAAGCAAGCTTAGTAAGTATTCCAGAGCAAGGGCTGCCTGATCTGAATCTAGTAGCAGCTCTGCGTAGAGGCTTTGGAAAATAAGGTTAGTTTGATTGTCCTGCAATAGCTCAGTTGCAAAGCTTAAAGCCTCTGGATAGTGTCTGGTATTTTGTAGTGCGAGTGCGTAGCCGTATTTGGCCACGTTAGAGTCGGGCGTTAGTCGATAGGCGTTCTCGAAATTACGCAGAGCAATTTCTGAGGTTTCGCTGTCAGCAACCTTCACTCTTGCCGCCATCAGCAGGTAGTTAGGGTTTTCATAGTAGATGCGTGTGGGGTACTGATTTGCTCTTGTTTCGGTATCTATAACCCTGGATTGTGGCAGGGGGTGAGTGAGCAAATATTCCGGAGCAAGATCTCCTGCATAGCGGGTAGCGGCGAGCATTTTTTCAAACATGCGTACCGCTCCTTTTGGATCCCGACCTGACAATGCCAGCGTAGATTGCCCAATTCGATCAGCCTCAGTTTCATTTAGCCGACTGTATCGAAGTTGGGATTCAATAGCTGCCCCTTGGGCTATAGACATCATCGCCAGACCAGCATCTCCGCCGGCGGTGGCCGCTAATACTACAGCTGCCAGTAAGCCGGCCAGACTGGCAACCCCCATAGCCTGCTGGGTTGCCACCGAGCGGGCAAAGTGTCTTTGGCTCAAGTGGGCCATTTCATGAGCTATTACGGATGCCAGCTCGTCCTCCGTTTCGGCGTGCAGAAGCAGGCCGCTATGGATGCCCATCACTCCGCCGGGAACCGCGAAGGCATTCATAGTCGGATTGTCCACCACGACGATGCGTAAATCTGAATAGTTTATCTGGGAATAGGGCTTTAATTTTTGCACCAATTTTTCTATATAATCTTGCAGTAGGTAGTCTCTATTCAGAGGTGTCTGACGGTAGAAAGAACGCAGCCAAGATTCTCCGATCTGCAATTCCAGATCCAAAGATATTATTGATGAACTTGTTTCTCCCAGACTTGGAAGTTGGATTTGTGAGGTCTGCGCGATGCCAACATTCGCCAGACTAATACTGGAGATCAAAAGGGAGATAAGAATGTTTCTAAAGGCTTGAATCAAAATTCCGGTTGTCGCAAACAGTTCATGCAGGTGAGAGCCAAAAAATACATCATAGTTCAGAATTAAGCATGCAAATTATTCCGAGTTCACAAATCTATGCGTATAGGCCAAACCAATTAACGTCGATGAATATGAAAATAATGCTAGATATTCGATCATACCTAAAATACGTAAGAATATTCGATTAAATCGGGATTAACTGCCCGCACTTTATGATCATTTGCGATGCAGAATGTGGCCTTATGATATAGAATCTCGGCCGTCATTTGGAGCGAAAAGCGGCGGAGTTGCAACCTCCATGCGGATCTCCAACACCATTAGAGATCTGAGGAGCACTGTGTGTCGCAAGATTTAGACAATCTAGAGTTGAATGAGTGGAGAGATGCTCTTGACTCCATCATTAAGCATTCAGGAAAACGGAAGGCCGCTGAGTTACTTGGCGAATTAGCCTCCTACGCAGGCGCCCAAGGAGTTAGAACTCCTGCGGTCGTGACAACAGCTTACCGAAATACCATTCCTGTAGGTGAAGAGCAGCCGATGGCTGGCGATTTGTTTACCGAGCGTAAGATCCGGTCTCTTATCCGCTGGAATGCGTTGGCAATGGTTACCCGAACCAATACAGACGATGGCAGTCTTGGGGGCCATATTTCTTCTTTTGCCTCTTCTGCGACGTTATATGAAATAGGGCTCAATCACTTCTTTCGTGGACCGAATCATGCGGGCGGTGGTGATCTTATTTTCTTCCAGGGACATACCGCTCCGGGTATGTATGCCCGTTCCTTTTTGGAAGGGCGTTTAACTGAAGATCAGCTCGTGAACTTTAGACGGGAAGTGGACGGCAAAGGGCTATCTTCTTATCCGCATCCTTGGTTGATGCCTGACTATTGGCAGTTTCCTACGGTTTCTATGGGTCTCGGCCCAATACAGGCGATTTATTTAGCCCATGTTATGAAATACCAGCACCAGCGTGGCCTGGTGGATCAAAGTGATCGAAAGGTTTGGGCTTTTATCGGCGACGGCGAGACAGATGAACCTGAATCTTTGGGCGCAATTGCGCTAGCAGGACGTGAGAACCTTGATAACCTAATATTTGTAGTCAACTGCAATTTGCAGCGATTAGACGGTCCGGTTAGAGGCAATGGAAAAATCATTCAGGAGCTTGAAGGCGTATTCCGCGGAGCGGGTTGGAACGTTATTAAAGTTATCTGGGGCCGTCACTGGGATCCTTTATTTCAGGTTGACGAAAAAGGCAAACTGCAAAAGTTCCTCGACCAATGTGTCGATGGCGAATATCAAAATTTCAAAAATAATGGCGGCGGTTACGTTCGAGAGCATTTGTTTGGAAAAGATCCTGAGCTTGGCAAGATGGTCGAGCATCTCTCAGACGACGATATCGCTCGTTTGAATCGAGGCGGGCACGATCCGTACAAGGTTTATGCAGCCTATTACGCAGCGGTAAATCATAAAGATCAGCCAACCGTGATATTGGCAAAAACCGTCAAGGGATATGGCATTGGTTCAGCTGGTCAAGCTGCCAACGATACACATTCCATCAAGAAACTTGATGTAGAAGGTTTGAAGGCTTTTCGCGATCGCTTTGGTTTGCCGATTGACGACGCTGATATAGCTAATGTGCCATTTTACCGTCCGCCAGAGGACAGTCCGGAAATCCGTTATCTGCAAGAGCGACGTGAAGAGCTAGGTGGATTTCTTCCATCACGACACTCCGAAGTAGAGTTATTGGATATTCCGGGGCTAGACGCCTTTAAGAAGCAGCTAGAAGACACCGGCAATAGAGAAATCTCTTCCACCATGGCCTTTGTGCGCATACTCAGCAACTTGGCCAAGGATAAAACTATAGGGGAGCGGATAGTTCCTATTGTTCCGGATGAAGCTCGAACCTTTGGTATGGAAGGCATGTTTCGCCAGCTAAGTATCTATTCTGCTTTTGGGCAGAAATATACGCCTGTAGATTCTGATCAGATCATGTTCTACAAAGAATCGGAAAGCGGGCAAATTCTTGAAGAAGGCATCAATGAAGCTGGCGCCATGTCTTCTTGGTTAGCTGCAGCGACTTCATACAGTCACTCGAAGTATTCGATGATTCCCTTCTATATATTTTATTCCATGTTTGGATTTCAGCGCATTGGAGATTTGGCCTGGGCTGCCGGAGATTTGCAAGCGCGTGGTTTCTTAATAGGAGCTACCGCTGGTCGAACCACACTTAACGGAGAAGGCCTGCAGCATCAGGATGGACATTCTCTGGTATTGGCATCGACTATCCCAAATTGTCGTTCCTATGACCCAACTTTTAGTTTCGAGCTGGCGGTCATTATTCAGGACGGCGCAGAGCGTATGTATGGGAAGGGCGAAAACTGCTTCTATTACATAACTACTATGAACGAAAACTACCACCACCCCGCCATGCCTGAAGGTGCTGAGGAGGGCATCGTTAAGGGTATGTATCTTCTAGAAGAGGGAGGTAAGACCAAGGGTAGTCGGGTTCAACTTATGGGTTCCGGCACTATTCTTAACGAGGTGCGTACAGCGGCAACCATGCTTAAGAATGATTGGGGCATTGAGTCAGATATTTGGAGCGTTACCTCGGTAAATGAGGTTTTCCGCGAAGCAAAAGATTGTGAGCGTTGGAATACCTTACACCCGGAAGAGCAAGCGAAACAGCCTTACATTACGCAGCTTTTGGTTGATCGTGAAGGCCCCAAGGTAATAGCGACAGATTATATTTGTGCTCACAGTGAGCAGTTACGAAGTTTTGTTCCTGGCGTTTTTAAAGTGTTGGGAACGGATGGTTTCGGGCGCAGCGATACCAGAGCCAAATTGAGAGAGTTTTTTGAAGTAGACAGTCGGTACGTTGTTGTTAGTGCACTTACCGCTCTGGTTGAAGAAGGTAAGCTGGAAGCGTCTGTTGTATCTGACGCCATTGCCAAATACGGGATAAACCCCGATAAAGCAAACCCAGTTAGCGTCTGATCGCATTAGTTAAGGAGAAGAATAAAGGTGTCTACTACTCAAATTAGTGTGCCCGACATTGGTGCTGATAGCGCTGAGGTTATCGAAATTTTGATAACAGAGGGCGAGCAAATATCTGAAGAACAGTCGATTGTTGTTTTGGAATCCGATAAAGCTTCGATGGAAGTGCCAGCTCCGGCGTCTGGAGAAGTCTTAAAAATTCATGTCAAAGTCGGCGATCAAGTTGCGGAAGGTGAATTAATAGCTGATATAGCATCTGCGGATGCTCCGGTTAAAGAATCATCGGCTGTCGCGGAAACGATGCAAGTCGAATCGCCGACGAGCGAATCTGATACAGCTGTTGAGCCTGCGCCAAGTCAAGCTGCAACAACCTCCGTAATAGCGTATCAGGTGCCGGATATCGGATCTGATGAATCGGAAATTATTGAGCTCTCTGTCGCGGTTGGCGACAGTATTTCTGAAGGGGATACCATCTGTGTCGCTGAGTCCGATAAGGCTTCTCTAGAGATTCCTGCAGAGGCTGATGGCAAGGTGATATCTATCGCTATCGCGGTGGGTGATACGGTGGGTCAGGGCAATGCACTTATCGAATTGGAAGTTACGCAATCAGCTGAACCTGTGGTTTCAACCATAACGGCATCCGCTGCTAGAGAGGATGCAGCAAAAACTGAAGCTCCAGCTCAGTCGGCTGCGGCTCCAGTAACACTAGCGAAAACTACCGCACCCGCAGGGGCTTCCGGTTCTGTTTATGCTGGTCCGGCGGTTCGAAAATTGGCTCGTGAACTGGGTGTAGACCTTACGAAAGTTCCTTCAACGGGCACTAGAGGTCGAATTGTTAAAGACGACCTGCACAACTATGTAAAAAATGCGTTGAAGGTCGGTGGAAGTGCTGACGCCGGATCTGGGGTTCCCTCCGCTCCTGTTGTGAACTGGTCCAAGTTCGGGGATATCCGTACCGAACCTATGACTAAAATACAAAAGTTCACAGCGGACAATATGAGTCGTTGCTGGCTTAATGTTCCCCATGTCACCCAGTTTGATAATGCGGACGTGACCGATGTTGAGTCGTATCGGCAGGGCTTAAAAGAAGAGGGCGCGTCTAAGGGCATCAAAATGTCTCCCGTTGCTTTTCTAATGAAGCTAGCTGCCAAAGCTTTAAGAGAAAATCCGAAATTTAATTCCAGTATCCACGAAGATGGAAAAACCATTGTCTACCGGGACTACTGTCATATCGGCTTAGCTGTGGACACGCCCGCGGGCCTTATGGTTCCAGTTATTCGTGATGCCGATACAAAGGATATTTGGGAGTTGGCTGCTGATATTATTGAGCTGGCAACGAAAGCAAAAGAGGGCAAGCTAAAACCCAATGAAATGCAGGGAGCGAGCTTTACCATATCCAGCCTAGGTGCAATTGGCGGAACCGGATTTACTCCCATAGTACCCTCTCCGCAGGTGGGTATATTGGGTGTTTCCAAAACTTCAATTCAGCCTGTTTGGGATGGCAAAGCATTTATTCCCAGAAATTTAATGCCCTTGGCGTTGTCTTACGATCACCGCGCAGTGAATGGTGGAGATGCTGGCAGATTTCTAACCTATTTGGTGGAACAGCTCTCCAGTGTAGACAATTTGCAATGAGGCAATAACTTTCTCATTTGAAATCTATAATTTTATACTTGGGCAAAGTCGGCGATAATCGCCGACTTTTAGTATCAGATAGTATCAAAGGGACAAAAGGGAACAGTTAATGGTGCCAGAAGCATTTTTGAATAACTGGAGCGGCATAATTACCATTGCCGTTATTTTGTTGTGCCTGCTAGTCCTCTTTCGCACTAGCCTGGCGTCAGACGCTGTTCTTATGTCCGGTGCCGTCTTATTGATGCTTATCGGTATAATTTCTCCTAAAGAGCTTTTGATAGGGTTTTCCAACCTGGGTTTGGCGACTGTAGCGGCTCTCTATATTGTAGCTGGCGCGCTTACGCGCACAGGCGCGCTGTATGGCCTTACCGATATGATGTTGGGCCGAATAAAAAGTATTCCGGTTGCTCAGTTTCGATTAATGGCTCCCGTTGCTCTTATGAGCACCGTGCTTAGTAATACTCCTGTAGTTGCCATGATGATTCCGATCGTTAGCGATTGGTCCAAGCGCTCGGGCATACACGCCTCCAAACTTATGATGCCCCTTAGCTATGCTGCAATGGTGGGCGGGTTATGTACGGTAATTGGTACCAGCACAAACTTGGTCGTAAACGACATGATGGCCAACGAAACTGAGGGATTGGCTCTATTTGAGCTCGCATGGATCGGTGTTCCAGCGGTAATTCTAACCATCGTCTATGTACTTATTGCTGGAGCGAAATGGCTTCCGGCACGTGGTGAACGGCTGGATACCTTTGGTGATGGCGCGCAATACACGCTTGAAATGATGGTTAACCCAGGTGGGCCAATAGTGGGTCGGAGCATTGAAGATGCTGGCTTGAGACGTTTGAGTGGCGTATATCTGGTTGAGATTCGTCGCGGTACCCGTGTCCGAGCGGCAGTATCGCCGCGCGAGATTTTGGCGGCTGGGGATCGTTTGATTTTTGCGGGTGATGTTAGCTCGGTAGTTGATTTGCAAAAAATGCGTGGGCTTTCACTGGCCGAAGATCACGTATTTAAAATTGATGGAGATCGCTCTCAACGAAAATTTGTAGAGGTGGTCTTGGGAAATAATTTCCCCTATTTAGGCCAGAGTGTAAGGCGCAGTCAGTTTCGCAAAAAGTACGGCGCCGCGATTATTGCCATTAGCCGTGACGGTGAGCAGATTAAGCAAAGAATTGGCGACATTCTCTTAAAACGTGGCGACATTCTTTTGTTGGAAACTCCTTCAGATTTTATCCAGTCACGACGTTACGCCAGAGATTTTTTGGTGATGGCGGAAATTGAACGATCCCAGCCCGTCCTGCATGAACGTAGATACGTGGCACTGTTCATCTTGGTTGCTCAGCTAGCCTTGGTGGTCGGCGGTGTTCTATCTATGTTTGAAGCCGCCTGCAGCGCGGTGATACTGCTGATGTTGACGAGGTGTATATCCCTGGACGAATCACGGCAGAGTATTGATTGGCAAATTTTGATCGTGATCGGAGCATCTATCGCGCTGGGTACTGCTGTCGAAAATACGGGAATGGCCGCTACCCTGGCAAAAGATGTTGTTCTGTTAGTGCAGGGCTCTCCAGTTTTAGCTTTAGCCGCGCTCTACTTGATTACTGCACTGCTGACGGCTGTGGTGAGCAATATCGCGGCGGCGGTGGTGTTATTCCCCGTGGCGCAGCAGATAGCTACACAGTTGGGGGTTGATCTAACGCCCTTTGCAGTAATACTAATGGTTGGTGCTTCAGCAAGTTTTGCGACCCCTATTGGTTACCAAACCAATCTGATGGTTTATGGTCCTGGTAACTACCGATACAAAGACTTTTTGACTATGGGTGGCCCATTGACCATTTTACTTGGCCTACTCAGCCTGGTAATCGTGCCACTGGTATGGCCATTTTAGAACATTGTTTCTTATAGAAAATCACCATCTATAGAAAGTTACTTTGAATAGATAGGCTGACTATTGGACTTTCTTATCTGGCGTAACTCCCACTACTTCTAATGCAATGCTTCCGTCGCCGACTCTGGCGCTCAGGTTCTCGCCTGAAGTTACGGAAGCGATGCTCTTGATCACTTCATCACTCTTGTTGAGTAATACCGAGTAACCTCTGGTAACCGTAGCCATCGGGCTAACAACTTCTAAGTTCCGGCATATCTGAATGAATTTTTGCTGTAAGAGAAAGACTCTGTCTTGTCCGGCTTTGCCAAGCCTCTTACTAGTATCCTCAAACCTCAGAGATGCTTCCTTTATTGATCTCGCTGGAGATTGAGCCAAGAGCCTCTGTTCCAATATACCGAGACGGTGGGATTTCAGCTGTATCTGGCTGTTGAGGATATTGAGGTTGTTCTGTTCTAGTTGATCCAGTCGTTGTTGGAAATTTTGTAGCTGATGAGCTGGACTTTGCAGTCGATTTTTCAAGTCGATCAACAAACGTTTTTTTTCCGTCACACAGCCTAGCAGGCTTTGCGAAAGTAAATTTTCATATCGCGCCAGCTGAGACTTCAGCTGAATATGGCCCGCTAGTATTTGCTCTGCAGCGGCAGTAGGGGTGGCACAGCGTAAATCCGCAACAAAATCACTAATGGTTGTATCGACCTCATGACCAACCGCAGAAACTACTGGGGTTTTAGCATCAAAAATGGTGCGAGCTAAAGCTTCGTCATTAAAACAGAATAGATCTTCATAGGAACCGCCGCCACGACTAAGAAGAATAATGTCCCATTTTGAACCTGATTCATCGCCTGGATCGGCCTCACGGATCGCCGAAATAAGTTGTTTTGGCGCATCTTGACCCTGAACTTGGGAAGGAAAAACCCTAATTTGGCCTCCAAAATTGTGTCTGCGCATTAAAGTTAAAATATCTTCTAGAGCGGCTCCCGTTGCTGAAGTGATAAGCGCAATGCGTTCTGGATAGGTTGGCAAAGGCTTTTTATGTGACTGCTCAAATAGTCCTTCCGCAAGAAGTTTTGCCTTGAGATCTTCAAATTTCTGGTGCAAAGCGCCTGCACCTCGAGCTTCGAGGTGATTCAAAATCAACTGTAAATCACCACGTGCTTCGTAGAGGCTGAAACGCCCTGATACCAGTACTTCATCCCCAATTTCAGGCGTTTTTAAGCGACTATTTGCACCCTTAAACATGACGCATCGTAACTGTGATTTGTCATCTTTGAGGGATAAATACCAGTGGCCAGAAGCAGGAGTAGATATGCTCGCTATTTCGCCGGCCACCCAGATATTGGAGAATTTATCTTCCAATACCGCTCGGGTTTTACTGCAAAGTTCACTAACAGAATGAACAGCGCGAATGGAATTATTTGTAATAGAGTGTGAATGCATCATTTACCCAGATTTGTCACAAGACTATAATGTGGCGCTCACTTCGAACACAGCATGAGCGATATGCCCCGCATTATAGAAGAAGCAATCACTTTCGACGACATTCTACTGGTTCCTGACTACTCGGAAATTATGCCGAAAGATGTCAGTCTGAAAACTCAACTCACCAAAAAATTATCGTTGAACTTGCCTTTGGTAAGTGCCGCGATGGATACGGTAACAGAATCTGATATGGCCATTGCGTTAGCGCAAGAAGGTGGCATCGGAATTATTCACAAGTCGATGAGTATTGAGGAACAAGTTAAAAACGTTACCGCCGTAAAAAAATATGAAAGTGGTGTTGTAAAAGATCCCATCTGTATCGATAAAAACGCCTCCATTAGCGATTTGCTGGCTATCAAGAAAGGGCACAATATTTCAGGTGTTCCGGTACTGGATAATGGCGAGCTAGTAGGTATCGTTACCAGCCGTGATGTACGTTTTGAAACCAATCTAGGCGCACCTGTGCATTCCGTGATGACTGGAAAAGATAGGTTGATAACGGTTTTGGAAGGTACGGCAACCGAGGATGTATTAAATCTAATGCATCGTCATCGAATAGAAAAAGTTTTGGTAGTGGATGGAGATTTCAAGCTTTGCGGTCTAATAACTGTAAAAGACATTGATAAATCCGAACGCTATCCAACCGCCGCAAAGGATGATCAGGGCAGATTACTAGCCGGCGCATGTGTAGGTACTAGTGGAGAGACAGAGCTGAGAGTTGAGGCTTTGGTTGCCGCTGGAGTGGATGTGATTGTTGTAGATACCTCACACGGCCATTCTTCCAACGTTATAAATAGAGTGGCTTGGATTAAGAAAAACTATCCTGAAATGCAGGTGATCGGTGGGAATATCGCTACTGCTGCAGCTGCATTGGCATTGGTGGCGGCTGGTGCCGATGCTGTGAAGGTAGGCATTGGCCCCGGATCTATTTGTACCACCCGTATTGTGGCTGGTGTTGGCGTGCCTCAAATTACGGCTATAGCTAATGTTGCTAAAGCGCTAAAAGAATCTGGTGTGCCCGTTATTGCTGACGGCGGAATTAGATATTCCGGTGATATGGCAAAAGCAGTTGCCGCAGGAGCTCACTGTGTGATGGTCGGCAGTTTACTCGCCGGAACCGACGAAGCTCCAGGCGATATGGAAATCTACCAGGGCAGAACCTACAAATCTTATCGAGGCATGGGCTCTATCGGCGCAATGGCAAAAACCCAGGGCTCCAGCGATCGTTACTTCCAAGATGGAAACGGTGCAGAGAAGCTGGTTCCTGAAGGTATTGAAGGGCGTGTGCCATACAAAGGACATGTGTCCGCGGTAATTCATCAGGCGATGGGTGGTTTACGTTCCGCGATGGGATATACGGGTTCGGCTGACATGGAAACTATGCGCACGAAGCCGAAGTTCGTAAGAATTAGTAACGCTGGCATCAATGAGAGCCACGTACATGATATTTCTATTACAAAAGAAGCACCAAATTACCGCGGTCGCTAATTCTGGCCAAGAGAGTCTTTAATCGATGACAACTGATATACATGACGACGCGATTTTAATCGTCGATTTTGGTTCCCAATACTCCCAACTCATTGCGCGTAGAGTTCGTGAGTTGGGAGTCTTTTCACAAGTGTGTGCTTGGGACAACAAAAATGTTGATACGGAATTTCTGAGCCGGTTTAACGGTGTGATTCTTTCCGGCGGTCCAGAAACCACTACCGGTATTTCAGCACCCTTTATATCCGACACAATCCTCGATAGCGGATTGCCCATTCTGGGTATCTGCTACGGCATGCAAAGCTTGGCGATGCAATTGGGTGGCACGGTAGAAAGCTCTGAAATTCATGAATTTGGCTACGCGCGTATTCAAGTGGAAGGAGAGGGCGCGCTGCTTGCTGATATTAGTGACCACCACCAAGATGGACAAGATTTTCTAGATGTCTGGATGAGTCACGGAGACAAAGTTACTGAACTACCCAAGGGGTTTGAGTTAACTGCTTCTACTGATTCCTGCCCTATCGCTGGATTTGCCGATAGGAAAAATCATAGATACGGGATTCAATTCCACCCTGAGGTAACGCATACGCTTCAGGGATCGCGCGTTTTAGCTAATTTTGTTCATGGAGTCTGTGGTTGTGGCGAATCCTGGACACCAGCCCAGATTGTTGCCGACGCAGTGCAATCTATTCGTGAGAAAGTTGGTACAGATCATGTGATTTTGGGGTTAAGTGGCGGTGTGGATTCTTCTGTAACCGCTGCTCTGTTGGTTAAGGCAATTGGCACTCAGCTAACCTGTGTTTTTGTCGACAATGGATTGCTTCGCAAGGATGAAGCAACGCAGGTAATAGAAATGTTTGGCGACGATATGGGGTTGACCATACGCCAAATAGACGCTCAAAACCTTTTCCTAGGAAAGCTCAAGGGTGTAGAGGACCCAGAGCAAAAGCGGAAGGTGATTGGGAATACTTTTATCGAAGTTTTTGACGAGGCCGCAAGCGATATCCAAGACGCTAATTGGCTAGCTCAAGGCACCATTTACCCAGACGTTATTGAATCAGCGGCTTCTTCTACCGGTAAAGCGCACGTTATTAAGTCGCACCACAATGTAGGCGGTTTACCGGACGATATGACCTTAAAGTTGCTGGAACCGCTTAGGGATCTATTCAAAGATGAAGTGCGTAAGATCGGACTTGAACTTGGGTTACCCTACGATATGATTTATCGACATCCTTTTCCCGGTCCCGGGCTAGGGGTTCGGATTTTAGGAGAGGTTCGCAAGGAGTACGCAGATGTGCTGCGTGAGGCGGATGCAATTTTTATTGAAGAACTTCGTAATGCTGATCTTTACCATAAGGTCAGCCAGGCCTTTACGGTATTCCTGCCGGTTAAATCAGTTGGTGTAGTGGGAGACGCTCGCCGTTACGCCCATGTTGTGGCACTTCGCGCAGTTGAAACTATCGATTTTATGACGGCCAGATCAGCGCACCTTCCTCATGAGTTTTTAGATAAGGTTTCCAGTCGCATCATTAGTGAAATTCCTGGTATATCTAGAGTTACCTTGGATATTTCTAGTAAGCCACCAGCTACTATCGAGTGGGAGTAACTGTCACTGGTTAAAAGTCTTTTTAATCAGTTACTTAGTTTATTTATTTTCTTACAAAGTATTTGAAAATGCCCTGTTATTAGTACAATAATAAGGGTATGCAGTCACTATCTATTACAAACTATTTGCAGTCACTCAGGAACATAGGTCGTTATGTCTAAAAGAGTGAAAGTCGCAAAGGGCAATGTCCATCATTCTATTCATGAGATTCTAGATGGTCAGGCATTCGTTTTCAGGGTCAGACAGAGTGGTGATGTTTACCAGTTCAGAATGTGGATTACTGGCGAGGGTAAGGACTATAGGGTCTCATTAAAAACTAGAGATTTAGAAACAGCACTTATCAAAGGAAGAAGTTTGATAAGGTCGTTGTGTGGTCAGTAGATAGAGTGGGTCGTTCAATGAAACACTTAGTGTCTGTTCTCTCTCAACTTAAAGGCCTTGATGTAGATATATACTCTTACAAGCAAGGCATCGACACTTCTACCACTATGGGGTCTTCGTTCTTCCACATGGTTGGTATCTTTTCAGAATTAGAGAACAACATGAGAAGAGAGAGGCAGGTAATTGGTATCAAGAGAGCATTGAGGGATGGAGTTAAGTTTGGTCGTAAGAATGTTGTTGATGAGGATGTTGAGTATCAAATCTATCAATTAAGGTCTAAAGGGAAATCTATTCGTTCAATCGCAACAGCTGTTGGAATTTCAGTAGGAAGAGCACATCAGGTGTGTTCATCAATGTCTATGTGAAAAACTTGATATTGGCACTTAGAAACCCAAGTAATCAAGGGGGTGTTTTAAGGGTTCAACTTAGTAAGATTTTATGAACACTTATTCGAACTCATACAACCCTTTTTTACAAGCACCTTCAACTGTATCCCAAGGCACTGCCTTACACCATTTCACTCCATCTAACTTCCAACCAAGAGTTGAAGGCATCCCTTTAGTATTTCCCTCGGGGCCTTCTAATTCTTCAAATTTCTTATCTCCATCAATATTGAACTCGACTAAAGTGCATCGTGATTGTATTGGTTCAAGGATTCTATCTACAAAATTTGCAGTGAAGATGAAACGACAGTTGTTCGAGACAGTCTCTATGACTCCATGAAGTGCCTTTTGCATCTGCACACTCATGTTATCTGCCTCATCCAAGATGATTACCTTTTGAGACTGTGTCAATGAGAGTGTTGTTGCGAAATTCATGACCTTTCTTCTCACGGTCTCAATTGAGTTATCTATAGATGCATTTAGTTCGAAGGGTTCGCACTGCATATCATGACAAAGCGCTCTTGCAAGAGTTGTTTTACCCAACCCTGCACCCCCATAAACAATCATAGAGAGGTTCGTCCTAACCCCATTTTTATTTGTTTTAGGTCACTACTTTTGTTTCCAGTCTATACAAGACTAAGAGAATGACGGTGATCAGGTAAATAGAAGCTATCCTCAAAAATAGTTTTAAAATCAATCGATATAAACATAAGCTGTAATAATTATCATTATCATTTGTATATGGTAATGGTAATGATTATCATTACCATATGGCGGCTTTACCCCAAATAACACTTACAGGAGAAATATAGAAGTGAAAGGTCTAATAATTGTATTAGGACTATGCAGTGTAACCGCGACGTTAGCTGCACAAGATACGGAACCTAAAAAGATGGAGGAAATTGAGGAAGTTATTGTTACTGCATCCAGAACCGGTGCAAAAAAGGCAATGATGACCAATCAAGTAACGATAGTGGGAGCGGAAGAAATTCGGCAGGCAATTACTGTTTCAGACAGCATGTCTGGTGTATTGGAGTCTACTGTTCCGGGCTACAGTGGATCAACGAGCAGTCAAACGCTAAGAGGTATTTCTTTGCGAGGTGGTAATCCTCTGATTTTAGTTGATGGAATACCCCAGTACGTGAGCATGTTTGACAGTAACAAGGAATCAAATCCTATTGATATGGATTTCGTCTCAAAAGTAGAAGTTATTCATGGAGCAACGGCATTGCAAGGCATCGGAGGCACTGGTGGCGTCATTAACCTGATAACAAAGTCACCCT